>Ga0302319_10002995_pt1 | contig 35784 bp, 27 predicted proteins | sample Bog_T0_2_FD_203319 | JGI IMG/M metagenome (GOLD analysis project Ga0302319, IMG submission 203319) | Peat permafrost microbial communities from Stordalen Mire near Abisko, Sweden - Bog_T0_2 | ecosystem: Environmental > Terrestrial > Soil > Wetlands > Peat | place: Sweden: Abisko, Stordalen Mire...
TGCTCTTCGCTGGCGTTCCTTCGACGATCACAATACCTTGTCGATTACCGAAACCGTCTACCGGAGGACGATCCGGCCCTTCGGGAAAACGCCCGGGAGTCTCAGCAAAGTCCATCTCCCCGATGGTCTAGCCAACGAACTCCGTCGATGGAAGTTGGAGTGCAAGGACCGCTCGGCGGAGGCTTTCATCTTTCCAAACGCCGACGGTGGATTCATCGACACCGCCAACTACCGGTTCCGGGTTCTCAAGCCGCTCGCTGAGAAGCTGGGGATCGAAAAACTGAATTTCCAGATTCTGCGCCGGACCATGGCTACCCAGGCGCAGAGGATGGGGTCCGTGAAGGATATTCAGGCTCATCTGCGGCACGCCCGACCAGACACGACGGCCTACGAATACATGCAAGAACTGCCGGACAGCGTCCAGGAAATGGTCGGATCGATGTACGCGAAGCTCAAGAAAGGAGGAGGTTCTAAGAAGGGAGTTGCGGGTTTGCTACCAAATGCTACCAAAGCTCCCAAAGAACAGGCCGTAAGTTGTTGATTTTATGGTGGGCGCTGCAGGATTCGAACCTGCGACTTCCACCGTGTGAAGGTGGCACTCTACCGCTGAGTTAAGCGCCCTTGAGGGAGCCGGCAATACACGCGCCAGCGGGGCATCCCGTAGGTTAGAGTAACACCAGCGGGGCTTTACGGCCAACCCTCGAGCCAAATGGGGCAGGCCGGACTTCCGTGACAGACGAACGATGCGCTGGAGAACCAGATCAGTCCGACCCGCAGCCGACTCCCCCGCCGACGGGGAGGCGCTGCTACGCCCGGTTCCGGGTCTCGGCAGCCCAATCCTGGCCGGGTCCGGCTCGGCCGGTCCGGGTACTGGAAGTACCGGCCCTGCCGGTCCCATCCCAGGCACTCCCGGTCTCCAGGGAACTGGGTTCATCCCCTTGGCGGCCAGCATTGGCGGCCAACGGCCCGGCGCTCCTTCAAGCCCTTCCGCGGACGCAAATTCCAACCCCGAAACTTCTCATCCCGCGCAACCTTCCCATCCGGATGGGGTTCCAGACGATATGGCAACCCTGGTCCTGGACAACTCGGCCTTGGGAGCGGGTTCGGCCGCACGGCCAGATAGCCACGCGGCTGGGGCCGTCGATCTGGACCCCGCCAGTGATGCGGCCGTCATGCTGCGCGTGGCCGTCGGCGACGACGAGGGATTCAACTACCTGGCGCAAAAGTACCACCGGGCCATCATCCATTTCCTTTTCCGGATGGTGCGCAACCAGGCCATCGCCGAAGAACTGGCGCAGGAGGTGTTTCTGCGCGTCTACCGCTCCAGGGAAAGCTACCGCGCGGAGGCCAAGTTCACCACTTGGCTGTACCGGATAGCAACCAACCTGGCGGTAAACCACGCCCGCGATACACGCCATGAGAGGGCCGCGCGGAACGTTTACCTGGATGCGCCGGACGAAGAAACCGGCGCCCAGCCGGACGTGGCCGACGATGAGCCGTCGGTCGAGCAGCGCCTCCTGCGCGACGAGCGGATGGGGGCCATCCGCTCGCACGTGATGGCCCTGCCGGAGCGCCAGCGGTTGGCGGTGTTGATGCACAAGTACCAGGGGATGGATTACCGGCAGATCGGGGAGGTGCTCAAGTTGAGCGAGTCGGCGACCAAGTCGCTGCTCTTCCGCGCCTACCAGACGCTCAGGGACAAGTTGAAGGATTTCGTGTGACGAGTCAAGAGCCGGGCGACACCGGCGGAATTGGGGTGGTACCAATGGAACGGACGCCAAGGGAACAAATGAAGACCAATTGCACCGGAATGGGCGAGCGGCTGGCGGACCTGCTGCTCGAGCCGGGCGACGTGCCTGTCAAGGTTCAAACTCATGTCGAGGGCTGCGACCGCTGCCGCCGTGAGTTGGCTGAGTTGCGCGCGACAATGGCCCTTCTGAACACTTGGGAGGGACCGGAGCCAAACCCCTATTTCCTCACCCGTCTTGAAGCCCGGCTGCGGGAAGAGCGTCAAGCCGGGCCGGCCAGTTGGCTGGCTCGGCTGCGCGCTCGCTTTGTGGTTGGCGCCGGGGTGCCTGTTCGACCGCTGGCGGCCATGGCCCTGACCGTGATGATGTTGCTGGGCGGAGGCGCCTACCTCGGCGTCACCGATTGGGACCAGGCGCCGCCGCCGGGACCAACCGCCGTGGTCCACGATTTGCAGACCATGGACAACAACGCCCAACTGCTCGATCAGTTGGAATCGCTCTCCAATAACGAAAACGGGGACTAATGCGGCGGAGGCCGGGTAAGACGATGACCGGGGGACAGAATGCGGGACGGATGGGGCGCGCGGCCATGGCCGCGGCAGCCGTGATTCTGTGCATGCCCGCGGCCTGGGCCCACGGCCAGCATGCCGGCGCGCCTCATTCCGCCCCCGCGCCGGCGTCTCATGCCAGCGCCCCATCGGCTCGTCCGGCAAATCCCCGGCCCCCCGCTCGCCCGCAGAATCAGGGCAGACCTGCCGGCCAGCCCCAGGGAAGGCCGGCCGGCCAACCCCAAGGCCGGCCGCTGGGCAATCCTTCGCAGCGCGCCCTGCCTGGCAATCGGCCCCCCGCTCGGCCCGCCTATCCCGGCCCTCCTTATATCGGCCAGGGATATGAGCGTCCCGCGTTTCGGGGCTATGCGCCGCCCACTCAGGCTCCGCCGGGCCACCTGGGCGACTGGCTCAACCAGCACCGCAATCTGCCCGTCCAGGACCAGGAACGGATGCTGAGCAGCGACCCCAGCTTCAAACGGCTCCCTCCCGCCGAGCAGCAGCGCGTCGTGCGCCAGTTGCACCAGGTCAACGAGTTGACCGAAGAGCAGAGACAGCGCCGCCTGGCCCGCACCGAGATGATTGAGCACCTCCCGCCCCAGGACCGCATGCAGATCAACAACTCCGCCCGCCGCTGGGCCGCCCTGTCGCCGGAGCGCCAGGCGCTGATGAAGAACGCCTTCCGCGACCTGCGCTCGGTTCCCCTGGATCAGCGCCAGACGGTCCTCAACTCCAGCCGCTATCAGGGCGTCTTCAACCCCGAGGAGAGAGGCATTCTCTCCGACATGCTGCGCATCGAGCCGTTCCAGCCGGCGCGTTAAGCACCTGCCTGGCAAGCTGGCGAGCCTTCGCTCTGACCGCGGAAACTCTGCAAATGCTCCGCCGCGCGGGTGCCCCATCTGGGCGCCCTCTGGGCACCACGTTCTTGTTTTTGTGGCTACAGCGTTTTCGATTCTGGTGTTTACAGAAACCACGATGCCGAGTCGCTTTTTCATCAAGAAAAAGCCACCTTGCACGATCTTCAAACGTCAACAGGTGAATCGAAAACGCTCGAGCGTGGGTGATGAACGCAGTCAACCCAATCCGCCGCTACGCTACAATGAAAGATGGGCCAAGGCCAGATTTTCATTGCGCAATGAGCGCAAACCCAGCAAGGAGCTTCAAACCTTATGGCGATTCCCGCCACTCAAATGCGTCCCGGCATGATCATCAAGCACAACGACCAGCTGCACCTGGTTTTCAAGGTCGAGCACCGCACGCCGGGCAACCTGCGCGCCTTCATCCAGGCCAAGCTGCGCAACCTCCGCACCGGAGCCATGTTCGAGCACCGCTTCCGCTCCGCCGACTCCATTGAAAAAGTGATCGTGGACGAGGTCTCCATGGACTTCCTCTACGCCGACGGGGACGACTACTACTTCATGAATCCGGTGGACTACGAGCAGACCGTCTTGAAGGGTTCCATGCTCGGCGATGCCGTCGAATACCTGACCCCCAACCTGCAAATCAAGGTCAGCTACCACGACGGCAATGCCGTCGGCATCGATCTGCCGGCCAGCGTCGAGCTTGAAGTCGTCGAGACCGAGCCCGGCCTCAAGTCCGCCACCGCCTCCAGCGTCACCAAGCCAGCCAAGATGGAAACCGGCCTCGTCGTCCAGGTGCCCTCCTTCATCAACGAAGGCGAAAAAATCCGCGTCGACACCAGCGAAGGCGCTTACCTCAGCCGGGCATAGACGCGTGCGATTTAAGATCGTGGACGATAGAAAATCATGAATCGAGTTGATTTTCAGGAACTTGCCGAAATACGCATCCGGGAATCCAAAGCCCTGCTCGCTGCCGGATTTCCGGATGGCGCATACTATCTGGCAGGATATGCAATTGAGTGCGCTCTGAAGGCGTGCATTGCCAAGCGGACTCGGGAGCATGACTTTCCTGAGAAAAAGCTGGTCAATGACAGCCACACGCACGATCTTGGCAAGCTGCTGCAATTGGCCGAATTAAAAAGCGAGTTGGATGCGGTGGTGCAAGACGACCCATTCATGCGGTCGATCCTGGAAACAATTCAGGATTGGTCAGAGACAAGCCGGTACGAGAAGAAGACTGTTCAGGATGCAAAAGCGTTGCTGGCGGCGATTGAAGATCGGGAAGGAGGACTGCTCCCATGGATGCGGCTACGCTGGTAAATTTCGACATCGAAAACGGACAAAAGGTAATCGATGCGCTGGATCGCGACGGGAAGACTCCCAACGTCGCGCTCTGGGCCAAGATTCCGGATTATGAGGATTGGAGACTTGTGATCGCTTCCGATCGCCTCGACCAATCGTCCCCGCTTTCCGGCTATACGGAGATCAATGAGGCGTTGAAGAGGGCAGGATTTCCGTTCCGTAGGAAACCTACTATCTCGTTGCGGTCAATGGACAAGCCGTTCATTCAGGCTCTGCGTAGTGTCTTCGCCTCTACTGCTGACACCTACGGGATGCGCCTCGGAGGACAGACGTTTGGCGACAAATACATCGAGGACGCGTTCGTCTATCGCATTCGTTGAGTCACGTTAAATTCGGGGCTGGGCGCCCCACCCTTGCCGCGTTCTTGATTTTGCGGCTAGGGCGGGATTACCAGCTCGTTCTTTCTTTGTTGAACATGCATTCTTGTTTCTTATGAGTAAAAGAACGGCTCCTTCACACGAAAGGATCGCAAATGGACGAAAAGGTGAGTTTTGACTGGTTAGAGCGAAACCAGAGTCAACGTGGCCTCCCGAAGAGTCATGCAGGTGGCTTTTTCTTGAGGAAAAAGCCACTTTAGGGACTCGCCTTCGGGGTACAGCGACTCTGGTTTCGCTATAGGGGACGAATCAGTCGTTGTCAATCCTGTTTCCGCTATTGCCGTGTACACGAATACGCACGGCGAGGTGGTCATTCGCCAACAAAATATCAGCGAGAATCTTGACCAGGACCCGCTGATTGTCATCCCGCGCGAACGCGTTCGAGATGTGATCGCGGCCTTGAAGAAGGAATCTGAAGACTAAAAAACCGGGATCGGGTCGCTTGCCCAGCTAGGGCACGTTGAATCCGGGGTCAAAGCGATTCCTCTGTTTTATAGCCCTTCAAATGAAAAACCACCGCTGGTTGGCGGTGGTTTTTCATTTTACCGGGGGTGTGCGGCTTCTATCGGCAGCTAGAACCCCGCCTCCGGCAACTGCACCAGCCGGGCTTCAAGCAACGCCTCGATAGTCCCTAGCGCTTCCAGAACGGTGTCGGAAACCGGCGCGTCCACCTGCACCACGGCCAGCGCTTTCACCGGCTTCGCGCCCGCGCGCTCGCGGCCCAGGGCAAAGTTCGCAATGTTCACGCCGTGTTCGCCCAGGATGGAGCCGATCCGTCCGATCACGCCCGGTACATCCAGGTTGCGGCACACCAGCAGGTTGCCCTCGAGCGGCGTCTCGATATCGATGCCGTCGAACTCCAGTAGGCGCGGCTGCTCCCCGTGAATCACCGTGGCGCTGGCGTGGCTCGATCCCGCGCCGGTGTGCAGCTCGATGGTCAGTACGCTGGCCGCCCCGCCGCGATGGTTCGCCTGCTTGTCCTCGTGAACGCGGATGCCACGCTCCTCGGCCACCGATGCCGCATTGATGCGGTTCACGTTTTCAGAGCCCTCCAGCAGTCCGGCGATGGCCGCGTTGCGCACCAGGTCGGTCTTGGCCTCTGCAAGCGTGCCGCCGTACACCAGGTGAATGGCCTCGATGCCGCTCTTGCCCGCCTGCGCCAGAAACGCTCCCAGCCGTCCCGCCAGGTCGATGTAGGGCGCCAGCACCACGTATTCCTCGTGGGTCAGAGAAGGCAGGTTGATGGCGTTCTGCACCACGCCCAGCTTCAAATAGTCGCGCACCTGCCGAGCGATCTGGATGCCCACCGCCTCCTGCGCCTCGGCCGTCGAGCCGGCGATGTGCGGAGTCAGAATCACGTTGTCCAGCTCGGCATACGGCGTATTCTTCGCCGGTTCAACGGCATACACGTCCAGCGCCGCCCCGGCCACCTGGCCGCTCTTCAAGGCTTCCACCAGCGCCAGGTCGTCGATCAGCTCGCCCCGCGCGCAGTTGATGATCCGCACGCCCTTCTTCATCTTGGCCAGCGTCTTCGCATTCACCACCCCGGTGGTCTGCGGCGTCAGCCCCACATGCAGCGTCAGGTAGTCCGACCCGGCGATCAGCTCATCCAGCGTCACCAGCTTGATGCCGTTCTCCCTGGCCACCGCCGCCGACACAAACGGGTCGCTGCCCAGAATCTCCAGCCCAAATCCCTTGGCCCGCTTGGCCACTTCCAGGCCAATCCGTCCCAGCCCCAGAATGCCCAGCGTCTTGCCGCGCAACTCCGCGCCCTGCAAGCTCTTCTTCTCCCAGCGCCCGGCGTGCATCCCCGCATTGGCCGCGGGAATCTTGCGCGCCAGGGCCAGCATCAACCCGATGGTCAGCTCGGCCACGGCCACCGCGTTCGCTCCCGGCGTGTTCATCACCACAATGCCCCGCCGCGTCGCCGCATCGGCGTCGATATTGTCCACTCCCACGCCCGCCCGGCCAATCACCCGCAGCTTGGGCGCCTGCTCCATCAGCGCATCGTCGGCCTGAACCGCAGACCGCACCACCAGCGCATCGGCATCGGCCAGGGCCGCCGGCAGCCCGTCCGGCAACTGGTCGTGCGTCAGAACTTCCCACCCCGGCTCGGCCGCAAATACGGCCAGCGTTGCCGGAGATACCTTCTCTGCCAGAACGATCTTCATCCCGTCTCCCTTGCCCTTCTTCGCTGCTTCATACTCGTCAAAGCGGATGCCGTGCTTCTCGCACAGAATCTCGAACATCCGCACCACCGCGGCATGCGGCTTGCCTTCGCCCCGCTCGTACTTGGTCAGCGAATTGGGATGCACCCCCAACTGCTCGGCCATCTCGTACTGAAAAAGGTCCAGCTGCCTCCGCGCCACCAGCAGCTTTTCCCCAAAACTCAACTCGGCCATAAGTGCAGCTCCCGGCTGCTAGTGGTGAGTGGACAGCGAACAGTGAACAGTGTGAGTGTGAAGTGTGAGTGTGAAGTGTGAGTGCGAAGTGTGAGTGCGAAGTGTGAGTGTGAAGTGTGAAGTGCGAGTGTGAGTGTGACTGCGAGTGCGAGTGCGAGTGTGAGTGTGCAGCTAACGAGCCCCTGCATGAGTCGCCGTCCTGAAAGGGCACGACTTTAGTCGTGCTGCAAAGACCGCAAAATAAACGCGGGCTTTAGCCCCTGAGGGATGTTTCTCGGCCATTCGCCAGAAAACCGCGCTTTTCCCGCAGCCTGCGTAGCCCCAGAGCGAATGCTTGATCGCAACAAAGACTTGCTCAGAGCCTCCCCGGCAACGAGCACACTTCACACTCACACTTCACACTCACACTCACACTTCACACTCACACCGCTTCACTGCTTCACCGCATCCGCATACACCTGCTGCGCCGCTGCCACCGCCTGCCCATACACCACCGGCAATCCCAGCACGTCCTTGGCGATGTGCTCCATGGCGCCCAGAAAAGCCACCGTGTCCAGGTAATCAAAGAACCCCAGGTGCGCCACGCGGAAGATCTTCCCCTGCATGGTTCCCTGGCCGTTGGCGGTCACCAGGCTGAACTTGGCCTTCAAAGCCTTCACCACGTCGCCCGAGTTCATCCCCTCCGGCACTGCCACCGCGGTCGCCGCGGCCGACGGAGAAGTCGGCGCAAACAGCGTGAAGCCCAGCGCCACCAGCCCCGCCCGCGTCGCCCTGGCATTCACCTGCGCATTGTCGATCAGCGCGATGCGGCCCTTTTCCAGGTCCCCGCCCGCCTGCCCGGCAATGTAATCCAGCGCCGCTCCCAGCCCGGCCACCAGCGCCACCGCCGGCGTATAGGCGGTTTCGCCCTTGACCTGGTTCTTGCGCTCCTTGCGCAGGTCGAAGTAGTAGCGCGGATTCTGCGACGCTTCCATCGCCTTCCACGCCTTCTCGCTCACGCTCAGATAGGCCAGGCCCGGCGGAATCATCACCGCCTTCTGCGACCCGCCGATCAGCACGTCCACGCCCCAGCCGTCCACATCGAACGTCTGCGTGCCCAGCCCCGTGATGCCGTCCACAATCAGCAGCGTCTCCGTGCCCTTCACCAGCTTGGCCACCCCCTCCACGTCGTGGCTCACCGCCGTCGACGTCTCCGAGGCCTGCATGTAAATCGCCTTGTGCTCCGGCTTCAGCGCCTTCTTCACCTCGGCCAGATCGAAGGTCTGACCATACGGGGCTTCCACCACATCCACCTGGCAGCCGAACGACTTGGCCAGATCCACCCAGCGCTCGCCGAACTTGCCCGCCGTCAGCACCAGAACCCGGTCGCCCGGCGAAGTCAGATTCGAGACCGATGCCTCCATCGCCCCGGTGCCCGAGCAAGACAGCAGCAGAACATCATTCTCGGTGCCCACAAAAACCTTCAACTGCGCCAGAACCTTCTGGAACAGGGCGCGGAACTCAGGCGTGCGGTGATGAATGTCCGCCGCCGCCATGGCAAACTGGGCCGCGGGAAGCAGCGGCGTCGGGCCGGGGGTAAACAAGCGCGTCTTCCGAATCATGAATTTCCTCGTTTCTCGTCGGCTGCGGAGAAAATGCCTGACTTCCGCACGGCTCAACTGGTCACATAATACACAATCTTGTGGATTATGTGTATTTATTTTCCAAATACTTCACCAGGCCGTCCCCAATCCTCCAAAACTCCCCGCCCAACAACCCCGCCCCAAAATCGGTACAATTCTCCTTTGCAGCCCGCGGCGGCAAATCACGCAACCCCGCCAACGCGCACTCGAAAGGAACCCCAAAATGGACGCAGGCGCTCTCGAAGCCCTTATCACCCAGCAGGTCACAACCGCATTGAAGGCCCACGACGCCGAGCGCACCACCACCCTGCGCCTCATCAAGAACGCTCTCAAGAACAAGTCCATCGAGAAGCGCGCCCCGCTCACCCCCGCCGAGGAGCAGCAGGCCCTGGCCACCATGGTCAAGCAGCGCCGCGACTCCATCGACCAGTTCACCCGCGGCGACCGCCCGGAACTGGCCGCCAAGGAAGCCGCCGAGATCGCGGTCATCGAGGAGTTTCAGCCCAAGGCGCTCGATGAAGCCAGCCTCGGCGCGCTCGTCGCCGAAGCCATCGACGAGGTCGCAGCCTCTGCCGGCCACAAGCCCACGCCCAAGGAAATGGGCGCCGTCATGAAGGGCGTTCAGGCCCGGCTCCAGGCCGCCGGCTTCCGCGCCGAAGGCCGCCAAGTCAGCGATTTAGTGAAGAAAGAACTGGCGGGGTAGCGCTTACCAGAGCATTTTTGCGTTTGCTATAGACTTCCGTGCCCCATCCATTTCCGCGTTTTGAGCGGAAATGGGTGGGGCACCAATGAAATCCAGGTCTACACCACTCCGGAAAATGCTTTAGAGTTTTAAGCTAACCAAACAAAAGACATCCCAGGGCGTCGATGGAATTTTCAGAATGGGCGTTGACCTGAAGCACGATGCCAAGTGGCCTCTTCCTCAAGAAAAGGCCGCCTTTCACGGCATGCAAAAGTCTACGCATCTTCCGGAAACCCGCTCCTGCATGCCCCGCAGGCCGCCAACGCCAGAGCGCGGCCGCCCCCTAACCCCTGATCCCTAACCCCTACCCCCTATCCCCTACCCCCTAACCCCTGCCTCTAAAACACTTCCGAAGGCCCGTCCGGCGGCGGCAGGTGCTTCAGCAAACCCAGCTCCCCGGCCAGCCGTTCCAGCTTCTGGCGCGTGGCGGCCATGGGCGGAACAAGCGGCAGGCGAACGTGGTCCGTCGACCGCCCCATCAGTTGCAGCACCGTCTTCACCGGGCCCGGATTCGACTCCCAGAAGTTGGCCTCGAACAGGCGCGCAAAGCGGCGCTCCAATTCCCGGGCCTCGATCCAGTTGTTGTGCAGCGCGGCGCGGATCATGCGGCCCACCTCGGCCGGAGCCTCGTTGGCGGCCACGCTGATCAACCCGTGCGCCCCCGCGCCGATCGACGCCAGCGCCAGGTTGTCGTCGCCCGAGAAAATCTTGAAGCCGCGCGGCGCGATGTGGACCAGTTGCGAAATCTGCGGCAGCTTGCCGCTGGCTTCCTTCACCGCCTGGATGTTCGGCGCAGCCTCGGCCAGCCGCACCACGGTCTCGGGCTCCAGGTTCGCCGCCGTCCGTCCCGGCACGTTGTAGAGCACCACCGGCAGCGGAGCCACCGCATTCGCCAGGGCCAGGAAATGCTGGAACTGACCTTCCTGGGTGGGCTTGTTGTAGTAGGGGTTGGCCGAGAGCACCGCGTCGATGCCTCGGATCTGCCTCAACCGGCTCGCCTGCCGCACCAGCGTGCGGGTGCAATTGTGCGTGCAGCCGGCCCACACCGGCACGCGCCCCGCCGCCGCGTCCGCGACGATTCCCACCGCCAGCAGCCACTCCTCCTCGTCCAGCGTGGCCGCCTCGCCCGTCGAACCGCAGGCCACCAGAAAGTCGATCCCCGCGTCGATCTGCCAGTTCACCAGCGCCCTGAGCGCCGCTTCGTCAATCGATCCATCCGCCTTGAAAGGCGTAATGATAGCTGTACCGCAACCCGTAGTTTCCATCACTGAGAAGTCTATACCGAAGGACGGGTACGCTGAGACCCCACGCGTGGATTTGCGCGGGCCGCTTGCCCCTTCGTTACTTCCTGCTCCCCGGCAACATGCCCTTGAGCCGGTCCACCAGGCCCGGCTTGGCAGCCGGAGCGCCCGCCGCGGGCTTGCCCTGAGGCCCGGTGGTCGGCTGCGTCGCTGGCACAGGTGCCGCCGCCGGCGGTGCGGGCTGCCCTTTGCCGCCGCCCGGCGATCTCTCCTGACCCGCCGGCGCCGGCCCCGCCACCGGCTTGCCTCCGGTAATCCTGGCCGGCACGCCGTTGTCGTTCTTCACCAGAATCGAGATTCTGCGGTTCGACGGGTCGTAGGGATTGCCCTTCACGCGCAACATCTGGTCGGCGTAGCCCCGCACCTGGGTCACCTGGTTGCCGCGCACCCCATCCTGCTGCAATAGCCGCCGCGCCGCGTTGGCCCGATCCGCCGACAACTCCCAGTTGCTGTAGCTGGCGTCGCTCGAGTACTGCGTCGCGTCCGTATGCCCCTCGATCAGCAGCTCGTTGGGCAGCGTCTTCAACTCCCCGGCCAGCAGCGACACCAACTCCTGCCCGCTCGAGCTCAGACTGGCGCTGCCGCTCTGGTAAAACGTCCCGTTCTTGTCCTCCAGCACCTCGATGCGCAGCCCCTCGGCCGTGATCGTGATTTCAATCTGCTTGGACAGCTTTTCCAGATCCTTCTTGGCCTCGATCTGCTCCTCGATCTTCTGCTTCAGCCTCTGCATGTTGTCGCTGACGAGGGTCACTTCCACCCCGTTGCCGGCCATCGTCGTTCCCAGCAGGTTGGCCGTTCCCTTGGGGTCGTTGAAGTAGCCGGCCACCGCCTTCTTCACCTTGTCGCTCGACCCCATCAGCCACAATACGATGAACAGCGACATCATGGCCGTCACAAAGTCCGCGTAAGCCACTTTCCAGGCGCCCCCGTGGTGCCCGGCGTGCCCGCCCTTCTTCTTGATCACGATGATGGGTCTTGCGCTGGCCGTCATGGTCCCCTGTGTCTCCCCACAAGCCTGCCCCCGAAGCCTGTCCCCGAATGCGCGTTCTGAAGCCTTTCCGGTCCTACGCCGCCGCCGCTTCGGTGGCCGCCGCGGCGCCGCCGCCCTTGCAGTTCTTTTCCATCTCGTCGAAGCTCGGCCGCACATGCGCCGGAATCGCCCGCCGCCCCATCTCAATCGCGATCATCGGCGCCGAGCCCTTCAGAAACGACAGCAGCAGCACCCGCAGCACATGCAGGTACTCGTTGTGCGCGTCGGCCGCCTTGGCCATGCTCGAACTCAGCGGACCCGCCACCCCGTAGCACAGCAGAATGCCCAGAAACGTGCCCACCAGCGCCGCCGCCACCTTCTCGCCGATCTCCTCCGGCGGCCCGCCCAGCGAACCCATGGTGATCACCACGCCCAGCACCGCCGCCACAATCCCCAGCCCCGGCAAGGCGTCCGCCACCGTGGTCAGCGCGTTCACCGGCTCGGTCGCCTCGTGGTGATGCACCTCCATGTCCAGCTCCATCATCTGGTCCATGTCGAACGGCTCCACGCCCCCGGTGATGGCCATGCGCAGCGTGTCGCATACAAAGTCCCGGGCATGATGGTCGCCCAGAAAATCCGGATAGTTCTTGAAGATCGAGCTCTCCTTGGGCTTCTCCACGTCCATCTCGACGCTCAGCAGCCCCTCCTTGCGCACCTTGTTCAGAAACTGGTACATCATCTTCAGCGTGCTCAGATAGCGATCCTTGCCGAACGGCGATGCCTTCAGCACCCCCAGCAGCCCGCCGGCCACTCCCTTGATGATGTGCATCGGGTTGGCCACCAGCAGCGTCCCAGTGGCCGCCCCAACCAGGATCAGCAATTCGGCCGGCTGCACCAGAACCGCAATATGCCCCTTCTCCATCAGAAACCCGCCGATGACCGCTGCAAAAACAATGACAATGCCTACAATGGCAAACATGCCTGCCCCCCCGGCGCCAGCCTGATGTCGTTCCCGCCCGCCTGAAAGCTTGAAAACATCGCGGATTTCGCTCTTTCGAGCAGGCTGGCGAGAGTTTCCGCCTCTTCCACCTGGGCCGCGCCGACGCTCACCGTCAGCGACACCCGGTCGCCCCACCAGCGGAACTCCGCCGTCCGCGCCAGACCGCCCAGCATCCGCGCATGGGCCGAGAGCATCTCCGCCGACCGCTCGTGCGAAATCACCAGAAACTCATCCTCGCCCCAGCGCCCCAGGGCCTCGCCCGGCCGCAATCCGTGGCCCAGCACCCGCGCCACTTTCTCCAGCATCGCTTCGCAGGCGCCCGCGCCGTGCGTCTTGCGCAGCTCCCGGGCCTGGTCCACCGCAATCCACAGCAGGCCAAAGGACGGCCCGCCATTGCTGAAGTCCTCGAACACCGCTTCCAGCCGCTCCTCCAGCTCCGTCTGGCTGGCCCCCACCTCGGCGTTCTCGCCGCCTTCCCCGTGCGGCAGCGCATCCACGCTCTCCACCGGATGAAAAACCGTGGCCGTGCCGATCCGAGCCCCCAGCCCATCGCGCAGCAACACGGTCCGCGCCATCACCGGCACCTCGTGGCCCAGCTTGTGCCGCGTGCGCACCAGCGTCCCCGCTCCCGCCTGCGCTTCGGCATCCGGCTCCAGCTCCGCGGGCCGCGCGCCGCCCAGCAGCGGCTCCAAATCCTCCGGCGCCGGTCGCGCCAGCAGGTGCAGGCGATCCTGCCCGGTGATCTCCTCCGCGGCCTGGTTCCAGAAAAGCACCAGGCCCTCGGCGCCCACCAGCGCGATGCCCTCCGCAAGGCTATCCAGCGCGGCTTCCATCAGTTCCGTGCGATCGGTCATCCGTGCCTCTCCAATTGTTCAATCGGCAAGGCGCGCGACAACTTCACCGCCACGCGGCGCATGAAAAAGGTTGGATTTTCCTAAGGGAAGGGAACACGGTCACCGGTCCGATGGGTGTTCGAAATAGAACCGCTACGCGCCGCGCGGCATCCCCGCTCCGCCCGTCAGCCAAGCGGAGCGAATGCGGTGGAATCTAATGAGGCCGAGTCCCCGGCAGGGCATTCGCATGAACGTCTATTGTTGCCGAATAGGTTTCCTCTTCCGGTTCATGCGGGTCGACGGCCGAGCCTCCTCCCGGAGGGAGGGGAAGAGAATAGCCCAGGGCCGAGCGAAGCGCAGCCCTGGGGCTCGAGCCCAAGCACGAACTCTCGCCCCGTAGGGCAGAAGCGAAACCATTGATCCGGACTCGGCCCGCATGCAATGGCCCTGGAGTCTCCGGCCGCTTGAAGAGGATTGCGGTGCTCAAGGCTACGAAATCATCCGGTCAGTGGGAAGGCGGTTCGCAGCTTTCCTCCGTCGCCGGGCCGCTCAACGGCAGGCGCACGATGAACTGCGTGCTGCCCGGCTCCGACTTGACCTCGATCGTCCCCCCGAACTTCTGCGTCACGATGCGATGGACAATCTCCAGCCCCAGCCCGGTCCCCGAGCCCTGCGCCTTGGTGGTGAAGAACGGCTCGAAGATGCGCGGCAGCACCTCGGGCGCAATGCCCGCGCCGTGGTCGGCAATGCTCACCGCCAGCCAGCCCGTCTTCGGCTCCGCCCCGGTCCCCGCCCCGTTTCCGGCCTCTTTTCCCCCCCCTGCCTCGGTCCCCGGTTCAGTCCAGGTCGCAATCTCGATCTGCCCACGCTCCCCGGAGGCGTCCACCGCGTTGTCGATCAGGTTGGTCCACACCTGGCTCAGCGCCGAGCCGCGCGTGCGGATATTCGACGGTGCCGCCGCAAAGCGCTTCTCCACCGCGATCTGCTTGCCGCGCAGCTTGTGCCCCAGCAGCGTGAGCGTACTCTGCAGGCTGTCGTGCACGTCCAGTTCGCGGGCCTGCGACCGGTCGTCATAGGCGAATTTCTTCACCGCCATCACCAGCTCCGAGACCCGCGAAACACTCTCTTCGATTTCGCACACCTGGCTCACGCTCGAAACCAGGGCCTCCAGCCAGTTCAGCGCGTCGGAGAAGCTCCCGGCATCGAACGCGTCCCGGGCGCAGGCCAGTTGCACCCGGTCAAAGCCGATCGCCACCAGCGCCGGGCCGATGGTGAAGGCGTTCTCCACCCCCACCGACTCCAGCCAGCCCGACAGCGCCTCCTCGGCGTCCGCCTGGTCCAGGCTGCTCATCGCCTGGGCGTGGCAGCCGTGAACCGCGTGCTCCAGCAGCCGGTGCATGCAGTCCAGTTGCTCGTGCGTCTTCGGATGCGCGCTCGAGCGCAGGCTCAGCTCCTGCAAACGCAGCAGGTTATCGCGAAGTTGCACGGCGGCTCTCCGCGCTGCCGCTCCGGGGTTGTGCAACTCGTGCATCAGCCCGGCCGCCAGCGTGCCCAGCGACACCAGCTTCTCGCGGTGCAAGGCCTCCACCTGGTAAGCCTGCAGCCGCTGCGCCATGTTGGCCAGCACCACCGCGCGCGCCGCCGGGCAGCAGGCCATCAGGGTCCAGAAATCCTCCACGGAAAAGCGCACCAGCGTCGAGTCCCGCGTGGTCCGGATGAAAAAAGGCGAGTAGGTCTTGCCGGCCAGCAGGGGAACTTCGCCGAAGCCTTCTCCGGCCCCGGCAACGCTCACCAGGGTGCGCGAGCCGTCCGTCTCCGGCCGCTCGGCGCGGATTTCTCCCTCCAGCACCACCCAGTAATAGCCCACCGTCTGGCCCGGCTCCACCAGCACCGCCCCCGCTTTGGCCGCGATCCGCTCTACGGCCTCCACGCCCAGGGCGTCCGTGTTCGTCCCGGCAAAGGGCCGCGTCCGGCCCAGAGCCCCGGCAAGATCCCGCAAGGGGATGGATTCGATCTCCATGAGTTGTCCCGCCTGGCTCATCTTTCGCCCGCTTACCTCTTTACAGCGATTCCACAACTGCCATACCCGGGAACCACCGCCCTAGAATCCCGCCAGATACTGATGCGCAAACTGCACCGCGATGGAGCCCTCGCCCACCGCCGACGCCACCCGCTTCACCGACCCGTGCCGCACATCGCCGGCCACAAACACCCCCGGCACGCTGGACTCCAGCAGAAACGGCTCCCGCGCCTCGCGCCACAGCTCGGGCAGCTTCCCGTTGCTGCGCAAATCCGGCCCGGCCAGCAGAAATCCATGCTCGTCGCGCAGAATCGAGGCCGGCAGCCATCCGGTTCCCGGCGCCGCGCCGATAAACACAAACAGCGACGTGGCCGCCACCCGGTTCTCGCCCCCCGGGGAGCCCAGCCTCAGCGCTTCCAGCCGCTCTTCGCCATACGCCTCCAGAACCTGCGTTCCTGGCTCCAGCACTACATTGGATGTGCGCTCAATCTCATCGATTAAGTATTTCGACATGGTGGCCGCCAATCCGGGGCCGCGCACCAGCATGGTCACCTTGCAGGCGTACTTGGCAAAGTGCAGCGCCGCCTGGCCGGCGCTGTTGGCGCCCCCCACCACGTACACCTCTTCGTCCTTGCACGAAACCGCTTCCACCAGCGCCGCGCCATAGTAAATCCCGCGACCCGCCAGCCGGTCGGCGCCGGGAATTGCCAGCTTGCGATACTGCACCCCCGGCGCCAGCAGCACCACGTGGCTTGAAACCTCGCCTCCGTCCGCCAATTGTACAAACCGGTACTGCCCGTCGATGCGCAGCCCGGTGGCCCGCTGGGTCAGAAACTCGGCGCCAAATCGCGAAGCCTGGATATGCGCCCGCCGTCCCAGGTCCGCGCCGGTGATGCCCGAGGGGAAACCCAGGTAGTTCTCGATTCTCGACGTCGAACCGGCCTGCCCGCCCGGCGCCTCGGGCTCGATCACCAGGGTGCGCAGCCCCTCGCTGGCCCCATAAACGGCTGCCGCCAGGCCCGCCGGTCCGGCGCCCACCACCACGATGTCGTAGAAGGCCTGGGCCGCCTGGATGCTCAATCCCACCCGCGAAGCCAGAACCTCCGGCTCCGGCTCCACCAGCGCGCTGCCGTCGGCAAACAGTACCACTGGCAATTTGTCCGGGTCCAACTGGCGCTCCAGCAGCAGCTTCGCCGCTTCCTCGTTCCCGGCAATGTCCAGCCAGCGGTAGGGAACATGGTTGCGGGAAAGAAAGCTGCGCACCCGGTGATCCTTGAGCGACCAGCGGTGCCCGATCACCCGCAGCCCCTCGAAGGGCGGCTGATAGCCCGCCTTCCAGTCTTCCAGCAGGTCGCTCAGCACCGGGTAAAGCTTTTCCTCCGGCGGATCCCACGGCTTGTTCAGGTAATAATGAATGCGGGCCGAGTTGATCGCCCGGATGGCGGCCTCGGTGTCCGCATAGGCCGTCAGCAGCACCCGCCGCGCCTCCGGATACAGTTCCCGCGCCCTCTCCAGAAAAACTACCCCGGTCATCCCCGGCATGCGCTGGTCGCTCACCAGCAGGGCCACCGGGTCCTGGCGCAACTTCAATTGGGCCAGCGTATCCAGCGCCGCCTGCCCGCTCGCCGCGCGCATCACCCGGTACTCGGCCCCATAGTGGCGGCGCAGGTCCTGCACTACGGCCTCCAGGACATTTTGGTCGTCGTCAACTGCCAGCAGAATCGGCCTCGCCATATATCCCCAGTCTACGACCCTCAAGGGTAAACAAAAACCCACAGGATCGGCTCGCTTTTTTCGTGACCCAGGGGGTGCGAAGGCTGTAATCTCGTTTCTAGGAAAACCAAACAGAGATTTGCGGAACTTCACCGCATGCCGATCACCAAAGAAATTTGGCCAGGCATTTGCTGTCGCATGTTGAGACAGTTCGACGAATTCCCGCAATCTGCCGATAGAGTGCGAAGTGGCGGGGACCAAGGCCTGATTCCAAACCCGGCTTTCGTCTGCGGACGAAATCGAGTCGAAAAGGGCTTTTACGGGTTCAACCCGTTAATGCAGTGGTTGGGGGCGTTTTATGAACAAGATCATTCTGGCCGATTCGCAGGCCATCTTCCGCGCCGGTACCGCAAAAGTACTGGCCATGGACGAGGACCTGCGCATCATTGCGCAGTGCACTGACCTGGACCGCATGAACCATGCCATTACCACCTTTCCAGGGTCCATCGTGCTCTTTGCCGCCTCCATGCGGCCGGATATGGCCCGCTTGTACGCCCTCCTCGATTCCACCGGGAGCCGCGGCATCGTCATTGCCGAAAACAGCGACTCGGTCAGCAGTTATATCCAGCAGGGCTTTCGCGGCGTGGTCTTTCGCAGCGTCACCGGCCAGACCCTCATCGAGTGCGTGCGCCACGTGGCCGCCGGAGAAACCTGGATGCCCCCGCAAATCGTCGTCACCGAATCCCCTGAGGAAGATATGGTCGGCACCCGCGTTCGCGACCGCCTCACCCCCAAGGAAATGCGCATCGTCGCCCTCATCGTCCAGGGATGCAAGAACCGCGAGATCGCCAGCCGACTCAAAACCACCGAGCAGGTCATCAAAAACTATCTCCGCTCCGTCTACGACAAGACCGGCGTCAGCGACCGGCTGGAACTGGCCCTGTTCACCATCCACCACCGCGTCCTGGCCCAGGCTGCCACCGATGTGGGAAACAAGCTGGAAGCCGAAGAGCAGGCTGCCTCGGCCGCCGTCGCCTGAAGCCGGCCACCGAACCTGTTCCCATGTGACCGGCTCGCACCCTTCGCAGCGCACGCCTCAGGCCTCGACCCCGAGTGCCTGGGGCGTTTCCTTCTCATTGAGACTTTACGGAACCGAGATCACAACCTTGCCCACCTGCTGGTTCGACTCCAGGTACTGGTAGGCCGCGACGACTTCTGCAAATGCGAACGTCCGCGCAATCTGGGGCACAAACCGCCCGTCGGCCAGCCGGTCGAAGACGTACTTCTTTCCCTCGGCGGCCGCGGCGGCGTCGCTCGTGACCTGCAACACCGTGTAGCCGCGGACGCTCAACCCTTTGAGCATCGAAGTCACCAGCGGGAAAGGCGTCGCCGCCCCGGCCAACGCGCCGTATTCAATGAGAATCCCGCCCTGCGAGGCGCCTGCGGCCAGCGTTTCGATCCCCGGCCCGGCCACCGGATCGAAGGTGATCCGCGCCCCCAGCCCGCCGGTGATCTCCTTGACCCGCGCCACGTAGTCTTCTGCGTCGCTGACCACCACGCGATGCGCTCCCAGCGCCAGCAACTCGTCCCGCTTGGCTGCGGTGCGCGTCACGGCAATCGCCGTCGCGCCCTGGTCGCGCGCAATCTGAATCGCCGCCAGCCCCACGCTCGAGGAGGCAGCGGGAATCGAAACAAAGTCTCCCGCCTTCACGCCCCCCACCAGCACCAGCGCTCCATACGCCGTAAGGTACTGCATCCAGATCGCCGAGGCCTGCGCCGGCGTCAGGTTCGCCGGGTACTTGCCCAGCACTTCGACTGGAACCACCGCCTCTTCGCCCAGCGTGCCATAGCGGTTCTGCGAGAAGCCGGGAATCGTGGCCGCGGACTCGCCGAGCCACCCCTTGTCGACATCCTCGCCCACCGCTTCCACCACCCCCGCCACCTCATAGCCCAGCCGCGAGGGCAGCACCGGCTTCTCAAAGTAATGGCCGTGGTAGTACACCGACTCGGCCCGGTTCAGTCCCGCCGCCAGCACCCGCAGCCGAACCTCGCCCTTCCCCGGCTGTTGCGAGGCAACCTCTTCGATCCGCAGATTTTCCGGACCGCCAAGCTGGTGAAATCGAACAATTTTAGGCATCATCCCTCCCTCCAGCCTTTGGATGGCGCTTGGGGAGAAGAAGTTGCGGCTTAACCTTCAGCCGGTCGGGCATCCGGTTTCAACCACCCGCAGGTCAAGGCTGCCGCCATCGTTTATCCGAGAGCAGCGCGCACGTCAGCCAGCGTGACCATCAACGTCATGGGCTCGTGAGGGCTGGGGTCAAAGCCCAGCGACCGATAGAAACTCTCTGCCTGCACCGAGATTGCGTGAACCACGATGCCGCGAATGCCGATCGCATCGGCCGCATGAGACACCCGGCCCGCCGCGTCGCGGAAGAGCGCGCGGCCCAGGCCATGGCCTTGCAAGGCCTGATCGACGGCCAGACGCGCCAGCACAGCCACCGGGATCGGGTCCGGCATGTTCCGCCTGAACCGGCCGGGTGCGCTTTGGACCGTGATTGCGCCCGAGGCCAGTGCAAAGTAGGCAATCGCTCGCTTGTCCTGGCAGACCACATAGGTGCGCGAAGCCCCGCTTGCCTGATTCGCGTGGGCGCGGCGCTTCAGCCAGTCGTCCAGGGAGGGTTCCCCGCACTGGAACTCCGCGATGTCGTGGGTCTCTTCCAGCGGCTCAGGCCGCAGCAGCGGGCTTACTTCTCCCATGGCGCAGGCGTCTGGAGGGAGCGGACCAGTCGCGCATTGGGGTTGGGCGGCGCATCGAGCCGCGCCAGAAACTCGGCGTAGGCCTTGGGGCTGACTGCAAACGCCGTGCGGTCCAAAAGCGCATCCTCGGCGGCGTGGCGGGCTGCATTCAGGACAAATTCCGTCCGGTTCTTGCCCGTCAGCTCTGCCGCCCGCTCAATCAGCCCACGCAGTTCAGGCTTGATGCGCAGGTTCAGCGTATCGCGCGTACCCTTTGCCGGTTGAAGCGCAGGCATGAGAACCCCTCCCTTGAAAGACCAGAATAACACTCCGTAATGACCATGTCATTACGGCGCGTTACGCGCTCAACTCTGAGACTCTGGCCTTGTCGCAAACCCCGCCAACTCCGCTCCTACAGCTTTTCACCCACGCTCTTGGCCTGCGTGAACAGATACAGATAATCCGGCCCGCCGGCCTTGGAGTCCGTGCCGCTCATGTTGAAGCCGCCGAAGGGGTGCGCGCCGACCATCGCGCCGGTGCATTTGCGGTTGAAGTAGAGGTTGCCGACATGAAACTCCCGCCGGGCCACGTCGAGCTTCTCGCGGTCCGTCGAGTAAATCGAGCCGGTCAGCCCGTACTCGGTGTTGTTGGCCACCGCCAGGCCCTGCGCAAAGTCTTTCACCTTGATCATCGCCAGCACCGGCCCGAAAATCTCTTCCTGGGCCAGCACGGCGTCCGGCGCGATGTCGGCAAAGACCGTCGGCTCAAGAAAGTAGCCGCCGTCCTCGGTCTGGGGCGCATTGCCGCCGGCAATCAGCCGCCCTTCCTTCTTCCCGGTCTCAATGTAAGCCAGCATCGAATCCAGGGCGCTCTGGTTCACCACCGGGCCCAGGTTCGGGTTGGTCGCCGGGTCGCCCACGGTCAGCTTGGCCACCCGCTCGCGCACCCGCTCGACGAACACATCGTAAACCGGCGCTTCCACAATGGCTCTCGAACAGGCCGAGCACTTCTGCCCGCTGAAGCCGAAGGCCGAGGACACCACGCCATCGACGGCCAGGTCCAGGTCGGCGTCGGCGCACACCAGGATCGAGTCCTTGCCGCCCATCTCCAGAATCGTCCGCTTGATCCAGATTTGGCCAGGCCGGGCCTTGGCGGCCCGCTCGTGGATTTCCAGGCCCACGGCTTTGGAGCCGGTGAAGGCGATAAACCGGGTTTTGGGATGCTCGACGATGGCGTTGCCGAAGCTCGAGCCGGAGCCGGGGCAGAAGTTGACCACGCCGCCGGGCAGCCCTGCCTCTTCAAGCACCTCAAAAAACTTCGTCGCAATGGTTGGAGCGTCCGACGAGGGCTTCAGAATGACCGTGTTGCCGCTGACGATGGAGGCCGCCGTCATGCCCGCCATGATGGCGAAGGGGAAGTTCCAGGGGGAGATGACCGCGCCCACCCCGAGCGGAATATAGAGCAATTCGTCGCGCTCGCCGGGGAATTGGATGGGAGGCTTGGCCCCCGCCAGGCGCAGGGCTTCGCGGGCGTAAAACTCAAGAAAATCGATGGTTTCGCCCACGTCGGCGTCGGCTTCCGCCCAGTTCTTGCCCACCTCGAAGGTGAGCCAGGCGCAGAACTCGAAGGTGCGCTGGCGGATGATCGCGGCCGCATTCAGCAGCAGCGAAGCCCTGATTTCGACCGGCGTGCGGCTCCAGGATTCGAAGGCCTCAAGCGCGGCTTTCATCGCGATTTCCGCCTGCTCGGCCCCGGCCTTCTGGTGAATGCCCACAATCTGCGCGGGCCTTGCCGGGTTCACCGAGCGGATCTTGCCCGTGGTCTTGGTCCGAAGCCCGCCCACCACAAGGTCGTATTCGCGGCCCAGTTGGCCCCAGACCAGGTCCAACGCGCCCTGCATCTTGCGGGCGTTCTCAGGGGTTTTGAAGTCGATGAAAGGTTCGTTCCTGAACTCGCCCTGGGGCGAGCGCGGCTGAATTTGAGTGCTGAGAGATGCTGTAGACATAACGCCTCGATTGTAGTCGAGGGCCAGCCCTCGGGACGAGCAAAACCGCCCCATCGCCCGCCGGTCAGGGTGCCGCTCTCAGGCTGGGGTCCAAAGCCCAGGCCTCCGTACCCAGGCTCCGGCAGGAGAGCGTTGCAATCCCGCTCGCCCGCCGCAGTGCCGGCTCGAATTCCGCTGTCCGCGCGAAAAAATGGCAGAAAGCTCCGTGCAGCACGTCTCCCGCCCCCAGCGTGTCGGTGGCGGCAATGCGCTCCACCTCGATCTCGAAACGCCGGCCCCGCTCCCAGCCCAGAATCGACCGTGCCCCGCGTGTCACGGCGACGTACGGCACGCCCCGGGCCCCGAACCACGAGAAAACGCCTTCCGCGCCTGCGCCGGAAACAGGTCCCCATTGCCCGGGCCCTGTCTGGCCGTTGCTGCCTTCCCCTGGAACCTTGAACCGCTCGCTGCAGATGGCCGTCGTCAGCAGGGGAGCCAGCTCCGCCGTTCCTGGCTTCCAGCTCCCGCCGTCCAGGCAGAGCGCCGCGCCGGCCCTCCGGCAGGCGGCGAGCAGGCCCAGGGTCTCCTCGATGTAAAAGCCGTCCGACAGCACGACCGGCGGCATTTCGCCCCACAGGGTGCCCACCTCCGCCTCCCATGGGCCGTCCAGCCGCCGCATCTTCACGTCCGAAGCAGGAGGATTCACCACCGTGCGGCTGCCGTTGGCGCTGTTCACCCAGGCCGTGGCCAGCGGCGTTTCGTAGGCCGTGCCGGCGGCCAGGTCTAGCAGTTGGATGCCGTGGCGCTCCAACTCGCCGCGCACCACCACCGCCCCAGGCCCTCCTCCGACAGCGCTCACCAGCAGCCCCTGCCCGCCCAGCAGCGCATGGGTCACAGCGGCGTTCAGCGCGGGTCCGCCGGGTCTGGTCTGGAATTCCCGCGCGAAGACCTTGGTGTCTTCCTCCGGCAGCCGGTCGAGCCGGTAGAGCACGTCGAGCACGCTGCGGCCTGCAAACAGAACCCTTGCCCGACGATGGGGCGGAGCGATCGCCATGCGTCGATTGTAGCGGGGGAGCGCGGGCCGGCTCCGAAGCCGGCCCCGGCCTCTCCGTCAGCGCGTCTCCGTCAGCGCGTTTCCATCAGCGCGTCGGTGCTCTTGCTCATCTTGGCCGTGCGCTCCAGCTTTTCCCAGTTGAACGGTTTGCCGTCGATGGCCCGCTTCAGGGTCTTGAACAGAACAATCGAAAATACCTGGCGATAGGCGAACCGCTGCAGCCAGATGTGGAACAGCAGCCAGCCGTCCCCCTTGTTGGCCGGGTGGCGGCGCTCCAGCGAGAAGGCCACCGACGAGGTCACGAAGTCGATCACCAGGAACCCCAGGAAGTAGACCAGCAGCTTCTCAAAACTGGCCGCCGAGGCGGCTTCGGGGTGATAGTGCCGGTCCACGAAATAGGTCACGATGCCCCACAGGAACATCATGTCGATAAACGGTGAAACCAGCGGCAGCAGCATCTGGAAGATGAGAATGTTGGGCAGCGCGAACAGCCCCATGGCCTTGTTGCGCACAAAGGCCGCGCGGTGCTTCCAGATCGCCTGCAAGGTTCCAAAAGACCACCGGAACCGCTGCCGCATCAGACCCTTGGCGTCGATGGGGGCTTCGGTGAAGGCCAGCGAGCGGTCTTCGTACACCACCTTGTAACCCAGTTCCAGCAGGCCCATGGTCAGGTCGGCGTCCTCGGCCACGGTGTTCACCGGGTAGCCGCCCGCCGCCTTCACCGGACCGGTGCGCCAGGCGCCGATGGCTCCCGGAACCACCGTGACCACGTTGAACAGGTCCAGCGCGCGCCGCTCGAAGTTCTGGCTGGTGATGTATTCCAGGGCCTGCCAGCGGGTCCACAAGTTCACCCGGTTGCCCACCTTGGCGTTTCCGGCCACGGCGCCGATCAGCGGGTCTTCAAAGTGCGGAATGAGCTTGGAAATTGCGTCGGCGGCGATCACCGTATCGGCGTCGATGCCGACGTAGATCTCCTCGCTCAGCCGGTCCAGGGCATAGTTCAGCGCGGCGGCCTTTCCGCCGTTGGGCATGGTCAGCACCTGCACCCGCCCGGCGGCGATTTCGGCGGTATAAGCGGCGCGGGCCACTTCCGGCGTCTGGTCCGACGAGCCGTCGTCGATCACGATCACATGCAGATTCGCGTAGTCCGAGTTCAGCACCGATCGGATGGTTCGGACTATCACTTTTTCCTCGTTATAGGCCGGGATCAGCACGGCCACCCGCGGATTGAAGCCCGGCGAGGCCTGGCGGTGGGGCCGGCGCAGCCGGTCGATCACCGCCAGCACGCCCACCAGCAGCAGACGCGCGCTCATCAGAATGTCGCCCAGGAAGAAGACCAGCGTGATGAATTTGCCCACCAGCGCCAGGCCCGAGAAGGCGATCGAGTCGGGCAGGGCCCGCAGATATTGGAAGAACGTCAGCTTGGGCATCACCTCCGCCGTGGTCTTGCCCAGCAGTGCCGAGACCGGCACGATGGTGTAGCCGCGCTCCCGCAGCGCGTCGATCAGCACCGGCAGCGCCGCCACCGTGGCCGAGCGGTCGCCGCCCCCGTCGTGCATCAGGATCACCGACCCGCGAAACTGCGGCTTCACCTGCATCGTCGCCAACTGGTCCAGCACCGACTGGGTGATTTCCTGGGGAGACTTGCGCGGCCGTTCGTTCCAGTCGTCGGTGTCGATCTTGCTGCCGATGATGATGTAGCCGGCCTGCTGGATGCGCTCCACCGGCGCCGCCTGGTCGTCGGTGTCCGGCTCCTCGTCGATGTCGTACGGAGGACGGAAGTAGAGCGGCTGAATCCCCAGCTTGCTCGCGAAAAGACGCTCCGTGAGCTTCAGCTCCAGGTCCAGTTGACGGTTCGACACTTCGCTGATGTCCGGGTGAGTATAAGTGTGGTTGCCGATCTCGTGCCCCTCGCGCACCACGCGCTTCATCAGACCCACGTTTTCCTGGGCCTCGGAGCCGATCAGCATGAAGGTCCCCTTCACGCCCCTCTCCCTCAGAGCATCCAGGATCTTGGGCGTCCATTTGGGGTCCGGGCCGTCGTCGAACGAGAGCGCCACTTGCTTGGGGCGATAGCCGTACTGCTCGATGGTGTACGTTCGGGGATACACGTCCATGTGCTCATCGACGATGAGCTTTTTCTGCGGGTCGGTCTCGTCCGTGTCTACCGAAACCGTCCGCTTGCCGGGCTGGGGCAGGCCGGTCACGCGGATGATGTCGCCGTCGCCCTCGTTGTCCACGTCGTGGCCGGGCTGCACTGCGGCCAGGGCTTGCAGCGAATCCGGCGACCGCGGCTTGTCCCACACGTTCCATAGCGAGTTGTCTTCCTCGCCCAGCCGCCACAGCGCGAAGGTTTGCAGATTGAGCTCCCGGGCGGCCCTCAGCTCGTTCAGCACCGTCACCCCGTCCAGAAACCACACCACGTGGCGCTGGTTCAGGTCTTCGTCGATGTACTCGAAGTGCGGATTCAAGGTGTCGTAATCCAGATCCAGGTCGGCGTCGGCGTCCGAGGCCCGCTGCCAGGCTTCTGAAACCGAAAGGTCTTCGGTGTTCAGCACCTGCGGCAGCTTGTGGTGCTTCAATTCCTTGGCCGTGGGAATCGAAAGGGTCCAGTCGTACCCGTAGTTGCCAATGGCGCAGATCAGCTTCTCCTTGGGTACGATCTGCAGCACCCGCCGCAGGTTGTTCACGAACCAGTCCTGGGCGGCCACCGGGCCCGCTTCGCTGCTGGCCTGGTGCTGGTCATAGTTCATCAGGATGATGCCGTCGGAGTTGGCCGCAATCTGCTTCAGTTCGCTGTCCCCAGTGGCCACGGCCACATTCACATACAGCCGCAGATTGCGCTGGTGCAGGTCCGAATACAGTTCCTCAATGAAGCTCAGGTAAGCCGGGCCGGCATTGTCCGGCAGGCTCTCGATGTCCAGCGACAGCCCGGGATAAACCCACTCGTATTTCTTGGGGTCGTCCTTGGTGGGGCGCCGGAAGGCGGTCAGAAAGGTCACAATCTGCTGGCAGAGCGCGACGCGCTTGCCGCTATCCGCCAGCAGCGTGCCCATGCCCGCATCCCAGCTCTGCGTCCGCGGGTTGAAGTTGTTCAGGTGAGGGAAAACCTCGGTGTCTTCCTTCGCCGCCTGGATCACCCGCTTGATCTTGTTCAGCTCGTCCGGGTCATGCACCGCCGAGCGGTCCACCACCGGGTACTCGCGGTTGTTGTCGCTGTTGGTGGCCATCAGCAACCCCGCCGGCGCCGTCACATGCAGCCACTCCGGAAAGAGAATATCGATCTGGTGGACGTGCTCCTTGAACGAAGAGTAGCTGGAGGCGTCGTACTGCACATAAAACGCCGCCCTCAGGCCTTCGCCGGAATTCAGCTTGATCTCCGAGGGCTTGAGATCCGTCTTGCGCCGCGCCGGGCGCGGCCCCTTGGAGCCCCTCAGCAGCGGCGCGCGGTCGGGCAGCGCCTTGTAATTGTGCTTGAGCGTCGGCAGCAGCAACTCGGGCAGTTGCTGGTAGCGCAGCACGTTGAAAATGAACCCGGCCAGCACCAGCGTGAAAATCACCGCGCTGGTGTCCAGGATGCGGCGCAGCCGCTTCCATCGCTTTCGTTGCGGATCGAAGAATATTTGCCTGTGTGGCATCGTGGGTCTGGTCTGCCTTCTTGCGCGAAAACGGGGAAAACAGTCTACGCTATACAGTACGAATCGTATGGAAGCTGCCTCTCTGAGTCAATCGAAGCCCTCCAGCCGGACTCTTGCCCGCCTGGCTCCCGCCGCTTCTCTCGGCCTCGCCCTCGCCGCCGGCCTCGGCTTGCGCCTGTGGATGCTCCAGCATTTCTTCGAGGTCAACGGCGACGCGCTCATCTACGGCGGCCTGGCAAAAAACCTGCTGCTCCATGGCCGCTATGCGCTCACCACCCCCGGCGGCGAAACCTACCCCACCCTCATCCGACTGCCCGGCTACCCGCTCTTTCTGGCCGCCTGTTTCCGCCTCTTCGGGATGGAAAACTATGCTTCGGCCGCCTTCGTCCAGATTGCCCTCGAACTGGCCGGTTGCCTGCTCCTGGCCGATTTCGCGCGCCGCATCGCCGGGCCCGTGCTCGGCGCCGGAGCCGCGCACGCCACCCTCTGGCTGGCCGTTCTGTGTCCTTTTACGGCCATCTACGCCGCCAACCCGCTCACCGAGGCGCCCACCCTGTTTGTCCTGGCGCTCGCGCTCTGGTCCGTCGCGCGGTTTCGCGCCCGGCCGGGTTGGCATCTGGCCCTCTGTTTCACCTTTGCGGGCGCCTTCGCGGCCCTGCTGCGCCCCGATGGAGCACTCGCTGCCGTCACCCTGGCCCCGGCGCTGGTCCTCGGCCTGGGGCGCGGAAACGCCCACCCCCCCATCCCCGCCAAAAAGCTCGCCCGCATGGCCGCAGTCTGCGCCCTGCTGGCCCTCCTGCCCTTTGCCGCTTGGACCGCCCGCAACTGGAACGTCTTCCATGTTTTTCAGCCGCTCGCCCCCCGCCTGGCCACCGACCCCGGCGAAGACACCCACCCCGGCTGGGAACGCTGGGTCAAGTCCTGGTGCCTGGACTTCGTCTCCACCTACGACATTTACTGGAACGTTCCGGATGGCCCGCTGGACATCGACAAGCTCCCCACCCGCGCCTTCGACTCCCCGGCCCAATACGCCGAAACCGCCGCCTTGGCCGCGGATTACAACGCCGGCGGCCAAATCCTCACCCCGCAGCTCGACGCCCGCTTTGCCAAACTCGCCGGCGAGCGCATCGCCGCCCATCCCCTGCGCTCATCCCTCTGGCTCCCGCTGGGACGCATGGCCGACATGTGGCTCCGCCCGCGGGTCGAAAATCTGCCCATCGACCTCGATTGGTGGGTCTATTCTCACCACCGCGTCGAAACCCGCTTCAGTTGGTTCTACGCCGGCCTGAACGCCTTCTACCTGCTGCTGGGGATTGCCGGCCTGTGTCTGCGCCCGCGCCTCGGGTGGGCCATGCTCGCCTATATGCTCTTGCGCAGCGCCCTGCTCGCCACTGTCCAGGCCCCCGAGGCCCGCTACACCATCGAGTGCTTCCCCATGCTCTTCGCCCTGGGCGGAATCGCCCTCTGGGCGGGGCTTCGACGGCTCCAGGGTTTGCAGAAAATTAAGCGCTGCCAGCGCACACTGAAAGACAGGAGAGAGCGGGTAGAAGCTCCTTTTCGGTCGGAAAATCCGCCCCAAAAGGCATAGACCCCACCCCCCCTCCCCAAAATCGCCCCCTTTGGAGGTGCTCTGGGAGCCGGATCGCCTCTGTAAAGCATGTATTATCAACGCTTTATCTGGCGGGCATGGAGAGGACCTTGTTATCTCTATGGTAAACAGAAACCCTGAAAAAACACGGCTTCTTGGCCCAGAATCCGCCCTTCTTGGCAACTTTTTGCCAAAAAGCGGCCTCGAACAGCGCCCTTTTAGGCCGATGGTCGCACCCTGGGCCATCGACCAATACGTAGGCAAGGGCGCGTGAATCGGGCCAGGCTCTCAAAAAAGGTGAATGTCTGTTCCGGAAGTGCTTTAGGGAAGCTCTGCACAAGCCTGCTTTGTAACAGGGCACGACTTCAGTCGTGCCGCAAGCCGAATAGAATCAGTCGGGCTTTAGCCCCTGCAAAACTGGACCTATCGCGGTTGAACTTGTGCAGAGGTTACTTAGTGGTTCACATATTGCGTCTTGCTGTCGGTCTTGAGCGTGAAGGCATCGGCCGGGAGTGGCTGGTTGACCTTGATGTTGAAGTACAACGAAACCCGGTATTCGCTCGATCCCTCGTCGAAAACCTGCTTCAGGCTCACGCCCCGCTCCGCATCCACCCAGATGGTCACCTTGGGAATGTTCTTCCGCACCGTCGGGTCCTTGGCGATCAGTTCCAGCTTGTCCGTCTTCACCCCGTCCAGCGGCTCCGTACCAAGGTACTTGATCTCCCACTTCTGTTCCAGATCCTTGCCGCTGGCGCCAAAGCCCAGCATCAGGTAGCTCTCGAACTTGCTCGCCTTGGTCAGCGTGGTCACCTGGTTGACCAGCTTTTCATACAGCTTGAAGACCCCGCCCGAGTACACATAGATCTTGGGCGTCGGCTTGGAGTTCTCTTCCCGGATGTGCGCCGACATCTGGAAGGAATTGCCCTTCCGCTCGTAATAAACCGTGCCCTTTTGCACGTCCTTGTCCGGTACCGGGTCGGTCTGCACGGAGTCGAACTCAAAATCCGCCGAGGTGGAGCGGAAGCTGGCCGCGGTCGCGTCCAGCCGGCGCAGCACCCGGTCCTTTTCTTTTTCCTCGCCCGTCGCGGCAGCGGCCACCGCGGCCCGCACCGTCAAAAGTGCGAGTGCAATGGACGCGGCAAAAACAAGTCTTCTTCCCATTTGCATAGGTTCCCTTTGTCTTTCTTGGACGCGCCTGTGCGCGGGCTGGTGCACTGAAAACCAGTGTCGTGCGGTGAAACCAGTGCGGAGCGGCAAAAACCGCTCTAGCGGTGAGCCCAGACTCTCCACGACACATTGCCCTGGGCGTCTTTCTCCGTATCCCAGCGCACCACAAAAACGGCGTCGCCGGTGACCGGCTCGATGGCCTTGCGCAGGGCTTTCTTCACCTCCGGGTCTGGCGCGCCGGCCGCCACGTCCACATCCGAGTCCTGCACCGTGACGATCAGCCCGCGGCCCCCGTCTCCGGTGACCTGGATGGGGTGCTGCGGCCCGGCCACGGCGGACGGCTTGTCGCCGTAGCTCCACAGGTGCGGGGTAAGAAAGATGAACGCCAGAATCAGCGTCACCATCACGTCGTAGTGGAAACAGCCGCGCGGGTAAGTCCAGTAGAAATAGCTCTTCAGAATCTTGTTCATCAGTTCTCTTGTCCCGCCCCGCTCCGGGGGCTATCTGCAGGTCTGTTCATCTCGCGCCCGGCGGCAAAATGCGGCCTTGCCGGGTCATTCGCTACCGGGTTATCCGTTCCAGTCCGCCCATATAAGGACGGAGCGCCTCGGGAATCAGGACCGATCCGTCGGCCTGCTGGTAATTCTCCACGATCGCCAGCCAGGTGCGTCCAACCGCCAGCCCGCTGCCGTTGATGGTGTGGACAAACTCGATCTTGCCCTTGACGCCGTTCGCGGCCTGCCGGTAGCGGATGTTGGCCCGCCGCGCCTGGAAGCCCTCGAAGTTCGAGCACGAAGAGATTTCCCGGTACAGTTGCTGGCCGGGAAGCCAGACCTCCAGGTCGAACGTCTTGGCCGAGGAAAAGCCGGTGTCCCCGGTGCACAGCAGAACCCGCCGATAGGGCAGCCCCAGCGCTTCCAGAATCTCCTCCGCGTCGCGCGTCAGCCGCTCGTGCTCCTCGTCGGAATCCTCCGGCCGGGTAAACTTCACCAGCTCCACCTTCTGAAACTGGTGCTGGCGGATGATGCCCCGGGTGTCCTTGCCAGCGGCCCCGGCCTCCGCGCGGAAGCACGGCGTATAAGCCGTCAGCCGGATCGGCAGCCGGGCTTCGTCCAGAATCTCGTCGCGGTAGAGGTTGGTGACCGGAACCTCGGCGGTGGGAATCAGCCAGTGGTCGGCGTCCTTGAACTCCCCGCGGGCCACCCCCTCGGCGTCGGCGTCCGAGCAGCGGAACAGGTCCTCGGCAAACTTGGGCAACTGCCCGGTGCCGAACAGGCTCCTGCTGTTCACCATGAAAGGCGGCAGCACTTCGGTGTAGCCGTGCTTCTCGGTGTGCAGGTTGAGCATGAAGTTGACCAGCGCCCGCTCCAGCCTTGCTCCTGCGCCCATGTAAACGGCGAACCGCGCCCCGCTCAGCTTGGCCGCGCGTTCCAGGTCCAGAATGCCCAGCGCCTCGCCCAGTTCCCAGTGCGGCTTGGCTTCGAAGTTGAAGACCGGCTTCTCGCCCCAGGTCTTCACCGTCGGGTTGTCGGCCTCCGATTTGCCGGTGGGCACCTCGTCGCGGGTCAAATTGGGAATGCCCGCCAGCAACTGGCGCAGCCGGTCGTCCAGGGTCGCCGCCGTGGTGTCCAGCTCGTCCAGCTTGTCTTTCAAGGCCCGGGTCTCGTCCATCACCGCCGTCGCGTCCTGGCCGGACTTTTTCAGCGCGCCCACCTGCTGGCTCAACTCGTTGCGCCGCGCCTTCAGCCGTTCCGCCGTGGTGATGGCCTCCCGCCGGCTTTGATCGAGAACACGAAAATCCCCCAGCAGCGCGGCCGGGTCGGCGCCCCGCGCGCGGAGTTTCTCTTCCACAAGTTCCAGGTTGTTACGGACAAATCCAAGGTCGAGCATCGCTCTACCAGTTTACCCGACCAAAGGCAGCTTCCAGCCGCCAGCTTCCAGCTTCTAGCCAAAAACCGGCTTTGGAGAACTGGAGGCTAAGGCGCTTGCCCTTTGTCTCCCGCGCCTTTGCCTCCCGCTCCCAGATCCACCTGGTCCTGCCACCCTGGAAGCCGCTGGTCGCCAGTGATCAGGCGCGCGCCCCGGGTGAAGGTGAAGTAGGTCCAGATCCACGCGGCAAACACCGACACTCGGCTGCGGAACCCAATCAGGAAGAAGATGTGCACGGTCAGCCAGACGACCCAGGCCGAAAACCCGCTCCAATGCGCCTTGAACGGCCACTGCACCCGGGCGACGGCGGCCATCCGGCCAATGGTCGCCATGTCCCCCTTGTCGAAATAGCGGAAGCCGGGGCGCGGCCGCCCGGCCAGGTCGGCGGCCAGCATCTTTCCCACGTGGTCGCCCATCTGAATGGCCGGCTGGGCCACGCCGGGAACTTGATGGCCATCCTGCTCCAGGTGGGCCAGGTCGCCCAGCACAAAGACCTCCGGCAGCCCCGGGGGATTGAGCCGGTCGTCCACAAGAACGCAGCCCCGGCGGTCCACCGGCGCTCCCAGCATTTTCCCCAGCGGCGAAGCCTCAACCCCCGCGGCCCACAGCGTCACCACCGCGTCCATCCGCTGGCCCCCGGCTTCGACCCAGCCGGGACCCACCCCGCTCACGTGGGTCTGGGTCCGCACCTCCACGCCCAGCCGGGTCAGCGTCGCCTCGGCCTTGGCGGAAAGATCCTCGGGATAAGCGGCCAGGATGCGCGGCGAGCCCTCCAGCAGCAACACCCTCGACTTGGCCGGGTCGATGTGACGGAAATCCCGGCGCATGTAAAGCTGGGCAATGTCCGAGATAGCCCCGGCCAGCTCCACTCCTGTCGGTCCCCCGCCGATGACCACGAAATTGAGCGGCGGGTGCCACCCGTGCTCCACCATCTGCCGCTCGGCCAGCTCGAAGGCCAGCAGCACCCGGCGGCGAATCTCGATGGCGTCTTCGATCGTCTTCAGCCCCGGCGCCAGCGGCGCCCAATCGCCGCGGCCGAAATAGGAGTGGGTCGCCCCGGTAGCCAGCGCCAGGTAGTCATAAGCCAGCTTTGCCCCGCTGGCCAACGCAACCTGCCGCGCGCCCGTGTCGATGCCCACCACCTCGTCCATCAGCACCTCGGCGTTCTTCTGGCGGCGCAGGATGGTGCGGATGGGCTGAGCGATGTCGGCTGGCGACAGCACCGCCAGCGCCACCTGGTAGAGTAGCGGCTGGAAGGTGTGGTGGTTGCGGCGATCGACCACCGTCACGTCCACCGCCAGATGCGCCAGCCCCCTGGCCGCATGAATCCCGGCAAACCCGCCGCCCACGATCACCACCCGCGGGCCCCGTCTTCCGCCCTGTCTTCCAGCCTGGATTCCGGCCAGGCTTCCGGCCTCGCTTCCGCCTTGAACAGCTTGGGTCGATTCGGCCAAATTCCGCACCTCGCTCTCTTCAACAAGATGCGCCAGCGCGGCCTCAGGTGACAGATTTGGCGTCGTAGCCCGCTTTCGAACCGCGCCTTCCCCCTAACCCCTAACCCCTAACCCCTAACCCGCCTCACGGATGCTGCTCGACAGCAACATTCACGCTGCCTGCGTTGCCGGTCACGGCCACCCCGGCCATGTTCGTGGCGACCCCGGCGATGGAGGCGGGAGCGAAAGCCACCGTTCCGTCCAGCCCCGAGGTTGCCGTCGAGACTTGCGTGGCCAGCAGTGCGGGCTGGGCGCAGCGCCCGTGGGTGGGGCAAGGAGGCGCCCAGGCATACACCGCCTGGTAGAGCGTCACCATGCCGCCGGCCATGGGGTTGCCATCCATATCCAGCACCCGCAGGGTCATCTGGTTCGCGGTCCCCTCGACCGAAAGGCTCTGCGCCGTTCCCGAGACAGCGGTAACCGTGGCGTATTCGGGCCGTGCGCCGAAAGCATTGAAGGCCACGCACTGGCTGGTTCCGTTCAGGCAGGCGTTCGAGGTCACGGTCTGACCCTCGGCCAGCGGTCCCACGGTTAGAGCCTTGGCGGCGATGCCGCTGCCGTTCGAGATGGCTGCGGTCGAGCTCTGCGCCGCGATGCCGCTCCCCGAGCTTTGCCAGGCCACCGCCTGACCGCTCATCGGCACGCCGTTGTTCAGCACCAGCGCCTGGGTGGTCCAGTTCGCCGAGGCGCCCGCCGCCAGCGAAAGCATCGGCGAGAGAGAGCTCAGCAGCGGGGGCGTTCCGCCGGCAAACTGCGCCTGCAGGCTGGAGCCGTTGGTCAGCGAGGCGGTCACGATCGACCAGGTGCCGTCTACCGCGGTTACGTTCATCGTGGCCTGCCCGTCGCCGCCGGCAGTCACCGTGCAGGTCGGCTTTCCACAGGCCAGGGTCGCCGTTCCGCTGGTCACCGTGTAAACCACCGTGACGCCGCCGGCCGGGCTCAGGGCGGAGGTCAATGCGGTCACCGTGAACGGCTCCGGAACGCCAATGGGCACCGTGTTCATCGGCGCGGTGTTCAGGGTGATGGCGTCGCCCGCGCCGGAGTCGTAGCTGACCCCGCCGGAAATGATGGCCGCCGCATAGTAAATGGGCAGGTCGTCCACCTCCACGTCCACCGAGCCGGTCACGCCGCTCGCCGCCGCCGGGGCAATGGCGTCGATCTCGTTGGGTGAGATGCTCACCACCAAAGCCGGCTGGCCGCCCACCAGAACCGTGTCGGCCATGCGAAATCCCATCCCGTGAATCACAATCGGTCCCCCCGAGGCCGGCAGATGCTGCGGGTAAACGGTGCCGGCATAGAGCACCCAGCCGGAGTAGGCATAGTCGGGCCGTCCGTCGCCGCGTTCGTCGGCAATCCCCAGCCGCACCACGTCGTCGGCCGCCGAGGCCACCCGCAGCCAGCTCTCGCCCGTGGCCCAGCCGTTCAGGCCGCCCCCCGAGCCGACCGCCGCGGCGCCCACCGCATCAAAGGCGTCCCAGATGCCCAGCGCGGGCATCGCCTTCAGGTTGGTGGGCGCCCCGGATTCGTCCTCCGCCTCGGTCACCACGGTGAACGTTCGCCCCCCCCGCACCGGAAAGGTGAACCAGTCGGTCTGGCCCACCTGGCTCAGCCGCCCCGCCCATAGGCCGCTCACCGCCAGGCTCCGCGGAGCCTCCTCGGTCCCAATCGCGTCCTGGTAGCCGCCCCCCGCCGAGTCTTCCGCGTTGACCGTGAGGGTCTGCGCGCTGCCCGCCCCCAGGTTCGGAACGCTGATCGGCGAAAGCGTTCCCGAGGGCTCCGGCGAGCCGTCAATATACGGCCCCACCGACGACGTCAGCAGGTAGCTCGGGCTTACCGCCTCGAAGCTGACCTGGTAGTTGGCCGAGGTCGCGCCCGGCGGCAGCGGCATCCCGCTCAGGTCAAAAAATCCCTGCATCGCGGCCTGGTTCGATCCCCACCGCGTCAGCAGGTTGCCGCTCGCGTCCGTCCAACCCGTCACCGGGTTGCCGTGGTTGCCGTTGAAATAGGAGCCGGAGACGAACGTCACCGTGTATTGGTAGAGCGGATTGCCGCTCGCGTCCAGCGGCCGGGCCACCACGTTCACCCCCTGCATGCCCACCCCGCTCTTGAAGCGGATGGTGCCCTGAATGGACACTGTGTTGGCCGCGGTCACCTCCTTGCCAGGGAAATTGGCCAGGTTTCCGGCGGTGATGGGGTAAATGCGGTTCAGCGCGGCAATGTCGTCATAGCGCAACTGGCCGGGGTTGGGAATGCAAGCCCCGCCCGCCTCCGAGCACACCCCGCTTTCCGGCTCCATCACCGGCCAGCCCTGGGTTCCCCCGGCCTCCCCGTTCGTCAAAGCCCCGGGATTCACCTGCGCGTAGTCCAGGCCGAGCAACCGCCCGAAGGCCCGCTCGACCTCGAAGCTCATCATCTCCAGCAGGTTGGCGTTGCTGGCGCACAGGCCGTTCAGCAGCAGGATGCCGTGGGCGATGCTGGCGTCGGGGTTGATGCCGTCCATCCACACAAACACCCCGTTGTTCTGGCAACTGGTGGGCTGGCTGGCTCCCGTCCCGAAGATCGCGTCGATCACCGAGCCGTCGGCATCGAAAATCACCCCCACCGGGTAGCTCGTCGCCGTTGCGGTCACGTCGGCCGGCTGGGTGATCGCCCCGCTCACCGCCACCATGTTCGAGCCGCTTACGTCCTCGTTCAACG
>Ga0302319_10002996_pt1 | contig 35780 bp, 30 predicted proteins | sample Bog_T0_2_FD_203319 | JGI IMG/M metagenome (GOLD analysis project Ga0302319, IMG submission 203319) | Peat permafrost microbial communities from Stordalen Mire near Abisko, Sweden - Bog_T0_2 | ecosystem: Environmental > Terrestrial > Soil > Wetlands > Peat | place: Sweden: Abisko, Stordalen Mire...
CCCGTCTCCCATTCGATAATGGCCAGCCATTTCTCCCCAACTTTAAACGAACAGTCAAAGTCACCAACCATATTGTGGAGGTGTTCCGTAATCGCTTTTTTACTGGGATATTCCAGGAACGATTCCTCCCCTCCCTTTGCGGCTTTGGCTTCTTCCTGAAAACTTGAAATGTTCCAAGGATCTTCCAACTTCCACTTGCGAGAAAACATCTCATTCAAGAACTGGCTCTTAATGGCGGTCACCCCATTACGATTCCATTGGCTGGTAGGCTGGCCCCGGCGATTCAGCTTTCGAGCTTTCTTTCGGATCGTAAAATTCTTGCCGCCGGGAGGATGAACCATCGCCCGGATCGCATCGGCGTATGCTGAATGAATTTTGTTCCATTCCAGAGAATCTATGATTTTCCCCCGATCCAAAACTACCAGAGTTCGAATCACCTTCATCGGGTAGGTTCCTTGGGGAGGTTTTTCGTAAACGCCGCCACATCGCAATCCAGGGCTTCAGCAATTTGGCAGAGCTTGTCGAAAGACAAATTTCGTTCCCCCCGTTCGACGCCACCGATGTAGCTGCGGTCAATATCGCTGTGGTACGCCAAAGCTTCTTGGGTAAGATTTTTAGCTTTCCGCATTTCGCGGATTCGTTCCCCAAGAATGGCGAGTGGAAGTTGCTTAGGTGGCACAAAACTGGATAATGCACAAATTGAGGACTATGCGTCCACGGACTATGTTACTCATTTTTCTCGGCCGGGGAACCGCGTGGGGTTTCTGTCAACGATTTTGTTCCTCCCGAATATAAATTCCGTCGCCTCTGTCCGGCCCAGCGAAGTCTGCCGCCGAACGAAGTTTATCCCAATTGCCTTTCGCCGCCAGCCGCTTTCTGCCAAGCTTCCGCCATGACGCGCACCGAAAAGCTGCTCGCCGAGTTGATCGCCCTGCCCAGTATCAACCCGGCGTTTGCGCTGCCCCACGATCCCAAGGCCGGCGAAAAAAGCGTGAGCGATTTTCTTCTTTCTGTCGGCGCTTCCGCCGGTTTGGAAGTCGAATTGCAAAAGGTTTTGCCGGATCGCTCCAACGTGATCATCCGCTTGCAGCCGTCGGGCCGGGTGCGGCAAACCATTCTGCTGGTGCCACATATGGATACGGTGGTGGCATCCGATTCCCAGCTGACCCCGTTTCGGCGCCAGGGGCGGCTCTATGGTCGGGGAGCCTGTGACACCAAGGGCTCCGTGGCAGCCATGTTTACCGCATTAATGGAATTGGCCAGAACCAAATCCCGCCCCAGGCAAACCGCCATTGTGTTGGCCGGGGTGGTGGATGAAGAAAATGCCCAAGCCGGCTCGCGCATGCTGGCGGCGAGCGGAATAAAGGCGAACCTGGCCATCGTTGGCGAGCCGACCCGCCTGCAGGGAATCACCGCCCATAAGGGAACGGTATGGCTGCAGTTAGAGACCCGCGGACGCTCCGCCCATGGGTCTACCCCGCATTTGGGCAGGAACGCGATTTTGGAAATGGCGCAGGTCGTGGAAATATTGGAAACCCGCTATGCCAGCCAGTTGCTGCGCAAGAAACACAAGCTGCTGGGCACGGCCACGGTGAATGTCGGAACCATCAATGGGGGCCGGCAGCCGAATATTGTGCCGGACAGCTGCACCATCAGAATTGACCGCCGCACCATTCCCGGCGAAACGGAGGCGGGCATAATCCGCGATATCAAAAGCTTGCTGGCGAAGCAAAAACTTTCCGTCCGCATTTCCAACCCGAAGCTCGCGCCCAGTCCGGCTTTGGAAACGAACTACCAGCTGCCTTTGGTTGGCAGTTTCTTGCAGACGATTGGCCAGAAGCGGCCCATCGGCGTAAATTATTTTTGCGATGCCGCCGTATTGTCCGCGGCGGGAATTCCGTCGATTGTTTTTGGGCCGGGCGACATCGCCCAGGCCCATACCGCGGATGAATGGATCTCGCTGGCGTCGCTCGAAAAGGGCAAAAACCTCCTGTTAAAATTCCTTAAATCGCTGGATTAACGACCATTTATGGCCGAAGTGCTTCAGAAACCGCCGGTCAGTTCCCCGTCCAGCTCCGCCACATTCTTCCGCCAGAGCGGATGGCTGATGGTGGCCAATATCGGCAGCGGCGGCTTGATGTGGCTGGTGCATTTTCTTTCCAAGAAACTGACCGCGGCGGATTACGGGGTGTTCGGGGTGATGATTGCGGTGGCTCTTTGTGTGCCCAGCATGCCATTGCAAATGGTGTTCGCCCAGCAGACCGCCCGGGCGATCGCCACCAAACGCGAACGGGAGCTGGCCAGCATGTTGCGGCTGACGTGCGCGGGAACCATCCTGTTCGGACTGCTGCTGGCGGGAGCAGTCTATGGCTGGCAATCCGAGATCTTGCACGGCTGGAAAATGACGAATCCGGCGGGACTTTGGCTCACGATCGCGGTAGTGGTGCTTTGCATGTGGCTGCCGATTTTCCAAGGCGTCATGCAGGGCCAGCAGAATTTTCTCTGGATCGGCTGGTCGAATATTTTTAACGGGGTCGGGCGCCTCAGCATTGCCGCGACGCTCGTCATCGCGTTCGCCTGGGGCTCCACGGGCATGATCACCGGCGTGACGCTCGCCTTGACCCTGGCGGTGGGCATTTGCGTGTGGCAAACGCGCGACATCTGGCGCCTGCCGCGATCCCGTTTTAACTGGCGCGAACTGCTGCCGCAGGTGGCGCCGCTGATCCTGGGTTTTGCCGCCGTGCAATTCCTGTTCACGGCGGACACGATGTTTGTGAAGGCATATTTTTCCGAGGACGACGCGGGCTTTTATATCGGCGCCGGCACGCTGTCGCGGGCGCTGCTGTGGCTGGTGCTACCGCTGGCGGTGGTAATGTTTCCCAAAATTGTCCACAGTTCGGCGCGCTCGGAAAAAAGCAATTTGCTCGGGATGGTGATCGGGGGAACCGCCATCCTCGCCGCTGGCGGCGCGCTGGGATTGACCGTGCTGGGACCATGGATTGTGAAGTTTGTTTTTAAAGATTCGTATCTCCAGGTGGCCACGGTGGTGTTGCCTTGGTACGCCTGGGCCATGGTGCCGCTATCGCTGGCCAACGTGCTGGTGAATAATTTGCTCGCGCGCGCTCAATTCGGGATTGTGCCGGTGCTGGTGGCTCTAGCCGCCGGGTATGGAATCGCGCTGACGCATTTCCACGGCAGCCTGGTGATGGTCTTGCAAACGTTGGGGATATTCAATTTGTTGCTGCTCGCCGCCAGTGGCTGGTTCACTTATGTGAACCGGAAGAATGTGCCGTTACCCCCCTGATCCACCGGCCAGATCCATCCTCGCCTCGCCCAAATATCGGCGTATCCGTCACCTTCTCCTCGGGGGAGAAGGCCGGGATGAGGCGAGCAACCCCCTCCGCCAGCGGCGCAAACTTCCTCACCGCCTTCTCAGCAACCTCAGGGCGTTCCCGATCACAATGATGTCCGAGAATCCCATGGCCGCCGCGCAAAAGACCGGGCTGACAAATCCCAGCGCCGCCAGCGGCACTCCCAGGGCGTTATAAAAGAACGCCCAGAACAGGTTTTGTTTGATGATGCGCAAGGTCGCCCGCGCCAGGGCAAGCGCTTCGGGCACGGCCTCGATGTCCGACTTCAATAAAATGATGTCGGCCGCTTCGCGCGCCACGTCGCTGGCCCGGCCGACCGCCACGCCCAAATCCGCCTGCACCAACGCTGGCGCATCGTTGATGCCGTCGCCGACAAACGCAACGCGCACGCCCTGCGCCTGAAGTTTTTCGACGAACTCCGCCTTCTGTTCCGGCCGGATTTCGCCAACGATATTGGCCTCGGGAAATTCCAGTTGCCGGCCAATGCTTAGCGCGGTGCGCTGGGAATCACCCGACAACAAATAGATCTGGTTACCCGCCTTTAGAAAATCCTGCCGCAACCGCTGCAAGGTTCGTCCCGCTTCAGGTTTGATCGAATCCTGCAAGGCAAACAGGCTGGCGAGCTGATCATCGATCGCGAAGCCCATGACGGTCGCTCCGCGATTCATCCATTCGTCCGAAAACGATTTCGCCGCTTCCACCGGGATGTGTCCCCCGGCGAGCCATTTCAACGAGCCCAGCCGCAACGTGTGGCCGTTGCCAACATTGGCCACGACGCCGCGACCGGATAATTCCGTGAAATTTTGCAGGACTACGCGGGCGGCGTTAACGCCGGCAATGGCGCGGCTCAAGGGATGATTCGACAACGCCGCCAGCGACACGGCGAGTTGTTCCCGGGAATAGGATTTCAAATCAGCCGGAAGTTCGCCCGGAAAATCGAAGCGCGGCATCACCTTGGGTTTGCCTTCGGTGAGCGTACCGGTCTTGTCAAAAATGATCGCGGTGATCCGCCCCGCTTTCTCCAAAGCCACTCCATCGCGAATCAGGAAACCGCGCCGGGCCGCCGCATTGGCCGCCGCCATGATCGCCGCCGGCGTGGCCAGCCCCATGGCACACGGGCAGGCAATAATCAGAACGGCCGCGGCAATAATGAATCCGGCGGCCAAACCATCCGGCACATGGGAATGCCATAAAAATCCGGACAGCCACGCATGAACGCTCGCGGCCGATTGCGGCGCCAACCCCCACCAGAGCCCTGCCGCCACCGCAATGGTGATAATCACGGGCACGAAGACACTGCTGATGCGATCGCCCAGACGCTGAATGTTGGCCCGGCTGTTTTGGGCGCGTTCGACGGCGGCGATCACATGCGCAAGGGCGGTCGTATCGCCGGTGGCCGTGACGCGGAAAACGAGACGGCCATTGAGATTGACCGTGCCGGCAAACAATTCGGCGCCCGCTTTTTTTTCCACCGGCATGGCTTCGCCCGTGAGCATGGCCTCGTCCACGGCGGAGGAACCATCGGTCACCAGGCCGTCGACGGGAACACGATCACCGGCCAACAGGACGAGCAGGTCGCCAATTTTAAGGGAGGAAATCGGGACTTCCACCTCGGAAACGGTGACCGGCTCGGACGGCTTGAAACTGCGGAGGTTCAGCGGACTAATCGGGGATTTTTTCGGAACGGTGGCGGACTGTAATTTTCGCGCGGTCGATGGCGCCAGTTCCAACAAGGCCTTTAGGGCGCCTGACGAACGTTCGCTGACGCGGCTTTCCACCCAATGTCCAAAACTGACGAGGGAAATGATGGCCGCGGCTTCCATGAAATAGACATGACCAGCGGCGCCGCTGAGCATGATCCACGCGCTGAACCCAAAAGCGGTAGTGGAACCAAGTGAAACCAGCGTATCCATGTTGGATTGGCCGACCTTGATTTGCCGCCAGGCGCCCTGATAGAACGAGGACCCGCAAACGACCTGCACCACCGTTGCCAAAGCAAAGGCCACCCAGCGAAACCAGCCGGCCTCGCCCAGTTGGAAAACCCATTCGCCGACCATGAGCGCCACGGTCACGCCCATGCCGAGCCACAAATTCAAATGCCAGTCGGTGAGCGCGGGCGGCTTTTCGCCTGCCGTCGCCGCGAGTTCTTTGGCTGAGTAACCTGCCTGGGTAATTGCCGCAACCACGGCCCGGGCAGCGTGCGGCTCCGTAGAATTCCAGCGTACAGAAGCGCGGGCGGCGGAAAGATTGACGGTCACGGACCGGACGCCGGGGACGTCCTGAATCGCAGTCGTGACATGACGCGCACAATTATTGCACGTCATGCCTTCCACTTGGAATTCGGTGATGTTGGATTCGCTGATTGGCATCAAAACCTCGAACGCATGATGCCATTAAAACCGAAGCGAGTCTAATTTCGTTTTCCCGGACCAGATTCGGATGGACCATATAATCGTGTCAATCTTGCGCCTGTTCGGTGATCAAATAACTCTCTCTTGGCAGGCCGGGCAGACACTTCACGCCGTCGCAGCCCGTCATCGATCACCCGGCGGCGCGCACGGAGTGACGCGCTTTACCATCGCGTGATTAAGATGCTATATTGGCGGTGTGAAAGTCCGGCATTTATATATTTCGCCCGGCCACAATTTCTTTGGCCATCATGGCGTGGCGGCAGGAGAACATCCGATCGCAGCCGTTCATCAGATTGAATGCGTGGCCGGCCGGGGCATTCAGGGCGATCGCTTTTTCGATTTTAAAAGGGATTACAAAGGACAAATCACTTTCTTTGCCCTCGAAGTTTTCAACGAACTTTCCGAGGCGCTGGCGATAAAAAACCTAGCCCCCGCAGTGTTGCGTCGCAATGTAATCACGGAAGGCGTCGATTTGAACACGCTGGTGGGACACGATTTTGAATTGCAGGGACTGACGTTTCGCGGCATGACGGAATGCGCGCCCTGCTATTGGATGGACGGCGCTTTCGGACCGGGCGCGGAACATTTTTTACAGGGTCGCGGCGGCCTGCGGGCGCAAATCCTGGACGGAGGCACCTTACGAGTGGAAAGTTGATGACGCTGACCGCCGCACTGATCGCCGGGGGCGAGTCGCGCCGCATGGGCGCCGAAAAGGCCCTGCTGCCATGGGACGGGAAACCGCTGTGGCAACGGCAACTGGAAACCCTGCGCCAGCTTTCGCCCCAACACCTCATCATCTCCGCCCGCGAAGCGCCGGCGTGGTGTCCGCCGGAAATGGAAGTTATTCTGGATTCGCCCCTCGCCCGCGGACCCATGGCCGGCCTGATAGCCGTGTTAGAACAGGTCAAAACAACTCATGTGGTAATTCTCGCGGTGGACATGCCGCATATGACCACTGAGCACTTACGGAAGCTTGTCAGCATTGCCCGTCCCGGATGCGGAGTCATCCCCGTTTGCGATGACAGCATGGAACCATTCGGCGCCGTCTATCCGGTCGAAGCCATTCACGTCGTCCGGACAAACCTTCCCCGCAACTTCTCCTTAAACCGCCTGAATGAGACGCTCATCAAGGACGGCTGGATGCGGGAATTTCCCGTAGATGAGTCTGATCGCACGCTTTATCACAATGTTAATTCGCCCGCTGATATTCCAGCTGGGCGCTGACGGGAGCGACTAAGAATACGTGGAAGAAGCGATTATGGGCACCCGCCGGCTTTAGTGGTCGCAAAGCGACCGCGCGGCAATAGCCCGGCGTTTCAACGCCGGGCTATTTTCAAATTCAAGCCGACCCGCCGCGCGCCAGAAATGGGTCCGTCAACAAGATGGTCATGCTGTTACGTCAGATTTTTTACGCCAGTTGTTTTCACTTGACAGCCCGCCGAAATTATGGAAACGATATCTCAGCCACTGCCGTACCCAACGGGTGGCTTGGACGGGTTTGGTATAAAAATAATTGGCTATGCAACCGCTGGCGAAAACATGACAATCTTAACAGCTGCCCCACGTCTCGAACCCCTTTCGCGTGAATGAGAATACCACGCCAACGTCATTTTCTCGGGCCTGGCACCAGGTTAACTTTAACGGTCGCGAAAGGATTCACCCTGATTGAGTTACTCGTGGTCATCGCCATCATCGGCATCCTGGCAGCCCTGTTGCTGCCAGCGTTGAGCAGGGCCAAGAACCAGGCGGGGAAGGCGACCGACCTCAACAACCTCAAGCAAATAATGATCGCCGTGAACCTCTATGCCGCGGATGCCGGCGACGTGTTGCCTTCGGCGAACTGGGACGCTGGCGGCGGCAATCTACCGGGCTGGCTTTACACGCCCGGCGGTCTGACCAATTTTGATGGGACGAAAGGCCAGCTCTGGCCGGTCTTGCACAACCCCAAAATTTATGTCTGCCCAAACGACAACCTCCAAATGACCCATTGGTCCAATAAAGACCAGAGCAACGTGCAGCGCCCGCAGCAGCTTTCATCCTATGCGATCAATGGCGGCGTGGTGGGCTACAGTTGGAGCTACGAACATAGCCATTCGCCCGCCAAGTTGGGGCGGATGCAGCCCGGCGATTGCGCGTTCTGGGAGACGGACGAGACGGAACCGGCTTACTTCAATGACGGCGCGAATTATCCACCCGAAGGCGTCAGCGGCCGCCACGCGGCGGGCGGCGTGCAGGCGGCCTTTGACGGTTCGGGGACTTACATCAAGCTGGCGCAATGGTATCAGGACATCACCAACACGAACCGCAACCGGCTCTGGTGCAATCCCAATTCGCCCGACGGGCGCGCGTCGGCGGACTATCCCGGCCCCTGAACCCTGCGCACCGCCAACCTCCTCATCGGCCTGGGACTGGTGCTGCCGGGCGGGCTGTGGTGGCGGCATCAGTCGGAAAAAATAAGACTTACGGCCCCACGGACATGGCATTCACCTCCACCTGATTGGTGCCGCCCACAATGGCATGGCCCCTGATAAATGAATTCAGCCATACCGACGGTTGCATCGATCCATTCCTCAAGACGTGGTTGTCCGTCACGCCAGTTTGGGGAACAGCCTTTACGTTGGCTCTCTGCAATTCGCCATTGGCCGATGACGCATTGTTGGCGAGCGTATTGGCCGTCAAAACCACGGACAAGTCGCCGGTAAATATGAGCGTTTGCTTCAAGGTGCGATTGTCACCGCTGACTCGCAAGGAGTATACTTGGGAAGCGGATTGCACGGAATTATCACCGCCGATCTGCGATTGAACCAAGCCGGCGGCGACCGGCACATTTTGACCGGCAATCTGGCTATTCGCATTCATCATCGCTCCGTTGACGGTCTTTTGTGCGACTTTTGGCTCCCAACTGCCCCGGTAGATGGACCCGTCATTGTCTATGATCTGAATGGTATTGCCATTTTGAATGAATTTAAAACGGGTCAGCACGACGCTGGCTTTGGCCGCGGTCGCCATATTCTGAAAGAAACCACTTTGGCCGCTTTCTTTACTGGAAGAGAGTTGAAAAGCGGGATTGGCTCCCAGCTGAAGCGAATGGGTCAAGACGGCTTGATATTGGATGGCATCGGCTGAATTCCCCGGGTGCTCGCCGCTAACAGCCCTAACAGCTTCGCCTCCCCCTCCCGCTCTCCCGCCAAACGAACTCGTTAAGACCGGTAATTGCTCACGTCCGGCAAAAGTGACGCCAGCGACCAAGTCCGTTTCGTTCTGTTTTAATTTATAATCCTTCTCCCCTGGGATCACCGGATTCATCGGCTTATCCGCTAGCGCGAGCGTAAGCAATTCAGAATTCGTGGTTCCGCCGGCCAACGGGATTCTCGTACCGACCGGCACGTTGTAAGGCGGCGGCGCAATATTATCAGCCGCGACAACGACCGGCGCCGGTATGGCCGCCGGCGGGCTCATCGGCGCAGAGGCGACGGGGGCGGGACTTTTCCAGGTTGTTTCCGACCGCGTTTCCAACTTGCGGGAAGGCCAAACCGGCACGAGCAATACAGCCCCTAATAAAATGGCAAATGCGGAACCCGCCAAAAACACCCAACGCTGGTGGAAGAACGTCCAGAACGACGGGAGAGTTCCTCGGGAGCTTGCGCGCGCCTGGGCCCGTCGCGCCACTTCTTCCTGCAACCGTCGCCGGGTGGCCGGCGGCATGGACAACGAATCTCCGGCGGCGGCACGGCGCCGTTTGGCGTAGCCCCGCAGCCATTTTTCGATTTTGCGTTCCGGTTGCATATTGCTATCCATTGGACGGAAAAACATCCGGTTTCGCCCCGGAAAAAATCTTTTGGGCGATTCCTTCGAGGCGATCCAGGCACTTGCTCAGGCGGGAACTGACGGTTTTTTGGTTGAGCTTCAGGGTGGTGCTCAACTCCTCGTAGCTCAAGTCGCCAAAATAGCGCAGTTCAACCAGTTCGCGGCAGGGCTCGCCCAATTGCCGTAAGGATTCGTTCACCAATGCCAGTTGTTCCGCCCGCAGGAGACATTCATCCGGGCCCGGCAAATCCGCGGGCGGGTCCAGTGTCTGGCCGGTCTCGGAATCCTCCGCCTGCAGCGAAAGCGGCGCCACCCCGCCGCCGCGTTTGGCGGCGTTGCGTTTTTCGCGGTAGTCCTGCGCCTTGTTCACGGCAATGCGGAACAGCCACGTTTGAAACTGGCTCCGGCCATTGAACGAATCGAGGTTCCGGATGGCGGCCAGAAATACTTCCTGGCAAATCTCCTCGACATCTTCGGGGGTAAAATCCGACCCCAACTGAAAAACAAACCGGCCGGCCGCCGCATAGTGGGAATCAAACAATTGATCCCACGCGTCCGCATCGCCGCGCCGGCACAATTCCAGCAGTTCAGCCTCAGTCACCATTCTTATCAGACTCTATTTCAGCCTCAACCGTTTGAACAGTTTTTCTCCGGCGGCATTTGCCGAACGGGTGGCGGCCCGGGTTCTTTCCCCGGGCTGAAGGAGGCGCTTCATTTATCGCTTTGGGACGGGCAACAGCGCCATGAATGGCGGCCAGCCCGCTGCGGCTTCATGCGTGCTTGTCACGAGCGTGTAAATTTTTGGCAGACAGTTTCTCATCCAAGGCTTTCAAAAGAAAGGGCTCGCCGACGAATGGCTCGCCGACGACCTGCGGGAAGGTCTCCAGAATCTTGAATTGACCATTGGCCCGGGTTTCACCAATGTAAACATTCATCGTGCAATGATGGTTGGCTTGGACGGTAATCTTGCCACCGGGCCCCTCGAAGAATATTTCCCCCGATTCGAGCACGTTGCGCACCGCGTCCACGTCAAACGTGCCGGCTTTTTCCACCGCTTTCTTCCATAGATAAACGCCGTTGTAAGAAAGGACAATCGGGCTGTCCATGGCGCGTTTTTCCTTGATGACACCCGGGTAACTTTCAGTTTTCAGCCAATTGTGCCAGTTTTTGAGGAAGGTTTTGTTTCCCGGTGTTTTAAGCGACATGAAATAACTCCAGCAACCGAGGTCACCGACCAGGTTCTTGGTCGGGAGGCTGCGGAGTTCGTCTTCGGCCAGGCTGAAAGAAACCACGGGGCAGTCCGCCGAGGTCAAATCCGCCGCCACGATTTTCTTGAAGAAGGGGACGTTTGAATCACCATTGATCGTGTTGATCACGCAGGCGCCACCGGAAGCGGCAAATCGCTTGATGTCGGCGACAATCGGCTGGAATTCAGTGTAGCCAAACGGAACGTATTTGCCCGCAGAAATGACCTTGCCGGCATGATCCATGCGGAAGCCGCCGCCAATACCTTCGGGCGGAACGCCACGCAGGAGGAGGTATTTGTAGAGAATCAGATTCGTGGTTTGCGGATAGACGTAGTCGGTGCCGATCAGGTAGAATTTTTTCTTGCCCTGCGCGAGCAGGTAATCAACGGCTGGTATGGCCTGCTGGTTGACCGTTTCCGCGATGTAGAAGATGCTCTTGGACAATTCTTCACCTTCATATTGGACCGGATAGAAAAGCAATCCGTTCTCCTTTTCAAAAACCGGCTGCACGAATTTGCGGCTGACCGAGGTCCAACAGCCAAAGGTCACCGCCACCTTGTCTTCCACCAGGAGTTCCTTGGCTTTTTCCGCAAATAATGGCCAATTGGATGCGCCGTCCACAATCACCGGGTCGATTTTGTATGATTTGCCGCCCACCTTGAGGCCGCCGGCGCGATTGATTTCATCAAAGGCAAACAGCAAAACATCGCGCAAGGACGTTTCACTGATGGCCATGGTTCCGCTCAATGAGTGGAGCACTCCCACCTTGACCGCATCTTGCGACTTCAATTCCGCTTCCGAGACGCGCTTCCGACAGAGTTTCAGCAGGGTTGAACCCGTCAGGTTGAGCGGCCGGCTTCGGGAATGAACCAACCCCCAAGTCCGCTCGAAAACCCTGCGTCCATGGGGCAGGGCCACCATCGAATGACACTCCAGTTCCTTGGCAATGCTCCAGCGGGGCAGGAAACTCATCGCCAGGGTGCTCTTAACCAATTCTTTGATGGTTTCCAAATTCTCAATTTCCCCGAGGATGTTCAACTTGATCTGGTGCTTGAGCATAAAATCCTCCACTTGTTTCCGCCGTTGACTGGATTCCTTGATCAAGAAGCAGGGATATTTGCCAATTTCATCGCGCAGGGCACCGTTTTTGGCCGCCAGCGGATGACCGGATTTAACGATCAGGTGACACTGATCGGTCAGGAGGGGAAAAAAGTCGACCTTGTCATTGGTCGCTGGTTTTTCGGTCAGGATAACGTCGACCTGATTGTTCTCCAGCAGGCTGAACGATTCATCGGAATCAAACGATTCGACTTGCAGCAATATGTTGGGAGACTCCTTGTGAAACCTCAACAAAACCGGGGCGAGAAAAATAGAAAGAAAAATTGCGTCCGCCGCCAATCGCAATCGCCGGGTCCCCCATTTGTTCAAATAGGTGAGCGCCCGGCGGGCTTGATCCAGTTCATCGAGGGAGCGGAGGGCGTGGTATAATAAAGCCTCGCCGGCCTCGGTCAGCGCAATTTTTTTGCCCAGTTTGGCAAGAAGTCGACACCCCACCTCCGCTTCCAACTCGCGCATGGCATGGCAAATGGCCGAATGCGTGACGCATAATTCCATGGCGGTTTTGGTGTAACTCCCGGTCTTGGCCAGCGCCACAAACGCTTTCAACCGTCTGCTATCTAGCGATTCATTCATATGTGAATTTTTATCACAAGCATTGTGAAATTATTTCAACCAGTTCAATGCACGGGCTGGCGTCTCTGGCATCGTGACTGCTAAACACGAATCAGGAGAGACTGGATCCAAAAACGATCAATATAGCAATTGAGACGCCAACGAACTGTCTTTTGCCAGTTCGGAGAAAAACCGAAGCAACGAAAACCAACATGAAACATAAAATTCGACGAAACCCCATGTTAGCAAACCACCGGCTAAAGACCGCCGGCGCCTGCATTGGCATGATCGCCAGCGGAGGCGTGGCCGTGCACGCACAAACCACCGATACCAACGCCATTACGACGCTGCAACAACAGAACCAGGTATTGCAGCAGCGCCTGGACGCCTTGGAGGACCTGGCCAAGAAACAAGGCCTGATGCCGAGCGGCACGGCGCCCAAGCTCGTCTCGGCAATGACCGACATGACGATCAGCGGTTTCGTGCAGGCCTCATACTTTTATAATGTGAACCGGCCCGCCAGTGGTTATTCCGATGGCTATCTCTGGAACACCAAGGACAATTCATTTTCCATCAATAAAGTGAAAATCACGTTCGCCAGCCCTCCGGCTGGCGCGGATGGCGGCCAATGGGGCGCAGGTTATCGCGTTTCGTTGATGGCGGGCGAGGACGCCCCGATTTTGAATTCCGGCGCTTCCACCACGGGTTTCGATTATTTGCGCGAAGCCTATATCGACATGAACGTACCCATCGGCACGGGGCTGAACATCAAGGCGGGCGAACTCATCTCCCTATTGAACTATGAGTCGGGCGACGGCGGCGCGGCCAACCCGAACTTCTCGCAAGGCTATCAGTGGTATTATACGGGCGACGGCCCTGAAGCCGGAGTGCAGTTAGGGTATGCCTTCACCGACTGGCTCGACGTGAAGGTTCGGGTGGAAAACGGCCTTTATGCCGGGCCGATTTCCAACAGCAATGGCAAAGGCGTCATGGGCAGCCTTGACTTCAAGCCCTGTGACAAACTCTGGTTCAACTTAATTGGCTTCGGAGGCACCGGCAGCGGAACTTTGGATGTCGACGGCGGCTCAGTCCTCGCCGGCTACCAGGTAACCAGCCAGCTTGGCACCGGTTTTGAGGCCGATTATTTCCATTTTGCCGTCGACAATGGGCCGAAAGGCGATCTCTGGTCAGTCGGCCTTTGGGTGTGGTACGACTTCACTCCCAAAGTCGGTCTCGCCCTGCGCGGCGAGTATTTGGACGACGAAGACGGCCTCGGTATCAATTCCCGCCTCGGGGGACCCGCTCCGTTTGGCGCAGGAATTTATTCGCCCGATGCGAACGGCGACCTGGAGGAAGTCACGCTAACCCTGAATTACAAGCCCGTACCCAACCTGAAAATCCAGCCGGAAATCCGTTATAATCACACCTCCTACACCGACGGATTTAACGGCAAAAAAGACCAATTCATCATCGGCTGCGGCGCCAGTTATTTGTTTTAAACCTCAACCCATTTAGCAAAACCATCTGCATTTCCTTAAATCCCTTACTATGAAAAGAAACTTATTGAAGTTCCTGGCCGCGCTCACTGCGTGCGCCATGATTTCCCGGGCTTCGGCCGCTGATACGGTCAAGGTAGGCATTCTGCATTCGCTGTCCGGCACCATGGCGATCAGCGAAACGTCCCTGCGCGACGTCCTGCTGTTTGCCTTCGATGAAATTAATGGCGCCGGCGGCATCAAGGTCGGCGACACGTCCTACAAGATTGAACCGGTGATTGTCGACGGCGCCTCGAACTGGCCGCTCTTCGCGGAGAAAGCCAAGCAATTGCTCGAAGAAGACAAGGTGGCGGTCACCTTCGGTTGCTGGACCTCGGTCAGCCGCAAATCCGTGCTGCCCGTGTTTGAAAAGGACAACGGTCTTCTGTTTTATCCCGTGCAATATGAAGGCGAAGAATTGTCCAAGAACATTTTCTACACCGCGGAAGCGGTAAATCAGCAGGCGACTCCGGCGGTGGATTACCTGCTCCGGCAGGGGAAGAAAAAGTTCTACCTCATCGGCACCGACTATGTTTATCCACAAACCACGGACTTGATCCTCTACAAATACCTGCTGCTGCATGGAATTCCGGCGGAAAACATTGGCGGCGGGTTCCGCAAGGACGATTCCGGCAAAGTGATCTCCGCGGGTAAATATGTTCCCTTTGGCCATACTGACTTCCAGCAGATCGTCGCCGACATCAAGCAGTTCGCCGCTAGCGGTGATGCTTGCGTGCTCAACACGATCAATGGCGACTCCAACGTGCCGTTCTTCAAGGAAATTGCCGCCGCCGGACTGACCGCGGCCGATTGCCCGGTCGTTTCATTCAGTTTGGCGGAAGACGAACTCCGCGCCCTGCCCACCAAAGACCTCGTCGGCGAACTCGGTTGCTGGACGTACTTCATGTCGATCAACACTCCAGCCAACAAGACCTTCCTGGGAAATTGGGATACCTGGCTGCAAACCCAAACCCATCCCGGCGTGGTGAAAGAAAAGCGCGCCATGGACAGCCCGATGGTCCTTTCCTATGACGGCGTTTACCTCTGGAAGGCCGGCGTGGAAAAGGCCGGTTCCTTTGACGTGGACAAGGTCCGGACGGCTCTCGAATCCGGCAGCATCTCCTTTGACGGCCCCGGAGGCAAAATCACGATCCAGCCGAATCATCATGCCACCAAGGACGTGTTCATTGGTGAAACCAAGGCCAACGGCCAGTTCAAAATCCTCGAAACCTTCCCCCAAGTTTATGGCGAGCCTTTCATGTTGAAGGACCTCGATGCCAAGCTGGCGGCGAAATGATTAATCCTGCCGTTTTCCGGGTGGTCATCCATTCAACCCGGTATTATCCGACTCCGTGCGGGTAAAAAAGCGGGGCGGAGGTGAAAGCCTCCGCCCCCATTCCAAAGTGCCAATGATGAATACCTATTTGAGACTGTGGCTGGCTCTGCTTGGCGGGGCGTTTCTTATCGGCACCGCCGCCGCGCAGGATGACGCCGCCGTCCGGGACAAGCTCTGCCGCGCCCTCGCCGCCGACGGCGCCGAACAAAGGCAATTGGTCGCCGGATTGGCGGATACCGGATCCCGCGTGGCCTCCGACATCCTGAATGCCTGGACGCACGACAGTGTATATTGGTATGAAGCCAACGGAAGCAAGGCTCCCGTTTTGCTGGAGGATCAAACGGATGCCAACGGCAAAGCGCGGGCCATCCGGGTCGCTGATGGAAAAATTTTGACCGATGCCGCCGGGAAAGAACTGCGCTTTACCACGAGCGATCTCAATTCCGTCGATACCGACTCGGCGCTCCGGTCGGTTATTCAGCAAACGTTGGATACGCTCGCCCTTTCCGATCCGGTTCCCGACAATCGCGCCAACGCCATCCAGAAGCTTGGAAACTCACAAAAGCTAAAATATATTCCCATTTTGCAAGACCGGCTGGGCAAGGAAGCCGATGCCTCGGTCCGCCGGACGATTAGTGAGGCCATCGCCATGCTGCAACTCGGCAGCCCCGATACCCAAACTCAGATCGCCGCCGCCAATCAGCTCGCCGCCTTGAAAGCCATCGGCAGCCTGGAAACCCTCCAAAAATTGAGCACCAGCAAGGGGTCGCCGCCGGAAGTCGTGCAGGCCGCCAAGCGCGCCGTCAACACCATTGGCTCCCACATTAATACCGTCAACGTCTTCGGGACCCTGTTTCGGGGTATTAGCGGCGGATCGATCCTGCTGATCGTCGCCCTGGGTCTCGCCATCACTTTTGGCTTGATGGGAATCATCAACATGGCGCACGGCGAAATGATCGCCATCGGCGCGTATACGTGTTACGTGATGCAAAATCTATTCGGCAGCGGCTTCGCCTTCTCCATCAATCTCCCCTTCCATTTTTTTGGTCATCCCATGGGCTTCGGCCTGAGTCTGCCCGGCATGAACGCATCGGGATGGCTTTATGAAAGCTATTTTTTGTTCGCCCTGCCGCTGAGTTTTCTGACGGCCGCGCTGGCGGGCCTCATTTTGGAGCGCACCGTCATTCGTTTCTTGTACCGGCGGCCGCTGGAATCCCTGCTGGCGACCTGGGGCGTCTCTCTCGTCATGCAACAGCTCTTCCGCATGGTATTCGGTGCCAACAATGTTCAAGTCAGTTCGCCCCGCTGGTTGCTCGGCCATTTTACCATTGACGATGTTTCCCTCGGCTATAACCGGGTGTTCGTAATCGTTTTCGCTGTTTTAATTGTCTTCGGCACCTGGCTTTTGCTGACTAAAACGCCACTGGGATTGTTGATCCGCGCCGTGATGCAAAATCGCGACATGGCCTCGTGCATGGGGGTTCGCACGGCGCGCGTGAACATGCTAACCTTTGCCTTCGGCTCCGGCCTGGCGGGGCTGGCGGGCGCATTCCTGTCCCAAATCGGCAATGTCGGCCCTAGCCTTGGTCAAAGTTACATCGTGGACAGCTTCATGACCGTCGTCGTCGGCGGAGTCGGCAGCATTGTCGGAACGATCTACTCGGCGGTCGGAATCGGCACCAGCGACCAGGTTCTCCAGCAGGTCACCGGCTCGCCGGTGACCGGTAAAATCGTGGTCTTGATCACGATCATTCTTTTCCTGCAGTGGAAACCCGGCGGGCTCTTCTCTATCCGCAGCCGCAGCCTGGATTAATCGTCATGCAACGTAAAACGTCGAAAATTGAAATAATCGGGGTGGCGATCGTGGCGCTGTTGGTCATCGTCATTTTCCCCGGCCTGAATGCCTTCACCCCTGAGGGAAGCTGGCTCCATGTCAGCAATTTCACGATCAACCTCTACGGCAAATATCTCTGCTATGCCATGCTGGCCATCAGTGTCGATCTGCTCTGGGGCTACACCGGTCTGCTGAGCCTGGGTCAGGCACTGTTCTTTTCCCTGGGCGGTTACATGATGGGGATGTATCTGATGCGCATGATCGGGGATCTTGGTCAGTATCACCAACCCATTCCTGATTTCCTGGTATTTCTGGGCTGGAGCACCCTGCCTGCCTTTTGGAAGCCGTTCAGCAGTTTTCCTTTCGCGGTATTGATGGCCATCTTGCTTCCAGGCGTGATTTCCGGATTATTCGGCTATCTCGCCTTCCGCTCCCGCATCCGGGGAGTTTATTTTTCGATCCTGACGCAGGCCTTAACCTACGCCGCCTGCCTGCTGTTCTTTCGCAACAGTCTGCTCCTGGGCGGCAACAACGGGTTCACCGATTTCAAATTCATGCTCGGGCACGATCTGCGTGAGCCCGCCACGCAGCGCGGACTTTTCATTGCCACCGGCATGGCGCTGCTCACGGTTTATCTCCTGTGCAAATGGCTCACCCGTACCAAGCTCGGCCTCGTGCAACGGGCCATCCGCGACAGTGAAAACCGCGTGCTGTTCTCCGGTTATTCGACCGCCAACTTCAAGCTGTTCATTTTTATCTTTGCGGCCATCATCGCCTCCCTCGCCGGGGTGCTCTACGTGCCGCAGGTCGGCATCATTAACCCGAGTGAAATGTCCACGGATAAATCCCTCGAGGCGGTCGTGTGGGTAGCCGTCGGCGGACGCGGAACGCTGATCGGCCCGGTCATTGGCGCCTGCACGGTCAACGCCATGAAAAGCTGGGCCACGCGGGCGTATCCGGATCTCTGGCTGCTCTTTCTCGGCTTGTCGTTCATTTTGGTGACCGTGTTCATGCCGAAAGGCATCGTGGGGCTCCCCGCGCAATTGCGCGGCGTTTATCAAAAATGGAACCGCAAACGGCAAACCCCGGACCCGGCGTCCGCCGCGCCGGACGAAGCGATTCAACCGGCAAAATCTGAATGACCACGACGACCAAACAATTTGTGCTGATGCTCGAGGGGGTCAACAAAACCTTCGACGGTTTCAAGGCGATCACCGATCTGAATTTTTACATGGATGACGGTGAATTGCGCACCATCATCGGCCCGAATGGCGCCGGAAAAAGCACGATGATGGACATCATCACCGGCCGCACCAAGCCCGACACCGGCAAGGTGGAATTCGGACGGGACACGGATTTAACCTCGATGAACGAGCACCAGATCAACCGGCTCGGGATCGGTCGGAAATTTCAGACTCCCTCGGTCTACATTCACCACACCGTTTTTGATAACCTCCTGCTTTCGTTGAAGGGCTCGCGCGGCGTTTTCCACGCTTTGTTTACGCGAACCACCCCGGAGCAGCGCGATCGGATTGCCGCTGTGCTCAAAACCATCGGTCTGTCCGATCGCGGGGACGTGCTCGCCGGTTCCCTGTCGCATGGCCAAAAGCAATGGCTGGAAATCGGCATGTTGCTCGCGCAAGACCCGAAATTGTTATTGGTCGATGAACCCGCCGCCGGCATGACCGATGAAGAAACCCACAAAACGGGCGAATTGCTCCTGAGTTTGGAAGGCAAACACAGCATCATCGTCATTGAACATGACATGACGTTTGTCCGGCAGATCGCCCGCAAGGTCACCGTGCTCCACCAGGGCACCGTCCTGTGCGAAGGCACCGTGGACGAAGTGCAAAACAGCGAGAAGGTGATCGAGGTTTATCTCGGTCGGAAAAAGAAACATTAAGCCGCCCATGCTCACCCTCTCCAATATCAATGTCAGTTATGAAGGTTCCCGAATCCTGCGCGGCGTCACACTGACCGTGCCGGATCGCAGCCTGGTCTGCCTGATGGGGCGCAACGGGGTCGGTAAAACCACCACACTCAAGTCCATCGTCGGGCTGGTCCGGACGGAAGCGGGAACAATCAATCTCGCGGGAACCGATCTGTCCGGCCTGAAACCCGATCAGCGCGCGCGCGCCGGCATCGGGTTCGTTCCCCAGGGCCGCGACATTTTTCCGCACCTGACTGTCTGGGAAAATCTAAAGATCAGTCTCGTGGTGCATGGCACAAAGGCCAACGGCCAGGTGGACCGGGTCATGGAATTATTCCCGATCCTGAAAGAATTTTTGCAACGCAAGGGCGGCGTATTGAGCGGCGGGCAGCAGCAACAACTCGCCATCGCCCGCGCCCTCCTGACGGATCCGAAGATATTGATCTTGGATGAACCGACCGAAGGCATCCAGCCGAATATTATCGATTTGATTGGCGACACCCTCCTTAAAATCAAGAAAGAGGGCAAAATTAGCATCCTTTTGGTCGAACAATATCTGGATTTTTGCCTCAGTGTTGGCGACAGTTTCTACATTATGGATCGCGGCGCCGTTGTGGCCGAAGGGCCGATCGCGAACCTCAATGATGACGTTGTCAAAAAACATCTGACTGTGTGAACGCGTTGACCGACCCAGCCCGTCCAGCCGTCTCCGGCGGGCAGGCCACGCTCGAAGTCGAAATGGTTTTCGGCGAAAGCACGGTCACATCCGCCTATTCGGCCACGCCGATGAAGCTCCTGACGCCCGTTTCGCGCGGGCTCAGCGTCTGGGCCTATACGAGCAATTTTGGCGGTGGCCTCGTCGCGGGGGATCAAACGCGCGTGGACCTGACCATCGGGCCGGAGGCCCGGTGTTTCCTGGGCACCCAATCCTCCACCAAGGTCTACCGGAATCCGCGCGGCCAGCCTTGTTCTCATACCACGCACGCCATGCTGGCGTCCGGCGCGGCGCTCGTTTTCCTGCCGGAGCCGATTCAGGCTTTTGCCGATTCGCATTATACCCAGCGCCAGGAATTCCATCTCCAATCCGGCGCCAGCCTGGTTTTGCTGGATTGGTTTACTTCCGGCCGGGCGGCCCGCGGGGAGCGCTGGAATTTTGCGCATCTGGAAAGCCGCAACGACGTTTTCGTCAACGGCGAACGGATTCTGGTCGATCCCCTCCGGCTCAGCTCGATGGCCGTCCCCAAACAAATGGGCCGGTTCAATTGCCTGGCCTCCCTGCTCTTGTTTGGCTCTCCATTGAAAACGATTTCGGAAACCCTCCTGCAAGTCATCGCGTCCCGGCCGGTTAAGAAAAACTCCCCGCTTTCTGCCAGCGCCAGCCCGGTCCGCGATGGGGTGCTGCTCCGCCTCGCCGGTGAAAGCGTCGAAAAAGTGCGGCAGGAAATTCACGCCCACTTATATTGCCTGCGGGATCTGCTCGGCGACGATCCGTGGTCGCGAAAATGGTGAATTGTTATGCACTTGTCCCCCCGCGAAATTGAAAAATTGATGCTGCACAACGCCGGCTTTCTGGCCCAGAAACGCCTCGCCCGCGGCCTCCCCCTGAATCACCCGGAAGCGGTCGCCTTGATTGCGGCAGTCATTCTCGAGTTCATTCGCGACGGAAAGCGCGTGGCGGAATTGATGAACCTCGGCCGGCAATTGCTCGGCCGGAACCAAGTGATGTTCGGCGTACCCGAGATGATCTACGATGTGCAGGTAGAAGGGACCTTCCCGGATGGTTCCAAACTGGTCACGGTACACCACCCCATCGCCAGTGAGAATGGTGACTTGAAACTTGCCCTGCACGGCAGCTTTCTGCCGGCGCCCGACCTGGCCGTTTTCAAACCCGCGCCGCCGGATATCGTTCCGGGGTCCATGGAAATTCTCCCGGGCGACATTGAATTGAATGCCGGCCGCGCCGCCACCGAAATCGAAGTAACCAACCTCGGCGACCGTCCCGTCCAGGTTGGCAGTCATTATCATTTTATCGAGACTAACGCCGCCTTGCGGTTCAATCGCGGCGCGGCTTATGGCAAACGCCTGGATATTCCCGCGGGCGCGGCCGTCCGCTTTGAACCAGGGGAAACCCGCACGGTAACCCTTGTGGATATCGCCGGGAAAAAAGTCATTCGCGGCGGCAATAGTCTGGCGAGCGGCAAAGTTTCGACAGCGGGTCGTGCCGCCGCTTTGAAAAAAGTTCGAACCAAGGGGTTTGCCAACGTATCATACGATTCCAAGTTTCCCAAATAATCGTTATGTCGCACAAAATGAAACGTTCCCACTACGCGGACATGTTCGGCCCCACGACGGGCGACAAGGTCCGGTTGGGTGATACTTCGCTGATTCTGGAAGTGGAAAAGGATTTCACCGTCTATGGCGACGAATGCAAATTCGGCGGCGGGAAGGTCATTCGCGAAGGCATGGGCCAGGCGGCAGGCGTGGGCGCCAAAGAGGCGCTCGATTGCGTCATCACCAATGCCCTCATCGTCGATTACACCGGAATTTACAAGGCGGACATCGGTATTAAGAGCGGTTTAATCTCCCGCATTGGCAAGGCGGGAAATCCCGATGTCATGGCGGGTGTCACCAAAGGCATGGTGATCGGGGTCAACACGGAGGTGATCGCGGGCGAAGGCCTGATTGTGACCGCCGGCGGCCTCGATACCCACATTCATTTTATCTGCCCGCAGCAGGCGAATGAAGCCATCGCCGCCGGACTCACGACCATGGTGGGCGGGGGCACCGGTCCGGCCGTCGGCTCTTGCGCCACGACTTGCACGCCCTCACCCTTTTACATCCGCGAAATGCTTCAAGCGGTGGATGCGTTGCCCTTGAATTTTGGTTTCACGGGCAAAGGGAACACCGCAATGCCCGCGGGTCTTGCCGATCAAATTGCCGCCGGCGCCATCGGCTTGAAATTGCATGAAGACTGGGGCACCACTCCGGCGGCGATTGACTGCTGCCTGGGCGTGGCCGATGATCACGATGTTCAGGTCACCATCCATACGGACACCCTGAACGAATCGACCTTTGTGGAAGGCACGATCGCCGCCTTCAAGGGCCGCACGATTCACACCTATCACAGCGAGGGTGCGGGCGGCGGTCATGCGCCGGACATCATCAGCATTTGCGGCCAGCCGAACGTCCTGCCGAGCTCCACCAATCCCACCAAACCGTACACGGTGAACACGATTGACGAACATCTGGACATGCTGATGGTCTGTCATCATCTCGATCCCAATCTGCCCGAAGACGTCGCCTTTGCGGAAAGCCGCATTCGCGGCGAAACCATCGCGGCCGAAGATATCCTTCATGACATGGGCGCCATCAGCATGATGAGCTCCGACTCACAGGCCATGGGCCGGGTTGGCGAGGTCATCACCCGCACCTGGCAGACGGCCGACAAGATGAAAAAGCAGCGCGGACGGTTGCCGGAAGAAAAAGGCGCCAACGACAATCTGCGGATCAAACGTTACCTTTCCAAATATACGATCAATCCCGCCCTCGCCCATGGCATGGCGCATGTGATCGGCTCCATCGAAACCGGCAAGCTCGCCGATCTGGTCCTGTGGAAGCCCGCGTTATTTGGCGCCAAACCGGAAATGGTCCTCAAGGGCGGCTTCATTGCCTGGGCGCAAATGGGTGATCCCAATGCCAGCATTCCCACGCCCCAACCCGTCTTTATGCGGCCGATGTTTGGCAGTTTTGGCCGCGCGATCGGCGGTTGCTCCATAGCGTTTGTGAGCCAGTTGGCCAAGCAAAAACGGGTAGCCGCGAGCTACGGACTGACCAAACGAATCGAAGCGGTGAAGGGTTGCCGAAAAATAACCAAGCGCGATTTAAAATGGAACCATGCCCTGCCCAAAATCACCGTCGATCCGGAGACCTACGAAGTCCGGGCGGATGGGGAACTGCTGACTTGCATACCTGCTGAGGTTCTCCCATTGGCGCAGAAATATTTTCTGTTCTGATTTTTGCCATGGTTGCCCACAGGTTAAAACGAAACCGGACCCCGGAAAGACCCGCCAGTTTGTCTCGCCTTGAAATCGAGCCTAAACTGTCGCCGATGAATCCGGCGACTTTGCCCCCGGTTTTGCCCGGGGAAAACCATCGTTCTCCCGCCGCTCCGCCGGCGCCCGCGCTGGATTTTATCCTGTGGCAACTGGCCGACTCCGCTTTTCCCACCGGCGGTTTTGCCCATTCCAACGGCCTGGAGGCCGCGTGGCAACATGGCGAGGTGCGCGGGCGCGACGATCTGCACGCTTTTGTTGAAGCCAGTTTGAGCCAACTTGGTCGCGCCAGTTTGCCCTTGATGCTCGCCACCTTCGATGCGCCGTCACGCCTGCGCGAAGCCGACGCATTTTGCGAAGCGCTCCTGACCAATCATGTCGCCAATCGCGCCAGCCGCATCCAGGGGCGCGCCTTCCTGACGGCCATGGAACGGATTTTCAAATGCAACCGCGGCGCCCAACCTTCGCCCGTCACCTGTCACTTTGCGCCCGTCTTTGGCGCCTGCCTGCGCGGTCTCGAAGTTTCCCGCGGCCCGGCCATCCGGCTCTTTTTCTTCAATCATTTGCGCAGCGTCCTGGCCGGCGCGGTCCGCTTAAACATTGTTGGCCCCATGGAAGCCCAAAGCATGCAGCACAAATTATCCACCAGTGCCGAATCGGTCGGTCGGGAATGTGAAAACCTGACGTTGGACCAGATCGCCCAGACGGCCCCTTTATTGGATTTGTGGCAGGGTGCCCAGGATCGGTTATATTCGCGCCTCTTCCAAAGCTGAGCGCCTTTAGTCAAGCTGCTTAAAAAAATCCACTTTTCGGGGCTCTCGGTGCTGCCCACCCTGTGCGGAAACCCCTGTTTTTATAATGTTTTATATAAGAATCAATTAACCGGACTCGTTTTCAGGTCGCGGCAAACAATCTGCTTCAAGCCATTGTTTGACCCGAATTCCGTCCATTTTGCAATCAAAGTTAACTCCGGCATGGATCAGCTTTGCGCTGGGGATGGGAATGCTTTTGTCGGTTGGCCTGTTCTTTTCCACCCGGGGCTGGGAACAAAAGGAACTCGAAAAACACACGTCCGACCTTGCCCGGGAACAGGCAGAAAAACTGCACGTCTCCGTGTTACGCTCGATGGAAGTTCTTTATTCCATTTCCTCCCTGCATGCGGCTCAAGGTGAACTCAGCCGCCGGGAATTCCACGATTTCGTTCAGCAAGCTCTCGCCCGCCAGCCCGAATTGCAGGCTTTGTCTTGGAATCCCGTGGTCCCGGCCGGCCAACGCGCCAGATATGAAGCGGCAGCCGTGGCGGATGGCCTGGCGGGTTTTCGATTCAAAGAAAAGAACGCAACGGGAAATTTTCAGGCCGCCGCCCGGCGCGCCGAGTACGTTCCGGTCTATTACATTGAACCGGTGGATCGTAACGCCGCGGCGTTGGGATTTGACCTCCTTTCGGATGCGGAGCGGTTGCACTCATTGAACCGCGCACGAGATTCCGGCCAGCCGGTGGCGACGGCGCCCGTGCATCTGGCCCAAGACCCGGATAACCAATCCGGCTTACTGGTTTTGCTCCCGATATATTACGGCGCCGCTCCCTCCACCCTCACGGAACTGCGCCAAAGGCTGGCGGGCTTTGCCGTCGCCGTTTTCCGCGTGCGCGACCTGGTTCAGGAAGGATTTTCGGATTTGCAGAAAAACGGGGTTCAAGCCTGTTTATTGGATGACTCGTCCCATGGGGAATTAATCTATGGCAAAAAGCCGGACCGGACGGTGGCGCAAGTTCCGCTCGAAATTGCCGGCCGCCGTTGGATCATGGAATTCGAGCCGACCTCGCAATTAATTTCCTCCCAACCGCACCTGCAATCCTGGCTGGTTCTCGCCGGCGGCATGGCTTTTACGGTCTTGATCTCCGCCTACCTCCTGGGCGGCTGGCGGCGCACCCTGCAAATTGCCGCCGCCAACCAGGCTAAATCCGATTTTCTCGCGAGCATGAGCCACGAAATCCGCACCCCGCTCAACGCCATTCTCGGGTATGCCCAATTGATGCAGCGCGACACGGATCTTTCACCGGAACAACACGACAATATCACCGGAATTTCCGCCAGCGGCCGGCATCTGCTGGGGTTGATCAACGAAATCCTCGACCTTTCCAAAATTGAGGCGGGGCGGATGGAACTCAATCCCATTGATTTTGACTTGGGAGTGCTTGCCAATGGACTGGCCGCTACTTTCCGGCCGTTGTGCGCTCAAAAGAAGATCGGGTTCCGTCTGGAAATCGACCAAGCCGGACCGCAGCGGGTCTGCGGCGACGAAGGAAAACTCCGGCAAGTCCTGATTAACCTTGTGGGGAACGCGGTGAAATTCACCAGTGCCGGCGAGGTTTTTCTCCGCATCCAACTTCAGGCCGATGGCCCCTGGTTGTTTGAGGTTTTCGATACCGGGCTTGGAGTGGCGCCGGACGAAGAGCTCGAAATTTTCAAACCTTTCCACCAAGGCAGCAGCGCCCGCCACCAAGGGGGGACCGGCTTGGGATTGGCGATCGCGCAACGGCAGGTGGATCTGCTCGGCGGCTCGCTCAACCTGAAATCGGAACGCGGGATTGGTTCGCGATTTTTCTTTTGCATCCCGCTGGCCCCCGCCACCACCGCCGGAGAAGAAAATGTCACTCAAATCGTCCGTCTGCCTGGTGGACTCAACCTCCGGGCATTGGTGGTGGACGACAACCGGGAAAACCGCCAGGTGCTCGGCGGCATGTTGTCGGCGGCCGGCTGTATCGTCTCCTTCGCCATTGATGGGCACGAAGCCCTCGCCGCGCTCCATCCGCATAAGCCCGAAGTGATCTTTATGGATCTTTTGTTGCCCGGCCTAAGCGGCGCTGAAACCGCCCGGCAAATCCTGGTGGAATTCGGCGCCGCTGCCCCCCTCCTCATCGCCCATACCGCTTCCGTGTTGAAACAACATCACGACGAAGCTTTGGCGGCCGGCTGCGCTGAGTGCATCATCAAACCTTTCGATGCCCGCCAAATTTATCAATGTTTGGAACGGCAGCTCGGCCTGAAATTCGAACGCACAGAATCCGTTGCGAGCGAAATTCTAACCGGCACACCGCCCACGCGGGTCGTGTTGCCCGACCATTTGTGCGCCCGGCTCATGGTCGCGGCGGAATTGCATAGCACCACCGCGCTCAAATCCTGCCTGCAAGAGCTTCGTTTGCTGGGTCCGGAGGCGCAATGGCTGGCCGAACAAGTCCGCTGGCTCATGCGCAGTTATGACATGGATGGCATTCAGCGGCTCCTGTCAGGCTTGGTGCACCAGCCGGACCGGCCGGAAATCGAGACCAGCCGCGCCAGCAAGCCGGCGCCGCCATAACCGGAAAATCCTGAGAATCATGCTTACTGAAATTGCGCAAGCGGGGAAAATCCTCCTGGTCGACGACGTCCCCTCCAATCTTGCCGTGCTGACCTCGGCACTGGAGCCCGAAGGGTATGAACTTTTCGCCGCCGATAGCGGCGCCAGCGCTCTGGCCATTGCCGCCAAAGCCTTCCCCGACCTGATCCTGCTCGATATCATGATGCCGGGAATGGACGGATTGGAAACCTGCCGCCGCCTGAAACAGATCCCGGTCTTGAATGAGATCCCGGTGATTTTTATCACCGCCCGGTCCGAGCTTGAAAACGTCGTGGCGGGTTTTCGGGTGGGCGGCGTCGATTACGTGGTCAAACCGTTTCAAGCCGAGGAAATCCTGAAGCGCGTCGCCACCCACCTGAACCTCAACCGGTTGACCCGTGAACTGCGGGAAAAAAATCGCGCCCTGGAAATCCGCACGGCGGAACTGACCGCGGAAATCGAGCGTCGCCAGCGCGTCGAAACCGCTTTGCAACAGGCCGGCGACAAACTCGCGGTGTTCTCCGACCTCGAAGCTTCTCGCGGCAACATCACCGGTTTGATCGGCGGCACGGGGCCATTGCAAATGGTGGTCGAAGAAATCCGCCGACTGCACCAATTCCCCAACACCAGCGTGTTGATCACCGGTGAAAGCGGCACGGGCAAGGAACTCGTCGCCCGCGCCATTCATTTTGGCAGCACCCGGGCCAAGGCGCCGTTTGTGCCCATGAACTGTGTAGCCATCCCCGCCGAGCTGGCGGAATCCATCTTGTTCGGTCACATCAAAGGTTCCTTCACCGGCGCCACCGCCCGCCGTAAAGGCTGCTTCGAACTCGCCGATGGTGGCACCTTGTTCCTTGATGAAATTGGCGACATGCCCCCGGCCTTGCAGGTGAAATTGTTGCGCGTGCTCGAAGATGGCATCGTCATGCCGGTCGGCGCCAGTGAATCGCGACACGTCGACGTGCGGGTGATTGCCGCCACCAACGCCGATCTGGACGCCAAGGTTGCGGCGGGGACGTTTCGCCAGGATTTATTTTTTCGCCTCGCCCGTTACACCCTGGCCACACCGCCGTTGCGCGAGCGCATTGACGATGTTCCCTTATTGGCCGGTCATTTTTTGAAAATATTTGCCGCCGACCTGGGGCAGCCGCCGTCCGGCATTTCCGGCCCGGCCATGGCCGCCCTGCAAGCTTACGGTTTCCCCGGCAATATCCGGGAATTGAAAAACATCATCGAACGCGCGCTGATCGAAAGCGGCGGCGGCATGATTCTGCCCGGCCACCTGCGCCTGCTCCGTCATTCCCCAAAAACGGATATCCCGGTTCGAACCTCGGCATCGCCGAAGAAGGAAATCACGGGGGCGCTGCCCCTGAATTTGGCGGAAGCCGAAGATGTGCTGATCCAGCGCGCCTTGGAAGAGACCCATGGCAATATCGCGGAGGCCGCGCGCCGCCTCGGAGTGAATCGGACCCGCATTTATCGCAAGCTGGCACAAGAAGAGACCGCCGCCGATTGACAAGTGTTGCCGATGTTTCAACGGCAACACCGGCAACATAAATCAAACACTTAAAAAGGAGATGAAGCGCCATGAAGCCCTGAAAACAATGCAATATTTGCGCGCCGGCAGGTTGGCATGCGGCTGGCTAAGGTTTCTGGGTCAGGAACAGAACCTGACCCAACCCAAGGAACGAATCCATGAAGACCAAAAAAACGAGCGCCATCTCCCCCCTGCCGTGCCGCATTCATTCATCCCCAACCGCATCCAAATTGATTCTCGGAACCATGGCCATAGCCACGCTGCCATTGATTTCCACCCGCTCCCACGCTGATCCGGCAGCGCCCGCGCCGGCGCCCCCTCCCTCGCGCACGGACGCCCTGGTCAATTTTGAGTTTAGTGACAAATACCTGACTCCTCGCGGCATGATTGTGCATGATTCCGGATTGGACTTTCAAAACCTCGTGCTGGGATTCTTCAATCTATATAAGAGCGATTCGTTCATCAGCGACGTCACGGTGATCCCCGGGGTGTGGAACGATTTTTCGAGCGATGGTGTTTCCATTCATGCCCCCTTTGGCAGTTCGCCCAAGACGGACTGGGTGGAAATTGATCCCATCGCCGGCGTCTCCGTCGGCTTCGCCAAACATTTTAAACTGGACGTGACCTACACCGCGTTCAACATGCAGATCCTCGACATCGGCACCTCGCAACATTTGGACACGAAGCTGGAATTCGACGACAGCTCGTACCTCAAAGCCTTCGCGCTGCATCCTTACTTTGAGTATTGGCAGGAGCTCGCCAACAAAGCCACCGCCGCGGACGTTCCTTACTTGGTCGATCCGCTGAACAAACACCTGGGATCGGGCCCGGGCTCCAGCTATTACTTCGAAGTCGGAGCTGCCCCGTCCTACACCTTCCAGAACCTCGGCCTCAAAGTGGAGCTCCCCTGCCGGGTCCTGTTGCCGAACAAGAATTTTTACGGGGAGTATTACTCCAGCGCCTCGACGGTCGGCCTTTATGAAGTTGGCATCAAAGCCACCCTCCCGTTGAAATTCATGCCCCAAGGTTACGGACATTGGAGCGTCAACGCCGGCTTCCGCTATATGGGCCTGGTGGACAAAAATCTTCAGGATATGCAGGAATTCAATGCCCCGGAAAAATCCGTCAGCGATACCGTCCAAATCTACGCCGGCATCACCACCTTCTTCTAAGCCATGTCCACTGCCGCCCCAACCTACGTGGCCGCCGATCCCTATCCCTGGCCGTTTAATGGTGAGTTGTTTCCCGGAAATACCGTATTTCTCATCATCGACATGCAGACGGATTTTTGCGGCCCCGGCGGCTATGTGGACAAGATGGGCTACGATCTTTCCCTGACCCGCGCACCGATCGAGCCGATACAACGCGTGCTCGCGGCCGCGCGAGCGAAGGGTTTTCATATTATGCATACCCGTGAGGGACACCGGCCCGACCTCGCAGATTTGCCCGCGAATAAACGCTGGCGCAGTCAACGTATCGGCGCCGGCATCGGGGACCCCGGGCCGTGCGGTAAGATTTTAATTCGAGGTGAGCCAGGTTGGGACTTGATTCCCGAACTGCAACCTTTGCCCGGCGAAGCCATTGTGGACAAGCCGGGCAAAGGCTCCTTTTATGCGACCGACCTGGATATGCTGCTCCGCCAAAAAGGGATTCAAAACATCGTTCTCGCGGGCATTACCACCGATGTGTGCGTGCATACCACGATGCGCGAGGCAAATGATCGCGGCTACGAATGCCTGATGCTCTCCGATTGCACCGGAGCCACCGATTATGGGAATTACCTGGCCGCCCTCAAGATGATCAAGATGCAGGGAGGCGTCTTCGGCGCCGTGGCTGACTCCACGGCCTTCATCAAGGCCATTTCCAAATCATGAATGCGCGCCCCTTCAGACCTGGTCCCCATCGCGTCGCAGCGGCATTGACCCGGAAAACGCCGGTTCCTCCGCGCGTTCCAGCGCCTCATTGCCGCTGCGACATTTTTTGCGCCTATGAAAGCTGACGCGCGGTTGTACGTAGCCGCCGAACCCTATCCGTTTGAGTTCGTGCCGGCCACTTGCGCGCTCCTCATCATCGACATGCAGCGCGATTTTCTGGAACCCGGCGGCTTTGGCGAAATGCTCGGCAACGATGTCTCCCAATTGCGCCGCACCATCGCCCCCAATCAACGGCTGCTGGCCGCGTGGCGCGCCAAAGGATGGCAGGTGTTGCACACCCGCGAAGGGCACCGGCCGGACCTGGGCTGCCTCCCGCCGACCAAGAAAATTCGCGGACGCAGTCCCGCAACGATTGGCGACCCCGGCCCAATGGGGCGAATCCTGGTTCGCGGGGAGGCCGGCCACGACATTATTCCGGAACTTTATCCGCGGCCGGGCGAGGCCATCATTGACAAACCCGGCAAAGGGGCGTTTTACGCGACGGATTTGCATCCCATCATGCAGAACCGGGGCATCAAGCAGCTCATCGTGACCGGAGTCACCACCGAAGTTTGCGTGAACACCACGGTGCGGGAGGCCAATGACCGCGGCTACGACTGCCTCGTGCCGGAAGATTGCGTCGGCTCCTACTTTCCGGAGATGCACGAGGCCGGCCTGAAGATGATCAAGGCGCAGGGGGGCATCTTCGGCTGGGTGTCCCACTCGGACAGAATACTGGCGGCGCTCGAATAACCAATGATTTTTCCCAACCACCAACCCTCAATCAACCAACCAAAAAATCCATGAACACAAAAACCAAACTGTGGGTGCCGGGCGACTGGAATGCCTTTTTCGGCTTCGGCACAAACATACTCGTAAATCTGCTAACGCTCACAGCGCTGTTGCGCTTTGTCCTAAAAATGCCGGACGAGCTTGTCTTCGGCCGGATTCTGCCCGCGACCGGCATGATGATGTTTCTGAGCACATTGTATTACGCGTTCCTCGCGTACCGGCTGGCGAAAAAAACCGGCCGCTCGGACGTGTGCGCGTTGCCTTCGGGCATCAGCGTGCCGCACATGTTCATTGTTACCTTTGTGGTGATGTTGCCCATTGCGCTTTCCACCAAAGATCCAATCAAAGGGTGGGAGGCTGGACTCACCTGGGTCTTTGTGCAAAGTTTCGTGCTGATGATCGGCGGATTCGTCGCCCCCATCATCCGGCGGATCACTCCGCGGGCGGCATTGCTGGGAACTCTGGCCGGGGTTTCAATCACCTTTATTTCCATGGCGCCTTCCTTGCAGATGTTCATGACCCCGGTGATCGGCCTGATTTGTTTTGGCATCATTTTGCTGAATTGGTTCGGTGGTGTAAAATACGGAAAGATTCCGGCGGGTCTGGTCGCCATCGCGGCGGGCTCGCTCATCGCCTGGGGTTCTACCGCGGTGGGACTCCACTTTGGAGGCATGAGCGCATCCAACTTGGCCGCATCGCTGACCAACTTTGGCTTCCACGTGCCTCTGCCAGCGGTGGCCCATGTGTTCGATGGGTTTCAATTTCTCGGCATTATTCTAGTCACGGCCATCCCTTTTGGCATTTACGATCTGGTGGAAGCGATGGATAACGTCGAGAGCGCCTCGGCGGCCGGTGACAGTTTTCCCACCACGCGTGTGCTGACGGCCGACGGCGTGGTCAGTTTGATCGGTTGCATGATGGGCAATCCCTTCATCAACGCGGTCTATATCGGCCATCCCGGCTGGAAAGCGATGGGAGGACGCATCGGATATTCAGTGGCGACCGGAGTCATGGTGATCGTGCTTTGCTGGTTCGGCACCATTTCAGTGATCTCGACCATAATCCCGACCGTTGCGATTCTTCCCATCTTGCTTTACATCGGCATGTTGATCGGCTCACAGGCCTTTCAAGAAACCCCCAAGCGCCATGCGCCAGCCATAATTCTCGCCATCATTCCTTCCATTGCCAACTGGGGCCTGACGATCATCAATAGCGCCTTGGCGGCGGCGGGTGTCTTTGCGGTTTCCGACGAACTCGCCGGCAACATGCTGAATCAGGGGGTGTTTTACCGCGGTTTGGAGGCGCTGGGCGGCGGTTCCACCTTGGGCGGGCTAATCCTCGGCGCGACCGCGGTGTGTATCATTGACCGTAATTTGATCAAGGCAGCAGGATTTGCGCTGGCGGGAGCCATCCTCACATTCTTCGGTCTTATGCACGGTTCGCATGTCGGCATTGCCCAGACACCTCTGGTCGCTGCAAGTTATTTGATTGTTTCGGGCATCTTACTCGGGTGCGCCAAACTCGCCGAGCCGTCCGCCCACCCGGCGGAAGCGGGTGCGGAAGAAGTTCCGGCCAGCAGCCAGCCTGCCTGATTGCACCCCGGCCAGTCATGCCGCTCGTTGTTGACATACTGCCAAGCGCGCTGGTTTGTGGAGAAGGCCGCTGCCGAATCAGTCCAAAGGCGGACTCTGGCCACAACCAACCACTACCACGCGCGCCTTGGTATTGTTCAATCTGCGGGGAATCGCTGGTCATGTCGAAATGATCTTAAGCGCTCTTTCAAACGCATGGTTGCAGGGCTAATCTACTCGCATGGCAAACAATCCCGAACGGGTTCTTAAACTAAAAGATCTCTTTCAGATTTCCGGCTGGCAGCAAAAGCTCAAATGGCAGCCATTCTCCGAGGGGGTGGATATCTATCGCCTCTATGAGAATGGTCCCGACGGCCCCACCGCCGCCCTCCTTCGTTTTCATCCCGGTGGGCGGGTCCCCTTGCATGAACATCAAGGATACGAGCATATCTTCATGCTCGCCGGCGAACAGGTGGACGAAGTCAGCAAGGCCGAAACCGGCGCGCTCATCATCAATCCGCCTGGCACCAGCCATAGCATCATGAGCGAAAATGGCTGCATCGTCCTCGCCATCTATGAAAAACCCGTCAAATTTCTGCAACCGCTCCCAACATGTCCTCCTCCGACCTGATTTTGCTCGCCGTAAACGGCACCCTGATGCGGGGCTTGGAATTGAATCCCAACCTGCTAGCCGTCGGCGCCACCTTCGTGCGCGAAACCCGAACCGAGCCGGCCTACCGCCTATGGAGCATCGGCGACCAGCATCCCGCCATGGTTCGAGTGCGCAGCGGCGGCGTGGCTGTCGGCGTGGAAGTCTGGGCGGTGCCTGCGGCCGGATTGGGATCGATTTTGCTCAAGGAGCCGGCCGGATTGAGCATCGGGAAGGTAAAGCTGGCCGATGAATCGGAGGTCTTGGGCGTTTTAGGCGAACCGATCTTGTGTGAAAACCAAAAAGAGATTACATCCTTTGGCGGCTGGCGGGCCTATACCGCCAGCTTGAAAAAAAACATCAAGTCATGCTAACACTTTTGCACTTCCATTCCCACGGCGGAAACGGCCATGCCCACGACCATGCCGATCATCCCGGTCATTTCCATGAGCGGGAACTGCCGTTGGATCGCGACTTTAATCGACGCGCCTTTACCGTCGGCGTCGGCGGCCCCGTCGGCAGCGGCAAAACGGCCCTGATGCTGCAGTTATGCGTGCGTCTGCGTGAAAAATACAGCGTCGCGGCCGTCACCAATGACATCTTTACCAAGGAAGACGGGGAATTCCTCACCAGCCACAATGCTTTGCCTGCCGAACGAATCCGCGCTGTGGAAACCGGGGGTTGTCCCCACGCGGCCATCCGGGAGGATATTTCCGCCAATCTCATGGCGCTCGAGGAATTGCACGCGAAGTTCAAACCGCAAATTCTGCTCATCGAATCCGGCGGCGATAATCTTGCCGCCTGTTTCAGCCGCGAACTCGCGGACTATACCATCCAGGTGATTGATGTTTGCGGCGGTGACAAAATCCCCCGCAAAGGCGGTCCCGGAATCACCCAATCCGACCTCCTCGTCATCAATAAGACCGACCTCGCCGCCGGCGTCGGTGCCGATTTGAACGTGATGGAGCGCGACACCAGGCGCGTGCGCGGTGACGGACCTTTTGTTTTCGCGCAAGTCAAACACGGCGTGGCCGTGGACGAAATCATATCGCAAATCATCCACGCCTGGCAGCACGCCGCCAACCTGCCCCATTCCCATCATTGAGCCTTCCATTTAAAAAATCTGGTGGCCGGTTTGGGGATGGATGCTGGCCTGGGTCAATGGCAAGTCCACCGCTGGTGGCGGTGGCGTGTCGAAAGGGTGATGGTACCACTCCCCAAGGCACGAACCGGTCAACCATTAAAATCCCGGCGAATTCCAGCCATCCTGGTTATGCAGTCCGTCATTTATTTGACGGCTTTGTCCGCTGAAGTGGTTAAGTGGGGAGCGCCGTACTCGGCCCCGTGCAGGTAGGTGCCGCGCTCAGCCGCCGGCTTGTCCTGTTCCACCGGAATGCGGTGCGCATTGGCATAGGGATCGTGGCGTATGCCCGTGACCTGCCAGGACACCTTGCCGCCGGGAGTGCCGCCCGCGATTTTGAACTGGTTATCCTGCACCTCTTGCGCAATGTACAATTGCGGTCCGGGCGCGCCCACGGCGGTAAGCTGATAGCGGAAATCCTGGTTCAGCGCGCCAAACCACGCGGGCAGTTTCACGGTGGCCGCGCCCCCGGCATCCAATATTACCAAACCGTCGTAAATATTTTTCATATCCGGCGATTCGACGAACGAGTGGTAAAGGAACTTGTTCGTGGGATCAATCGGATCGTCAATTTTGAAACTACCGGCCGCTTTGGAGAGGGTTCCGGAAACGCCGAGATTGCCGGAAACGTAGACGTTGCCCGAAAAATAGCCGGCGTAGCCGCTGGAACTTTTACCCCAGATGCCGTAGGCCGAAGGACCGTTATCACATTGGCCAACCACGCCATTGCCCTCGGTCACCGCTGACAATCCGTAAACTCCGCTTTGACCCTCGCCTTCAATCCCGGTGCCGGCACCACTATTCACACCATAGACCGCCACGCCTGAGGGGGAATAAACCTGGCCATAAACACCGTAAGTATAGCCACTGCCGGCATCCGCCACGCCATACACACCGAATCCGCCGGCGGACGCTGATTCGCCATAGACGCCGTAGGTCGAACCTGAACCCGCAGAAGTGTAGCCATAGACTCCCCGGCCGCTCACAGAACTGGCGGTGCCATAGACCCCATAAAAACTACCGTTGGTGGCCGAAGAATTGCCAACGACGCCATCCCCGGAATCAGAGGTGGCATAAAGACCATAACCGCCACTGGAACCGTGGGACCAAGCATAAATCGCGCCAGCGTTGTAGCTGTCTGCGATTATTGCATTATTACTGCGGCTGCTGGCCGAAACGCCGTACCAGCCGTCCCCATCACCAGCCACGCCCGCTGGCCGATTGGCATAGCCACTGCCCGTGCCTTGGCGGCCATAAACACCATAACCATAGGTGGATAAGTCCACCCCCGCAACCCCTGAAGAATAAGCTGAGGCGGCATTATTATTAAAGATGCTCAGTCCAGAACCTGGCGTGGTCCCCGTCCAAGTGTTTCCAAAATGCGTATGATCTTCGCGCGAAACCAGCGTAGAGACTCCGTTGGTACTGAACGTTACGAGGAATTGCGATCCGGCCAGCTGCAGTCCGTCCCCGGCTGAGTAATTCACCACATTAGCTGCAGTCGTTGCACTCGCTGCGGTCAGTGCATTGCCAGCATTCGCGGCAAACACCGCATACGGCGTCGGCGCAAAAGCTTGCAGGGGCGACAAGGCCGTGTATCCGCCT
>Ga0302319_10002998_pt1 | contig 35770 bp, 20 predicted proteins | sample Bog_T0_2_FD_203319 | JGI IMG/M metagenome (GOLD analysis project Ga0302319, IMG submission 203319) | Peat permafrost microbial communities from Stordalen Mire near Abisko, Sweden - Bog_T0_2 | ecosystem: Environmental > Terrestrial > Soil > Wetlands > Peat | place: Sweden: Abisko, Stordalen Mire...
TGAAAAAAGAAAGGAATGGTTGATGAAGTTTGAAGTATCTATCCCCTTCCAATCGGGGCACGCCTTCCTACGAGGTGTATGCATGGAGGAACGCTGGCAAAGAATAATGTATCTATCCCCTTCCAATCGGGGCACGCCTTCCTACCTGGTGGAGGAAGCATGAATTTAAAGCATGCGTTTCTGAGGTATCTATCCCCTTCCAATCGGGGCACGCCTTCCTACAGGTACGCATGAGACGTACAAAACTCAAGGATGAAGTATCTATCCCCTTCCAATCGGGGCACGCCTTCCTACCTTAATCAAGCAACCGGAAGGCGACAGTAGAGTAAAGTATCTATCCCCTTCCAATCGGGGCACGCCTTCCTACGGACCATCAGGAGGTTCGCTATGTCTCATTTGACGTCGTATCTATCCCCTTCCAATCGGGGCACGCCTTCCTACCGTATGGAAGAGTCCCGCGCCCATAAGGGATGCGAAGTATCTATCCCCTTCCAATCGGGGCACGCCTTCCTACCCTTCCGCCAGCAACCTCCCTCCAATCATCCACTTGCGGGCCGTTTTGCCGGACCCCCTCGGAAACCTCCTACACGCCCGATTGCTACAGGATGTAATAGTCACGATCCACTGGGAGCTGCGCAACCCCGAAGGCCTGCGCTTTCCGCTCACAAGCATTGCATAACACGAAAACGTGAACCGAATCCAGATGTTCGTCGATCAGCGCCGGCAGTTTCTCTATCATTTTCGCCGCGAGCGCCTCGTCCAGATGGGCGCAGAAGACGCTCTCTTGGATGCGCGGCCCGAAGTTCTTCAGGAACTCGGCGACATGGCTCCGCCGGCGTTCGTCCGCGATGTCGTAGCAGATCACGTATTGCATGGCGGCTCTCCGGCGGGTGGAGCCTGCTGCGGCGCGGCAACGGACTCGGGCACCGGCTCCTCCGCGGCGTACCGAAACGGCGTCCAGGTCTCGCCGTGGCGGAAATGCCGCGCCAGCAACTCCACCTCGGCACGCAGCACGCTGCGCCAGGGCGGGCGCGCGCCGTCCTGCTTCGTCTCGATCATGGTCTTCTCGAATGCGTCGAAGTAGCGGCGCAGCGGCTCGGGCTTGAGGCACAGTCCACCATGTTCCAGGTCCTTGTAGAAGTCGTCCGGCTGAAAGAGGTTTTGGTTGATCGCGGCGAGCACGAACCGGTCGGCCAGCGGATGGCGGAAGGCTTCCACCAGATCGAGCGCCAGCGACGGACGGCCGTAGTCGAGCTGGTGCAGGAAGCCGAAGTAGGGGTCGAGCCCCGCGGCCGCGAGCAGCGCGTGCAGCTCGTTGGTCAGCAGCGTGTAGGTGAGCGAGAGCAGCGCGTTGATTGGGTCGGGCGCCGGATGCTTCAGCCGGCCCGGCCACTCGAAGGCGCTACGATTGAAACTCATCAACGCGCCGAAGTAGGCCCGCGCCGCACTGCCTTCGACGCCGTCCAGCGCCTGCACCAGTGCGACCGCCTGGAGTGCAGTGAGCGCCTGCGCCAGCTCCGCTTCGGCGTCGTTGCAGCCGCCCCCGTGGGCATGTTTCAACCGGCGCAGCGTCTCCTGTGCGTTGCGGATCTTGGCCTCCACGATGGCGCGCGCCACGCCGAACGACGCCGCGGGGTCGCGCGCCGCGTCGTACTGGCTGGCGCGCAGGAAGACGTCGCGTGAGGAGGGCGCCACCAGCGAGCCGAGATAGTGGCCATGCCGCGTCAGGAAACTCAGGTCGATGCGGTTCTGCAGCAGTTCGTAAACCGCCGCGCCGGTGACCTGGATGTTGCCGAAGAGCAGGATGTGCTCGACCTTGTGAACCGGCAGGTCGAGCCGGATCTGTCCATCCAAGTCGGCCAGAATCCGGTCGCCGGACTTGCGCACTACCGTGCCCTCTTCGGCCAGATAGAGAAAGGCCATATCCACCTCCGGGTGATCCGCGCCGGCGTCGGCATGTTCGTGCCGTGTGGGCGTCTTGCGCGGCCGGCCGCCGCGCACATTACGTCCAAGGTAGCGCTCCAGCGCGCGCGCCGGCATCGGCGCAGCGATCGAAACGGCGCGGGTAGCGTGCGGGGCGTGGCCCCACGGCGTAAAGACGCCCTCGCCCAGGAAGAAGACGCCGAGGTAATGGAACCCAGCATCGAACGTGATGAACTCAGTCTTCGTGCGGTTCAGCGTCAGCCGCAGGGCGCCCAGCGCCGCCTCCGCCGCGTCGAGCGCCAGCCGCGCCTCGCTCTCGCCGGAACACAGGATCAGCAGGTCGTCGGCGTAACGCACCAGGTGGAAAGGCTCGCGCGACAAGGCGTCATCCAGCGACTGCAGATAGAGGTTGGCCAGCAGCGGAGAGATCGGCGCGCCCTGCGGCACTCCGCGGCGGAACGGCTTCAGCCCGGCGCCATCCCACACCGGCGTATGCAGCCATGCGTCCAACAAATCCACCCACGACCGCGCCGCTTCCAGCCGCGCGAGCGCTTCCAGCAGCCGCGCATGCTCCACCTGGTCGAAGAACGACTCGATGTCGGCCTGCAAGCCCCAGCGCAAGCCGCGGTCGCGCAGTTGAATGACGCGCGCCACCGCCGCGTTGACGCCCTTGCCGGGGCGGTACGCGAAGCTCGCGTCGCTCTCTTCCTGTTCGGCCCCCGGCGTCAGCTTGCGGACCACGGCGGTCTGCACGACGCGATCGCGAACCGCCGGCAGCAGCAGCGTGCGCATATCGTCCGTTCCGGCTTTCTTCTGGACATCGATGCGCAACAACGGGACCGGGCGGTACGTTCCAGCCTGGACCTCCGCCAGCAGATCGGCCAGCGCCCGCGGGCACTCGTGCGCGAAGCGGCCGACCGTGACGCAGTCGGCGCCCGCCATGCCGTCGTTCTCCTCGACATGCGCCCAGGCCGACTCCAGATCGTCCAGATCCAGCGGATAACTCCCGGCCGTTTCCATTGGCGTCGCTCCCCCGGCTGCATGCCTGCTCTCTCATCGCCTGCGCCGCGGCGATTCACACCCATAGCTTAATCCAGGCACAGCCACCCGGCAACGCGGAGCGCTACGAGCCCCAGACCCACGCTCCCGGCGTCGCGCTGCCGCGGCCGGACTGCAGCTCGCCCAAACCCGCTCCGCTACCGGCTTCCACGACGGAACGCCAGAGTATCGGAGCGGCGTAATTGGAGTCAATACATTTCTATCCCCTTCGCTTCGGGGCTGAGGCTCCTTCGGGAGAAGGCACTGAACTGTCAATCGTCGATACGACGCATCTATCCCCTTCCAGTCGGGGCTACGCCTCCTTCACACTATAATTCCTCCGCCCAACAGCATCACACACAGTATCTATCCCCTTCCAGTCGGGGCTGCGCCTCCTTCAAGGAGGGTTTCCGATGACCCGTTCAATGGAAGAGAAAGTATCTATCCCCTTCCAGTCGGGGCTGCGCCTCCTTCAATACGACTCAAGGGGGAAGTAATGTGCACTAATGACCGTATCTATCCCCTTCCAGTCGGGGCTGCGCCTCCTTCACAGAATGGGTCACCAAGGTTCGCAGTCAGCGGCCACATGTATCTATCCCCTTCCAGTCGGGGCTGCGCCTCCTTTCGTTCTGAATGAAGGAGGTGAGATGGCTTTAGGAATGTGTATCTATCCCCTTCCAGTCGGGGCTGCGCCTCCTTCTTGAACGCTATGCCTACTGATCGGGAAAAGCCCCAAAGTATCTATCCCCTTCCAGTCGGGGCTGCGCCTCCTTCCTTTTAAAATTGAAAAAGGGGATGAGGAATGCCGTATCTGAGTATCTATCCCCTTCCAGTCGGGGCTGCGCCTCCTTCTCCTGGGAGGGATGTTTGTATGGAAAGAATCCTCTCTCAAAGTATCTATCCCCTTCCAGTCGGGGCTGCGCCTCCTTCGGAGCAGATCAGAAAGAAAGAGGTCTCAGTATGAAGTGTCAAGGTATCTATCCCCTTCCAGTCGGGGCTGCGCCTCCTTCACAACATGAATACCATGATTGCATTGGGTCACCCGGAGTATCTATCCCCTTCCAGTCGGGGCTGCGCCTCCTTCTCTGTTTTAGGAGGCATAATGGAAGACAACCAAAACAATGTATCTATCCCCTTCCAGTCGGGGCTGCGCCTCCTTCTGCTGTCAATCTCAACTTCTTAAGGAGAAAACGCGTATAGTATCTATCCCCTTCCAGTCGGGGCTGCGCCTCCTTCAAAGGAAGAGGCTCGTTATGCTGAAAAAGCTCTCGTTGTATCTATCCCCTTCCAGTCGGGGCTGCGCCTCCTTCAAATCCAAAAGTGGAAAACGGCAAGGAGAATTGTTATGGTATCTATCCCCTTCCAGTCGGGGCTGCGCCTCCTTCTTATTACGCAGGAGGTACCCATGTCTAATTCAACTTTGGTATCTATCCCCTTCCAGTCGGGGCTGCGCCTCCTTCAATATAAGTATGGAAAATGAGAGAAGATTGATTAAATGTATCTATCCCCTTCCAGTCGGGGCTGCGCCTCCTTCTTTTATGATTTTAAATTTTGTGTAATTGTTATTCATTAAGTATCTATCCCCTTCCAGTCGGGGCTGCGCCTCCTTCTCTTCCGCCTGGGAGGCCTTTGGTTTCTGTCACTTACAGACCATCTTGCCGGACCCCCTCCCAAACCTCTGCCAAAACCGCCCGGCGGGGCCGCTGGCAGGGCGATTTAGGCTCCAAATACCGCATTTGCACCCAACTTAGTCGCCATGGCCGGACCACGCCGCGCCTCCGGTTCCAGATTGCCCTAACCGCGCGTTTCCGGCAGGGGCGTTGCGTCCAGATCCGGGGCGACCACCGGCGCATCGCCACACTCGCTTGCCATGCGCATCGCCAGCGGCCGGACGCCCTTCGGTTCGTCTGGATCATGCTTCTCTTTCGGTAACCACGTGTACTGGCTGAAGTTCGGCGGATAGTAGCGCACCGAATCTTCTGCGGGCAGGCGCTGCAACGCCAGGAAGTCCTGGATGTGCGGCAGAGCAAAGAACGCCGCTTGCGCCGCCTCGCCCTCAATGGCCGGCACAGTCGCGGGCGCGGCATGGCCGGCCGCCCAGGTATAGAACGCCGCCAGGCAGGCTTGTCCGTCGATCGCATCACCAGCCGCGGCGGCAGCGACGAGCGACCGGTAGCGGAGCTCCGGCTGGAAGCGCTCCAGGAGTGGCCGGGACGCGCGCTCACCGCGCGCAACCCATCCCTCGCCAACGCGGCAGATGCCCATCTGACGCGGCTTACCTTGGCCAAGTTGCAGGCGGTAAACGCTCCCGCCACCGCCGGTCAGCACGAAGAGCAGAGCGCCCAGTTCCGCCTTGCTCAGATTGTCAAACTGCAGTTCGGCTTCGAACACCGCATTGCGCAGTGCCAGCATCGGCGGCGGGCATTGCTTCTGGACCTTGGCGTGTGCCGCCGCATTAAGCCGGTGCTTTCCCCAAAGCGGGTCGCCGCCGCGCTGTTTGTAGTAAAGCTTACGGCCGCGCAGCTTCGGATTCGGGTCGGAGTAGCTGGCGGACGTGCCGTCCGCGCGAGGCTGCAGGTACAGCGGCCGCGACTTGGCGTGCGTCGCCGGCGAGGTGAGCGGCGCAAGCTTAATCTCCAACCCCTCGCCTTCACCGTCGGGCAGCGGCTTGGGGACTTCGTTCCAACTCTCCTCCTGATCCTGGTCCTCGGCGCGCGGCCCCCAGGCGTTCTTGACGACCACCTTGCCACGGAAGGGATGACTCTTTTCCTTGACGTGCTTCCCGCTGAAGCCGAACAGCCGTTCGGCCAAACCGAGGGCGTCGCCAAGGCCGAGTTCGGTCTTCGGCTTGTACTCGCCGGCGAGGTCGGCGACCGAGTGCGCCGCCGGCCAGAGATAGTTGACGTTCTTGCCGAAAGAGGTAATCGTCCCGCCATTCCTGGTGAAGTAGATCTGGTCCCCGTCCGCCAACTTAAGCGGAGCGATGATCTGATTCCGGAAGCGGTCGCCGGTGAGAGGCGCGCCTCCGTCCTGCGGGAGACTCTGGTACTGCCGCTTCACTAGCAGATCCCGCTCTTCCGTTGCGGCTCTCCGCTCAGAGGGTGCAGTTGCCGGATCGTCGATCTTCGCCTGCAACTCCTCGACATGTTGATCCAATTTCAGAGCGTTCTGATAGTGGCGCTCATAGTGGCCGTGCTCGTGCTGGAGATTGTCGCGATACAGCTTACCGGGAGCGACCCCGTTCGGCGCGGATTCTAGCAGCGTTAACGGCCGGGCTCCAGTGTCAACTTCCATGGGACGGGCCAGGTGAGGCGTTGCCGCGACGCGATGCAGTAGAAACAGTTCCTGATTGGGGTCGGGCGCGAGGGTTGACCCGGGCACGGCATGCATCGGCTGCACCTGCCACTCCTCAGGTGTAACGGCGGAGACACGGCCCATGTCGAAAGCGCGGCGCCGATAGGGGATCGGCTGGTCGTAGTCGTTCTTGTTGAAGACGCCCAGCCGGTCGTTCGCCGCGGCTTCAACCAACGATCGCAGCACACCCTTGAGCGACGAGCCAGGGATGGCGTAGCGGTGGAACTCCTCGCCATGACGCCGCAGGCGGAAGAAGTGCCGATTGCGCTTGCGGTCGTCTGCTTCGCCGTCAGCCGCCGAGCCAACCTCGCCCATCGGGGTGAAGAGCGGCGTTTCCGGGGTCAGTGTGAAGCACAGCGTACCGTGCAGCAGATCGGAATGCCAACGTGCATGACCGGCGTGCTTTGCCGGCGGGGGTGTCTCACCGCTGGCGGGCGTCTGCGGCACAGCCGGCGGCGCATCCAGCCAGGGTCCGCTGTCGGGAGCGAAACGCACGAAGTTATAGGGGTTGCGGTCGATATGAACGAGGCAATCGGCCTGCCCCGGCGGCACGGAACCGTCGGCGAATTGAGCCAGTTCCCAGGCCTGTCCGGCCTTTCGAAAAACGTTACCAGGTTGGAGCGCAACCGCTCGATCCGTGATGCGGAAGGATTCAAGCTTGATGCTAATGGTATGGGTCGGGTACGCCCCATCGGGCCGCAACTCGTAGCCGAAGGCTTCGCCCGCATCGGAGACCGTCTCCAGTTCGAGCAACTGTTCGTACCACAGTGACTCCGGCCCAAAATTGTCGACCCCAATGTAGACATCATCGGACTGGATCGGACGGGTGAGGTCGATCCGCCGGAAGCGACTCTGTTCATAGGGTGGCTGGAGCGCAGTTGGGGATCCAAACTTGGTTTTCGCCTTGACCAAGCCCTGCTCTGTGATCGACTGTACGATGAATGTCAGCACAGCTTCACTCCTCGTCTTCCTTGACTTCCGCCGCCTGCGCTGCCGCAGTCTCCGTGTCGAACCCGAACCCCCACACCCGGTGCGCCACGACCCGCGGCTGGTTGAGGCGTTTCTCGATCCGTTCCAGGCTGGTCTCGCCCTCGTCCGGAGGCTCGGCGAAATACTCCACGACCTTCAGATACGGCCGGTCGTTCTGCCGGAAGACCGCCTCTGGCGCGGCTGCCCGGTAGAGCGCCGTCAGATCGGCCTTCAGGTTGGACTCGACGAACTGCTCGGTTTCCTTGTCGTAACTGCCCCAGAGGTAGTACTTCATCTCCCGGCCGCGAGTGACGCCGCCGGTGAGTTCGCCCGAGAGCTTCCAGAGGCGGAAGCCCGTTCCGTCGCGCAGCCAGCGCACCTCGATCTGGGCATCAAACAGGCGCCCGGCGAGGCTGCCCGTGACGAGTCCCGCCACGCCGCCGTGCCAGATGCCGAAGTCGATCCGATCGAGGCGCTGAACCAACTTCCACGCCCGAGCGGCCGCCGGGCCGGGGTTGGGAAACCAGGCGCCGATCTGCGTCTCGGCGTCCGCGGCGTTCATCGGAGCAGCAGCTTCGATTTGTTCACAAACGAATGGCATAGCTTGCTTCTCCTCAGCCCGCTTGGGCCAGCGTCTCCCGCTCCCAGGCCCGTTGCGCCTGAGTCCAACACCAATTCAGATCCTCAAGCCGGGACTCGCCCAGCTCAATGCGGAGGCGGTCGGGCGGGGCCGGCTGCGGTGGCAGGACGACGCCATGGGCGGTGACGAGCGAGATGCGCACAGCGCGCAACTCCGCGCCGGCAACCTCTCCGTAGCCGCGCGACACGGCCCAGCCGGCCTGCAGCCGGAAGCCCTCGATCAGATCGCGCAGCACAAAGCCCCACAGGGCGAGCAGATCGGCCTCGTCCTCGGTCAGTGAGAGGCGGAATCCGCAGTCGAAGGCCGGCGCCGAGAGCGCCACGCCGGCGAACTTCGCTCCGTCGGCCGCGAAGCCCGAGATGCGGTCGACGGCGACGTGGTCGAGCAGAAGTTCCGGCCGCGCGCCATCCTGCGGTGGAACGTAGACGCCCTCCCAGGTCTCGAGCCGCGACTTGCGTCCGCTGTCATCGTTGTTTGCGAACCCGAACAAGGTGTCGAAGCGCTCGCGCTTCAATCCCATGCTCTGCTGGATGTGCGACGCGCGATCACGCAGCACGCCGCGCAGGCTCGAACCCTTCAGCCGCGGCTGCCCCTGCGAAAGGAAGTATATGGCATCGGCATGAGGGTAGCCGCTGGGAGGGAGCGAGTCTTTTGAGAGAAAGTTCCCATGGAAGTAGAGCCGCACGTCGAACTCGAAGTGCGAGAGCGGCCCCGGCGCATCCTTCCAGCACAGGTTCGGTCGCGCGGCCGGCGCACGCTCTAGCAGACAATTGTCGAACCCCTCTTGAGAGTGCGTCAGGCGATCGCGCAGGAATCGCTTCAACTCCTCGGGTTGGTTGCGTTGGTAGCTGCGTGAACGCAACCCTTGCAGTTCAACGCGGCCGTAGCCGATCGAACTCTTGGCGCCGCAGCGCAGCTCGCCAGCTTGTAGAGCGCGCAGCGACTCCCGCAGCAGCAGCAACTCGTCGTCGTTAGGGCCATCGCCTTCGTAGGTACAGCGAAACTCGAAGACCGTACCCCCGGCCACGATCTCCTCGTCGAACTTGGCTTCCCGCGCGGCCGCGCCCCATTCGGCTTCGATGCGCACATGGTCGCGGACCTCCTCGACAAGCTCAGGGCTGCCCGTGGCGCGCGCTGCGTCGAAGACCCTTACTCGGCCCTGTCCCAGTCCCTTCTGCTTGGATTCGTCGCCCGACTGCTCCCCGAACAACGACTGCAGCGCCAGCTCTTCGATGCCCAACAGGTAGCGCTCTCGCGCCGCGTGTCCGCGCAAGACACCCTTCAGCGCAGTTCCGGCGAGGATCGGAGCGTCGAAAGGCGTTCCGTCGCGGCGGCTCACGGGCGAGTCGGTGAGCGGATGCCAGATCACACCCGAGCCCGCATGCAAAGGCGAGCGCGCGGCGAGTGTGCCGCGGAACTCCACACGGTAGGGCTTGTAGCTACTCATGCTGCGCCTCCCCGTTTGCCTGTACTTGTTTGCGAAACTGGACAGCCTCGAGTTCAATCAGAATGGCCTCCACATAGAAGGCCCACTCCGCGACGTTCTCAGGGATTTCGCTCCGCCCCGCCTCGAGGATTGCGGCAACACTCCCCGCAGCCTCGCTGCGTGGCTTGCGCGCCGCGAATAGCTGCTGAATCGCGAAGGGATCGAGGTTCCGGTGAGCCGCGGAGCGGCCGTACCCCTGGCGGATCAACGTCAGCGCCTGATACAGAGCCCGGCTGAGAGAAGCGTGTCTCGAATTGTCGGAGCCGAGGTGGGGCTGTACCGCCGTGGCGGCATGGCGCCGCAGGACGTCGACCTGGGCACGACTGTCTTCGCTGAAGCCCGGCCACGGTCTGGGTTTCGCGGTCGCAGCAAAGACTTGGGGGGCGCCCTTTCCGATCGCCGAGTCGAGTGTGCCGGCTAGCCAAGGTGGGTTGACAGCGATCCATCCAAACCCCTCTTCCCGCCGCAGACCGATCCCGTCCGATTCAGCTTGCCTGAGCCAGGCGGCAAGTTTCCCACGGGCCGCCGGATCAGTCGCTCTGATCCGCCAACACGAGCCCGCCGCGATCGCCGTCGCCGGCTCCTTCGGCAGTCTCCATGGTCCGCTCCATCCCGTGACCTGCTCGAAGCGGCTGTATCCCTTGACCTTGAGTTGCTCCGCGGCAGCCCCGCTAAGCCGGGCGAAATCACCCTGGCTTAGGCCCCGCAGCAGACCGCCGTTCGGGCCTGGCACAAGTGCCGGACTCATGATCTGGATGTACGCCAAACCTTCGTCGGCGAGTCTTCCGTCCCAATCCCAGTGAAACGCCGGCTCGGGGTGGCTGCTCCACTTCAGTCGCGCTCCGCCATCGACGCTGCGCCGCTTGCCAAGGACGATCGAGTCGATCTGGTCATAGCCTTCAGGCAATCGGGTGACGTAGAAATAGAATTCCTTGCCCTGTTCGAGCGACTCACGCGAGAAAAGCGCGCTGCCCCGCTGCACCTGCAAGTCGTAGCGCAGTCCGACGTGGGTATCGATGCGCGTGGAGGTACTTGCCGCCGCCGCCGGGAGTGCATTGGCGTGCAGCCGGACCCAGCGCGCGCCCATCTGCTGCCACGTGAGCCTCTTCCCGTTCTCCACTTCCGGCCGCCCGGCGAATGAGAGCCCATTCCACGCGCCGTGGACCCCGCCGAGTCCCTTTCCGTCCCGCTTCACCTGTTGATAGCAAAGCGGGGCGGGGATACAGTCCGCCGGCCACGCTGCGCTCCAGCGCGGGCCAGCCGGACCGAACCAAGCATCCGCGCTACTCTGCCGCCCGGCAAGCCGCAGCTCTTCAAAGAGGGCTCCGCGCAGCGTGGTTGCGGGAATCAGGCTCTGGGACCGGATCTCGTTGCTCACCGGCGCGCCGTTGCCGACCGTCACCGGGTCATCCAGCTTCAGGCTCACTCGAAAGACGTTCATGGAGTGGGGACCTCCTGGTATGCCGCCGTGAACTCATCAATCCACCTGTCGATCTGCTCTGCGGTGACGGCCGCCCTGACGCCGTCAATCGTAACGGACAGGCTCCTGCACGTAATCTCTCCCAGACCGGACGTACGCTTGCCGCCCACGCCGTCGCCGGCCAGCAGGCACAGGGCCAGGAAGTGCAGGTCGTTCAGGTCTTGTGAATCGGCCCTGAAATCCCCGCCCGAGGCGTCTATCCGCACGTCGAACTGCGTCTGCGAAGCGTGATTCTCAATCAGACGTAACGTCTTCGAGGCGGCAACGCCGGTCCCGAGTTCAAGCTTCGTTCCCGCCGCGCGAAACTGGCCGGTTGCGCCAACCGCCGCTCTCATCGGGAAGCGATATCGCACCGCACCCGAGTTCGCGAACAGCCGCTCCAGGAGCGGGTGGGTTGGGTACGATTTGTCCCAGGATTCCTCGGGCAAGGTGGCGTACCACCGCAGCATCTGCTCGGCCGCGCCGCGCACAACGCTCTTGAAGGCTTCTCCGTTGAGTTCCGCCCTGCCGTCGGACCGCTTCTGCACGATCCGGTCGGCGTAGCCTGGCCGGGACAACCCCGTGCCCAGGTGCAGCGGAGTTTCGATCAACCACTCTGCTTCAATGCTTGCTTTGCCCATATCGCGACTCCTCGGCTCGAACCTGTCCTCAGCGCGTGATCTTGTGCAACTCCACGAGATCCATTACCGGGCAAACCAGTCCGTTTTCGCGGTGCGGCAGCCACGGACTCTCGTAGGGGTAGCCGGCCGACGTTGGGGATGTTGCATGGACACATTGCAGCCGCCTACCTACTTCAACCCAGGTCTTCATCTCGTCCAGCAGCGGCCTCGCCGCCGTCTCTCCGAGGTGGAGCAGCCAGCGCCGCCACGCCAGCTCTGACAACTCCTTGCCCAACCACAGCGCCTCTTCGAGTTCGCTCCAGCGCGCTGGCGGCACGTTCTCCAGAATCTTGGCCAGCTCCGACATTGCCTCGGCATCCGCCAGGGACCACGGACGCGACGTGAGCCGCAGATTCCATGTGCCATCTCGGTAGGCATAGGCGGACGACCGCAGTTCCGCCAAGTCGGTGCGGCCTGTCGATGCGAACCACTCCAAATCGAGGAATCCCGCCTGCGAACCCAACGCCGAACGAGCGGCCTTGGCCGACTTCTGCAGATCTTCGGCGATCTCCCAGAGCAGTTCGAACGGGTATCCCTGGCGGGCGTAGAGCACACCGAAGCTGAGCGAGAAGGCGCCTAAGCCCAGAATCTCGCAGGCCTTTCGAATCACCCGGTCGTCGGAGGTCAGTTTTGCGTATTCTTTCCCAAATGTAATCGCCAGCGGCAGCGCAAGCTTTCGGCGGCAAACGATCACAGAATCCTCGCCCGCCCGTATGATCGGCGCCAGCGGAAAGTAGTACTCCTTCTCACCGCGCTTGTACTCCCGGAGGACCTCTGTTGCGGCTAGGTCGAGCGCATCCCAGATGCAGGCATCAATGCGGTAACTCAGCCAGGTCAATGACTGCTCGGCAGTCACTGTCGGAGGAGCTTCCGTTCCGGCATCGCGCCAGCCGGCCCGGTCGCGGATCGCCTGCCAACTTGCTTGATCCCATTGCAGTCCGGCCGCGAACTTCGTAAAGTCGAGCCCTTCCATTAACGCGCCCATGCCATCGCCGTCGGCCTTGATCACGCCAATGTATTGGTCGCCCTCACCGCTTGCGAAATGCTCCAATTGCCACGGTCTCTTCGTCAGGTCCGGACGCGAGGTGCGAGCGCGATACAGACGGCTCAGATACTGGCCAAGAGTGGACGCGCCCCGCGTCTGGCGATTCTCGCTTGCGTCGGAAACGAGCCACCGCCGCGGATCTTGCGCGTTCGGACGCCACTTGTTGGCGTGCAGTGTGCGGTCGATCTGGCAGCTCGCCGCCAGCGGCAGGCCCGGCAGACCGTCCTCCCCGTCCCTTGCGTCCTTCAGCCTCCGGACGCGTTTCTCCAGCCGCTTCTTGGCATCGTGAAAGGCGCCCGCTTCGTAGAATTCAATCGCGAATGTCGTCGGCAGGCCGAGGTCCTCGACGATGCTCTCGCGGCAACTGAAAAGGACGCCAGTCAGTTCCACCAGGTCCTCCGACGCGAGCCAGACCGCGCCGCTGACCGGCAGCACCATACGCGTGCTTTTGGCCGGCCCGAGTAAGGAGATCACGGAACGCACCGTGTCCTCGATATGCCAGGAACCGCCGAGCATCTCCTTGAGCTTGTCGGTGGAGGTGATGATGTCCTGCCGGTGGTCGACTTCAATCGCCGCTAAGTAAGGCACATGAATCTCCTGCAATACGACGGTACGATGGCACGGACTCGCGCTGTGCCGCCCTGCGCGCTGGAACCCTTCGGAACAGCCAGGCACAACGGCAAGCAAGCATACTCCTGCTCCAATCGGGCTACTGGGTGACTTGCGCCTTGACGGGCGGAGCCTTCCGCGGCGTCTTCTTCTGGGATGGAGGAGCGGGCCTGTCTTGAGCCTTCAAACTGCGCTCAACTTCGTCCAGGTGGCTGAGGACGTCTGTCTCGAACTGCTTGCGATCCGGACTTACGACCCCATCGCCACCTAGAGTCCGCCCCACGCCGACCACCGGATGCTCTGTCCTGGGATCGTTGCGCGGCCCGAGGAGCGAGCTCCCGATGCCAAACGCTAACGAAACCGCCACTGCCGCTATAAATACCCACTTCGCTCTCGAGAGCAGCTGGTCCTTAAGGCCATCGGACCTCGGTGACTCCTCGGTATGCGCCGGCGTTTTCTCCGACGCGAACAAGAAGCTCTTGCCAACTCGGAAAACTGTGTATACCGCCGCCGCTACGGCCAACGGTAGGAGTGCCTCAATCGTGATGGAAGCCCACAACGGGCCCGTGCTGCCGGCCAGACGAGAGACCGGCTTCTCGAGGAACTGGTGGACAAACTCAAAGGCGTACACGCAGATGATCAGCAGCTCGAAGACCTCGAGGTTTTGCTGAATTCCGAGTGCGTGCTTCGCATGGTCCTGCGCCTCTTTAGCGTGCTCGATGGCTCGCTCAGCGTGATTGGTTTCGAGGTACGCCCTGTGAATCTCACTGAGGCTCACCTTGTCGAAGAGACGTCGCAGCAAGCGCGCCTCCGACCGACTTAGGTCCTTCTGAAACTGGGTGTATTGCCTTAGCAATCTCTTCAGTTGGTCGGCGCGCTCCTCCTTGGGCAGCATTTCCGCGGCGGGTCCCTCGTCAAATCTCGAGATTGCCCAGCGCAACGCCTCCAGTTGCCGCAGCTTGTTGGCGAGTTGTTCAGCAATCTCGTGCCCCTCTTTTCTCCAGGACGCCACCGCAAGCCCGTTTCTCGTCCAAACGGTGAGGATTCCACTATCCCCCTGCAGATGTTCTGAATCGAATCCGCCAGGCAAACCGTCGCGGAAGTCCTTGGGAGCGCGCACCAATGTGTACAGAGCAGCGCCAACGCACTCGGTCGCCGCCGGATGAAGCATCGGCGACATGTCACGCAGCTTTACATGTGCGAAGACCAGTTCTGCACTTGGTTTCACCTCCGGGAACCTCCCGGTGCTTGCGGGTTCCGGGTGGAGTTCGCCATGTTCTCCAGAGCCGTCGTCTACCCACTTCGCTCCGTTTTCGAACATTCCACCTTCCAGTGCCTCCCGGAGCGCCTTCCTCAGCTCGCCCTTTTCCGGGATCCCGCTATCCTTCGGCGTGGTTCGCAGACTCCACCAGCCAAATTCGCTGTCCGCGATTCGGCAACTCTCTCCGGTTGACGCGCCGTCAAACAGGACGGGCTCGGCGTGCACCCAAATTTTGCCAAAGAGCGTGTTGAGGGCCGCACATAGGCTGCTCAGATCGGCGTTTAACCATGGCGCGACTGCCACCAGGACTCGTTCTCCCGGCCAATGTGTAACTACCAGCCCGAAGCCGCGATGATCGCGGCTGTGCTCGAGGTCCGCCCAGGCCCAATCGGTGAAGAGCACACTGGCGGGCGACTCCACGAGCAGCCCCTCGGTCACGAATGCCTTCTCGCCGTTATCACCTGGAAAGTACGCCGCGATCTTCTTCGAGCGCTGCAAGTCATCCAGATATCGCGCCCGATCAGTCTGTAGCAGACGGAACTCGTTGTAGAAGCCGCGCGTTGGCCGGAAGCCGTCAAAGTGCAGGTTCGCGCCTGCCTCGGCCTGATCACAGGCCGCTTCGAGCAGGTCCCAAATTCGCCCCTCGTCAGGCGGAGTGCCGTTCGCGCCGGGTCTCCTGCGGCAGAGCGCCAGGAAGTAGCTGCGCAGCCGCGCCTCCAGCGGTGCTCCGAACGGTGCGACGCGGCGCCTGCCTGCATGTTCGGCGGTGAGATACGCAGCGAGGTGCTTGCCAGTGTCTGTCAGCCGCTTTCCGGCAACAGGCGCGGACTTCGATGGGTCGCCAGCACGCACCCGGCCCGACGTCCATTCAGATAACGATTCCAGACCGCAGCCTGGAGCCAGTGGCATTCGGTTCGCGAGCCAAACCGCTGCTAACGCCGAAATCCCGGTCTCATACGGGACGTAAGATTCTGAATAGACCGCGGGCGAATTGAACAGGAGAGGTTCTCTCAGCAGGAAGAGCTTGCTACAGTTTGCCCCGAATTCGGCCCGCGTTCCTTCTGGGCCCACGACAATTGATTTCGCGGAGGCCTTCAACGGCGTTGAATACCGGGTCAGGGCAATCGGCGAGTGAGTAACGGACGCCACAGGAAGACCTCCTTGAAACGACCGAAACCCAATTATGGAGAAACGGACCCCATTAGACAAGACTTGGGCAACAAATTCCTGCTGACCCAAGACCCGAAACCCGAGTTTCTCAGTAACGAGCTGTAGGAAGCGCAAGGGCAGGTCACGACCGCTCGGGCGCCCGGGCCGTCCCCACGACTACTACCATGAGCAGCACCGCCGGCTGGCGCTTTCGGCTCGCGCGCACGACCGGATCCGAAGGTCTCCCGCACTATCGCCGACCTGAGCGGGAGCGAACAGATTCAGGCCAAACACATCGCCGAGGCAGTCCAGTACCGGTCGCTGGACTGGGAGTATTGGAGTTGCGCCTACTGATGATGGAGCCGCTGATCTATCGGCTTAGAGTGTTGTGGTCAAGAGGCTCCCCGCTCCTCTCCGTGCAGACAATAACGTCGCCGGCAAGGGGAGCGGGCAGCGACCACACCGGGTCAGCAAGCCGTAACCGGTCTCTGACGTGTTCTTTGCTGCGAGTCCATGTGGATGGCGAGAAGCGCGTGCACCGCTCCCGCTGAGTTGCCCCCTCGAAGGAGCTGTGCAGGCTCTCTACGGCGCCGGCGGCGACTACGGCTAGTCGACCAGGATCGACGTGACGCAGAGGCCGTTGCCCTCATCTAGCAGGATCGTCTGGACGGCCTCAGTCGTTTAGTTCCATCTTCCCGGTCTAAACCCACCGCCTTTCAGGCGGTCAGCATTAGCCGCCTTCTGCGAGGATGGGGAGATGGTGGGGTATCGCACGAGCGGGCACGCGATCTTCGATCTGAAGTATCACGTGGTGTGGATCACGAAATATCGATACACGATCTTGCGCGGGCGGGTGGCAGAGCGCGCCCGCAATCTGATCCGACAGAGCTGCGAGGCGCGGGATGTGACGATAGTGCGCGGGGCGATCTCGCCGGACCACGTGCATATGCTGTTGTCAGCGCCAGCGCAGTTGGCGCCGGCCAAGCTGGTGCAGTACATCAAGGGCCGATCGTTGCGCCGGCTGCAGGATGAGTTTCCGGAGTTGCGTAAGCGGTACTGGGGGCAGCATCTGTGGGCGCGGTGGACGAGAAGACGATCCGCGAATACATCGAGTCGCAGAAGTGGGAAGAGGAGGACCAGGACTTCAAGATCACCGCGCCCACCGAGCCTTGAGCCGGCTCTGAGCCGGGCGGCCTTCAGGCGGCTTCAGCCGCAAACCGACTTTCAGTCGGAACCCAACCCACCGCCTTTAGGCGGTGGTTGTTTAGCGAAGGCTGCCGACGGCCTTCGTACACCTCCTGTGCGTCGCGCCGGATGGCCTGCGCCATGGTCGCAGGCCGTCCCGATCCAAGGGAACGACGCCAGGACGCCGCGTACACACGCGATGTGACCGAAGCGATAATGGTTCGCCACGAGGTAGGCGATTCTGTCGACGCCGAGCTGAGGGACGTGCTGGACCGGCTTTACGCAGCACTGTGCCCGCGTGTCCTCGCCGGCGTCGAAGAACACCGCGTGGACGTGCGGCACGATGAGCACGGCCCCGTCGCCTGGGCCGGCGTATACGAATTGCAGTTCGAGTTTCCCACTTTGCTGAGTGGAAAACCCGCTGGCAAGAAGGAGCGCAACGGCAAGACGGCGCATTAACGCACTGATCGTCAAGGCAGCAGGAAGCTTCACCTGGAGGCGGAATCATACCCGACGTTGTGGCGCTCTGTGGGTGAAAGATTCTTCTCAATGCTGTCGGGAAAGTACGTTGCGCGAGGTACTCTTTATTGGATGTTGTACACGCGTTTCGTCCAAAGCCTATGGGTGGGCGCTTTGCTGGGCACGGCTATGTTGGCACCCGCCATGCCGCAGAGCGAACTGAGCGGGGCAGGGCCGGCAACGGCGCTGCGGCCGGCGGGCGAGACGCGGTCGAGTGCGGCGTCAAGCGCCGAGCGGCATATCGAGGTTGGACTTCAAGAAAGTCAACGCGGCGAGTTGTCCGCTGCAACCAAGGAGTTCCAAGCCGCGCTCCGGCTTGCCCCCAACAATCTTCGTGCAGCGCTCCTGTTCAGCATTGCCGAATTGAGTCAGCAACACGCCGCGGAGGCCGTGCCGTACCTGCGCCGCATCCAGGCAGTGGCGCCACACAACGAAGTCGTACTCGCCGGCCTGGGCCAGGCTTACGCCTTACTGCGCCAGTTTGGTGAAGCGCAACGATGGTATCACGCACTAAGCTGCGAGAATCCGCACAACGCTGACGGCTGGTTCGGCCTCGGGGTGACCTACTTGGCGATCCAACGGGAGGCGGTGCGGACGTTGGTGGAAACCGAGCCGGATTCGCCATTCGAACAGACGTTCGTGGCGGACCACTTGCTCTTTCAAGGCGAGTCTAACGAGGCAATCAGACTCTACGGAAAACTCGCCGGGAAGGCGTCGCCAACATTGTGCACGCACGCCCGGCTTGGTTTCGCCCAGCTTCGAAAAGGAGCCGAAGAGGCAGCCGAATCCGAGTTTCGCAGAGAACTCGAGCAGCATCCGCAGTGCCCCTTGGCTCGCCTCGGGACAGCGGCCGCCGAATTGCGGGCGGGTCAAGCGATCGCTTCCTTGGCGGTACTAAAAGGGCTGGAAGAGCAGGACTTCGGATACTTGCACAGTCATCTTCCGTGGATTTGGGTGGCAATTCCAGGGAATGAGCGAACGCGGGCCATCCAGAGTCTGGCCGGCAGGACGGATGAGATCGCCCGACAACTGATTGAGTCAGCCGCCGGTTTGGTTTCCATTCCGGAGCCGTCTGCCGACAGACTGACGCCGCAAATGGCGCATCAATCCGCGTCAAAGCTCGAAGCCGAGTCCCGCTACAGCGCATGTGCAGCCGTGCGGGGAGGAATTCGGACACTCACCGCCAGCCAGCGCCGAATGCTGGCGGAATGCTCTTTTGAAACAGGCCGTTACGAGGATGCGCTCGCCGCGAGCGAACGAATGATGAACGCCTCTCCAGACCGTGCGGCAGGCCTATACTGGCGGGCGCTCAGTGCCGAGCGTCTTGCGGTGGAGGCCCTACGGCGGGCGGCCTTAATCAATCCGGGGTCGGAGAAAGTCCACCTACTGCTGGCTGAGGCGCGGCGGCAACACGAGGATTTCGCCGGCGCGGAGGACGAGTATCGTAAAGCGATCGAGGTCGAACCAAGAAACCATCAGAGCCATTTGGCGCTGGCGGCGTTGTTATGCAATGAGCAGAAAAACGACGAAGGCCTGAATGAACTCAACAAGGTTCTCGAGATGCGGCCGGATGACCCCGAGGCCAGTTTTCTGAAGGCGACAATTCTCGTGGACCGTGGCGCGTCTCAGGAAGCATTGCCCCTGCTGCGGAACGCCCTCAACGCGGGCGCGGTGCTGCGGCCTAAGGTGCATGGCCTTCTGGGCACCGTTTACGCGAGTCTTGGCAACCAGGACGCAGCCATCGCTGAGTTGAAAGTCGCTTCCCAGACCGACCCCGATGGGCGATATCACTATCAGCTCTACCGGCTTTACAAATCCGCCGGAAACGCCACCGCCGCCGCGGCAGCGTTGAAAGAGTCAATCCGGCTTCACGCTGAAGCTGAACGTGGAGAAGGCGTTCCAGCCATGTACCGCATCAAGCTGGAACCATCGCTGTGACGAACTCAAAATCGCACGGAAGCGGAAAGCTGGATAATCCGGCCGGATTGCGCACCGGTAATCCTACCAAAGCCCGCGTCGCTCAGCATCTGGTCGGGGTTTAACCAGCGAGTCACATTGAAGGGGTTCTGTGCGTCCGCACGGAGGATGAAATCCACAATACCACGAATCGGAATCAACTTCGCCAGGGATAGCGCTTCACTGTCGACACGCGGCCCACGAAGCCATCCGAGAGTACGGCTGGTATTGCCAAGCTGAAAAGCCGCAGGCGTACTAAACGCAGCCGGGTTCAGATAAAGATCTTCGGACGGATCGAATTTACCCGCATGACTGGCGTACGGATTCTGATTCGCTACGTAGTTAGCGCGAATGACCGGAAAACCGAACTGGGCCAAGACGCTGCCTGCCGTGATAGAGAGTGCCTGTCCGGACTGACGCTGAAGAGAGCCGGAAAGCTTCCAATGCGCGAACAGCATACCAAGCCCGGTATTCCTTAAGTATCGCTTGTTTGGCCCAAAAGGAAGCTCGAACAAGAATGTAAACCCGAAAGTGTGTGGATAATCGTCCTGGCTCACCGAATATTCGCCACGCCGGTTGCCGGGGTTTTGAATATTCCCCGCCCCTTCTCCGAGATCAATCGCTGCGCAATCGTCATTTGTCATTAATCGTGAGTAGGTATAAAATCCGACGAGTGTAAGCCCAGCCGCGTAGCGCTTAGAAACTTTAACCTGAAATGCATGGTAACTGGAGATCCCCTCGGGCGAATACGGCATCGTAACATTTGTATACTGCGGAAACGGGCGAAGCGCCTGTCCAACGGTGTGGTTGGGTAGCTGGCTGAAGCCGCTGAATGGCGACTTAATTCCAGCGGCAATGGCGGCCGATGAATCGATCGGCTGGTTTAGCAGATTGCCCAGTGCCAAGTAACGCGTTGGTAACACATTGAGATAGGTGGTAATGTCTGGCATACCCAAGGCTGCTGGCCCGAGTTCGAGGTGTGTGGAGCTATTGCCGATATAGTCCGCCTCGGCAGTAATGTCCCGCATGAACTGACGGTGCAGTCCGACTGTCCAACTGATTGTCTGCGGCGCGCGGGACGCGTTAGATAGGATCGTACTGACACTTTGACCATTGGCGAAGGAAGAGTTAAGAACCGGGGGGCGAGTCCAATTGGTTGGCCATGAATTCTGCCAGTAATAGGCTGGAGTGAAACCGTCAGGCGAACTAAAACTGGGCGTCGCGGCAAACCCTGTTGCGTCGATGCGGGGAGTCATTCCGGGTGCGTAGAAAACTCCGGTCGACATTCGGATGACTGTTTTTGGCAACACTTCATATGCTACTCCGAGTCTCGGCGCAACGCCACTCCAGGGCCTGGAGAAAGTGCGGCGGCCCGTTCGCCCGGGCCCTGTCCCGGCGAAGGTCAACGCGCCGGGCAAGCCGCCCGCGCCGGGATTTGGAGTTGTCAGGCCGAGCGATGTCGCACGGTCGTGCTCCTCATAAATGCCAGGGAAGCGCTCCCAGCGCAGGCCATAGGAAAACGTTAAGGCTGGCGTCGCGCGCCATTCGTCCTGAAAGAATGCTGACTGATAGTTGATGCGCCACCCCAGGCCGCTGGTTGTCGTCGTGGAAGTGCTGTCAACCGCGCCCAGCAGAAAGCTGGCAAAAGAACTTCCGTCCAGACTAAAAGCGGGCGACGACGGATCGCTTGTCGATAAATTGATGAAGTTAAAAATTCCCGAAGCTCCACCGCCTTCAAAGTCTGCATATCGTTCCCTTATGATATTGATCCCGAACTTGGTGGCGTGACTGCCGACGATCCAGCTCAAGAGGTCATTCAGACTGAAACGTGAACTTACGTTTTTCGAATAATTGGTTCCACCCAGGCCGAGCGGGGGCGCGGTACCCCCGCTGAAATCCACTGTCGGAAACATTCCGGGGTCGGCCGGGAGGCCTGTAATGCCAAGTCTCGCATCCCAGTGCTGGCCCAGGCTTGAGGTGAACGCCCGATTGCTCATTCCGTCACCGCCAATGGTGAAGTGGTTTAGTAAGTTCGGACGAATGATGTAGTCATAGTTTAACCGCGAGTCAAAAGACTGTACATTTTTCGGGTTTTGGGTGCCGTCAATCGGAAGGCCAAGGCCCCAACCGCGAAAAGTCCATTCAGCGGGGCGATCCTGCAATATTGTGGTGAGTGATAAGCGCTGGTTGTCGGTTAGCGTCCGATCGAGCTTCACGGTTGTAACGCGATTATGGAAGATATTCTCGGCACGTGGTAAAAAATTATATTCCTGGCTGTCATTCGTGGCAGATGGAATGAGCTGTACCATTTGTTGCGATATGGCGCTAATCTGGCTTGCCGGAATCAAGTTAGAAGCAAATCGGCGCCGTGAGTATCCGCCTTGGCCATTGCCGGCCGTGCTGGCTGGATCGTAGATAGGAATAACGGCTCCCGAGGCGTCGCGGTAGTTGCTAAAGTCCCCTCGGCGAAGCGCGGCAGCCGGCGCGGTGGCCAGGCTAGAGCTGCCAACCTGCTGGTACGAGAACAGCTCCTGGGCCGCAAAGAAGAAGGTTCGATGGGGTTTCCCGGATCCGCGGGACATTAACAGCGGGCCGCCGAGGGTGAACCCGGCATCATTCTGGCGGACCCTGTCGCGCTGAGACTGGAAAAAGGAACGCGCGTTGAACGCGTCATTCACCAGATGATCGTACACGGATCCGTGAAAGGTGTTAGTTCCGGACTTAAGGACGACGTTCGTGAACCAGATCCCGGTACGGCCGTACTCGGCGCTGAAAGCGCCAGTGACGACGCTCACTTCCTGAACGGTTTCGACATCGGGCCCGGTCTCCTGATTGCTCCCGCGCGCATTGCCCTGGCTGGACGGGGCGCCGTCGAGAAAGATTTCGGTATTGCCGCCATTGGCGCCATTGACTCGAGCGCCCCACGTGGAAGGATTGTTGACGCCCGGGAGGAATGGGAGATACTGTCCGATGTTCCTCTTCGCGCCAATATTAATGACCGGCAGGCCATTGACCTGGTCGGCGGTTAGCGTCGTCGTCAGAGACGCGCCGGACGGGTCGAGCAGTGGAGCGGTCGTGACAGTAATTGTCTCTTTCAGAAGGGCGATCGGGAGCGTAATATCAACGCGAATGTTGGCTTGGGAGTGCAACTCCAAGCCGTCGCGCCGGAGAGATTGAAAGCCCTGTTTGGTGACGCTGATCGCATAGGTGCCGATGGACAGATTCTGCGCGGAGAAAATGCCGTTGGCGTCCGTCGACGTGCGGAGGATGTCGTCGGTTTCGATGTGGATTAGCTGGACAGAGGCCGCGGCAATTGCATCTCCGGACGCATCGACAATGCGGCCTTCGATGGTTGCACGGTCACTCTGTGCGGCGGAGGGTTCCAAAAAGAACAACAGGTATGCGAGAAGGAAAAATGAGGAGCGCAGTGCCAGGCGCCGGCTTTTTGTGAGGGTCTCCGGACTGGCGATGAGGATGGGGACCGATGATCGCTCCGGGTGCGAGGAAGCGATGGCGGCGTCGTGAGCGGCCCCGCGGCTTTCCGGCGCGGACCGCAACGATGAGGCTTGTGGTTCCAGAGAACATTGCGGCAGCGGGCACGTACGCCGATGCAGCCCGACGCTGAATTCAACCCGGCGGTGGGCACAAATGAACATCTGCCGCTGCTGCGATGTAGGGCTGACCCTCTTATTCGACAACAATCTCAAACCTCTTGCCGTACCTGAAACCACGCTGAAGCGTCGGTGTGGCCAGATACCCACCTTCCAATAGAAGACATTATCAGTCCGAATCCGGGTTGCGCCAGCACAATACTCGCCAGCCGGATCCGCGCGGTTGGGATGTTGCCGGGGGTGGATTCTGGCAAAACGAAGGAGTCCGGCGGCGAAATCGATCTCGTTGTAGGGAAATGAGGGTCGAAAGGTACCATATAATTGACGGGTGCCGGGCCGGCCGGGGCAACAGGGGAACCTTTGGGTCCAATGGACCATCCTGCTACCCGGAGCAGCGCGCGAAGGCTAGGTCTGCCTTGCGTGGTCTTGAGTGAGCGTTCGAAGCCGACGCAAAAATGGCGAACGCAACGCGGAGAGCAGGGTACGCCGACTGAGTCGGTCGGCGTTGGTACAATCGGTCGGATCGAGATGGAACGCCAAGAAGCAGCAGATCTCGTTAACGGTCTATTTGATACGTGGGGCAACGCCGTTGTTCGCTATGCCTTTCAACTGACGCACTCCATGGAGCAGGCTGAAGATCTGGCCCAGGAGGCGTTTATGGCGTTGTACGAAGATCTGCGGAAAGGCAAGGCAATCGACAACGTTAAGGCCTGGACTCTCACGGTTGTCCGAAATCAGGCCTACAAAGCGTTTCGTGACCGCAGCAGACACCGGGAAGTGCTGGAGGCGAACGAGGTGCTGGACACGCGCCCGTCGCCGGAGCCGCCGGCCGAACGGTGGGACGAGGTGCGGCACCTGTTCAACGCGTTAACTCCGCGCGAAGCAGAAGTGATGGCGCTGCGGCTCGAGGATCTGAAGTACTGTGATATTGCCCACCAACTCCATATCAGCGATAAGTCGGTGGCGACGTTACTGGCGCGCGGCCTCAGCAAAATGAAAGCGGCGCAGGAAGCAAATGCGCAGCGTGTCGCGCTGTTGCCCGGAATGGCCGGCCGCTGTGAGTAAAGTGATGCAGAACAAGCACTATAACGATGCGGATCTGCTAGCGTTTCTCGACTGCGAAATCCCGGTGTGCGACGCGCAGGAGGTGCAGCGCCATCTGGACGAGTGCGCCGCGTGCCGGGAGCGGTTCATTCAGCTGTGTTACGAACTCCAGAGCGTGCGGGAGCAGGTCCAACGCCTGCAGCCGCCGGCCGGGTGGCATGAGCGAGCGCGTGCCAACCTCCGGGCTTACGAAGAAGCTTTTGAACGGAAGTGTTCCCATACCGAGCGCCGGCGATGGTGGCTTAAGCCCGCCTTCGCCTTGGTAATGGTGGCCTGCGTGATCGCGATCATCGAGGTGACGCTGCCGCGAGCGAATCAACAGGTTGCGCCTCAACCGGCCACCCTGGCGCGGCTGAACGCGTTCGAGGCGTCTCTGTCGACCGCCAAGGTCCACCAGATATTCAGGGTGGAGACGAACCAGGTACGGCCGGCCGGACCTTCCCATGAGAGCAGCCTTGAAATCTGGTCGGACGGCGAATCCGGCCAGTTCGCGTCCCGGTGGACGGCGTCGAGTGGAGTTCTGAAACACGCTCTGTGGCACCCCGGCAAATCGGTTTCGTACGTTTACGGACCGCGCCGCGCGGAGCGTCCAGGCGATGATCTGTTGGGTGCCGATCTCATGGGCCGCCAGCCGAGCGCCGAACAGTTCGAATCGTATTTCTTGCACTGGCTGGATCGGCGCCCCTGGAAACCGATTGTCCTGCTTCCGGATCTGGGCCTGTGGGAACGGCACGGTGAACGAGTCCAGGTGGAACGTGTGTCGGCCCAGGAACTGCGTGTGGTTGCGCGGCGCCAGGTACGGGATGCGGTGCTGGTCTTCACCGCGCTTTTGAACTATGACGATGGGCAACCTAAACTGCAGGTCCTGCACCTTGAGTCGCCTCAAGGCGTCGCCGAGCTACGGCTGACCTCGGATCACATGGAGCGCGTGTCGCGAATTCCAGATGCAACGTTTGAGCCGGATCGCACGGCGCTGTACACCCGCCACGAGCCGGAGTTCACCCGGGTCCTGCCGCCGGCTCCGGCGCGAAGTCCCGAAGACGGCGAACAAGCAGCCCGCGAAGTCGCGATCTTGTCCGCGTTGCACAACGCCGGTGCCTGTCTCGGGAAAGCGGTGATTGTCACGCAAGGCGAGGAAGGCGTCCTGGTGGCTGAGGCGGGAGCATCTCCTGCCTCGGGGCAGCCTGCCCTGATCACGGCGGGCGGGCCCGCCGACGTAATGGCCATTCTGTCCGATATACGGAGCTCACAACGGCATCTGGCCGTTCCGCCGGACGGAGTAATTCCGGCCGCGACGCGCCGCCAGATCCAGGATCTGCTGCAGAACTCCAGCGCCCTGGCACTGCTGGCACAGAAGTTTCCGGATGAGCGAATCTCCGCTCTACCCGCTAGGTCAAAACGACAATTGGGACGCATCATGGCCGATCACGCACGTGCGTTAGAGCAGGAGTTCGCGGAGTTGGCCGAAGCTGTTCCCCGGGGTGCCGTGATGGGGCCCGGAGCGCAGCGCAGCGCTGAACGACGGCAGTCCTGGCAGGCCTTGGCCCTCGACCTGAAGCAGCAAATGGAGCTTCTCGTCACATCGCCGGATGCCTGGCTTTCAGCCAATGGTGCAAGGGCGCGATTGGAGGTGCTCGCGGTGCGAGCGCGTGCGCTCGCAGACCGCGGCCGCGAAGAGTTCAACACGGTTGCGGCCGAGCCGAACTCCGATCAAGCCAGGTATTAGGCAGAAAGGTACTCTATATGGATCGACGCACCTTCACTAAGGCGCTAGGCGTGTCTTTGGCCGCCGCGCGGCCGGGTTTCTCCGCGGGGAGTGCATCTTCCGGCGGACCCACCGGCGTGATGTATTACGCCGACGGATATCACGGCGGAGTGGTGGGACACATGCCGCCCGGTTGCTGGCGTGACATCCTGAACGCCTTGCGGGGGGAGCCGCGCTGGAAAATCTCGTTGGATATTGAGCCCGCTTCTTGGGAGGTGCTCAAGCGAAGGGACCCCGAAGCCTATCACGAGTTGGCCACTTATCTTGAAGACGCGAACGAGACGGCCCGGATCGAAATGGTGGGTTGCACTTTTTCTCAGCCCTATGGCTGGGCCAACAGTGGCGAAAGCAATATCCGCCAGGTCCTGCGTGGCATCGAAATCATTCGCCACCATTTCGGCAGCGCGGCGTTGAAAACGTACGCGGTCCAGGAGCCGTGTTGGGCGAGCTGTCTGCCACAGATTCTGCGGTCCGCCGGTTTCGACGGGGCTTCGCTGAAGAACGCCAGCACCGCCTGGGGCGGCTACACCGCGGGTTATGACGCCGAACTGGTGCAATGGTGTGGTCCGGACGGCACATCGATTCCCACGGTGCCCCGCTACGCCTGCGAACGGTTGCAGCGGGTGTATGAAACCGAGTCGATCGACGCAACGCCCGCGTTCGCTCGCAAGTGCGAGGAGCATGGCATCCGTCATCCGGTCGGGATGTGCTTCCAGGACCTCGGCTGGCCGGGGCGGCCCAAGGTCAGCCCTGAGAGCGTGCGTTTCGTCACCTGGCGGGAGTACATCCAACGAATCGCGGATCCACCGAAAGCAGCCTGGCGCTTCAGCATCGAAGATATTCTGACCAGCCTGCCGTGGGGAGAACACACGCTGCAAACTGCCACTAGGCAAGTGCGCTCGGCGGAAAACCGTCTGCTGGTTGCGGAGAAGCTGGCCGCCCTGGCGGCGGTTTACGGCCGCGAACGTTGGCCCCTTCTCGAACTGCAGGCGGCGTGGGACGACCTTATGCTGAGCCAGGCGCATGACGGGTGGATCACTGTCACCACGCGGACCGACCGGGACGCCTGGGCTTTTCGGGTGGCTGAAGAGACCTTGCATGCCGAAGAGACGGCCAACGAGATTGTCGAGCGCTCTGTTGCTGCTCTGAACGCACAGGATGAAGCGCCGTTGCAGACTCCGATCGGCCAGCAGTGGCTGCGCGTTGCCAACTCGCTGCCGTTCGAACGAACCGATCTCGTGGAATTCGAGGTGGCGGCGGACCGCGGAACAACCGGTTTCAAAGTGATTGACGGCAACGGCCATGAGATGCCCTGCCAGATCAACCCGACGCGCTGGTATCTGGCTGGCCCCTCCGATGGCGCTCGCATCGCGGACGGCGCCGCTTCCGCGGGGTCTGGCTCGCAGCATCGCGGCATCAATACCGCGCGTATCCTGTTCCGGCCGGATGTCCCCGCTCTCGGCCACGCGACCTACCGTTTGGAGAGCGTCTACGGGGAGGCTGCGGGCCGCAACGGCGGCGGAGCCAGTACGTATCATGAGGATGGCGGCGCCACCGTTTTGGAAAACAACATCTATCGCCTGCGTCTGGATCCGGACCGTGGCGGCGCGATCACAGGCTTGTTCGCCAAACAGCTCGGAAAGGAGTTCTGCGACTCGAATGGAGAACGGCTCCTCAACGAGTATCGCGGTTACTTCATTGCCGAACAGCGCTGGTGTTCGAGCACCGAGAAGCGGGCATCCATCAGTATTCTCGAATCTGGACCGGAGCGCACTCGTGTACAGATCAACGGTACGGTCGGCGGCGTGCCTTACCAGACAATGATCGGACTGGTCCAAGACCAGCGGCGGATTGACTTCAGCGTGCGGTTCCACTACACCCAGGACACCTGGATTGGTGCGCCGTGGGACATCCCACCGGAGCACCGCCGCGAAGAAGGCCGCCGTTCGCAAAACGATGGGCGATGGAAGTTGCAGGCGCTATTCCCAGTCGCCTTTCGCGGTCAGGCGCTCTTCAAGAACGCGGCTTACGATGTCTGCCGCAGCCGGAACGAAAACACGTACTTTGAACGATGGGACGAGATCAAGCACAACATCATCGTTCATTGGGTCGACCTGGTGGACGAAAGTCAGGATTGCGGGCTCGCGCTCTTTTCCGATCACACCACGGCCTACACGCATGGGCCCGACCACCCGCTGGCGCTCGTGCTCGGGTGGGGAGCGGAAGGCGGATTCTGGTGGGGGAAGTGCCCTCTTCGTGGGACGCAAGAAGTCCACTACGCGCTGATTCCGCATCGCGGTAATTGGGAAGCGGCGCATCTGCACGCCGAGTGTTCCCGCTGGCATGAGCCCTTGGTGGCGCAGGTGGCAGCCGGAAAAGCGGGACGCGGCGGCGAGCGGGCGTCGTTGTTGAGCGTCGATCAGGAATGCGTCGAGGTCCCGACGGTGCTGGTCGAGGGTAAGAACCTGCTGGTCCGGCTATTCAATGCCTCCGCGCAAGTGGTTGAACCCGTCGTCAGCGTCGGGGTCGATCTCGCGCATGCCGAGCTGATCGAATTGAGTGGTCAGCAACAGAGTTCACTCGCTCTGAAGCCAAGTTCCGGACGAACCGAGATGCGGCTTTCGATGCCGCCATTTGCCATTCGTACTCTCCGTTGCGGGTTGCGCGGAGGTGCGAACATTTAATCAGCCGTGCGCCAGTTGAATTCATTGCTCTGGATCCTGCTCGTAACACCGCACGGGATGGTTGCGTCCGGGCCGGGCGACCTGCTCGACAGTGCCAGTGCGGCTTATCGTTCGAACCGCCTGGCGGAGGCCAAGATGCTCTACCAGCAGTATCTGGACCGCGTCGCAGACCGCGCGGACGTACATGCGTCGTTGGCCGCCTGCGACTTGAGTTTGGGAGATTTGCAGGCGGCGTTGGAGCAGACGCAACTTGCGTTACGGATGGACGCGCGGTTGGTGAAGGCGCACGTGTTGCTCGGAAGGATCTACACGAATACGCAGCAGTGGCGGTTGGCGCAGGAGAGCTTCGACCGGGCGTTGGCGCTCAATTCGTCGGATCGCGACGGGCTCTATTTCTCCGGCCTGGCTTTTCACGAGGAGGGCCAACTGCAGAAGGCCGTGGAACGGTTCCTGAAAGTGTTGGCTGCAGGCTCGGTCGAAGGCCGGCTCTATAATCACCTGGCCAACGCTTACGCATTGCTCGGGCGATCCCAGGATGCCGACGCCGCCTTTCAGCGCGCAATACAGCTTGCGCCGGATGACCCGGAAATCTTGCTGGCCTACGGCCAATACCTGATCGAAATGGGACGCGGCAATGACGGCTCCAAGCTGGTGCGGCGCTCCTTTTCTCTGCGGCCATCGCCGGAAAGCCGCTTTGTGCTGGCCCGGACGTTGTATCAGCAGGCGCAATACGCTGAAGCGGCGGCACTGCTGGAAGCCGGCGGCACCGAAAGCGACTGCCGCGTGAGTAACCTCCTTGTGAAGATCTACCGCGAGCAGGGATTGCGTCAGAAGGCTCAGGCACAGATCGAGAAGCTGACAGCCTGTTTGGTGGTGGGCTCAAATGCGACTCCGTAGAATCGCTTTCGGGGGAGGCTTGACCTCCCTCCTGCTGCTCGGTTGGCTGGCCGGCTCCAGTGCTCATTCGGCCGCGCCGGCTGGAACTTTCCCAATCGTTTTCGAAGATCTCGCTCAGCAGGCCGGGCTCTCCTTCGTGCTGAATAACGGTCGCACGCCGGAAAAGCACCAGGTCGAGACCATGCCAGGCGGAGTTGCCGTCTTCGATTACGATAACGACGGGCTGCCGGACATCTATCTGACCAACGGCGCCGAGCAGCCGTCGCTCACGAAGACGCGAGCCGCGTTCCAGAACCGTCTCTACCGGAACCTCGGGAACTGGCGCTTCGAAGACGTGACGGAGAAGGCCGGAGTCGGCGGCCGGGGTTACAACTTCGGCGTTGCTGCCGGCGACTTCGATAACGACGGCAACGAGGATCTCTTCGTCACCGGAGTGAACGGGAACATTCTCTACCGTAACCGTGGCGACGGCCGGTTCGAAGACGTCACCAAAGCGGCGGGCCTGGACGGCGGCGGTTGGTCGATCACCGCGGCTTGGCTCGACTATGACCGGGATGGGCGGCTCGACCTCTTCGTTGTCGACTACGTGCGTTGGGATCCCGATCATGAACCTTACTGCGGCGACCAGCCAGCGGGTCTTCGAACCTTTTGCCATCCGCGTTTCTACGCGCCGCTGGCGAATCACCTTTATCACAACGAGGGCAACGGAGTATTTCGCGATGTCTCCAAGCAGGCCGGCATCGCGGATGCAAAAGGGAAGGGTATGGGAATTGCCGTCGGCGACTTCGACGGCGACGGTTGGCCAGACATCTTCGTAGCCAACGATACCGTGCCGAATTTTCTTTTCCACAATAACCGCGACGGCACGTTCAGCGAGGTGGCCCTACAGACGGGTGTTGCGTTGAACGACGACGGCACCCCGGTTTCGTCCATGGGCGTGGAGATGCGGGATGTGGAGAACACCGGCCATGAGGATTTGGTGATTACCGATCTGGCCGGCGAGCGGTTTTCGTATTTCCACAACGACGGCCACGGCAGTTTCGTCGAGCGAACGTATCAGAGCAGATTGGGTGGCCTGAGCTACCGGCTGAGCGGATGGGGCCTGGGCGTCGTCGACTTTGACAACGACGGCTGGAAAGACATCTTCACCGCGAATGGAGACGTTCAATTCAATACGGAGAGCTACTCCAGCGGCGATTCCCGCCAGCGCAGCGCCGTGTTTCGCAACGACGGGCACGGCGGCTTCGATCTCGCACTAGTGGGCGAGGCCGCTCTGCATCGCGGCGTTGCGTTCGGCGACTTCGATGGGGACGGCCGCGTCGATGCCGTCGTCAGCGCGCTGGGCGGGCGCGTCGAACTCCTGAAAAACTCGTCTCCGTCCAAGAACCACTGGGTCAGCCTGCGACTGTTCGGCACAAAGAGCAATCGCGACGCAATCGGCGCGCGTGTGACGGTTGAGGCCGGAGGAATGCGCCAGACAGATCATGTCACAACGTCGTCGGGATATGCCGCTTCGAGCGATCGCGTTGTGCACTTTGGCATTGGGACGGCCCGCGTGGTCGACCGCCTCGTCATCGAATGGCCGTCCGGCATACGGCAGACGGTCTCGAATCTCGCGTGCGACCGGCGGTACGATATCCGCGAGCCGAACTGAGCTTTTGCCGTCTCTCGTTTCTCTTAGCGCGTCTCAGCGCACGCCACGTCGCTGCCCTTCGCGCTCAGTCTTCTCCCGCGCTTTGGCCTGTCGCTGCGACGGCTCCGGCATATCAGCACGAATCATTTGCAAAATGGTCAGCCGTGTCGGGAATCTGCAGCGCCGCGGGTACTTCTAACACAGACAGACTCATACCGGTAATCCGGCGTCCTCCCCACGTTGTCAGGGGGACGGTTGTTTTAGGGGTCAACTGTCCAAGAGAGGTATCCATGCAACGTTTGCAGTGCATCTTGGCGACAGTGCTATGCTTTGGGCCATTTGCGGGCGGTCTGCTATATGGTCAGACCGACCGCGCGACGATCGAGGGGATTGTCACCGATAGCTCCAAAGCGGCAATTGTCGACGCGAAGATCAGTGTCGTAAAAACCGGAACAAACACATTGACCCAGGCTCGCTCCAACGAGACAGGGCGGTTCTTTGTTCCTAATCTCCCGATTGGCACATACGATGTAACGGTCGAAAAGACCGGCTTTGAAACCGTGGTCCAACGCGGGATCGAGCTACGTTCGCAGGCCAGCGTCCGCGTGGACGTATCGTTGACTGTGGGCAAGATGGTCGAAAGCATTTCGGTCAGCGGCGAGGCGCCGTTGCTCGACGCATCTACGCCAACCATTACGACTTCTTTGAGCACTAAGCAGGTCGATGAACTGCCAGTGATCAACGTTGGTGCGAAGCGAAACATCGGTCAGTATCTTCAGTTTCTGCCTGGGGTGAATAGTTCCTCTACGTGGGGCGCGCGCGTCAACGGCGCCAATGGCGGCAACTCCGAGATCTTCCTCGATGGCGCACCGGCCAGCCAGGGCAACGTCCGAGGCGGTTTCCAGGAGACCGGTCCCGACGTTGAGACGATCGGCGAGTTCAGTATTGTCACCAACTCGTTCAATGCGGAGTATGGCCGAACCGGCAGTTGGTTGATGAACGCGGTCATCAAGTCCGGGACGAACGATCTCCATGGGTCTGCGTACGATCACATTGCGAACGACGCCTTCAACGCCCGTTCGTTCTTTGAGGCCCAGCGTGATCGGGTTCGCCAGAATGATGCGGGGTTTACTGTCGGTGGCCCCGTGGTGTTGCCCAAGATCTACAACGGGCATAACAAGACGTTCTTCTTCTTTGGCCAGGAACTGTACTTCTATCGGCAGCAAGGCAGCTCCAGCCTGACCACCGTTCCAACGTCGGATTTCCGCGCCGGCAATTTCAGCAACTTCGTGGATGGGAGTGGCGCGGTCATTCCTATTTATGACCCAGCCTCCACGGCGGCTGACGGCCAGGGTGGTTTTACTCGCACCCAGTTCGCCGGTAACACAATTCCGGCCAGCATGATCAGCCCGATTTCTTCGAAGATGGTCGCGCTGATGGTAGCGCCGGACATCCCGTCATTACAGCAATACAACTTCCACCCACGCGGGGGCGAAGTATTTGACAATCGCGTGTCGACGATTAAAGCCGATCACAACTTCACGTCGAACCAGAAACTGGCGCTGACCTTGACGCTCCAGGACCGGCCTGCGCAGTGGTCCGGCCAGGGATGGGGAATGTCGCTGCCGATAGACGGCGGTCAAAACCCGAAAAACGTCCAGTCGTTCGACGCGCGCGTAAACTATGACTACATCATCAAGCCCAATCTGCTGAACCACCTGACCCTCGGTGGAGACGGCATGAACAACAGCACCGTTACATCGAGCCTCGGCCAGGGATGGGACCAGAAGCTCGGCATCACCGGACTTCCCGCCGACCCGGGCATGTTCCCGGCTGTGAACTACGGTGGCGGTACGGCCTCCCCGCTTGGCCTGGGCGGAACCAACTACTCGAACAACGTCAGCTCGCGGCTCAGCCTGAACGAGATGGTGAGCTGGATTTACGGCCGTCACACAGTGAAGTTCGGCGTCAACATCATCCGTGAGCGCTACGCCGATTTCGAGGGCGGTGGCTCGGCCGGCGTCTTCAACTTCTCCAACCTGACGACGAGCTTGCCGGATTCGGTGAACTTCAATCAATGGGGAAGTTCGTTTGCCAGCTTTTTGCTGGGAGGCGTCAATAGCACCAACACGACGACTACCAGTGGCTTGGGGTGGCGGATCAACTATCAGTCGCTCTTCGCTCAAGACGAGTGGCGAGCAACTCCCAAGCTGACCCTTTCCTACGGTCTGCGCTGGGAGCGCTATCCCGGCATCTACGAGGAGCATGATCGTGCAACGTCGTTCAGCGCTTCGACGCCCAACCCGGAAGCCGGTGGCATCCCCGGAGCCCTCATATTTGCCGGCACCGGCGCCGGCCGGACCGGCAGCCGCACGTTTTCCAATGCGTGGAACGGCTTTGCGCCGCGCCTCGGCATCGCTTACTTACTCACGCCCAAGACCGTCGTGCGCGCGTCCAGCGGTATCTTCTTTGCTCCTGGCATGACCCCGCGCATTGACGCGACCGGCTTCACGGCCACTCCGGGCTTTTCTTCCTCTGACGGTTTTACTCCCGTCTACAATTGGGCGAATTCCTGGCCGCAGAATTGGAATAGACCGCCGTTCATCGATCCATCCTTCGCTAACGGCCAGAGCGTGGCGGCCATTCTTCCGAATGCGTCGCGTGCGCCTCAAACGATCAGTTGGACGCTCAGCGTGCAGCGCCAGGTGGTGCGGGATGTCACTGTAGAGGCGAGCTACGTCGGCAGCAAGGCTACCCACCTCGAGTTGGGCGCCGGCGCGTGGGGCGGTCCTGACATGACCACCTACATGGACGTTCTCAATTCACGGTACCTGTCGCTCGGCAACCTGCTCAACCAGTCGATCGACTCTGCGGCTGCTGTTTCGGCGGGAATCAAATCGCCCTTCAGCGGCTTCGATCAGCTACCCAACCATACGGTCGGCCAGGCACTGCGCCCCTATCCGCAGTACACCGCCGTCACTATGCCGTACGCGCCCGAAGGCATATCGAGCTACAACGCTCTGCAATTGAAGGTCACCAAGCGCTACTCGAATGGATTGACACTACTCGCGTTCTACACCCGGTCCCGGCTCATGACCAACGACGACTATGCGCCGATGGACCTCGGTGAGGGGCCCGGTAACATCCAGGATCCGACGAACCGGCGCGGTGAGTATTCGGTCAGCCAGGACGATTACCCGAACTCGTTCGGTATGAACTTCTCTTACGAACTGCCCTTCGGCCCGCGCAAGAAATTGCTCAATAACAATCGCCTGCTCGGGACCATAATCGGGGGATGGAAACTCTCCGGCTCCGCTCAGCGGCAGTCCGGCCAGGCGCTATCCATCGCCGCAAGCTCGAGCCTGTCGCAGTTCGGTTTCCCGGTCGTCCGCGCCAACTACGTGGCGGGGCAGGATCCGTACGCCAGCCACTCGGGTGGATTCGATCCGGCGACTGACATCTACCTCAACCCTGCTGCGTTCAGTACGCCCGCAGCCTTCCAGTTCGGCAACACGAGCCGTACCCTCGGGTGGCTGCGTGGTCCTCAGGTGAACAGCGAATCCCTCTCGCTGGCCAAGGCCATTCCGATCACCGAACGGGTTCACGCCATACTGCGAGTCGATGCCCAGAACCCGTTCAACGTCGTGCGCTGGTCCAACCCGGATCAGAGCATCAGCGATTCGAACTACGGCAAAATCTCGGGCACCCAGGGCGCTCGGGTAATGCAGTTGTCCATGTCGCTCGCGTTCTAACGCCTGTTACGACAGCACTTGGAGCCGGGCCAATGGCGCCCGGCCCCTTTCCATATCCGGCCGGTTCGGCGGCAAGTTTCTCACGGATTTTGCCGTAGCGCCGGTGGCCCCGCTTCTGCGCGGCGTCGAACTCCGGCTCACGCAAGGCCGGGCTAGCTGGCGCGATGATCGTCGTCAACATGACGACGCCGATGTGTTCGAGCTTCTTCTACGCCTACGCACTGAGCGCCAGCCAACTGTATTAGCGCCTAGCGCGGACATCCTGACAGAAAGAGAGCCCGGCGCCGGTGCCGGGCTCTCTCTCTGTCTTCGGAACCTATTCTCCAATCGCGTAGATCCTCGCCTTGCCCGTCTCGCGGCGCGTGCTGACGATCATGTAGTCATGCTTGCTACCCAGCGTGGAGATGAAGCCGCGGATGGAGTTCCGTTTATGTGCACGTGTACATAAACGGAAGAACTGGATCCATGTAGGGAGCCAGCAGGCCGGACCCAAAGTCGCGGCCAGCCTATCCCTGGTCGAAAGCTGCCGCAGGATGAAACTTCCGGTCCGAGACTACCTGGTGTCGGTTCTGCCCGGCATCGCCAACCGCTCTATCCGCAGCATCGCCGAACTCACCCCCGCAGCCTGGGCGCGAGGCTGATAGCTCCAACCGCGGCACCGGTCAACCCTGTCGTTGCTCTGACGGATACGAATATATTGCGCGTTGATTCGCAGCTCGCATACATCACATCGCCTCCAGAGAGGCCTGCAGCATGGCCCTGGTGTAGGCCACGCTGTATGTGATTCCGCCGTAGCCACCGCCGCCGGGGTAGCCGGGGATGCGGCCGCGGTCGCGATCGTAGTCCAGAGCGCGCGGATGCTCGGGATAGATTGTCCCGGCGTACTTGTTCTTCACAAGGGCTTTCATCACGCCGAACATGTCCACCACGCCGGCGTCGATGAACAACTCCGTGTATTTCTCGTACGGCTTCACCACCTTGACGTTGCGGTAGTGCATGTGGTTGATGCGCTTGCGGCTGGCGAAGTAGTTCGCGACCTCCACAGGATCCT
>Ga0302319_10002999_pt1 | contig 35743 bp, 16 predicted proteins | sample Bog_T0_2_FD_203319 | JGI IMG/M metagenome (GOLD analysis project Ga0302319, IMG submission 203319) | Peat permafrost microbial communities from Stordalen Mire near Abisko, Sweden - Bog_T0_2 | ecosystem: Environmental > Terrestrial > Soil > Wetlands > Peat | place: Sweden: Abisko, Stordalen Mire...
GTCTCCGCCGGGTCCCTCATTGTCACCGGTTCGCTCTCCGGTACCGTCTCCGCCTCCGTCGCCCCGGGCGCGAAGCTCGAGGTTGACGGCCTCCTCAATAACAGTGCGGCCGCCACAGTAAACGGTCAACTCTCCGGCGACGGCTCAGTGGGACCCATCACCGTGGCTGCCGGTGCCACCCTTGCTCCCGGTCTCGCCACCACCAACTCCTCCGATGCCGGCACGCTCACGGCCAACGGCGGTATTTCGTTGGCAAACAGCACCTCAACCTTCTCAATTCGCCTCGGTGCCGGTGATAGCGATCAACTCGCCCTCGATCCCGGCGACCTTCTTTCCCTCAATGGCGCCACCCTCCAGTTAACTCTCGAGCGGGACTTCTACCAGGAATATCTCGGTTTCGTCTATGTCATCATTAACGGCGGAATAGCCACCACAGGCGACATATCCGGTCAATTCGCCCAAGGCTCCCAAATCATCGACTCCAGCGGCGACGTATACAGCATCCTCTACAACGTGAACGCTGCGGGCGTCCCCAACGCTGGCGATGATGTCGATCTGGAACTCATCGCCATCCCCGAGCCCGGCACTTGGGCCATGATGCTTGCCGGCATCGGCCTCCTTTGCATCTGCCAGCGTTCCCGCCGCTTCGCCCGGGGAAGGAATGCGCAATGAGTCCCTCAGAATGAGCGAGTCAGGCCGACTGGATTCGAACCAGCGACCTCCTGAGCCCCATTCAAGCGCGGTACCAGGCTGGCGCAATGCCCGCCCCATCACTCCATTTCCACGAGGCGCGTCTCCGCGAGGTCCACGTCCCGTTGCACCACGCGCAACGTCTCGTCGTTGATCCGGTGCTTGTTGCGCAGGCTGACCAGCGCCTCCCGCTCCACACCCAGGGCCTGAAGGGCCAGTTGGTGGAAGGGCGATGCCGGCCGGTCCTCATCGTTGATCGGCACACCAGCGCCGTCTGTGCTGGATTCCAGTTGCGCGAGCCGCTCGTGATATTGCGCCTGGAGTAGCTCCAGTTGGTCACGGTGCTCCGGCTCCGATTCCTCCAGATTTTCCAGGTAGGCCAGCGCCGCCTGGTTTGCCGCCTGCCGCGCAATGTACTCCTCTCGATCCGCATTCCCGTCCCCTTTCACGGCAAGTAGACGGATCAGCAGCGGCAGGGTCAGACCCTGCGCCACCAGCGTGACCAGGATCACCACGAATGCGATGAATATGATCGTATCGCGCCCGGGGAAGGGCCCTCCCGCGCCGGTGATGAAAGGCAATGCAAGCGCCGTCGCGAGAGAATCCACCCCGCGCATCCCGGACCAGGCGATTATCACGAGGTGGCGCCAATCCGGGTAGGGATCGCGGTCGCGGATCTTCTTGAAAAGGAACCTGGGCAAATAAGCCGCGGGAAAGACCCAGAGAAAGCGGACCCCGATCACTGCCGCACTTACAATCCCGGCCTCCATGACCAGCCTGGCCATGGACTTATGCTTCAGGCCCTCCATCACCTGCGGGAGCTGGAGGCCGATGAAAACGAACATGATCCCATTGAGCAGATAAATCAGCATTTGCCAGAACGCAGCCATGTCCAGCCGGGTGCGGGCCGTAACCATCCGCGGCAATCGCCACCCGACGAAAAGCCCGGCCGTCACGATCGCCAGCGCTCCCGAGGCACCTACACGGTCGGCCGGCAGATAGGCCAGGAACGGCGCGAGCAGGGAGATGGTCACCTGCACGGGCGGATCGTCGATCCGGCGCAGGATCCAGTCGACCGCCAGCCCCACCACCCCGCCGATGGCCGCCCCGCCGAGCGCTACCAGCGGCAACTGCATGGCCGCGGCCGGGGCCGAGAACTGCCCCGTGATTACCGCGACGGTGGCGAACCGGTAGGCCACCAGGGCGACCGTGTCGTTCACCAGGCTTTCTCCCTCCAGGATCGTCACGATGCGCCGGGGCACTTCCAGGCTTTTGAAGACGGCAGTGGCGGCAATCGCATCCGGGGTTGAGACGATGGCCCCAAGCACAAACGCCGCCGGCCAGGAAAGATCGGACACAAAGGAGTGCGCCACCTGGGCGACCACCACAATGGTCAGCAGCACCAGACCCACCGCCAGCAGCAGGATCGGGCGCAGGTTGGTCTGGAAGTCATGGAAGGAGGTCAGGAACGCCGCGGGAAACAGCAGCGGCGGCAGGAAGATCGGCAGCACCAGCTCCGGCGCAATGGCCACTTGCGGTAGCCCCGGGATCAACCCGAGCGCCAGCCCGCTCAATACCATCAGGACAGGGTAGGGGAGGCGCATCCTGCCAGCCACCACATCCAGCGCGGCGACCAGCATCAGGACAAAGCAGACTAGCTCAAACTGGGGCATGGGTACGGTTCGAATGTTACCGGATCAGTAAGTCCGCCGGAAGCCTTGTTACCCCCATCACGGCATCGGCAGCACCCCTTCATACCGCACCTTCCAGCTTTTCGGGAACCCCGGCGCGTGGCCGGTGCTGCCATCCCACCCGGCCGCCATCATCGCCGCGGCCGACAGCCAGCCCCCATTTGCCGGCATATACATCGGCGTTTGATCCGGGCGGCGGATCGTGTACCCGGACGTCCGGAAGGGATTCACTGTGTACGGCCCGGCCAGCAACTGCACCGCCAGGTCCGGCTCGCCGAGACGGGCCGCGCACATTGCCATCATCGCCGTGCCCCAGGTCACGCTCGCCTGCGGCTGGTCCGCGTGGGCCACCTGGTGCAGCGTGTTGCGCATCGCCTCCTTGTCGATGCCCCTGCCCGGCAGCGCCCCATCCATGAAGGTCGTCATCGTGGACGGCTTGGTTTCCACCGGTAACTCCATCGCCGGATAGATCCCATTGCGGACCGTGGGCGGCGCCATGTTCTGGATCACCTTGTCCCAGAGCGGGTCCGGAGCCATGCCCAGGCGCGCGCGCCATTGGCGGGCCGTCTCAAGCGCCCACTTCCAGTAGGCCAGCTCCATGGTCGGGTTCAGGTTGTGGACGTAATCAGTGTGTTTTTCATCGGCCGAGTTGATCCCCGGACCGAGCACGTACTGTTTCCGGGCGGGATCGTAATCGACGAAGGTGGCCATGTAGTCCGCCGTTTCAAAGACGATGTCCTTGTAACGTTCCAGCGTCGCGCGATTCCTCCGCGCCCGCCAGACCAGCTCCGCAAGGTAGATGGGATGCGGCTGCTGCCAGACCAGAGCCGGGCCGATCCCGGAGGGGCTCTCGGTGCCGCTCGGGTCCGTCATCTTCGGCCACTTGACTCCCTTGCATCCTTCCAGCTTCGCCATGGCACGGCTGGGCGGCATCATCGGCGTAAGATTATCGAGGCTCTTTTCGAGGATTTCCGGATGGCCCCAGAGAGCCCAATGCGCCGCATGCCACCAGTACATCTCCATGTGAAACTTCCCGTACCACGAATTCACCCCAAGCCCGGTCTCCTGCGGCGGCAGCGAGCCGGCGTCGTGCACAGCCATGACATACTGCGAAAGGACGATGCGCCGCTCCAGCTCGGCCGCGCGGGGATCGGCATTGCCTGACAGGTCGATCACGCCCCCGCTCGTCCAATATTTCCGCCAATGGTCCCGCGAAGCCGCTTGCACGGCGGCAACGCTGTCCGGGGCCGATGGAATCGGCTTTGGAGAAAACCATGCCGTCAGTTCGATGCGATCCGTACCACTGCTCAAAAGGTATTGGTGTGTCCCCGTTTCCACGAGGGTCGCGCCCGGCGACCAAAGCGCCCGGACATCATAATGGGTTGCATCCACAGTCCTGTCAAAATCGGCGCCGGTCGCTCCCCGGGGGGTCATCACGGTCTGGTGCAGCTCGGGGTGAGTCCAGTCCTGGTAATCCGGCCCGAAGGAAGTGGATGCATACGGAAATGCCAACCGCACCTTGAGGCGCCCCGCGGCGATCAGCGGCGACTCGATCCTTACGGCCACTTCATCGCGATCGGGGTGAGCCGCCGTCTCGACATGCACCGGGACGCCGTCCACCTGGAAGGAGCTGCTCAGGATGCCGGTCCAGAGGTCCAGCTTCTCGTCGATGTTCTGCAGGTCCGTGATCGCCACCGGCGCGCCATTGGTCCCCGTCATTTCGAGACCGATGCGCCCGAGGCCGATCCGGTTCGGGTTTGCGCGCAGGTAAGCCGCGTCCGGGCTGGGATGGCTGGTGCCCGAGGCGGGATAGACAAACTGCCGATTGTATTTCGGGATCGTCTTCATCTTGAACCCAGCCAGGCTGTACCGGTTTGGATTGGGAAAGCTGTGCCAGCCCCACGTGCTCAGGATGCCAATCGGCATCGTCTTTGCGTAATAGTCCGGGAAACTTTGCAGGCCGGTCACATCGAAATTGAAGGCGAATTCCCCGTTGCCAACCGCCATCGCCCCCATGGGATCAATCCCCCGCACCTCGATGTCATGCCGGCTGACCAGGGCGTGACGATCAATTGGCATGTCAGGGGCTGGGGATTCGGCAAGTGCCGGAGCGGCGCAGGCCGAAAGGGGGAGGAATGCAGCGAGGGCGATGCGCAAGGCAATCCGTGCGATCGACGTTGGGGCCGGATGGGATACGTGGGCGGGGGGATGTTTCATAATGAAGCAGTACCTAAGGCAGGCACGTCCTTAGGCGGATTCAGGTTCAGGCTCAAGCGGGTGCTGAGTTTTGACGGGCCCCGCAATGCCCACGGTGTTGCGAATCGGCAACTTCCGAAGGGCCAAAGGCCCGAAATAAACCGGCCCAGCGAGGAGGAGGGGATCAGTTGGAGGCCGGTGGGCGGGCGAGACGGCAGAGCCGGGCGAAGCCCTGGGTAAGGAGCCCCAAGACTGAACAAGCCCCAAAGGGGAGCGATAAATTGGTGGATACAGGATCGCATTTGACGAACACCACAACTGTCGAGCCGGCCGCCCTGCGGGCCTGGACCGAGGGAAGGATGGTCTATGTCGAGTTGCATGACGGGCGGCTTGTCGGATTTCCCGCGGATCGGTTTCGAATCCTGGCGGGTGCTTCGGACGAACAATTGGGCAAGGTTCAGGTCGAACTGAACGGCCGCGCCCTCCGCTGGGAGGAATTGGACGAGGCCATCACCGTGCCCGGCATCGTTGCGGGCCGATTCCAACTGCCGCCGCCGTAGAAAATGCGGGACAATCATAACGGGGCTTCATCGTTGGGTCGAGCGGTAGCGCCGCCTTATATTGGGTGCGCCCTTCCGTTATCGCTTGCTGAGCCAAGTTCGTCCGGGCGTACATGGTAGGTGGATGGCTGGATGGAGGTGGTTAATTGTTAGACACCACCTCCGGTGCGGATTTGTTCAGTTGCAACTGGGTACACACCTTTTGCAACAGCGACGCCTGTTCCTTCAAACTGGCGGTCAGCGTGGAGATTTCCTTCTGCTGTTGAGCGTTGATCTGCTCCTGCAAGGCGAGTGCTTTGCGTTGCGAGGCAATGTCGGCTTCCAGTTTTGTGTTACGCTCTTCAAGGTTGGCGATGGCGTTGTTCAGCCTATTGGGATTAATGCCGGTAATCGTGCCGGCCGTGGTTCCTAGTTGGCCGTTTGCGTTGATCACGACGTATTCCCCGGTCAATCCCACGGTTTCACCGTAGATTCCCGCGATGTACGCGGCCGTTTGATTGCCGCCATATCCATTGCCGATGCGGATGGTGTTGCTCTCGCTGGCGGCTCCCTGGTTGCAGATATAGATATTGTTGTTGCCGGCGGTGAGATTGGAGCCGGCAAGGACACCAAGCCCCGTGTCGTTGTTGCCCGTGGATTGGTAAAGCGCGTAATCCCCGATGGCTGTGTTATCGGATGCCGTCGTATTGGACGTAAGCGCGGAATAGCCGAAGGCGGTGTTTCCACCGCCGCCATTGTTCGCTGCAAGGGCGCTGGCCCCGCCGGCGGTGTTGAAGTAACCAGTGTCGTTTGCACTGAGCGCATTCCAGCCGATGGCCATGTTGTTGCTCCCGCTCGTGTCGGCGTTGAGTGCGAAGTATCCGACGGCTGTGTTCGCGCTGGAGTTCTGGTCGGAGAAGAGAGATCCCGAGCCCATGGCCGTATTGCCATTGCCGGATTCATTCGCTGCCAGCGCTTGTGCCCCGCATCCCGTATTATAATTTCCGGTTGTATTTAATTCAAGCGCATCCCATCCTACGGCGGTGTTGTCAGTGCCTGTCTGGTTGTCATTCATTGCCTGGGCGCCAATCGCTGTGTTTTGCGCCCCGTATGTGTTCCCGTAGAGCGCCTGATAGCCACTGGCTGTGTTGCTGACGCCGGATGTGTTCATGTAAAGGGCCTGGTATCCGTTGGCGACATTTTTGAGGGGAAGGATAAAACCGGCAAAGTTTCCCGCCGTGGTCTCATTGTATAGGGCCTGATATCCGGTGGCTGTTTCCTCGAAGTCGGTCGTGCAGTTGTAAAGTGCCTCATAGCCAACCGCCGTGTTTGCGGTCCCGGTGGTGTTGAGATGCAGGGCCCAAAATCCGACGGCTGTATTGTCAGTTCCTACGGTGTTGGTGAAGAGCGCCCCCTGCCCATCGGCGGTATTGTAGCCGGCTTTGTTATTAAAAAGCGCGTTGAAGCCGGTGGCCGTATTAAAACCCCCAGTTACGTCTGAGTAGAGGGCGTTAAGACCGTCCGCGGTGTTGTCCACTCCGGTGCCGATGCTGTGGAGCGCATTGGTCCCGGTGGCCGTGTTGGACTGGGCTTTCGTCGTGGTTGGCGACAACAGCATTGAAATTACGGCAGCGGCAACAATCGCAATGGCGAGTTTGAACGGGGGATTCATGGAAGTTTCCTTTCTTTTGATTTTTGCCAATCCTGACGGTGAACCGCGCGAGAGATTCGTCGGCAGGTTAGTATCTTCCAGTATGCGCCTGTGGGGCGGGCAGTAAAAGGAAGAATTGGCCCTGGTCAATCCTTATCGACCGTGATCCCATCCGTGGCCGGGGGAGGCGAAGGGTTCATGTTCAAGTGCAAGTTCAGGTTCAAGTCCACGCTGGCGCGCTGGTCGGGCCGCAATCCGTTGGATTGGTTAAGATAGTTCAATGACGACGGAGGAATTCCTCGGCCAGGGTGCGGTAGGCTTGGGCGCCGGCGCCGTTGGGGTCGTAGTCGATGATCGATTTGCCGAAGCTGGGGGCTTCGCCGAGGCGGATGCTGCGGGGAATGACGGTCTCGTAGGCGGCTTCGGCGAAATGTTTGCGCACTTCCTCGATGACTTGCTGTGCCAGGTTCGTGCGGGCGTACATCGTCATGAGGATGCCGGCGAGGGTGAGGTCCGGGTTGGCGCCGCTGTCGCGGATCTGCTCGATGACGCGGACGATCTTTGAGAGGCCCTCGAGGGCGAAGTATTCGCACTGGATCGGGACTAACAATTCGTCGGCGGCGGCGAGGGCGTTGGTCATGAGGATGCCGAGGGAAGGGGGGCAATCGAGCAGCACCCAGTCGAACGGCTGATCCTGCCGCAGCGGGTCGAGCGCGGTCCTGAGCCGGGTGAGATGATCGTCGAAGCGGGCCACCTCGATCTCCGCGCCGGCGAGGTCGAGATCGGCGGGGACCAGGAAGAGGTGATCGTAGCGCGTGGGGACGATGCAATCGAGGATACTGCGCTGGCCGATAAGTGGGCCGTAAACCGAGCAGCCGTCCAGGCAATCGAGGGAGAAAGCGCTCGAGGCATTGGCCTGGGGATCGAGGTCGATGAGGAGCACCCGCTGCCCGAGGGCCGCCAGGCAGGCGGCAAGATTGACGGAGGTGGTGGTCTTTCCGACTCCGCCCTTCTGGTTGGCAACAGCTACGGTCTTCATTTAATCTGTGGTCCGGGGAAAACCTGCGACACTATCGAATTGCCAAGCATTTGGAACCACGGATTGAATCCATTTTGTGCCGAATCCCACCGCCCCCGTAGAGATCACGGAACGCTTCCTGAGTGACGCCGGCGGCTGGCAGGTGCTGAAGGAGGCGAAGGGCCTCCGGGAGGCGGGGAAGGTGACCGGCGCAACCTTCGAGCCCCCCATGCTGCGCGGCACGGTCCGCGACGGGGTGAAGGAGTACCGGGCGGGCCTGCGGATCGTGACGCGGACCAATATCGAGAACCTCTGCACCTGCCGGATTTCGCGGGAGCGGGGGATGGTTTGCGCGCATTCGGTGGCAGTTGGGCTAGCCTTCCTGAAGGGCGCCGATGTTCCAACGGGCCGGGGAGGGGAGGGGACTATCGAAGCCGCCCCCGTCGAGGAGGCAGCCCCGAAGTTCTCTCTGGATGAAGGTAAGCAAGCAATTCTCCATGTGATTATTGCGCCGACATTTACGTCTGGATGGGAAAAAGATTCCGTGGTGCTCGGCGCCGAAATCGAGACCGGCGGCCGGCGAATCTTGGCCCACGCACTCGATCCAAATGGAATATATCGAGTCACGACTTACGACTTTCAAGCGATCCAGCAGTTACGAGCCATAAACGGGAGCCAACTCCCCGGAATGATGAACCTGAACAGGGCGAAGTGCCGGGCGGTCCTCGAGGCGCTCAAAGGTCATCCTCGGGTGACGCTGGGGCGAGGCAAGCCCATCGATACGACGGAACTGCTGGCACAGGTCGGAGAGGAATCGGGCTCGCCGGAGGAGACCATCCAGCGGGAGACGCGGCTGGCGCCGGGGCGGCCGCAATTTGTCCTGCAACTCGAAGGGTCGCTCAATCATATGGCGGCGAAGCTTCAAGTCCGTTATGGCGACCGTGTGCTGAGGGCAGGGGAGCAGGAAGGGGCGCGAGAAGGGTTCCGGTACCGGGAGGAGTCGGGGGGCTGGCGCGGCCGGAACAGCGAGGGCGAACGGTCGGCGCTTGAAAAACTGAGGGAGGCGGGCTTTTCCACCCCTGACGCACAAGGGGGGATGGTACTGAAAGGGGAACGCGCCATCCTGCGGTTTCTGGGCGGAACGCTGCCGGCACTGGAGAGCGCGTGGAAGGTGGAACTGGGGGCGCGATTTACGAACATCAACGAGACCATCGCCCAAGTACGGCCCCGGGTGGAGGTGCAGGGGTCCGGCGAGAATTGGTTCGAGCTCTCGGTCTCGCTGGGGACGCCGGAGGGGCAGACCTTTTCCAGCGCGGAGATCCAGCGGCTGCTGCAGATGGGGCAAAACCATGTGCGAATGAAGAATGGCGGGATCGCGGTGTTCGATCCCCACATCCTGGATGAACTTGGGGAGGCGTTGGCGGATTGCGACCCGAAACAGCCGCGGCCGGGGACCTACCGGATTAACCGGGCCCATGCCGGCTACCTGGCCGGTGTGCTGGGGGAGGGGACGACGCTCGCCGAGGAACCGGAATGGCGGAAATGGACCCGGCAGCAATTGCAGCCGGATGCCATCGCGCCGGTGCCGCTCGGAAGGCTGGAGGCGATCTTGCGGGCGTACCAGAAGCAGGGGGTCTATTGGATGCATTTCCTGGCCCGGAACGGGTTCGGCGGAATCCTTGCGGACGAGATGGGGCTCGGGAAGACGCTCCAGGCACTGACGTTCCTGGAGGGACTCAAGAGCGGGGAATCGGGCGGGGTGTCGCTGATCGTCTGCCCGTCGTCGCTGGTGCAGAACTGGGTGCGGGAGGCGGCGAAATTCACGCCCGGGCTGCGGGTGATGGCGCTGGATGGGCCCGAACGGCATGCGCGGATGGCCGGACTGGCAGAGATCGACATGGCGATCACAAGCTACCCGCTGCTGCGGCGGGACGCGGAGCGGTATGGAGGGATCGAGTTCCGGGCGATCATCCTGGACGAAGCGCAGCACATCAAAAACCCGGACACGCAAAACGCGCAAGCGGCGATGGGGCTGAAAGCGCGGCACCGGCTGGTGCTGACGGGGACGCCGCTGGAGAACTCCGTGCGGGACCTGTGGTCGATCATGAACTTCGTGATGCCGGGATACCTGGGGAGCCGGGCTGATTTCAAGGAGCGATACGAACAGCCGATTGTGCAAGGGGAAGCGGGGGCGGTGAAATCGCGCCTTGGGAAGCGAATCCGGCCGTTTTTGCTGCGGCGTACGAAGCGGGAAGTTTATAAGGAATTGCCGGAAAAACTGGAGCAAGTTGTTTATTGCACGATGACAGCGCAGCAGACCGAAGTGTACGAAAAGCTGCTGCGAGAGAGCCGGAGGCAGATAACCGAGTTGACCGGGGTGAAGGACCGGAACAAGGGGCGGATGCTGATGCTGACGGCGCTGCTGCGGCTGCGCCAGGCGTGCTGCGACCTGCGGCTGCTGGGGATGCCGGAGCTGAAGCAGGAGGAGGCGTCGGCGAAGCTGGAACTGCTGGATGAGCTGCTGCGGGAGGCAATCGACGGCGGGCACCGGGTGCTGATTTTCAGCCAGTTTGTCACGATGCTGCAACTGATGAAGACGGCGCTTGACGCCGAGGAGATCCCGTACTGCTACCTGGACGGGCAGACGAAGGAGCGGATGCGGGTGGTGGACCGGTTCCAGGATGACCCGCAGGTACCGGTGTTCCTGATCAGCCTGAAGGCGGGAGGGGTGGGCTTGAACCTGACCGGGGCGGATACGGTGGTGCATTTCGATCCGTGGTGGAATCCGGCAGTCGAGGCGCAGGCGACGGACAGGGCGCACCGAATCGGACAGGAGAAGGTCGTGACGGCGTACAAGCTGATCACGCGCGGGACGGTTGAGGAGAAGATATTGAAGCTTCAAGAGACGAAACGGGGCCTGCTGGAGGCTATTGAAAGCGAGGAACCGGTGATGGGCGGGTTGAGCACGGAGGAGATTGTGGGGTTGTTGGAGTAGGGGGCAGAACCGCGGAGGGCGAATGGGACCACGGATTACACGGATTTCACGGATGGGGAGGCGGGCGTATCGGAGGATGGGAGATAATCCCTTAGCTTGATTAGCCTTGATTGGGCTTGATCGAGGAGGGGAATGGCCGGGGCGAATTCTCGGAATTAACAGCAAAAATGGAAAAATTTGGTTTGAACGGGTTTGAATTGGTTTGAATTTATATCGTGGTACGATGGAGGTGCGGACATTGGCGGGTGAGGGGACGAGAGGGGCGAGAATACGGCCCGACGAAGGGTTTTTGGTGGTAAACTGGGACTTCATGGCTGCAGTATGTACATTACTGAGCAGCTTGCAAAGAAATATTTCCTATAAATATACACTCCGGGGCAGGGGAATTGAGGGGCATGAAGGGAACAAAAGAACTAAAAAGGATCCAAATCTCCCTCGCTGCGCCGTGTCCGGGGTGCGGGAGGCGAAGTTTGGGATCAGGCGTGGCCGGCGCCGTCCTTGGCCTGGGCGAGGAACTCGTCCCAGAGCTCGAATTGCTCGTGGGGGATGGAGGCGGGAGCCGGGACGGCCATCTCGGCCTCGAGGATGAGGGCCTCCGCGACGTCGAGGCCGGTGCGGAAGATGATGCGGGCTACGGTCTGGGGGTTAAGTTTGCCGCGGCCGAAGGCGGGGATGAGCTTCTGGAAACGGTCGTAGTGGGGATCGTCCTCCCGGAAGTGGACTTCGTTGCAAAGGATTGGGCGCTCAGAGGCGGACGAGGGGTCGGTTGGCATGAGAGATTTGCGAAGAGAGGTTGGGCGAGTCGAGCTACTGGACCGGTTCGGCTGAGAGACGGCGTTTGAGGAGGATATCTTGCAGGCGCAATAAACTGGAGGAAAGCGGATTCGGGGGTGGGAGTGTTTGAAATGGGGCCAGAGGCGCATTGATCCTCCAAGGTCTTCTGGACGGGTGCAGAGGGGACTGGAGGTAACTTCACCCCTCAAGACCTCTGGCGGGATTGACGTTCCATCCAGGAGTGTGGGGCTTGAAGAGCCGGTATGGCCGGGTGTAGAATGGTAGCGGAATATCGCTTATGAACGCGTCGAACGAGCAAATCGAATCGAGAAGGGTAAAGTCGGAGGTCATGTTTTGGCTAGGTATTTTGGGGGTGTTTCTGTGTACGATTCTTCAGGCTTGGGATCTCCGGTGTCCGATTGGGATCATGACAGTGTGTCTGTTCGTGAATGCACGGCGGATTCAGGCGGAGATTTCCTCTATGCCTGCTCACGGGTCCCCGTAGAGGGGTGCCTTTAAAATTCTGACACCATCACCACCGGCTCCCTCTTTTCCTCTTCTATTGGTGTTGGTTCCGTTTGCATGTATGGAAATTAGAGTCCCGCTTCGGCAAAGGCGCGGGCGAACGCCCGATCCTCTGAGGAGCGACGTGCGGCATTGGTGTTGCTGTCGTTTCATTGTGAAAATTATAGCCCCGCCTCCGCGAAGGCGATTTCGAAGGCCATCTCTTCTTTCCGGGCGATGTATTTGGCCGTGAGGTCAACCACATCCTCCAAGCCCCACCGCTTCGCTTCAATGCCAGCGGCGACAGCCGGGCTTGTTCCCAGCGTCTTGTGCTTGCGAACGAGGTTGTAGAGGCCGAAATGGAGCGCTACCGCCCGCTTGTGCATGTGGAGGTCTTTCGAATAGCCAAGCGTCAACCGGGTGAACCGGGTGCATTCCTGCCGGACGCTCAAAAACACGCGCTCAATGTGGGAGGTCGTAACGGTAGCTAGATCGGGGTTTCCAATCACCGCCTCCCGCTCACTCGAAACGATGGGCGCTACCCCATTCTTGCGCTGAGAGTCGGGGGCGCAATCACGGTCATCGAAATTTTTGCTGTCCGTGCCGTAGCTGTAGCCTTCCTGCCCGAATGCGCCCCGGATGTTGCAAGCGTAGGAGCGGTTCTTATCCGTGGCAATTTGGACCGGGCCTTTGACCCGCCTCGCAACATCGTCAACGAATACCGTCCCCGTGCTGTTCTTGCGGGTGCCAATGAGATGGGAGAAAATTAACTTGGTATCGGGATCAATCGCGGCCCATAGCCAAAAGTCGCCCCGCTCCTTCTCCTTTTGCGCCATCCTCTGCCCATGGATGCCGACATACTGCCATTGCTCGTCCATTTCGATGCGCTGGCATGGCAAGTCGCGGAAATTGCGGTCCATGTAATCAGCCAGAGCCTCCCCGGTCTCGTCTATCAACCGGAGAACCGTATGGACCCCAACCTTGAACATCCGGCATACACCATTGATCGGCGTCCCTTCGGAAAGGGCTGCCAAAACGTAAACCTGCTTTTCGCGGGAGAGTCTTTTGTTTGCCATGCGTGAATTTATATATAGGATTTCATTGCAGGTCAACGAATTTCGTATATATTTTTTCACATGAAGAAAAAAACTGCCGGAGGTAAGCGCGAGGGCGCTGGCCGACCGTCCCAAGGAAAGAAACCTGTATTGGTCACACTTACGGAGGAAAACATGGTCAAAGCCAAGGCTAGAGCGGGGAACTTCTCCGGCCTGTTGGATCGGCTGCTGTCCGAATGGCTGGACCGCTAACGCTTCTTGGACTTTGCCTGCTTTTTGGCGTCCTTGAATGCCTTCTTGAGCTTCGGATCGGAAATCAAATCCTCTCCCTTCACAGGATCGGAGCCGGTCAGTTCCAAGACAGCCACCGCCGCGCTCGTATTCGCATCCTGGCTCTTCGGTTTTGAATTTGCCACGCCTCAGTATTTCAGTGTTCATTGATGGTTTCAAGAAATATGCCGGACCAATTATTGCTATCGGCGCAGCTTCAAAGCGTTTTCAACACGCTTGAAGCAGCGAAAGAGGACGAGTTGCCATCGAAGGGAACGTGGATGAATGACTTGGTTCTCTGGAAGGCAATGGCCAAGACCATGGAGGACGGATACGGCCTGCCGGACCTTGAAAAGGAGGTAGCGGCGCTTCAGAAGGATAATAAAACGCTGAAAGAGCAAAACGCGGCGCTGGAACAGCAAAATAATTCGCTCGAAACGGAGTATGAGGAGTTTAAGTCGGTTTACAACGAACTGCTTGAAAAGTGCGCCGAATTGCAAAAACAAGGCAAAAGTTCCAATCCAAAAAAGCCAGAAGAGTGGCCAGAAGAAGCCATTAAAATTTTGGTGGAATTGGCCAAATTGGATTACCCCGTAGAGATGCCAAGAGACAGGAAGAAACAGTTGGTCGAATTGGTTTCCGCGACAGGCGGTATTCCAGCCGCGTCGATCAACTGGCATCTGCATACGATGCACATGGAGGGACTGGTGTTTATGGCTTACGACGAGGGCAGCCCTATCGTAAACCGTTGGGAAATTAACGACGCGGGTAGAGGTGTCCTTAATAAGCTCAAGCGATTCCCGGAGGTGGACATCGCGAACCTTCCATCGGAAATATCGAAACGAAAACTTATGGAAATGGCGCAACGCAGCGCGAATATCGGAAATAATCCGCCTCCAGAGTTTTTCGCAGTACCCCCGCCAGAAAAAAAAGAACGGGAATGGCCTGTTGGGGCTCAGAAAATTCTCGTTCAAATCGCAAGCCGACTTGATGCACTCCACACAGTTGAGGCCATGGCTGGACTTCTTAAAATGAAAGAAGGGCGCATCCAGCACTTCTTGGACGAAATGAAAGACGCCGAAATGGTGTATTGCTGGACCGCGGACGATGGGAACGTCTGGTGGAAGGCAACCAGACAAGGGCTTGCGTATTTGGTTGCCCGCAACCTTATTTAATTTCCACAACGAATCGGCAGCAACACCGCGGCATTTTATATGACATATATTGTACTAAGTTATAGATATGGGATTGGGAATGAGGGGCTTGGATGGTTGTGAATAACTTGTGAAGAGTCCTCCTCCCCCGTGGCGGGCTTGGGCGATGATGCCAGTTTATTCACAGGGGCGGACGCAAAGTGTCGCGCGGTGTTCCCGAAATTTGATTGCTGGGCGGAGCGGTTCTGTGGGCGCTTCTGGGCAAACGTGTAGGTTGATTCACTGGGCTTTGGCCGAACGGCGATCGCGGGCGACCTTACAGGCCGCTTGCATTCGGGTGCGTTACGCAGGCCCGAAGGCCTGCGCTTTGCGCGGGGCGGACTTTCAGCCCGCTGGCGGATTGGGATGCTCGGAGGCGATTCCTCGAGCCGCTACCGGTTGTAGCGCGTCGCGCAGGCCTGGCGGCGGATTCCCGGGCCGTAGCCGAGGGGAGTTTGCGTGCTGTCTTTTGGGCTACGTCGGTTTCTCGGCCATTGCACGGGGACTGGATCCCAGTGCAGTCTGCAGGCGGCCTTCACTTCACAGTGAGGCAGGAGGAAGGCGGGAGGTTCAAGTTCATGTTCAAGTTCAAGTAATGGGAGGCCGGCGGAGCGGGTTCTAAAACAGGAACATGCCGATGCCGGCGGCGAACATGAATACGGTAGTGATGCCCACGATGACGCGGCTCAGGAGTGAGCTGGGCTGGTCGCACATGAGCTTGCGGTCGGAGGCGACGATGAGAATGGCAACCATGAGGAATGGGGCTACGAGGCCGTTGATGACTGCGGTCCAGTAGAGGGCGCGGACGGGGTTGACGTGGGCAAAATTGAGGCCGATGCCGATAAGCATGGAGAGGATGATGACGCCGTAGAAGGCGCGGGCGCGCTTGAGGGGCAAATCGAGGCCTTCCCTCCAGTGGAAGGTTTCTGCCAGGGCATAGGCGGCGGAGCCGGACATGGTGGGGATGGCGAGAAAACCGACCCCGAGGAGGCCTACTGTATAAAGAAGGGCGGCGAAGCGGCCGGCAAGCGGGCCAAGGGCCTGGGCGGCCTGTGTGGAGGTATCGATCCTGGTGACGCCATTGCGATGGAGCGTGAGGGCGGTGGTCAGGATGATGAAGTACATGACCAGATTCGAGAAGAAGGTGCCGATGCCGACGTCGAATTTACGGTTCCATATCTCTGAGCCGGTGGCGCCGCGGCGGCTGGCGACGGTGCGAAGGCCCTTGGATTTTTCCTCCTCGGTCTCCTCGGAGGCCTGCCAATAGAAGAGGTATGGGCTGATGGTGGTGCCGAGGATGGCGACCAGCATACCCCAGGCGGCGTTATTGGCGGGCCACGTTGGGATGAAGGTATGGCGGAGGACGCCGGTCCAGTCGGACTTTGAGACGAATGCTGCGATGACGTAGGCGAAGAGGCTGAGGGCGAGCCACTTGAGGGTGTTCGCGATGCGCTGGTATGGGAGCTGGACGGTGGCGATGGTGATGCCGACGCCGAATATGAAGACGAGGAGAAGGGATGGGATGCGGGTGAGGAGCTGGCCGGCATCGGCCATGCCGGAGAGATCGGCGCCGATGTTGATGGAATTGGCAATGAGAAGGGCGAGGGAGAAGACGAGGACGAGCCAGTGAGGAAACTTCTTCTTGAAGATGGAGTTGAGCCCCTCCCCCGTAACCATGCCAATGCGGGCGCACATGAACTGGACGACACCCATGAGCGGCCATGTGATGAAGGCCGTCCAGAGCATTGTGGTGCCAAGAAGGGCCCCGGCGGAGGAGTAGGTGGCGATACCGGAGGGATCGTCGTCCGCGGCACCGGTGATGATGCCGGGGCCGAGGCTGGCGAGGAATTGCCTCAGTGGGGATCGGGGCGGAACTGACGGTTTGGGGGGCGGCGCGGGCACGCTGATGCTTCGGATGGAGGCGGGTGGGTGGATGGGGAAGAGATTTTAGATTGATGATCCCGCGGTCGCGGGATTTACAATTTTCGGGCTTGGCGCTTCGCGCGGGGTGGGGGCGAGAGGGTTCTTTGGGAAGCGCGCAATTTTTGGGGGAAATTGGCGGGTGCAAGGGTTGCTTCCGGCGGGCGGGGCTATATGATCGCGCACCCTGAATGAAGCTTAGGAATCAGTTGCTAGCCCTGTTTTTACTTTTGGTTTTCGTCGCGGGAGGGGTGCTGTTTTTCCATACCTGGGTGGTGCAGAAGCCGTTTGGGATGATCCTCTTTGTGGGAGACGGGTTGGTGGCGGATAACCTGACGGCAGCGCGGATGTATGATGTGGGGGCGGATCATCACCTGACGCTGGATACGTTTCCGCACCTGGCACTGGTGACGAATTACTCGAATGACTTTGCGGTGCCGGACTCGCCGGCGGCGGCCTCCGCGATCGCGACCGGGACGAAGGTGAACAATGGGGTGATCGGGATCAGCCCGAAGGGGCGGACGCTGGAATCGATCCTGGAACTGGCGAAGGAGCGCGGACGGGCGGTGGGGATCGTGACGACGGGAGGGCTGACGGATGCGTCGATCGCGGCATTCTACGCGCACGTGCAGAAGAGCACCGAACTGGACATGATCGCGGAACAATTTGCACAGAATGCGACGCTGGACGTGGCGCTGGGAGGCGGGGCGCGGGACTTTACGCCGGAGAGCAAAAGCGGGCACCGCAAGGATGGGCGGGACCTGCTACTGGAGATGAAGACCAAGGGAGCGGAGATCATGCGATCGAAGGCGGACCTGGAGGATGCGCCGGTATTTACGCGGGCGCCGCGGGTGGGGGTGTTTGCGAACGGGGACCTTGCGTTTTCAACCCAGATCGAGCCGGGGAGCCAGGAGCCGAAGCTGGCGGATATGGTTCAGCGGGCGATTGAATTCCTTGAGGTGCATGAGCAGGGGTACCTGCTGGTGGTGGATGCGGAGCTAATCAGCCGGGCGGCGGAGGAGAATGACGCCGAGCATGTACTGACGGAGACGGTGGATATGGACCAGGCGGTGGCTACGGCGCTCCATTATGCGGGAGACAAGGCGGTAGTGATGGCGGTGGGCAAACATGCGACGGGCGGAATGACGATGAACGGATACCCGCTGCTGCAAGAGCACGGGGTGGGGCTGCTGGGGGTCAATGCTGAGGGATTCCCGGCGATTGCCTGGGCGACAGGGCCGATGGGGCCGCAGAAGCCGGTAGTGACCGGAACGGGCCAGGAGTCCCCTGCCCTGCCGGCCAGCGGGACGGCGCCGGCGGCATTCTATTGGCCAACAGCGATCAACAGTGCCCAGGATGTGATCGCAGTGGGGCGCGGGCCGGGAACCGAAGCGCTAAAAGGGGTGATCGATAACACGGAGATTTTCCAGATCCTGCAGAGTGGGCTGTAGAGGGGGAAGAAAGAGGGTTGAGGTTCAAGGTCGATGATCGACCACACTAAGTTCAAGGGCACGCTTGCGCGGTAAAGTGGGGCTACGGCGATTCTCTTTATGCACTACTCCCCTGCCCCGGAGGCACGGAGGCCTCCAGGGAGTCTAACCAGGGAGCGAGGGAGGGATTAGAACTCGTACTTGAGCTGGGCGGCCCAGCCGGCCTTTACGTCGCTATTGAGGATGCCGCCGAAGTAACCGTAACCGACGGTGACGGTGGCGTGTTTGCTCAAGACGAAAGCGGCGCCGAGGGTCCACCAATCGGACTCGGGCCTGACCAGCTCGTAACCATTGACGGTGATGGAATGGGAATAGGGATATTGGTTCTGGCGGAACTCGCCGGCGAGCCAGAGCCAATCGGTAATGGAGTAAGCGAAATTTGCCTCGATGGTGGCTTTGTAATGATCACCATAGCCGACATAGCCGAGCCATGCGGCCTCGCTGAGGCGAACGCCGAGACTAAGCAATAAGGGGCGATCGAGTGTCCATGGATATTTCAGGGCCTTGGTGGCGGTAAGGGTGTAGTCCACGCTATTGTCGCGACGGTAACCGATGCTGGTCAGTGCGCCGCCCAGTTCCCGATTGATCGTCTCGACACCGGTGCTCGATTTAATCTGCGCACCGGCTGTGATGGCGGGGAGATACGAAGTACCGAAACTGTTTTCCGGGAGAACGAGGATCCGGGCAGAGTAGTTATCCACGTAAACATCGCTGCGGCTTAGGTGGATGCCAGCGGCCCGGTAAACGGCATTATTAAAGGAACCGAGCCCGAAGCGAGAGCCGGAATAGCCGAGCTCGAGGCGCTGGAACAACGTTTCATTTGCGCCGATGGCCTCGATGTTCTGGGAATTAAGCCCGACATAGGTGAAGGAAAAGGAGGGCATGCCGGCAAAGCTGGTGAGACGTTCGGAGGTATTGACCAGGTAAGCGGTGGGGGTGATGAGAATGCCGCCGACGCCATCAATGGTTTGCAACGGCAGGGGCGGTCCCTTCTCGACCGATGCGGGTTGGGTTACGACCGGCGCCGGGGCAGCGCTGGTGCCTGCATGGGAGGCAAGCGGGACAATGAGCTGGGAGGCCGCCAGCAGGGCGATCCAATAAGACCTTGTTGTTTTCATGGTAGTAACTGCTTTCATGAGTAACAGAATCCGGAGTTGTCCGGATTCCCGCAGGGTTTAGGGGTTTGTGTTTAGTTGTTGCAGGGACTGTTACTCGGGATTATTAGCGGGCATTGTGGATTGATTGGGAATACGGACTACACGGATACTGTGTTCTGCCGTACTAATATTGGCATCCGGGTGAGGATGGGACTTATGGGTCCGATGAGGCTAATAGGACCAATGGGACAGCCGGCGAGTAGGACGGCTCCGGCGGCGTTCTATTGGCCGACAGCGATCAACAGTGCGCAAGATGTGATAGCCGTGGGGCGCGGCCGGGGACTGAGGCGCTAAAAGGGGGATCGATAATACGAAGATTTTCCCGGTTCCGCAGGGCGGACTGTAGGACGGGTGGACGAAGAGGGTTCAGGCGCAAGTTCAAGTTCAAGTCGTGCCTGAGGCAGATCCGTCCTTAGGCGGATACACGCTGGCGCGTTGAAGTTGGCGTTACGGCCATTTGGGGTCAGCGATGCTGTCCGGCGGAACGGAGACCGAGCATGAGGCCGCGCAATTCGGCCAGGCCGCGCATGCGGCCTATGCATGAGTAGCCGGGGGTGATGCCGGGGGGCTTTAGCAAATCGTCCATCATGGTGTGGCCGTGATCGGGGCGGAAGGGGATGGGGCGGCCGGGGCGGGCCTCGGCGCGGCGGCGATCCTGCTCGGCGAGAAGGGTTCCGACGATGGCGGGCATATCGACGGAGCCGGCGAGGTGATCGGCCTCGAAGAATGAGCCATCCTGGAGGCGCTGGGTGCCGCGGAGGTGAACGGCGTGGATGCGCGGGGCGAAGCGGCTGGCCATGGATGGGAGATCGTTATCGGCGCGGGCGCTGAAAGAGCCGGTGCAGAAGCAGAGACCGTTGGAGGGGCTGTCCGCCATTGCGAAGATTGAGTCGATATCGGCGGCGGTGGAGACGATGCGCGGGAGGCCGAGGACGGGGAACGGGGGATCGTCCGGGTGGATGGCGAGACGGACGCCGGCCGCCTCCGCGGCAGGGATGACGGCGTCCAGGAAGCGGGCGAGGTTTGCGCGGAGGCCATCGGGGGAGATCGAGCCGTAACTGGCGAGCATGGAGCGGATATCAGCGAGCGACAGATTCCATTTCACGCCGGGGAAGACGTCGATGATGCCGCGGATGAATTGGTCGCGGGCGGGGCCGTCGAGGGCCCGCCACCACGCGGCGGCGGCATCGCGCTGCTCCGGGGTGTAATCGGCGCCGGCGGCGGGGCGTTCGAGGGCGTGGATATCGAATGCGGCAAGGTGGACGGGATCGAAGCGGAGGCACTGGGAGCCGTCGGGCAAGACGAAGCGCATATCCGTGCGGATCCAGTCGAGGACGGGCATGAAATTGTAAATGACAAGGTGGATACCCTCGGCGGCGAGATTGCGCAGGGTGGAGATATAGTTATCGAATAAGTCATTGAGGTTACCGCGGCCGGCCTTGATATCGTCGTGGACGGGCACGGACTCGACGGCGGCCCAGCGGAGGCCGGCGGCCTCGATGGATTGCTTGCGCTCGCGAATGGCTTCGCGCGGCCAGGAATCACCGTAGGGGATCTGATGGAGGGAGGTGAAGATGGCGGTTGCGCCCGCCTGCTTGATGTAAGAGAGGGGGGTGGGATCGGCGGGGCCGAACCATCGGAAGCCCTCCTCGAGCAAGGGTAGGCCAGGGTCAGACGGGATCATCCGGAGAAGTGGGGTGGGCCGTTTTCCGGTGGGCCCAACTGGGAGGGTTGCAGGCCGCCGAGATCGATGACGATTTTGTCAAAGACGACGCCGGGGTCGAGAGGGTGAAGTTTGAGGGTGTGTGCGCCGAGGCTGAGCGTGTGGATGGTGGTGCCGATAGCGGCGGCGCGGAGTACGTTGACGCTCCATTGATGACTGAACTCCTTGGTATCCATGTCAATGATTTGCGGAGGCTCCTGGTCGATGGCGACGGAATAACGAAGGGAGGTTCCGGGGTAGAGGGAGTGGGTGGGGATGCAATAGACGTTGACCGTGGCGGGGCCAGCATTTGGAACGTAGAAATTGTAATCCAGCTCGGCGGAACCGGAGCCGATGGCAGTGGGGGGCAGGAGGGCGACGGAGCCGCCGCTACGGCCAAGACCGGGAATCACTGTCCAAGTTGAGTTTCCTGGCCGGATGATGCTGTCGGAATCCCGAGCTGCAAAGTTAATGTGGCCGATCCCCGTCACGGCGGGTTCTGTGCCACTGGGGGAAGGTTGAGGGGCGGGGATGGGCTTTTGGAACACCGGCTGGTTATGGGGATCGGCCGACATCATGTGATTCCACTTACCACCGGCAAGCTGCTCATTGTAGTATTTTGTCTCGGCCTGGATCTGGTCGTAAGCCTTTTGCGCCTCCGCGGAATTCGAGTCGAGTATCTTCTCGTTCAAGAGTGCCGAGCAGCGGACCTGGTAAACGACCAATTCGTAGAAGGCATCTTTTTGTTCGGGAGGCATCTTATTATAGATGGCGTTGGTGCTGGCGACCAGGTTCGCAAATTGCTTCAGGCGCATTTGTTTTGCGAAATCATTGCCGGCGACTCCAGCCTGTAAAAGATGTTCGGGTTTCGGGGTGTAGTTTAACTGAAAGTATTGGTTGAGTATCCAGGCGATAGCCGTGGCATTGTCCGCGCCGAAAGTGCGGCCGGCCCAATCGGCCAAAAATGCGGGCTGGGCATTTTGGTTAAAGCCATCGATGTCCCATGCCATGCGGAGAAAGAAATCCATGTCGATGGCGGATTTCTTGAGGCCGCCGACGTTGAGGACCCAGACGGTGCGGGCGCCATTATCATAAGCCTTGCGCATCTCCTCCCAGATGAGCGACGGCGGCGTGGTGCAGAGCCAGAGGTAATCGTTGGGCGCGCCCCAGTAAGAAACGTGATAGTAAATGCCGGAGCCGCCGGGGCGTTTCTGTTCCTCCGGTGTGGAGAGTTCGCGAATGTAGCCGTGATTGTCATCCGGCCAGACGAGGGTCACGTCCGGGGGCACCTGAAGGCCGTTCTGGTAGAGGATGAGCACTTCCTTGTATGGCACGAATATTTGCGGGACCTGGTCGAGTTTTGGATTGATGTCGCGGGCCAGCATCGCGCGCTGGTCGTCGATGACCCGCTGCAAGCGGGCGACTTTATCGGCCATCGACCCGCCGCCGGGCATGGCGCTATCGTGGATGCCGCGCATGCCGATGGTGTAAACGTTCTCGTAGCTGGCATTCTGCTGCACGCGCTCTTCCCAGTATTTGAGGATGCCGTCGCGATTCTTGTCGTAATCCCATGGGCCGCGCGACTTATCCCACTCGGTGACATTATCGCGGAGCATGGGCTCGGCATGAGAGGAGCCCATGACGATTGCGTAATCATCGGCGACGATCTTGTTCCGCGGATAGATATTGAAGGCCTTGGTGCAGGGGTGCATTGCGGGCCATAGATAGTTCGCCTTGAGGCGGAGGAGGAGTTCGCAGACTTTGGCGTAAGTTTTGGGGCCGATGTCTTTTGTATCGGGCTCGAAGGTCTGCGCGGCCCATGGCTGGATGCTCCAATCCTCGTCGTTGATGAAGATGCCGCGGTATTTGACCGATGGAGGGCCATGCGCGTAGCGGCCGGCGGTGATGACGAGCGAGTCGCGATGGCGCGGCGTCACGTCCTCCCACCAGACCCATGGGGAGACGCCGATGGCTTCGGATAAGTCAAATACGCCGTAAGCCGTACCCCGCCTGTCACTGCCGGCGATGACCAGCGCGCGGTGGATGCCGGGGAGAGGATCGGTGACGGTTGCGATGACATAGGACTCCCATTTGCCCGTGATGTTGGCGACATCGAGCTTTCCGGCGCGGATGAGTTGATCGATGGGCTGGCTGTGGCCGATGGTGCCGATAAGGACAACAGGCTGCGAGGAAAGGCCCGTGAGGCCGGAAGCGATGGCTGGCTTTGCGCCGGTGACCGCGGCTATATCCGCGGCCAGGCAGTCCGCGGCGATATGGACCACCTTGAAGTCGCCATCATCCACGCGGATTCCGGCGGCGGTGTGGGCAACCACGAGGGGAAAGTCTTTGCCGCCGAGGTGGTCCGCAAGGGTGACGTCCGGAGCGGATGCGGACCAGGCGGGAAGCGCGGCCAGAAGCATGGCTGGCAGAGCGATCCAGAGATGATCAAGGAACCGGGGGATCTTCATCTTACGGACCTACCCCGACTTGATAGAAGCTGCTGCCGGCGGTGGCATTGGTGTCCGTGAGGATGAGGGCTGAGCCGGTAGTACCGGAGACGGCGGCACCGACAGTCTGCCATGAGGGCGCGGTGAGGCTGGCGGTTTTTTCCAATTGGTAAGTATGGCCGGTGTAAGACTGGATGGTCACGGAGAAGGTGTTCCCGGATTTGCCGACCTGCTGGACGGTGACGAGGGAGGAGTTGAGGATTGTGCCATTATTGACATAGCCGGCGGGCAGGACGGTGTTGGGGCTGTCCATGATATCGAGGGTGCCGTTGTTTACGAAGGTGCCCCCATTGGTAAGCGTGACGGTAAGGGTACCGCTGCCGGTGACGAGCATGGTGCCATTGTTCTGGAAGCTGCCATTGATAGCGAGCGGGCCATTGACGGTGGCATAACCCTGGTTGAAGAGAGTGGCATTGAGAGTGCCGTGGCCGGTGAAGAAAGCGCCATTGGCGATCTGGATGGTGCCGCTGGTGGTGATGGAACCGGTGGCCATGGCGAGGGTGGCGCCTGAACTGACGGTGACGCCGGTGGTGGCGAGCGAACCTCCCATGATCTCGAGCGTGCCGGCACTGACGGTGGTGGGGCTGCTGAAATTGCTGGCGCCGCCCAGAACCATCACGCCGTTGCCTGTCTTGACGAGGCCGGTGTCAGTGCCAAGCGAAGAAGCATGCGAGAAGCCCCCGGTAACATCGAGATCGATGCCATTGGTGGCGCCGGAACTTACGTTGAAGACAGTGCCGCCGCTCTCAGTAAGGCTGATATCCTGTGCGCTGATGATGGATGTCGCCGCGGTGCCGCCAGCACTCACTCCGTGAGCCAGTTCATAGACGCCCCATGCGGCCTGATCGGCGGTAGGAGGGGTATTTTCAGCCAGGGTACCACCGGCGAGGACGAGCTTCTCCAACTGGCTGGAGTCCGAGGTGGTGAGGGTGCCGCCGGCGTTGATTGTGACGGGAGCGGTCGAGCTGGTATTGTAACCGAGGAAGGCGTTGTCGGTGGTGGTAGTTATATTGATGGTGGCGCCATTATTGATTGTGATGGCGCTGGACGTGTTGAGTCCGGAGGCAGGCGTGTTGGAGGTGTTGGTAATGGCGAGGGTGCCGCTGGTGACTACTGTGGGCCCGGTGTAAGCCTGGACTGTGCTAAGTGACGTGGTGCCGGTGCCACTGAAGGTGATGCCGCCGGTAGCGGCATTGGTTGCGACAGTCACTGTGCCCAGCACGGCTGCCGTGCCGGTGGTGGTGCCGGTGAGGGTGGCGGCTGGAGCGGAAGTATAACCGGTGCCGGGACAGGTGATGACGATGCCGGTCACGGCGCCGGACGTGGAACTAATGGTGGCATAGGCCGTGGCGCCCGAGCCGCCGCCGCCGGTGAAGGTGATTTGAGGCGGGACCGTGTAACCGGTACCGGCGGTGGATACGGCGACGGCGGTAACGCCTTCGCCGGATGGCGGCTGAATGGATTGGGCAACGGTGATGGCCTGACCGTTATTATTGATGACGCCCCCACCGGAATAGACAAACACCGCGGCAAGGGAATTGAGGAATGTCGTATTGGCAGCGTTGCCGGCCTCAACGGTGCCGCCGTTGAAGTTGATATAGGCGTTGGCATTGCCGGTGGTATTGCCGGTGGCTTCGCCGAAGCCGAGCGTCTGGAGCGTACCGCCATTGAGATTCAAAGTCGTGATACTGGTGGCACTCGGGGCGGCCACGCTATTTCCGTTGAGCTTCACGGTGAGGCTGGGGGTGAGAAATTGCCCGGAGCCGCCGATGGTGATAGTGGCGACCTGGGTGGAGGAGGCGCCGCCCCAATTGGCAGCCAGGCCATTGAAACCGTTATTGGCCTCAATGGCGCCCCCGGCAATCTGGACGGTGCCCCCGAGGATATTGACGACGCTCGCCTCGCCGGATGCGCCGCGGTTTGCGAGGAAGTAAGTGCCCTGGATCGCCGGGAGATTGACGGTGCCACCCGTCATATCGAACTGGCCAAAGGTGCCTGCCCCGCCCGAGCTGCCGCCGGCGTCGAACTCGCCGCCGGGATTGATGGTGCCGCCCGAGAGATTGTAATAGCCAAGCGCACCGACTGCGCTGCCAACCTGGAAACCACCGAGGGTCGTGAGGGAATTCGAGACGCTGCCACCAGACTGGTACACGGCGGCGGCGGTACCTGAGACGTTCGCAACGAGGATCTGGGGGCTGTCGTTGATCGAGCCGCCATTAACGACGGCGACTTCGCCGGAAGTAACCGTGGTGGAGGCGGTGTAGGTGTTCGAACCGGTGAGGGTAACCGTTCCAGTTCCGACAAAGGCGGGAGTGGGGGTGAGCGTGGCGCTGTAGGGAACGATGGCGCCGATGCTGACATTGCCGGAACCGGTAAAGGTCAAAGTGTAACTAGCTGGATAATTATCGATGAGCCCGCCGGGAATGGAGAGCGTGACGCCGGGCGTGGTCGAGTTGAGCACCGTGTTGTTATAGAAATCCAATGCGCCGGTGCCGGTGGAATTGGAACCTAGCTGCAAGGTATAACCATTGGCGCCGGCAAGATTGTAAGTGATGGCGCCTCCGAAGCCGGCGCCGCCGAACTGGCCGACATTGGCGACGATCAAGGTGTTGCCGGCGCCGCTGCCGTCGTTGTTGACGTATAAGTTGTATGTGGCCCCGGTGGTGGTATTGGGTTCGACGAGGCTGGCGGGAGCGAAGATGGTGTTATTGGTGTTGCCGAGGAAGCCCAAAGTGGTGCCGACAGCCTGGGTGAGCGTCGAGGAAGGCGACAGGGCGTAGGAGACGCCGCTCTTTGTATTGGAAGATGTGGCGACCGCCTGGAGCGTGCCGCTATCCAGCAGGGTGGCACCTGTGAAGGTGTTGCTCGAGGATAGAGTCAGGATGCCGGTGCTGTCTGTCTCGAGTCCGCCAGTGCCGCCCAGGCCGCCCGAGCCGGAAAAAGTGTAATTGCTAGCTGTCCCCTCGACTTCCACGGTACCAGGGGAGACCACGGTGGAGATATTGACCGCGGGCGAGGTGGAACCGCCATCGGTGAAGGTAACCGGGTCCAGCGCGGAGAAATCGACGGCGCTGCCGGAGATCAAGCTGGTCCAATTGGCGGTGGTGGTGTTCCAGGCATTGGCAGTGCCATCGCCGGCCCAGACGAGACCTTGAACAACGATAAGGGGGGAGGAGGTCAGGATGGTGCCGTTATTGACGTAACCGACGGGCAACTCCGTCTGAGGGCTGTTCCTGAGATCGAGCGTTCCGTTGTTGACGAAGGTGGCGCCGCCGTCGATGGCGAGGGTGGTGATGAGCAAACCGCCGGTGTCAACGGTCATGGCGCCGTCATTTTGGAAGTTGCCGTTCACGGTGAGCGGGCCGGTGACGGTGGCGGTGCCGGTGGCGGTGGTAAGGCTATTGGTGCCCTCGTTAGTCAGGCTGCCATTGATGGTGCCGTAGCCGGTAAAGAAGGCGCCCTGGTCGATCTGGACGACCTCTGTGGTGACGGTGCCCCCAGCCAGATCGAAGGTGGCGCCGCTCTCGACTTCGAAGTTGAGGCCGTTGTTGTTATCAGAACCGGAGATGGTCAGGGTGCCCTGCTGGATGTAGATATCGCCGGTAAAGTTTGACGTTCCACTAAGAGTCCAGTTGCCGGATCCGACCTTGGTGATATTGAGCCCGCTCAGGTCCCCGTTATTGGCGATATCGCCGGCAAAGGTGGTATTTGTATTGAGGGCACCGACCACATAATTGGACGTAGTATCCCCACTGCCGCTGGTACGCCCGGAAAGGGTTGTGCCCGGCCCCCCCTCGACCGCACCGAAGTTATCGGTGATGCCGCCGTTGCGGTTGCCGACTGTGACGGTGGATGTCCCCAGGTCAAACAAGGCAAGGGCGCTGCCGCCATTGTCCAGCCGCAAGGTGCCGGTGTCGGTTCCCAATTCGAGCGTCCCCTGGAACGCAGTCATGCCGCCATCCATGGTTTCCGTGTTATTACCCGCACTGAGTGTAAGCGTGACCGCGCTGGTGCTGCTGAGAGTGGCGCCAGTACTTGCCAGGAAAAAGGTGTCCTGTCCTCCAACAATGGTGCTGGATTGATCGACCACGATGGAATTGCCCAGGCCGGTGGGATAATTGGGGAGGTAGAGGGTGCCTCCGTTGAGATAGATCGTGCCGGTGCCCATCCACGCGTTTGCATGAAGCGCGCCCGCATTGAGATAGATGGGTCCAGTGAAGGTGTTGCCCGTGTTATTGACCGTGAGCGAGCCGGTGCCGCTCTTGATCAGCTCGGTGGCGCCCACCAAGCCGCCTGTGCCATTAAATGTATAGCTCGTGACGTTATTGGAGACCGAAATCAGGTTGGGCTGGAGCGTGCCGCTGAGAGTGAGCGTGCCGTTGGTGTCGGTATCGTTGAATGTCACCGAATCGAGATCGTAGAAGGCGGCCGGCGAGGCGCCGCTCCAGTCCGCCGTGGTGTCCAGGTCCCAGGTGGCGCCGCTGGTGCCGGTCCATGTCAGCGAGCCGGCATTGTTGGCGACTACGAGATTGACATACCCTGGCGTGGTGCCGGCGGCGGGCCTCTGCAATCCAAAGGTCTGCCGTGTGACGTAGCCATAGTTGGTCGCTGTTGACTGGGCGACCGGAACCGCCAGATCCAGGTACATCGTCGGGCTGCCATTTTGGGTGGCGTCGCCATTGATCAAGTTGTACGTGCCGGCTCCCAGCACTCCATTAGTCATATCGACGATGAAGTTGATGGAGCCGCTCAGATTCAGGGAGCCAGCGGCGGCGGTGATCAAATCATTGGAGCCGGTGGCGGTGGGGGAATTGGAAAGGCTGTAATACAGCGAGGCGCCCGATGCGCCGCCAGCCACGACGAACCCTGTGCCGGCGGTAAATTTGCCGATAACTCCCATCGTGGTGGAATTGCCGAGGTAAAGCGAACTTCCGGCGTCCAGCGTTGTGGTCCCGCTCACGATCGAATTTGAGACCAGCGTGGCGCCGGATGAGACGGTGAGGGCCGTATTGCCGAGGGATCCGGTAAGTATCAGCGTGCCCGAGGAAACCGAAGTGGGTCCGGTATAGGTGCTCGACCCGGAAAGGGTAAGGGTTGAAGTACCCAACTCAGTAAGCGCCACGATCTGGTTGGCGCTGTTTGTAATGGAACCGGCGAAGTCGCTGGGGAGATTGAGCGAACCGATGGTGTAAGTGACCGTACCGCCCGCACTGCCTCCCTGGTCACTCCCACCGATGTTAGAGGTGGAAACGCCATTGAGCGCACCGATGGGAATTGTGAGGGCCGTGGCATAGCCGTACCGATTGTACATCGCATCCGCCCCGTCCAGATTGACCGTGGCATTCGGAAATCCCCACGGGTTGTTATCAATGCGGATGGCCGCCGGGCCGGAAAATGTAACGGTTCCCGTATAGGAGGACCAGCTTCCGCTCGGTGTGAAGACAATACCGGTGGAATTGAAGTTAACGGCAAGGGGGCTGGCGCCGCTTATCGCGCCGCCCAGAAACACGTCACTTCCTTTTGCATCAAGTCCGATAGTGCTCGCCACATTGACGGCGATAGGCATGCCTATAGAAATGTTGGCATTGATTTCCAAATCGGCGCCGTTGAGGGTGGTGGTGCCGGAACCCAGGGCGCTTCCATTATCCATATAAACTGTCCCGGCGTTAAGAACCGCGCCACCGCTAAAGGTATTTCCGCCCGAATTGCTGATGGTTAGTGAAGCCGAGCCTTCCTTGACCAGCGTGCCGGTGCCCCCGATGCTCCCGGTGCCGGAAAGAGTGTAATTATCCGCGTAGGTGTTGAACGTCATCGAGCCCGGGGTGATGGCGGTATTGATATTCACCGCCGGCGATACCGACCCGGTATCCGTAAAGTTGACAGGATCTTGATTGCTGAAAGAGGTGGCAACGCCGTTGCCGGCGGCAATCCAGTCCGTGCTGGTCAGGTTCCAGTAGTTGTTAACGGAATCCCCCTTCCACTGGACGGTCTGCGCCGGCCCGCTTTGCGAGATAAGGACCCCGCAGGTGCTGGTCAGGGTGGTTATGCCGTTGGTTACGGACCAGTTGAAGCCGCCGAGCCCCGAGGTGCCGGTGGTGGGGACGAAGTTGACGAGGTAGCCGCCGGCGCCCGATTGGGTGACCGTGCCGGCGATCACGTCCGTGACCGTGAAGGTCGAGCCCGAGGCAAAGCCGTTCGTGTACTGGCTCAAGTCGATGCTAACCGAAGTGGGTTGCGCGGAGGTGTTCTTCGCCACCCAGGCGTTCGGCTGCGCCTTCCATGCCAGGTAATTCTCCAGGTTTGTGTACCCGTTTGAGGCGGTGACTCCTCCCGCGGCCGGGTTGGTCATGCTCAGCCCCATGGCCGCCTTCCAATCATCCGGCATCCCGGAGGCGTCGGAATCCGGGAGGGCGGTCCCGCTGGTGATGACGCCGTAGCCGCTATTCCCCAGTCCCGTGGCGGTCTGATTGCCCCAGAGCATCCCCTGTGTTCCAATCGACAACACATTCCCCACTACCTGGCTGTCCACCGGATCGTGCGGCAGAGGCCCGGCATTTGAGATGTCATCGTAAAATGCGGCCTGGGCGCTAACGGTCGGCAGCGATGTGGTCGCAATGGTCTCGTTGGTGTTGGGAAACCAATATGTGCCTAGCACCGTGGCTCCGTCCACGCCATTATCCGCGCCGCCGTTGAGCGCTCCATCCCTGTTGCTGTCGAGATAGTTTCCGATGGCGTAGGCGGACTGGTTGCTGTCCACCTGGTAGTAGCAATCGTTGGCATTGGTCGTGGAGGGACCAGATATGAAGTAATTGTTAATGACATCCCAATGGAAATTCCCCGACGAATTCCCTGTCGTCATCGCGTACTGGTAGTTATAGACGACGTTATTGACGTACTGCATGTCGCCCTTGCCCAGCGGATTGCGGCCATGGGAATTCGCCCAAAGATTGTCGATCATCGTCACGGGGCCGGTCTCAAAATGGCAATTGAACTGCTGCTCGCGGATCGGGTCGGCGAAAAGGCAGTTCTGGATCGTGACATCGACGGCGCCCGCGGAATCAATATTGTTGTATGCCGCGAATTCGAAGCAGCAGTGGTCCATGATGATATTGTTCGTGGCCCCCATGTTGGCCGCGTTCGTGTGGGAATCGGTCGCATTGGGGCCCGGATAGTTCGGGTCCAGGGTGCCGTCGCGGAAATGCATGTAACGGCAGATGATGTTTTTCGACCCATAGAACGAGGTTTCGGAGCCAAAAACCTGGATGCCCCCAGGCGCCGTTTGCCCCTCGATGCTCACATTGCTGGCGACCGATACGGGCGACAGGCTCTGGATGCTGCCACCTACGTCGAAGACCACGATGTTCCCACTGGTCGCGACGCCGGTACGAAATGACCCCGGCCCGGAGTCATTGAGATTGGTGACGTGATAGACTGTGCCACCGGTATGGTTGATGCCATTGGCGGCCAGGGTAGCGCCGCCGGTCGCGGCAGCGCCATACCCGACCGCTCCGGGGAATGAGGGTATGGGAGTCGCGGCTCCGAGGTTTGCGACCGCGCAAGACAGGGTGAGGAATGAAATCGCTGCGAATTGGAAACGCATATTCAGGGGAATTCGACACGAGCAATTTCCCCAAAGGGTGCGGGAGGAGGCCCAAAAAAGGGTTGCTCAACGTCCATTATGCCTACCAGCCAACCGGGCCAATGTCCAAGGGAATCAGAAGCTTGGAAGAGGCGTCCAAAGCCCCGGACGCGCACCGATTTTCGATCTATCCAGAGCCGGCGCAAAAGTCTGGCCAATATCCCGCCGCACCGTTGCAACGGCTACGGGCCCACAGCGATGTGGTAAAACATGCTGCCGCCCGTCGCGGTGGTGTCCGTGAGGACAAGCGCCGTACCCGTGCTCCCCACCTGGGCGGCGCCGACATTCTGCCATGACGGTGCAGTGAGGCTCGCCGATTTTTGCAATTGATAAGTATGGCCCGTGTAGGACTGGATGGTCACCGAAAAATTGCTCCCGGTTTTTACCGCCTGCATCACGGTGACCAGTGAGGAAGTAAGGATGACGCCATTATTCACATAACCCGCGGGCAGCACTGTCAGCGGGCTGTCCATGATGTCGAGCGTCCCGTTATTGATAAAAGAGCCGGAGCCATCGGTCGGAAGGTTGACCACCATAGTCGCGCTGCCATCCACGGTGAGGGTGCCGTCATTCTCAAAATCCCCGTTGACGGTCAGAAGGCCGTTCGTGAGTGTGGTGGTACCCTGGTTGACCAAGGAGGCATCGATGGTCCCGTAACCGTTAAAGAAAGCACCTTTGTCGATCTGGACGACCTCGGTATTGATCGTGCCGCCGAGAAGGGAGAGTGTGGCGCCGCTCTGCGTCTCAAAATCGAGCCCGGCGTTATTGAAGGAGCCCGAAATGGTCAGGGTGCCGGCTTCTATCTCCACATTGCCGGAAAAATTGGATGTGCCGCTGAGGGTCCAGTTGCCGGTGCCGACCTTGTCGATGTTGAGGCCGCCGAGATCGCCGCCGTTGTTGATAGTACCCGCAAAGGTGGTGTTCAGGCCAAGCGCGCCGACAATATAGTTGGACTGTGTCGCACCACTTCCAGCCTGCCGACCGCCAAGCGTGGTGTTCGGTCCGCCTTCCAGGGCGCCAAAATTCACGGTGGTGCCGCCATTGCGATTGGCGAACCACCCAGTGGAGGATCCAATATCGAACAAAGCCTGGTAACTGCCGTCGCCGTTAAAACGCACGAGACCACCGCTTGTTCCCATCTCGAACGTGCCCTGGAATCCATCCATCGCGCCGGGAATAGTCAGTGCGGATCCGTTGGCGACTACTACATATAACGTCACCGGGCCCGTGCTGGTCAGGCTGGCGCCGGGGTTATTCGTGATCCAATTGCTGCCTCCGACTGAATTGATCGTACCCGAGGTCTCCGCGACTATGGATTGGCCGAGGTAGGTTCCGTTTTCCACCGTCAAGGTGCCGCCATCCAGGTATATGGTTCCATTGCCCAGCCATGCGCCCGCATAGAGAGTGCCTCCCTCGAGGTAGATGGCCCAATCGCCGGTGTCATAGGCTGGGTAAATTTGGAGCGAGCCCGATCCCGTCTTGATCAGCTTCCCGTTGCCGCCGATTCCCCCGCCCGTTCCACTCAACGTATAATTGGTGACGTTATTATTGACATAGATCGTACTGGGCTGGAGCGTCCCGCTCAGTATCACGTTGCCGTTGGTGTCAGTGTCGTTAAAGGTGACCGAATCGAGATTGTAAAATGTGCTTGGAGACGCTCCTGTCCAATCGGTGGAAGTGGTGTTCAGATCCCACGTCGCGCCATTACTTCCACTCCACGTCAGATTGCCCGCATTTCCCGTGACGGATAGATCGATATACCCGGGACTTGACCCGGAGGCGGGGCGGTAGGCGTAAATGTTCTGACGGTTGGTTGGCGGGATATTGGTATTCAGGGTCAATCCGCTGACGGAAATCGACCCGCCACCGATCAAGGTGTAGGGGCCGGGGCCAAGCGTGCCGTTGGTCAGGTTGATTTCAAAATTAATAATCCCGCTGGCGCCGATATTGCCACTGGTAATAATCTCATCGTTCGACCCTGTCGCGGTAGCCGAGTTTGACAGATCGTAGTAAAGATTGGCGCCAGTCGTTCCGCCGTTTATATTGAAGGCACTCCCGGAGGTAAGCACGCCCACATTGCCAGACGCCGTCGAATTTCCGAGGTAAAGGGAACTGCCTGCGTTCATCGTGACGGTTCCACTGAGCACCGCGTTCGTGACCAGTGTGCCGCCGGTATTGACGGTGATATTCGAGTTGCCTTGCGGCGCGGTGACCACAAGAGTTCCCGCATTCACCTGCGTCGTGCCCACGTAATTGGTGTTGGTGCCGGTAATCGTGAAAGTGCCGGTACCTACTTTAATAATGGACATGCCGGTTCCGTCGATTACACCGGGGTATGTCGTGTTGGTATTAAGCGCACCAATCGACCAGTACATCGTCACTGCATCCGAGGCTCCGCCCAGGTATGCATTGGCACTGTCCGAGGTGAGCGAACCAAGTGAAAAGGTGGCGTTGTTGCCATTCCTGGGATAAAAGCCGCTCCCGTTGGACCCAAGATCAAATGCTCCGGCGGCGCTGCCATACGCGCCGTCGAAGCGCAGGTTCACGCCGCTGGTTCCCATCAGCATCGTTCCCGTAAACGCCGTCATGTTGCTATAGAGGTCGATTCGCGTATAGCCGCCTTGCGTTCCCCATTGGAACACGCCGCCTCCGCTGATAACACCCAGCGCGCTGGTTGATTTCCCAACCACCGTCGCGCTTCCGCTTACATCCAACGTGTTTCCTGCGATACTAACGTTGAAATCCAGCGTGGTGCCATTGCCCAGGATGATTGGCCCAGTTCCCAAGCCTTGATCCAGGACCAGCGTCCCGGAATTGACAGAGGTGGCTCCGGCCAGCGTATTGGCCTGCGTGGTATTGATCGTGAAAGTACCCAGGCTATCCTTCTCGATTCCGCCATTGCCACCCATCACGCCCGTGCCCGAGAGCACGTAATTGCTCGCCGAACCCGCGATCTCGACGCCTCCGGGCGATACCGCGGTGACAAGGTTTATCGCCGGAGAGGTTGAGCCGCTGTCATCAAAAGTAACCGGATCCGCTCCGCCAAAGGTGGTGGCGCTGCCGGTATTGATGACTGTCCAGTTTTGGGTGGTAGTATCCCAGTTATTCGTGGTCCCGTTCCCTTTCCAGCGCACATATTGCGAAGGCCCACTCTGGGAGATCAATATTCCGCACGTGCTGCTCATCGAGGTTACGGAATTGGATACCGTCCAGTTGAATCCGCCCAAGCCGGAGGTATTGACCGTGGGCACATAGGTGACCAGCCATGGGGCGGTCCCAGTCTGCGTTGCCACTCCACCGATAACATTGGAGAGCGTGTAAGTCGCGCCTGTCGTGCCGAAGCCGGCCGCATACTGGCTCAGATCGATAACAACCGAAGAAGGATTCGCTGCGGTATTCTTTGCCACAAACGCATTCGGCAGCGCCTTCCATGCGAGGTAATTCTCCAGGTATGTGTAACCCGTCGAGGAGGTCGATCCGCTGATCAGGGGATTCGTCAGGCTCAGGCCGAGTGCCGCCTTCCAGTCGTCCGGCATGCCGGAGCCATCGGCGTCCGGGAGGGCATTGCCGCCCGTGATGACGCCGTAGCCGCTGTTCCCGAGTCCAGTGGAAGTCTGGTAGGTCCAGAACATTCCGCTCGTGCCGAGCGAGAGAACATTGTTTACGACCTGGCTGTCCACCTGGTCGCGTGGCACCGGGCCCGCATTGGATACCACGGTATAAAAAGCGTTCTGCGCCGTCAGCGTGGGTAAGTTCACTGTCGCCGTGAGCGGTGGAGTCGTGGACCAGTAATTCGTCTCTACGGTCGCACCGCTGACTCCATTATCCGGGGAGCCATCCAGCACCCCGTTTTTATTCCCGTCCATGTAATTGCCTATGGCATACACATGCTGGTTGCCATCCACCTGGTAATACGCATCGCCGGAATTGCTGGTGGAGGGACCCGCGATGAAGTAATTGTTGACCACATCCCAATCGAACTGGCCGGCGGAGTTGCCCGTATCCATGCCGTACCCGTAGTTGTACACGATATTGTTCACGAATTGCAGGTTCGCCTTCCCCAGCGGGCTGCGCCCATGGGCATTGGCCCAGAGGCAATTGATGAATGTCACCGGGCCGCCCTCGAAATGGCAATTGAACCGCTGCTCGGAAATGGGATCCGCGAAGATGCAGTTCTGGAAGGTAATGTCCGACGAACCCGCCTCATCCACATTGTTGTAGGCGGCGAATTCGAACGTGCAGTGGTCCATGATGATATTATTCGTATCGCCCAGGTTCACGGCGTTGGTGTGGGAATTCGTGGCGCTCGATCCCGGATAATTTGGGTCGAGTGTCCCATCCCGGAAATGCATGAACCGGCAGATGATATTGCTGCGGCCATAAAACGACGTTTCAGCTCCGAATATCTGGATCCCCCCCGGCGCCGTCTGCCCTTCGATATCGATGTTGCTCGAGCATGCCACCGGGGAGAGGCTCTGGATGCTGCCCCCGACGTCGAACACGACGATGTTCCCTCCCCCGCCCACCCCGGTGCGGAAGGAGCCGGGACCGGAATCGTTCAGGTTGGTCACATGGTACACATTCCCGCCGTAGTGCGTGGTGCCGGACAGGTAGGCGGCGCCGGGGTCCGCGGCCCCAAAACCGACAGCGCCCGGAAACGATGGGATCTGAGCATGCAGGCGACTGGCCGCCAGGCAAAAGGCAATAAGGGTAGCAATCAGGCGGAAACCGCGCATCGAACGGGGGGGATTA
>Ga0302319_10003000_pt1 | contig 35728 bp, 29 predicted proteins | sample Bog_T0_2_FD_203319 | JGI IMG/M metagenome (GOLD analysis project Ga0302319, IMG submission 203319) | Peat permafrost microbial communities from Stordalen Mire near Abisko, Sweden - Bog_T0_2 | ecosystem: Environmental > Terrestrial > Soil > Wetlands > Peat | place: Sweden: Abisko, Stordalen Mire...
GGCTTGGCGCGAACGCGAGAAGCACGGCCCTTCAAAGGCATGATCCATCGATAGTCGAAGCGCAACTATTGACAGCGTATGAGGAATTGCGGACAATGGGACACCCTGTATGAGCGGCAGTTGGCAGTCTCTACCGCGGTTCGAATCGAGGGTTGTGTGAGCGGCGTCCTGAAGATGCTGCTTCTGGTCAATAGCCCTCCCTGGGGCAGCGGCACGGGAGAGCAGTATCTGCGGTCGCTCGCCGCGCATCTTCCGCAAGGTTCGCTGTGCCGGTATTCAACCGTCCAGCAGGCAACCCCCGGCGGCCATCAGGAGTGGGTTGGATTTCCCAGCGCGGTCGCAAGGCTGCGCAGCTCGGCGCTTCCGATTCTCTCTTCGATAGCTTATGGAAGCTTCAGGCTCGGAGGATTAGAGCGCTTGCTGCGCGACGTGATCGCATTCAGCGAACGCGAGAGTCCGCAACTGCTTTGGGCTAGTCTGAGTTCGCCCGCAATGTATCTGCTGGCGCATCGAGTCGCGGCCTCTTTGAATATTCCATTGGTTTCAAGCGTGCTTGACCCGCCCGGCTACTTAGCTGCAAACATGCGTTTCGATCCCTTCACTCGGAACAGCGTCAGAGAGGAATTCAGCGCGTGTCTGCTGGCTTCGCGGCGGGTCGCGGTCGTGAGTGAGGAAATGGCCGAGGAATATGGCCGCGATTATGGGGCCGTATGCACGGTGATCCGCAGCGGCATTCATCCATCGCTGTGGGCTCCCGAGAGACGGGTAGAGCTAAATCCCGAGGAACTCGTCATCGGATTCGCGGGAAGCATGTACGGCAAGAGCGAGTGGCGGGCCTTGCTTCGGAGCATCGAATCGACGAAGGGAGTCCTTCGCGGCAGAAGAATAAGAATCAGGTTTGTCGGCAGGTGGCCGAGGCTCGGCGTGCCCCGGAGGGACTTTGTCGAACACTACCAGCCCGTTTCGCCCGCTGAAGCAATCCGCCTGATGTCTGAAGTGGACCTCTGCTATCTTCCTTACTGGTTTGATCGCCGGTACGCGGAAACAGTCGAGATGAGTTTTCCGAGCAAGCTACCCGCGTATGTCGCAGCCGGAAGGCCAGTGCTGTATCACGGCCCCGCAGAGTCAACCCCCGCGCGCTTCCTTAAGAGATATCCGGTTGGTGTCTCGTGCCACTCCAATCAACCCGCGGCGCTGTTGGAAGCCATCGAGCGGTGCGTCTGGGATACGGACTTGCGCAGAGGCTATTCGGCAGCCCGTTCAAGAGCGCTTGAGGTAGAGCTTGGCCTGGAGGCGATGGTTTGCGGTTTTGCCGATTTTCTGGGCGTGGAGCGCTCCGAACTGGCGCCTCTGCGCAGAGCGGATTGAGTTTCCATAACCCTTTTCCGAAGCTGAATCTTAGTCGACTATTACTGTTGTCCAACTGAGTTATTGAGGCAAGATGCAAGTAATGACCCTGACCGTTCGCACGATGGTAATCCAAATCGCCGCGATACTTCTGATTGTGGGGATTGCGTGCATTCCTTCAAACGGAAAGGAAATCGTCCTTGGCATTCTGATCGTGGCCGCATGCTTTACTCCAGTCTTGGCTTTGGAGTGCCTTGCCGCGGGAACAATTATCTATTACGTCAGCTCACCCTTTGGGGAGCCGGGCGTTGCGGCCACTACGATGGTGACTGTACTTAAGTGGGTACTCATGTTTGCGGCCTTTGGGCGCAGTTTATTTTCGCGCGTTGAGCCATCAGCGGCTTATAGGCGTCTTATGTATTGCTGGGCTGCGATGACTGCCGCTCTGCTGTTCAATGCATTCTTCATAAGCATATTCCCGACAATCTCTGTTTTCAAGGCGATCAGCTTTTCCTTGGGGCTGCTGTGCGCCCTTCGCCTGGCAATGCTGACTGCAAAGCGAAATTCGGAGATGCTGCTTTTTATTGCCGCGCTGGGGACGGCTGTCTTCATTGCTTCCGTCCCGCTCCTCGGAATGAGTGCCGGCCGCTCCAGGGCTGGCGATAAGTTCAATGGAATCCTGTACCACCCGCAGGCCTTGGGAATTTTGCTTCTTATGACTGGAGCAGCGGCGTTCGTTACAGCGATCAGGGCGCCTCAGCTCCAGCGAGCACTTGTGGTTGCAGGGCTGGCTCAATGGCTGATGATTCTTCTCACGCGATCTCGAACGCCCCTGATGGCGCTCGCGCTAGGAGGCGTTGTCTATCTGTGCGAGGCATTTGTGCGAAGAGGGAGAGATATACGGGTTCGTTATCTCGTAAGCCCCGTTGGAGTCATCGCGATTGTAGGTCTTATGATTGGCGTTCTGATTACGCCGGGGGTAAAGGAAGACTTCCTTCTTTACTTGCAAAAGGACCAGGGTGAATCGGTGGATTTTGGGAATCCGGAGCTTTCTTTGTCGGAATCGTCCCGCGGGCATCAGATCTTCGATACCTTGGGACTCGCTGAAGAGCATCCCTTGTTTGGCGCCGGTTTTGGAGTAAATGGAGATTCTGAATCAAATATGGCCGCCAACGGGGTTCAACTTGGGGGCATTCCGCTGAGCGCTCCGGTCGAGCAGGGATTTCTGCCGCTCGCGTCAGTAGCCCAGCTCGGCATTGTTGGTTCGCTTTTTGTATTGCCGTTTCTCTATTTGATATTCAGATTGGCGCGGCAAGAGTCCGGGGAAACTTCTGCATTGTTTGCCGTGGTTCTAGGAGTTAATTTAGGAGAAATGATCTTCTTTTCAGTTGGGGGAATTGGGCTTTTGATGTGGATTATCCTCATGCTTTTTGCAGTGAGAGGCGACATTTCGCATTATGCTTTAAGGTTCGCGCGCAGATGAACTGGACGTTTTGGCAGAACATTGTATCTCCCCATCTTGCTCCGTTGGAGCGAGGTCTCGCGTCTTTCCCGAATCAAACGGTGACCGTCGTGGCAGAAGGGGAACCTGGAGCGCATCGAAAATCCATAGGATGGAGGACACCTGACTGTTCGCCGGCACGGGTGCTGATTAGACCGACGGACGCGGATGTCGAGCTTCTGGTCAAAGCAGGCAATGGGCCCTTATCGGTCCATCTGCTCAGCGGATGGGCGGATGTTGCGCTGAATCGGAGAGTTCTTCCCCACCTGGCTAAAACCGGCGCGCTCATTGGACTCATATCGGAGAGCCCAGACAGCCGGGGCATCCTGGGATTGGCTCGCAGGACTAAGTATCGCTTGGATCGATATCGGTCTGGCCGGCATTTGGATTTTGTTCTTGCCATGGGGCAGTTGGGAGTTCGATGGTTTAGTTCTGCCGGATATGATGCTCTGCGCGTCTTTCCATTTGGATACTTGACAGAGAGCCCAGTTGTGACCGTGAAGGACGGGAGCGAAAGAAGTATAAGTGGCGCTTTTCGAATTCTTTATCTAGGGCGCATTATTGGACTAAAGGATGGCGTCACGGCAATGCGGGCATTGGCTGGCCTTGCGGCAAACGACTGGGAATTCGATGTGGTTGGAAACGGCGAGGAACTGCAGCGCTGGAAAAGGGCTGCTGCCGCCAGCGGCCATTCCGACCGAATTCGCTTTAGCCCTGCGGTCAACTATAAAATGGTCGGCAAACTGCTTGAACAAGCGGACCTGCTGCTGCTTCCGAGCAAAAAGGAAGGCTGGGGCGCAGTCGTGAATGAGGCGCTCATGTGCGGCGTGCCAGTTGTCTGTAGCGATAGGTGTGGCGCCGTGGACCTGCTGCGTGAACCATGGCGCGGTTCGGTCTTCAAAGCTGGCTCGGTGACAAGCTTGCAGAAAGCACTTCAAGGATGGATCGATCACGGAAAGCGCGATGCAGAGTCCAGCGCGCGGATCAGGCAGTGGTCGTCCGCTATTGAGGGGCCGCAGGTGGCGCGCTACCTCGTCGAAATTGTCGATTACCTCCAGCAAGGTGGAGCGCGGCCGCAGCCGCCCTGGTACTGAAGAATCGGGCATGAAGAGTACTATTGGGAGATGTGCAATTATTGATACGAAGAGCGATCGAGGAGAGAAGAAAGTGAGATGGCAAAAGAGCGCAGCAGCGCAGGCGGAGATTTCGAGGGTCTGAAGAAGACGATTCTCATTCTTGTCAGCCACTATCTGCCGGGGTTTAAGGCTGGGGGCCCAATCCGAAGTATAGCCGCGCTGGTCGAAAAACTGGATGATGAGTTTGAGTGTAAGATTATCTGCGGGGATCGCGATCTTGGAGACAAGCAGTCACTTGCGGGTGAGCCGGTGGGGCGTTGGTATAGGTATGGTTCAGCAAGCGTGCTGCGGATTCCACCTGGACTTGCAGGGGCATGGATGGTAGTTCGAGCTCTGCGGCAGGAGAGCTATGACGTTCTATATCTAAACGGCCTTTTTGAGCGTGCATATGCAATGCTGCCACTCATGTGCAGGAAGGCACGGCTACTGCCGCAAAAGCCGACTGTGCTGGCCCCGCGGGGTCAGTTGTCGCCGGGTGCGCTCAGCCTTAAGAGGAAAGAGAAATCGCTATACATCAAGCTGTCAAGATGGCTTGACTTTTACCGGAAGATTATCTGGCATGCGTCCACCAGCCTGGAAGAGGCCGATATTCGACGAGTAATGGGGAATCTTCCGGCCATCGACGGCGCAGGCATTCAGTCAACCAACTCGGGGGAGTATGAAAGGGGTAACTCAGGAGCGATTGCTATCGCGAAGAACATGCACTTAACGTCGCAGCGCGCTGCGGAACCGAAGCGGCGCAAGCGCGCAGGGCAGCTTCGCTCCGTTTTCGTGTCGCGGATCTCTCCGATGAAGAACCTGTTGGGCGCTCTTAGGATGCTCGAAGGATTGGCGGGCGATGTTTCGTTTGACATTTATGGTCCCGCCGAAGACCTGGAATACTGGGGTAAATGCAAGAAGGCGATTAGCATGCTGCCACCCAACGTTCGGGTAAACTATATGGGGATGATCGAGCATGAAAGAGTTGGGGAGGTGTTTGGCGGGCACGACTTGTTCTTGTTTCCAACCCTGAGTGAGAACTATGGACACGTGATTTGCGAGGCGCTGAGCGCGGGCTGCCCGGTGCTGATCAGCGACCAAACCCCTTGGCGTAGCCTGGAGAGCCAAGGTGCCGGCTGGGATGTTCCGCTTGAAGACACTGAGCGATTCCGAGCCATCTTGCAACAGTGCATAGATGCCGAAGAAGAATGGTATGACGCGCTTGTGGCTCGGGCAGCCGCATACGGAAACATGGCTGCTTCCGATCCGGTTATCATTGAAGAGAATCGCAACCTCTTCAGATATGCCGCGTCTCAAGCCCAAATGGTACCACCGCCAACGGTATGATAGTCGGCAATGGCCTATCTTAAGGTCTCGACTGTTCAAGTCTAGGAATTCAAAAAGGAGCCGATAGGATGAGCTCAAGTATGCTTTTGGGAAAAACGCTTCTGATTACCGGCGGCACCGGAACCTTCGGGAATGCAGTGCTGGAAATGGCTGGCAAATGCGGTCTAGGCGAGATCCGCATCTTTAGCCGCGATGAAAAGAAGCAGGACGACATGCGGGGGCAACTGAAGAATTCCGCTGTAAAGTTCTATATTGGAGATGTACGGAATTACGATAGCGTCTTGCAAGCAATGCGCAATGTGGATTTTGTCTTCCATGCCGCGGCGCTGAAGCAGGTTCCGTCGTGTGAGTTTTTTCCTATTGAAGCAGTGCTGACGAATACACTCGGCGCTGAAAACGTAATGAAGGCCGCTCTTGTTTCAAATGTCCGAAAGGTAATTGTCCTCAGTACTGATAAGGCTGTGTATCCGGTAAACGCAATGGGGATGTCGAAGGCCCTGATGGAAAAGTGCATGGTGGCAAGGGCTCGGGTTTACAGAGACAGCTCCACGGTGCTTTGCGGAACGCGGTATGGAAACGTGATGGCTTCCCGTGGGTCAGTTATTCCGCTGTTTCTCAATCAGATTCAGGCTGGCGAACCGCTGACCGTGACTGATCCGAACATGACTCGCTTTATGATGACGATTGAGGGGGCAGTGAACTTGGTGCTTTATGCCTTTGAAAATGGCACTCCAGGAGACATTTTTGTGCAGAAGGCTCCGTCAGCGACAATTGGCACTCTAGCCGGGGCTCTGGTAAGGCTGATGGATGCAAAGAACCAGATTCGAGTCATCGGGACCCGCCACGGGGAAAAGCTCTACGAAACACTCTTAAACAGGGAGGAAATGGCTCAGGCCGAGGACCTCGGCGAATATTACCGCGTTCCGGCCGACGTGCGCGATCTGAATTATTCGACATTTTTTAGCGCCGGCAAGACAGGCGTTTCCGAAACCGTCGACTACAATTCGCACAATGCAGAATTGCTGGACGAGGACGCGATGATGAGGCTGCTGATGAGGTTGCAGTGTGTGCAGGATGCCATGAAGAGCAAGATGGCGTCAGCATGACGAGGATTCTTATTACCGGGGGAAGGGGCTTTCTGGGGCGCAACCTTGCAGCTCACCTCAGGGTGCGCAACGACTGCGAAGTTGCGATCTTTGATCAACAGGATTCGAGTGAAGACCTGAGGAAATGGCTGCTGGAGGCCGACATTGTCTTTCATCTTGCAGGCATCAACCGGCCAGAGAATCCATCTGATTTCGAATCGGGAAATATCGCGCTGACGGAGCAGATCTGCCAGATTCTGATCGAAGGAGGGCGCATTCCAAAGATCATTTTCAGTTCGTCGATTCAGGCGGAATTGGACAACCCTTACGGAAAGAGCAAAGCAAGGGCGGAAAGCGCGTTGCGCCAATTCTCTGTCAGAACTGGCGGGATTGTGCGGATCTACAGGCTGAAAAACCTTTTTGGAAAGTGGTGTCGTCCCAACTATAACTCAGTCACAGCGACCTTTTGCCACAATATTGCGAACGACCTTTCCATCGCCATCTCCGATCCGGACCGTATGTTGGAACTGTGCTACGTTGACGATGTGGTGGAGTCTTTCTTGTCTGAGATCGATGGTAAACAGGTGGATGGCGACCCCGGAAGCAGGGTTCATTGCTATTCAATTCAGCTTGGCGACCTGGCAGGAAGGATTCAAGCATTTCACGAAATGAGATCGTCACTCACGCTGCCAGACTTTTCTGACCGGTTTAACCGAGCCCTTTACGCTACGTATCTTTCATACGTGCCTTCGGAGGAAATACAACAGAGTCTTGCGGTAAAGTCAGACGCTCGCGGAAGTCTGGCGGAATTTATAAAAGAAAAGCACTTCGGACAAATATTCGTCTCAAGAACCCACCCTGGGGTAACGCGAGGAAACCACTATCATCACACCAAGACAGAGAAGTTTCTCGTGGTGGAGGGGGACGGATTGATTTCCATGAGGGCCATACAAAGCGAAACCGTTGAAGAGTATTTTGTGACGGGCAGCGCATACCAGGTGATCGATATCCCGCCTGGAATGACGCACTCGATCAGGAACGTCGGGACTGGAGAGATGGTAACATTATTCTGGGCGAGCGAGATTTTCAATCCCGATCGCCCGGATACCTATTATCTTCCTGTTGACTTCAAGGCGCAGGGAGATTCGGTGGTCGTGGAGAGGAAATGAAGGTAGCAACCATTGTGGGCACGCGGCCCGAGATCATACGTTTGTCACGGGTGATTGCGGCACTGGATCATTTTACGAACCATGTGCTGATTCACACTGGCCAAAACTACGATTATGAACTAAGCCAGGTATTCTTTGAAGACCTGGAGATTCGAAAGCCAGACTACTTTCTCGAAGCAGCGGGCAAAAGCGCAGCGGAGACTATCGGATTAGTGATCTCCAGATCCAGTGATGCGCTGGCTGAAGCAAGACCTGATGCAGTGTTGATCTTGGGCGATACGAACAGTTGCCTTGCCGCGCTGTCTGCAAAACGGTTGAGGATTCCTGTCTTTCACATGGAAGCCGGAAACCGCTGCTTCGATGAGCGGGTTCCCGAGGAGATTAACCGAAAAATAGTTGACCATATTAGCGACATAAATCTGCCATATAGCGACATTTCGCGTGAATATCTGCTTCGTGAAGGAATTGCGCCGGATCGAGTGATAAAGACAGGAAGTCCGATGTATGAAGTGTTAACACACTATCGGGGAAAGATCGATCATTCCGATATCCTGACACGGCTTTGCTTGACTAAAGACGGTTACTTCGTGGTAAGCTGCCATCGCGAGGAGAACATTGACTCGGTGCAACATTTTCAGGACCTCGTGAGAGTCCTGGAAAGCGTGGCAGTGCGTTACCAGTTGCCTGTGATTGTCTCAGTGCATCCGCGCACGCAGAAGCGGATTGACGAAGAAGGCGTAAAGTTCTCTGAGCTTATCCGCCTTATGAAGCCGATGGGTTTGTGCGACTATGTCAAACTGATGATGAACGCCAAGGCAACCTTATCCGACAGCGGTACCATTACGGAAGAATCGTCGATTCTTAACTTTCGGGCGCTGAATATTCGCGAAGCGCATGAGCGCCCGGAAGGCATGGAAGAAGGGGCGGTCATGATGACCGGCCTGGACCCGGAGCGCGTTTTGGATGCCTTGAAGGTTTTGGAGGGCCAGCCGACCAGCCAAGGTCGGTCGCTACGGCTTGTGGCAGATTACAATATTTCGAATGTATCTGAAAAGGTGGTCAGGATCATTTACAGTTATGTGCACTACGTTAACCGCTTGGTCTGGCATAAAGCGTGAAGACAGAAAGCCTGACTGACCGGTTGAGATCATTCTGTAGGTCGCATCCGTAGCACTGCAAGAGGGTAGACTGCATGCGCATACTGATTTTGGTTGTGTATTATCCGCCGAGCACAACGTCCGCGGCTCAAATGATGTGCGATCTTGCCCGGGAGTTTATTCGACAAGGTCATGAAGTGATGGTTGTTACGCCGAGTGATTCTGTTAAAGGCGCGACTTGCAGCACTCTAGAGGATAACGTGACCGTGGTGCGGGTTAAGGCTGGCAACATGAAGTCCGCCAACAAGATACTTCGGTTGTGGCGGGAGAGCCGGCTGTCAGCTAATATCTGGAACAATGCACGAGATGTCTTTAAGAGAAATCCTTGCGAATTGATCGTATCCTACTCGCCGACGATTTTCTTCGGAGAGTTAGTGAGTCGTTTGAAAGTGTTATGGGGATGCAAATCCTATCTCGTTCATCGGGATATGTTTCCTCAGTGGGCAGTAGATGCAGGCGTGATTCGCGAAGGCGGGTTACTACACCGCTATTTGAAGACAAAGGAAAAGGAGCTCTACAGTTCCGCAGATGTTATCGGAGTGGAAGCTCCCGGCAATCTTTCCTATTTTCAGGCTGGATTGCGGGGCACCAGCCTTCCCGCGGAGGTTCTCTATAATTGGACCAGCTCGCTAGCTGTTCCGTCGGGCGTTTCTGGTTGGCGCGAGAAGCTCGGACTTGATGGAAAGGTCATTTTCTTTTACGGAGGAAATATAGGCATTGCTCAGGACTTGGATAACATTGTGCGGTTGGCGGCTGGGCTGCGAGACCGGGACGATATGTTCTTTTTGTTGATGGGAAATGGCAGCGAGGAGCCCCGACTCAATCGCATGATTGATCGGCTTGGCTTGCACAATATCAGGATTGTTCCCGCGGTACCTCAGGAGGAGTACCTGCGTTGCCTCTCTGAGAGTGATGTGGGATTAGTGAGCCTTGACCAGCGCCTTCGATCCAACAATATGACCGGGAAGGTTCTTAGCTATTCGCTGTGCAGTAAACCTATTCTTGCAAGTGTGAATCCAGGCAATGATCTGATGGACCTTTTGCGCCGCGCTGACGCTGGAATCGCATGCACGAATGGGGAAGATGGAGAACTTAAGAGCGCAGCGTTGTTGCTGTGCTCGGAACGTCTTGCCCGGCAGCGAATGGGACAGAATGCGAGATCCCTTTGCGATACCGCGTTTTCGGTCAAGGCGGCTGCCAGACAGATTCTTTCGCATTTTGTTTCTGAGCCATCTGAAGCCAAGAGTTGAACTCGAGAACGCGCGTAATGCGAGAATGCACGGGGGTGACCTATGTTGGCAAGAGAGATTATGAGGCAGAGCAACGATGTGTAAGCGTGTCTTAGTTACGGGTGCGAACGGATTTGTTGGGCAGCATCTATGCAGAAGACTACTCGAAATGAGGAAGGAAGTGAGCGCATGTATTCGCGAGGAGGCGGATTCATCGGTTTTTGGAAATGCTGCAGACTCTCTGAGAATCCAGAGAATACCCTCTTTGGGCTCCGGCGCCGATCTTTCCAAAGTATCTCTTGATGTTGATGCCGTAATACATCTCGCAGGACGGGCTCATATTATGCGCGACGACGCTGCTGATCCACTGGATGAGTTTCGGAAAGTGAATGTGGGCGGAACAGAGTCTCTTGCGTTGATGGCATCACGGAAGGGCGTAAAGAGATTCATTTATGTAAGTTCGATCAAGGTTAACGGCGAGGCCACTTACGGGAGGCCGTTTTGCGCGGACGATCCGCCTGGCTTCTCTGATCCTTATGGGCAGTCGAAGTGGGAGGCAGAGGAGGGCTTACGCAAGATCGCGGCAAAAGCCAATATGGAATGGGTGGTTGTTCGGCCGCCATTGGTATACGGTCCTGGGGTACGAGGCAATTTTCTTACGTTGCTGAAGTGCGTGCTGCGTGGCATCCCGCTGCCTGTAGGAAGCTTGAAAAACCGGCGAAGTCTAGTCAGCGTGTATAACCTTAGTGAGTTTCTTTGTCTCTTGCTAGATCGTCCAGCGGCGGCGAATAGTCGCTTTGTCGTTGGCGATGCGGAGGACATCTCCACTCCGGATCTGATTCGGCGCATGGCCGGGGCGTTGCAGTGTTCGGCACGAGTGGTGCGCTGTCCGGAAACAGTTTTGCATTTGGCCGGAACCCTGCTAGGGAAGAATGCAGCAGTCCAGCGCCTTTGTTCATCCCTCGTGATTGACAGGGAGAAGACGAGCAAGTACCTTGATTGGAGTGCCCCAATGACCATCGATTGGACCTTAGACCGGACAGCCGAGTGGTTTTTAGGCAAGAGGCTCCGATTATGAGAGGTGTCTGAGTGCGCTTGATTGTGTTTGTGCTGGTTGAGCGGCTTGTGAAAAAGAGATGCAGACTCGATCGTTCGGTTTAGCTCCTCTTTCCAAGAAATACAGATAACTCAAAGGCTCTGGAGATAGCCGATGTTTTGGACCAAGCGAGTATTTGACGTGGTGGTGGCTTTCCTGTTGTTGCTGATTTTGCTGCCGCTGCTTGTGGCGCTTGCTTTGATTATCAAAGCAACGTCAAAGGGCCCTGCTCTTTATTGGTCCGATCGAATAGGCAGGAATAATCAGATCTTTCGGATGCCGAAGTTTCGAAGCATGCGGGTGGACACGCCGCAGCTTGCCACTCATCTCTTAGTGAATCGGAAAGACTACTTGATTCCGATCGGCAATTTTCTTCGCCGATCGAGTCTGGATGAACTACCCCAATTGTGGAGCATTGTTGTGGGGGATTTGAGCTTTGTTGGGCCGCGCCCCGCTCTATTCAATCAGGACGATCTCATTGCGCTTCGCACGGAGCTTGGCATTCACAAACTTGTGCCTGGATTGACTGGTTGGGCGCAAGTGAACGGCCGCGATGAATTGCCAAATGAGGCAAAGGTGCGGTACGACTATGAATATCTACAGCGCCGGTCCTTTATGTTTGATCTCCGGATTATTGCCATGACATCACTAAAGGTTCCACGTTGCGTGGGTGTAAAGCCTTGAGGTGCACCGAGCGGCGGGGTAAGCAGGCAGCATGGATTCAATGCAATCTGCGGAATCGCTCTTGCTCAAACGCCTTTCATCCACCTTGGCCACAAAAGATGATTGATAGCTATTATTGACGCTCGCAATTCAGCACGGCGGCTTTATCGCGCGCGCTGCCAATTGAGCGATATCCAGCAACTGTGGCCCGCCTTCATCCCTCTCTGCCAGTGCATCGCGAAACATGCTGTTGCAGAAAGGGCAGGCCGTCGCCAAGGTCGCCGCTCCGGTTGCAGCGAGTTCCGCCGCGCGTACTTGGCTGACCCGTTCGCCGCTCTCCTCGCCTAAAAAAGCCAGTCCGCCACCAGCCCCGCAGCAAAAGCTGCGCTCATGATTGCGCGGAGCCTCCACCAACTCACCAGCCATCGCCACAATCTTCCTCGGCTGTTCGTACACCTCGCGATAACGCCCTAAATAGCATGGATCGTGGTAAACGATTTTCTCCTCACTGCTCTGCCTGGGCAGCTTATCGGCGAACCGTGCCAGAAGCTCGCTGTGGTGCTCAACCGGCGGCGGCGTGCCGTACTCCTTCCAGTCTTCCTGAATGGTCCTCACGCAATGCGGACAGATGGTGACGATCTTCTTCACCCTGTTCTCAGCAAGCGCTCGCAGGTTTTCCTCGGCCAGTTGCTGGAAGAGCAAATCGTTGCCCAGCCGCCGCACCGGGTCGCCGGAGCATTTTTCTTTGCGCAGCACGCCATAACTCGCTCCCAGGAAATTCATCACGCGGGCAAAGTCGGCCACGATCTCTCGGCCTTTAGGGTCATAGCCTCCCATGCAGCCCAGCCACAGACAATACTCCTGCGTCCCGTCGAAAATCGGCAGGCCGGCCTTTTCGATGAACTTGTCGCGCTCTCCAGCGCTCAACCCCAAAGCATTTGACCCGCGTTCCAACGCCAGAAAGAGCTTCGCCCCGTATTCGTTCTCCCAAACGCCGGTGTTCACCGCCCCGCGCCGCAGGCCGATCAAAATCGGCAGATGCTCAATCCCTACCGGGCACTGAAACTCACACGCACCGCAGGTGGTGCACTGGAAGGGAGCTTCCATGGCGTTGTACTTGCCCAGCAGCGGCTCCTCCGCCGCCGGGCCAAGGTCGTTCAAATAGCTCCTTAAGCCAAGAATGATTTCTTTAGGGTTCAGCAGCTTGCCTGTGCTTGCTGCCGGGCAGTGCTCGGTGCAGCGACCACACTCGACGCAGGAATAGGCCTGCAGACTCACCAGCCTGGTCAGGTCCGTCCCTGCCACCAGCCCAAAGTCCTCATCGCCCGCCAGCGGAGGGATCCGGCTGAAGCCGCCGCGCGACAAAAAGACAGTGGCCGGGCTCAGCACCAGGTGCAGGTGCTTCGTATGGGGAATGATGGGCAGAAAGGTCAGAATAGCCAGCGTGTGCGTCCACCAGAGCACCCGCGCTGCGGGGCTGGCATCCGCGACAAAAAATGATGCCAGGTAAGTTGCCATCAGCAGGAAGATCAGCAATGCGATGAAGCCGGACTCCCAGGAAAGCTTCTTGCCAAGCCATTTGGGCCGCACCAGGAAGCGCCGGACAAAAAGCCCCATGATGCCCACTGCGCAAGCCAGCGCAAAGGCCGCTGCAAGGTAAGAGTAGAAGCGGCCAAACCACCCGGCAGGGTCCAGAAAGCCCACGCCCAGCCCCACGGCGAAGTGGTTCAGCGTGACCAGCGCAAAGGCGCAGAAACCCCAGAAGACAAAGGCATGGGCCACGCCGGGGAGCGGGCGCTGGCGGATGACCTTGGCCTGGCAGAGCACCTCCCGCACAAGCTCCCAAGCCCGTCTCCCGATCGGGAAGAGGTGGAAGTCCTCGTCCTTCTTCGATTTCAGGATCTTGTCGAGAACCGCGCCGAAGCGCTGCCAGAAGGCGGTCGCTGAGGCTGCAACCAGCACGACGAGAAGCAGTTTCTCCGCCAGGGAGAAGTGCAGAGGCTCAGCGAGAGTTGGATTTAGAAGAAGCATAAGCGAACCAAGCAAAGATACATGATTCGCTGGCAATCTGTCGCGTTGAAAGCGGGACTGAGCATCAATTCAAGCAGCAGAGAAATGGCACAGGCTGAGGCTCATGCTGCTGAGAGAATGAGTGGCGCCTGCCGTTGCGGGGCGCTTTCCGACTTGTTCAGGGTTTCTTTGCCACCAGCTCTATCAGCCGGTCGCGAGCCGCTACATCGGCAGGGAAGGGCGCTCTCTGCTTCCGGATTTCGTTCAAAAGCGCGAGAGCGTAGTCGCAGACGCGAAAGTGGAACTGCGCATTGACCGCTGCTCCCTCTGAGCCAAAGACCGGCGCGGGACGGGTGGCCTCCGGCTCCGACGCCGAATCACCGGAGGCGATGCACGATGCAGGATGCAAGGCGGCGCAAGCGGGGTCTGCTGGTCGCTGGTAGCGCTACGAAAAGGCACCCTATATCGGGCGAATGCACCATGTTTGGTGCAAAGGTACCCTATTTTGAACAAATGTCGGAAATACTTGATCCGCAAGTCACACATGATAAATTGGTTGCCTGGACAAAGGCGAACAGAAGGAGTATGGACCTCGTAGAATTTTGGCGAAGGCGGTGGACGGTGGACCCAGAACAGTGGTCAGTGATGGGCCTGCGGCTCTGGGGACTGTTCATATTTCGATTCTGCGCCTTTGGGAAGTAATTATATGCAAAACCCGGCGCGCATTTTGCGGCGGAGGGGGACGCAACTGAGGGTAGAGCAAAACCAGGATTCCCATGCCTGAAATGGTCTCGTCAAGGGTATTGATGGTATTGCTATCTTGAGGAAATCAACGCCTGAGGTTCATGGCCCTGGGTACAACTATCGTGGTTTTGCGCCAGGCAACTCGCGATACCGCTCCAGCATGGCGGAGGTAATCTCCGAACTGGCCGGCCAATGGCCGCGCCTCTGTCCCGAATGAGTCTCGTAGCGCTCAAGATGCGCCGGGTCGGGCTGGACCACACGGCCATTCTCCAGGAACAGCAGTCCCGCCTTCTCCGTGGGCATGTGCGCAACAAAGGCCTCGGCCCCCTCAAGAGCAGCGCGAAGGCGGGCCAGGATGTCAGCCGGGTCGATTGGTTCGGTGGTTACCAACGCCTTCCAGTCGGCAGCCGAATGGCGGGCATTGCGCCGAATCTCTGCGATAAGGCCTTCTGGGGTAAAGCCAGGTGACTTGTCCACCGCCGCCCAAACTATGGCGCCCAGCGGAAGCACGGTCTCGTGGGTGGTTACGAGATCGACAATGTCGCGCACCTCGCGCCGCCCGGCAGCGGCCATGGCCTTATTCAAGGCCAGATCAACTGGATGCAGGACATAACCGAAGACTTTATCTTGAAGGGCCGGAAAGAAGCGATAGTCGCTGTCGGCAACCCATTCCAGGCGGGTTAACTCATCCTCCATCCCAATCTGTGCGGTGTGGATCGAAGGAAGCTGGCGCAGCCAGGTGACGCTATAGCCTGCTGCTTCCAGCGCGTGGGCGTCGTTAAGGGCGGCTTCAGCAACACGATCCTCCCGGTCATGGAATATGTCGATATCGCCGGAGCGGCGCAGGGTGTTGCGGTTCAGCGGCGTCGAGCCTCCGACAAAGCTCTCCGGGCTGCGGTGCGAAGCCAGCAGCCGCAAAATGTCGATTTGCAGACTAGACAGCGGCATGGCAGGCTTGCTCGATTTGCTCGGCAAGGCGGCGTGCGGCGAGATCACCTTCGATACGCAAAGAACGCGCGACAATCAGCGCATCCTCGGGCGAAGGCACCTCGAAGGCACGAAAGTTCCACAGGGCGTGAGTGCCGTACTCCGCGAAGGCCCGCCTGTAGAGGCTCACATAATCGGGTTGGACTGTCTCTGCGCTCATCGAATGCCGTCCTGTGGTCATTATGAACGCAGCCGCGAAGACAGGCAACTTTCTGAGAACGATAGGATCGGAATATCTTGAGGCGCCTCTCACTGGGAATCGGGCAGCCGGTCAAACAGCCCCGGCATAGTATCCTATCCCTAGCGTCTCGCGGAGGCCATCTTCGCTGCAAACTACTTTCGGGGGATTCCTTTGCCAACCTATCTTGTAACCGGAGCGGCGGGCTTCATCGGTCGTTCGATTGCCGCGGCCCTGCTGGCTCAGGGTTACGCCGTGCGTGGCATAGACAGCTTCATTACCGGCAGGCGCTCGAATCTGTTTGGACTGGAAGCGATGGAGTTCGTTGAGGGCGATCTGGCCGATCCGGAAGCCTGTGCGAAGGCCTGCGCCGGAGTTGAAATCGTCTTCCATGAGGCGGCGCTGGCCTCGGTGCCGCGCTCTGTGCGCGATCCCGTGACCACCAACCTTCACTGCGTTGACGCCACGCTCAACCTGCTGGTGGCCGCCCGCGCCGCCGGAGCGCGGCGGGTAATCTTTGCAGGCTCGTCTTCGGCATACGGCGATACGCCCACTCTGCCCAAGCACGAACAGATGGTGCCGAACCCCATCTCCCCTTATGCGGTGGCCAAGCTTGCCGGCGAGTACTATATGAGCGCCTTCACCCGCGTCTACGGTCTGGAGACGGTCGCGCTGCGCTACTTCAACGTCTTTGGCCCCTATCAGGACCCCTCCTCGCACTACTCCGGCGTTCTGGCTATCTTCTGCCGCCGGATGCTGGCCGGAGATCCGCCCACCATCTACGGCGATGGCGAGCAGAGCCGCGACTTTACCTACATTGACAACGTTGTCCATGCCAACCTGCTGGCCGCGTCCGCCCCGGCGGAGAAGGTCTCCGGGCGCATGATGAACACGGCCACCGGCGTCCGCATCACTCTGAATGAAATCTTCGAGATTCTCGGCGAGTTGACCGGCTTCAGCGGCCGGCCGGCCTACGCTCCTCCGCGCGCCGGAGATATACGCGACTCGCTGGCCGATATTCGGCTGGCCGGGGAACTGCTCGGTTACGCCCCCATCGTCGATCTCCGCGAGGGCCTGCGCCGCACGGTCGAGTGGTACCGGAGCAGCGGCCAGGCCAATTGAGTTCTCCTCGGATGCGGCGGATTTCCCCTCCAGTTTTCCCGAATGAGGGATTCTGTTGACGGAGTTGACTCCAATCAAGCACACTTGCGGAGACCACCCTTGTAGCATTTTGCTGTTTTGAATCCCAGCTCTGCCTCCGCCGAACGAATGTCGGAATGGAGGTTCCTTTTCCGTGCAGGACCCAAAAGCTGTTCCGTACGACTCGCCCCACGACCCCCATGTCCGGCCCAATTCTGCCGCGCACAACTCCTCTGGAACCCTGCCCGAGCTTTGGCGGGTTCTGGTACGCCGCCGGCGCTTTGTTGGGTCGCTGGTGGGCGGATTGCTGCTCGCCTGCCTTCTCTATTGCCTCATCGCCCCTAATCAATATGAAGCCAGCGCCACTGTGGCCCTGCGCACCTCGCCGGCCTCGCCCCTCAGCCTACAGGCCCCGGAGGCCCTGGTCTCAGCCTCCATCCTCTCCGCTCCAGTGCAGCAGGAGACCCTGGCCAACGTCTTTCGCAGCGACCAACTCGCATGGAACGTGATTGCCGGCCTCAAGCTCTACCAGGCGCCGGGATTCATGGGCAGTTTCGCCAGCCGCTTCCCTGATTTTCACGCAGAGGCGCCCGCGCCCGATGCCAAGGCATGGCTCCTGGAGAGGTTTGAGAGGCGTCTCCGCGTCCAGACGCTCCCCCGCACCCTTCTGATTCAGATTCGCTTTCGATGCAGGGATGCGGCCCTCTCGGCCAATGTGGTGAACGCCCTCATTCGCGCCTATGGCCAGCAGGACAGCGATGCGCGCGTGCAGGCCACATTGCAGGCCTCGGAATGGCTCCAGAGCCAACTCAAGGATTTGAAACTGCGCGCCGCCCAGGACGAACAGCGGCTGGCAGCCTTCCAGCGCGACCATGACCTGCTGACCACGCCCGAAACTCTTGCCAACGGCCAGCGTGGCGAAACCCAGCACACTTCGTCCCTGGTGGAGATTGATGAGTTGGGCCGCCAGTTGGTAGCCGCCTCCACCGACCGCATCCTGCGCGAGGCCCAGTTCCGAGCGGCTTCTCAGGGCGCCCCGGAGTTCGTCATCGCCTCCGACCCGCGCCTCCAGGGCGAAAACGGCAACTTCGCCACCGCTCTGCTCCAGCAGATCAAGACCCGCCGCAGCGAACTCGAACAGGAACAAGCGCAGCTCAGCATTGAACACGGCCCAAACTTCCCCCGCGTCGTCGAGGTTCGCGGCCAGTTGCAGGATCTTGATCGGCAAAAACAGGCGGAGGACGCTCGCCTGGTCGAGCAATTCCGCAGCGCCTGGCAGACTGCGGTCGACCGCGAACAACTGGTCCGCAAAAATCTCGCCGAACTCACCGCCGAAGGTATGAAAGCCGATGAAGCGGCCACTGAGTACGCTGCCATGCGCGAGGAAGCCGACGCCAACCACGAGCTCTACGTTCGTGTGATGGAGAAGGCGGAGGAAGCGGGTCTGGCCGCCGGCGTCCAGGGCTCCAACATTTCGGTGGTGGACTATGCCAGCCAGCCGGTAAAGCCGGTGTCGCCCGATCTTCCGCTCTACCTCGCCATTACCCTGTTTGTCAGTATCTGGCTGGCGATTGGAGGCGCTTTCCTGATGGAGTCGATTCATCCCTCTATAACCAGCGCGCTCGTCGCGCTCCTGGCGGTTGCCTTGGCCGCCGCCGCAGCCAACGCCCAGGCGCCCACCCCCAACACTTCGGGCCTGCCTACGGGAGTCGTCCGCATTCCCTCCTCGCAGCAACAGAATCCCAATCTGCCCAATCCGAAAGAATCTCCCGCCGTGTGGGATAGCGCAGGCCAGGCGGGTCTGCCGCCACTGGCTGCTGCGCAGTCAGCCTCGCCCATGCCCGCCCCCATCGCTCCCGGAGATTTTCTCGATGTCAGCGAGGTCCACACCCCGGAGTTCCATTCCGTGGTGCGCGTCTCTGCCTCGGGCACGGTCGCGCTTCCCATGATCCATGATGTCCAGATTGCCGGTATGGACGAGCAGACTGCGGCGCACGCCATTGAGGCGGCCTTGATCGCCCAGGGCATGTTGCTCCACCCGCAGGTCTCCGTCCTCGTCACCGCCTACGCCGGGCAGGACGTGAGCGTGCTGGGCGAGGTGGTGCGCCCCGGCGTCTATCCCTACACTCTGCACCATCGGCTGCTCGACCTGATATCGGCAGCCTCCGGTCTTGCGCCCAGTGCCGGCCGCCTGGTCAACATCTTCCATCGCGATGACGCCAAGACGCCGCATCCGGTCGTCCTCGACCCCAGCGGAACCGACACCGCCTCGGACCACAACCCCGAACTGGCCCCCGGCGACACCGTTCAGGTCAGCCGCGCCGGCCTGGTCTTCGTCGTGGGCGATGTGCAGCGTCCCGGCGGCTTTCCAGTCGATCCGGCGCAGGGGCTGACTGTCGTGCAGGCTCTCTCGCTGGCCTGGGGGCCCACACAAAACGCCGCTACAACCAAGGCCATTTTGATCCGCGAGCAAAAGGGCGGGCGCACCCTCACCAGCCTCAACCTCAAGCGCATGTTGCACGGCGAGGAGCCCGACCAGCCCGTTCACGACCGCGACATCCTCTTCGTTCCTGATTCAGCGGCAAAGAACCTGTGGAACCGTACCATGGAGTCCGCCATCCAATCCGCCATAGGCGTCACGATTTATGCTGGACTGGTCTATTCCCAGAGGTTCTGAGTTGCCAAAAGGATTAGGGAGGAGTCTTCTATTGTCTAATTCCATCATGCACAAGCGGACTGGCCGCATAACATTCCTGCTCTCTTCTGTGTTGGTTGCGGTTTTGGCCGGAGCAGCTGCGCACCTGGCGCAACTCCACCCAGACAGCCGGCGCGTCACGCTTGGCCTGGAATATAGCCTCGTTCTTCTGGGCGTCTTCTGGCTCAGGCTCCTCGAGCGCCGCCTGCAGGATGCCGGATTGCCGCGCTGGTCCTTTTGGCCCTATTTTCTTTTTGTCTTTACCGTGTGCTTCGGCGCTCACGCGCACAAGATCACGGATGGTCCGCGAACGCTGGCGCTCTTTCTCCTGCTGCAGATTCCGGCCTTTCTGCTTCAAAGCCAACCGGCGCAGGGCGAACCTCTTCCCGGCGCCGCCGCACAGCAGGCCGCTCGCAATTACCCCAAATACCTCAAGCCGGTCGGGCCTTTCCTGTTTCTGCTGCGCGTCTTGCTGATTGCTGCATTCTCTGCCGCGTTCCTCCACCTGGCGCAAAGAACAGGCCGCGGAGTTGCATTGTGGGAGATGTATTTCGCCGTGGTTATCCTGGGCCTCGTCTGGATCTACAACGTGGAAGGCCGCGCGCTCGATGCTCAACTGCCGAGTTGGACCTCAGCCCTCTACTGCATGATCGTGCCAGCCGCGTCCTTCCTGCCGATCTTGCTCAATCATTTCAGCCTTCGAATTGTGCTGACGTTGTTTGTCGCCCTTCAGATCCCGACGCTCTTCCTTCAAAGCAAATTCATTCTACCGAAGCTTCCACTGCCTGAGGGCAAGCAGGTGCGCCCACTGGAGTCGCTGGGAGCTTTTGACTTTGCGGTTTACATCCTGTTAATCGCCGGACTGTGGGCTGTTCTCAATCTGTTGCGCGGCGATGTTGGCGGTGGAACCTGGGCCTGGGTCTTCGATGTTGCCTTGGATGCCGGCTCGCTGACTCTTTGCCTGGCATGGATCGTGAGCGTCAAGGGACGACTGAGGAATCTGGGTCTTGCGCGTTGGTATATCGACCTTTGCGCCATCGTGCTCCTCCTGTCTTTGCTGCCTGTTTCATTGAGGATTCTGTCCTTCACTCACGCTCTTATCTTGTTTGTCGTGCTTCAGATTCCCGTCGTTTTTCTCCGAAAAGAACGACTTCCCGCGAGATTCCTCCCTGCCGAAATCGATTCCTGAGAGGTTTCGCCTGATGCGCCGCATTGCCTGGGTCTTGCTGCTGCTCTTCGCCTTCGCGATCCCGTGGGAATACTCCATGGACCTGGGTGAATCGCTCGGCAACATTGCTCGGGTACTCGGCTTGCTTCTGCTCTTCGCGGCGATTCCGGCCGTTCTTCAAGCCGGCCGCCTGCGCCCGCCCGGACCCATGCTGGTTCTGGTTCTGGCTCTTTATCTCTGGTTCTGCTGCACGTACTTCTGGACCATCGAGCCGCTCGCGACTTTGGAAAGACTGCGCGGCTACTTCCAGGAGATGATGATCGTCTGGCTGGTCTGGGAGTTCGCCGAAAGCGCCGGCGATCTCCGCTCGCTGTTGCGGGCCTACATAGCCGGCTCCTGGGTCCTCGCCATTCTTACGGTGGCCAACTTCGTCACAGCTCAGGCGGTCGCCGGCCAAATTCGCTTTGTCGCCGAGGGGCAGGATCCGAACGACGTCGCCCGCTTCCTCGACCTGGCCTTTCCCCTGGCCGCGCTGCTCTTGAACAGCGAGCGCCGCTGGCCCTGGCGTCTCCTGGCCGCAGGTTACCTGCCACTCGGTCTCCTCGCCGTCTTGCTTACGGCCTCTCGCGGAGGATTTCTGGCGGCCATCGTGGCTCTTGCAGGCAGCGGCCTCCTTCTGGCTCGCGCCCATCCAAGAAAGGTGCTCGCCGCCACCCTCGCTTTGCCTCCCATCGCTTTCCTCCTCTGGTTCATCATTCCCCACGGAACGTTTGAGCGGTTGGCCACAATCTCCGAACAGCTTCAGGGCGGCGACCTCAACCAGCGCTGGAATATCTGGGTGGCCGGTTGGCACGCATTTGTCCGCGAGCCCTTCTTCGGCACTGGCGCGGGTTCGTTTGTCTCGGCGGCTGGCCTTGCGCCCGTCGACACGGCCCACAACACGGCACTTTCCATCGCCGTCTCCGGCGGCCTCTGTGCGCTGTTCCTGGCTGCGGCCATTGTGGCCGCGGCCATCTGGTCCATCAAGCAAACCCACGGGCCGCTGCGATGGGCTTTGGCCACGACGCTGCTCGTCTGGTTCATCACCTCCCAAGTGGACACCGTCGAAGAAAACCGCGTTACATGGTTGCTCCTGGCCCTATTCGCGCTGGCCGGCCGCTTGGCCGTCGATCAACCTGTGGAACTGGACGCCTGCTTTCCCGCTGCCGAGCCCACCGATGGCAACGAACTCGTTCCAGCATAAGCCGGGAATCAAAGTTGGTCTTGTCTCGACGTAACATTGTGTGTTACGCTGTGGCTGTGATCAGGACCTTCCGGCATCGCGGCATCAAGAGGTTCTTTGAGGATGGCTCAAAAGCAGGCATCCAGCCGAAGCATGAAGCCCGGCTGCGCATCATGCTGACCGCCTTGAATCTAGCATCGACGCCGCTCGATATGAACCGGAATGGTTGGGACTGGCACCCGCTGAAGGGAGACCTCAAAGGGCACTGGTCTGTAAGCGTCAGTGGCAACTGGCGGCTGACCTTCAGCTTTGAGGGCGAGGATGCAATTCTCGTGGACTATCAGGATTACCACTAAGGAGAAATGACCATGACAATGATGCACAACCCGGCGAGCCCAGGCGAACTGCTGAGAGAGTTTCTCGGCGACACAACCGCAACCGAGCTTGCCGGGCATATTGGCGTTGCGCGCGCGACCATCTCCCGCATCCTCAATGGCCGCACTGCTGTGACGATGGATTTAAGCATCCGGCTAGGTGAGGCTTTGGCGCTCTCTCCCGACTTCTTCTCCAAGGCCCAGCTTCAGTACGACCTATGGATCGAATCGCAGAAGAAGAGGCGGAAGATCAGGCCGTTGGCGGCCTGACCACCTGCGGTGGGGTCAACTGCTTGCGGCGTGTCGAGCCAACTTATAGGCTTCCCACCCGGCTAAGATGATCAAGAAGGAGGCAACACTACCAATGCCAGACGAATCAGAGCCAGGGCAACTAACAGCGGAGATGAGGGGGCGGGCTGGGCACTATGAGATTCTCGGAGAGACTTATGCCAAGTTCGAGTTCTTTGAGAATGGATGGAATCCATACAGCAGATTTCTGGATGTTGACAAGGTGGATATGATTCTCCGTAGGCGGAGCGAAACCGGACAGCGAATTTATAGAGAAATCCAGGTCAAGTTTGGCAAGCTGTATCCTGTCGGTTCCGCGTGGGAACGAGAGCTTTTCGATTTCACTTCGTGGAGATTCTTCAAGGAGGAGGAATTTGCCAGGCAACTCGACCAGAAGGATTTCTTTGTTGCATACGTTTTGTCGCGCGATCGTGATCCCGACAAACCCGCGTATCAAGGAGATATCTTCATCTTCCCGATTCGTGAATTCGCCAGGGTCATCCGCTGCGGCATCCCCAGCAAAGGCCAGCGCAAGGTATACATCTCCCGCTTGAAAGGGGAGCAGGAGCGATGGGTTCTGCGTAAGGTAGGCCGCTTTTCCGAAATCACCGATGAGACTTGTCTGGATGTCACGGCCTATCGGCGCAATTTTGCGGCACTATTGAGGGAAGTTCCCGAGCCAATCCTGTAGACTGGCGATTGATTCCGCCAGCATGTATCGACTCCCCCAACTCGCGCGGCTCTTCCAAGGCGGCAGCGTCAACCGCCGCATTTTCCGCGCCGCCGCATCGGTCACTGCTGCCGGAATCCTCGTCAAAATCGTCGCCACCTTCAAGGAATTCACTGTCGCCGGGGTCTATGGCCGCTCCGACGCCATGGACGCCTTCCTCGCGGCTTTCCTCATCCCCAACCTGCTCATCAACCTTATCTCCGAGTCGATGAACCAGGCCCTCGTGCCCACCCTGATCCGCGTGAGGGAACGCGAAGGCCATGACCGCGCCCAGGAGCTTCTTTCGAGTTCGATGCTCTGGGTTTGCCTCTTGCTGACAGCCGCAACGGCTCTTATGGCTCTCACCGCCCACGGCTTTTTTCCCCTGATCGCCTCGCACTTTCCGCCGGAGAAGCTCGCGCTCTCCATCCGGCTCTTCTACGCCCTGCTTCCCGTGGTGCTCATCACCGGCATCGCCACCAACTGCACCGCCGTCCTGAACACCTTTGACCACTTTGCGCTGCCCGCGCTGGCTCCGGTGGCAACTCCGGCCATCATCATTCTTGGCTCGCTCCTGCTGAGCCCGCGCTACGGAATCTGGGCGATGGTCTACTCCACGCTGGCCGGCGCTCTCATCCACGCCTCGGCGGTCGCCTGGATGATGGACGCGCGCGGCTATCGCTTTCGCCTCTGGTGGCACGGAGCCACCGAAGCCACGCGCGAAGTTGCCCGCCAGTATGGCCCGGTGCTGCTCAGCGGCGTGGTGGCCTCCGGCGGCCTGCTGGTCGATCAGTCCATGGCCGCCATGCTCCCCGCTGGCAGCGTCTCCGCGCTCGCCTACGCCAACCGCTTTGTCAGCGTCGTCATTACGCTGCTGGCCGGCGCCGTCTCCTCGGCCGTGGTCCCGCATTTCTCCCGCCTGATCGCCCATCAGGACTGGGCCGGCTGCCGCCACACCCTGCGCACCTGGGTCGGGCTCACGGCGCTCGTCTCGACGCCCATCGCGCTGGCCCTGATTGCCGGCTCGCACCTGCTGATTCGCCTCACCTTCCAGCATGGCGTCTTCTCACCCGCCGACACCACTCTGGTCACCCCCGTTCTGGCCATGTACGCCATTCAGATTCCGTTCTTCGTCTCCAGCCGCGTCTTTTACCGCTTTCTCATTGCCATGCGGCGCAGTGACCTGATCTTCTACTGCGGCGCGCTGAATCTTGTGCTCGATGTACTCTTGAATCTGCTCCTTATGCGCTGGTACGGCGTGGCGGGTATCGCCCTCGCCACCTCGCTCTGGACGGTAAGTACCTTCCTCTTCCTCTGGTATTGGACCCGAAAGCTGCTGCCGAAGGGCGTCAAGGAAGTGGCCTGAAACGGTGAACTCCGGTGCTCTTCTGCTCTCCGATGGATCGATAAACCGGCATGAGTCTTGACCTCCAATCCGGCCCGCTGGACTTGCTGCGCAAGCGCTTCTTCACCCGCGGAACTCGCGGCGGGATGCGCCTTCTGCCCCTGATCGCCGCCACGTACTTCATGGTCGCGGGCGGACCCTACGGCATTGAAGACATTCTCGGCGGCGCGGGCTATGGCGCGGCGATCCTCATTCTTCTCGCGTTGCCCTTCCTCTGGAGCCTGCCCACGGCCCTCATGGTGGGCGAGCTGGCCAGCGCGATTCCAGCCGATGGCGGCTTTTACGTCTGGGTGCGGCGGGCGATGGGGCCCTTCTGGGGCTACCAGGAAGCGTGGCTCTCGCTTGCGGCCAGCATCTTCGATATGGCCATCTATCCGGCTCTCTTTGTCAGCTATCTGGGCAAGTTCTATCCATCGCTCACCGCCGGTCCGGGCCAATATGGATGGGAGTTGCTTGTCGTCGTGCTCTGCGTGGCCTGGAACCTGCGCGGCGCTCCCTCGGTGGGCAATGGCTCCATGGCGCTGTTTGTGTTGTTGCTGGCGCCCTTTGCGGCGCTGGTTGCGCTTGGGCTCTGGCGTGGGTTTACCTTGCATCCGGCGGTGCAATGGAGCACCGCTCCCTCGCAGGCCGGAATTGCCACCGCCATTCAAGTTGCCATGTGGAACTACATGGGCTGGGACAATGCGTCTACAGTAGCCGGCGAGGTGCGGAACCCGCAGCGCAACTATCCAAAAGCGATGATCTGGTCCACAGTGCTGGTAGCGGTTACCTACCTTCTCCCGCTGGGCGCGATGGCTCTGGCCGGTGTTTCAACGGCACGCTTCTCTACCGGAGACTGGACGGATGTTGCGGTGCTGCTGGGCGGACCCATTCTAGGGCTGGCGGTGATCGCCGGTGGCGCCATCAGCGGATTTGGCATGTTCAACGCACTGGTCCTCAGCTACACTCGTCTGCCGATGGCCATGGCTGAGGACGGAATGTTGCCTCGGGTTCTTGCCCGCCGCAACGGGCGCGGCGTGCCGTGGGTGAGTGTGCTGGTCTGTGGAGCGGCGTGGGCCGCGGCGCTCAGCATGACCTTCGAACGCTTGATTTCCATCGACCTGGTTCTCTACGGATCGAGCCTGCTGCTGGAATTTGTCGCTCTGGTGGTCTTGCGTCTTCGCGAGCCGGCGCTCAAGCGACCCTTCAAGGCCGGCAATCTCGCCATTGCCTCCCTGCTGGGTGTGGCTCCGGCCATCCTGATCGGTTATGCCCTCTACGCCGCGCGGGCAGAGAAGATCGGCTCCATCTCCGCGCTGCTACTGGCCGCCGGGGTGGCGCTGCTCGGGCCGGTGCTTTACTGGCTCACGTCGGTCTTGCCGCCAGGGTCTGGTCGATCAGGCCTGCATAAGCCCTAATAGCGCAGTCGATGCGAAACTCCTCGACAAATCCATGGGGGAAACGCTCACCCGGCCGCAATGCCTGAAGTGCAGCGAGCAGGGAAGCCGCAAGCGCTTCGGCTGAGATCTCGGGAGCGAGCCACACCCCAGGCTGGCCGCGCAACAGGTCAGCGACGCCGCCGGAAGCCGGCAACGCCACAATGGGAACTCCCGCGGCCGCCGCCTCCAGCAGGGCATTCGGGAGCCCTTCATGCCGGGAGGGAAGCACAAACACCGTTGCGCCCGGAAAGTACGACCAGGGAGATGCGAGGTAGCCCGCAAATCGTACCGCCGGGTCAAGCCCGAGCGCATGGCACTCGGCCTTCAGTGCCGCTTCCTCTGGCCCGGCTCCGCCAATCAGCAAATCTGCCGCCGGAAATTCTCGCCGGACCAGCACCAACGCCCGCAGCAGCAAATCAAAGCCTTTTTCCCGCGAAAGCCGTCCGACCGCCAGCAGATGGGGACCAGACCCCTCCCACGGCGCCAGATCCAGGCGGATGGAGTTGCGAATCTCATCGACATCCACCGGGTTCCGCAGCACCGCTATCCGGTCCTCCGCAAGCCCCAGTTCTTTCACAAGATCTTCCGCCATGGCTTTTGTCTGGCAGATGACCCGGTCCGCGCGGCGATAGAGCAGCCGGTAAAATGGGCCGCTGTACCAGGGAAGCCCCCCAAACGCCAATGCCGCTGAAGCAGTTCCGTTCTGGCGCACTAGAACACGAGTTTCCTTTGGAAGCATGGGCCGCATCAGCAGGACAAGAAAGTTCAAGTGGAAGATTCCAGACAGGATCAGATCTGGTTTCAGCCGGCGAATCAGCCTCAGCAGCCGAAACGCCCCCCAGCTCACTCGTTGCGCCCCCAGCGCGTGAACCTGAACCCATGCGGGCAATCCCCTATCGCCGTTCTCCGCCTCCGTGACCAGCCCCAGATGCACTTCGTACTCCCCGGCAGGAAGATTTCGCGCCAGAAGCTCCATCACGCGCTCCGCGCCGCCTCCGCCCAGATGAGGAATCAGCAAAAGAATCCGCGGAGGTGAATTCAAAGGCATGTGGAAAACCTCAGAGATTCCAGCGAGTATAAAGCAAATCTCCTTATTATTCTGCAATTACTGCGCACTTTTCCTGAATTGATTTTCTTCTTGACAAACTGAACCATGTTAATGTTTCCTGAGAGTACTGAATCAGTTTATCTCCAGTAACAGCCTGCCTGTTTAAGGTTCTTCTGCGTTGTCACGAGGGAAGCGGCTGAAATGGTGAACGGGAGCGGGCGCGCACGGACATGGGGTTGTCCGTTCCAGCGTCCAGAAAGCATAGACTTCCGATTCGCGAGCACCTTTCCTTATGTGTCCCGGCACAGTTTGGCATCGGGACGCGATGGTCCTGTTCGGGGGGGCTCATGCTCACGCGAAGAATGCATCTTCCACATCTGTCTTTTTTGCCCACGTTTTTCAGTGTGCGCGGGCGCGTCTCTTCCTCAGTCCCTCCTCCGGCTCAACCCATCCATTCCTCCCGGACTCCCCACATCGTCATCGGCATCACAAATCCCCAGACCTGCCTCGTTCTTGGCAGCCATTTGCGCACGCTGCGCGAGGCGGGTTTCAGGGTCACCCTGGTCTCAAGTCCCGGCGAGTTGCTCACCGGCACGGCTGCTCGTGAAGGGGTTGAGTCCATTGCCATTCCCATGCGGCGAGAGATGGCCTTGGCTGCGGACATTCTCTCCTTGGTGCGCCTCTGGTGGTTGCTTTACCGGCTCAAGCCGGAAATGACCGAATTCAGCACTCCGAAGGCTGGGCTGCTTGGCTCCATCGCCGCCATGCTTTGTGGCGTTCCGGTCAGGGTCTATTTTCTGCGCGGCCTCAAGCTCGAGACTTCCACCGGGCTCAAGCGCCGTATTCTGCTCCTTGCCGAGCAAGTGGCCTCCGCCTGTTCTCATGCTGTGTTGTGCAACAGTGACAGTCTGCGCAGCAGGGCTCTGGCTCTGGGCGTGGCGTCCGAGGCGAAGTTGCGTCTTCTCGGGTGCGGCAGCAGCGGCGGTGTAGATGTGGAGCGTTTCTCGCCGGGAACGAGCGACCAGCGTAGCCGGCTCGGCCTCCCACCCGATGCTCATGTCGTGGGCTTTGTGGGCAGATTGACCCGCGACAAGGGCCTTCCGGAGCTGATTGAGGCCTTCGAGACCATCTTGGCCGTAAAGCCGGAAGCTCATCTGCTCCTCGTGGGATGGTTTGACGCCTCTGAAGATGGCCTTGAGCTTGATTTGCGTTCCCGGATCAAAAAACACCCACGTATTCATTCCACTGGCTTTGTCGCAGACACGGCGCCCTATTACCGCGCCATGGACGTAATGGTCCTTCCCACCTGGAGGGAAGGTTTCCCGAATGTCGTCCTCGAGGCTGCCGCCACCGGGATTCCCGTTGTCACCACCCTCTCCACTGGCTCCCGCGACGCAGTGGTGCCGGAGGTTACCGGGCTGCTCATACCTCCCGGTTATCCGGTTGCCATTCACGAGGCCGTGCTTCATTTGCTCCGCAACCCCGAGCGCCGCTGTCGTATGGGGAAGGCCGCGCGCGCATGGGTCCTCGACCACTATGCGCATAGCCAGGTCCTGAACCGTACCGTGCTCTACTACAAGAGCTTGCTTGAACTCAATTTGTCGAGGATCTCAAGAACAGAGCCCGTCTCCAGCGGCTCCGCGCTCAATCCGGTTTAACCCGGCCTCTCGCTAATCTCTTCCGCTCTTGGCGAAAAGAGTGCGCAGTGAGCCGCTTCAGCGCTGTTCCAGGGCAATTCCCGGCACGGTCTCTGCGGGGGGCGCTTGCAAGGTTTGAGCCCCTGCATCGGCCGCGCGCAGCACACCGGTCGGAACAAATCCCAGAACCAGCGTCGCCGCTACTGCCAGCAGCAAGGCCGCCCCCACCGCAACGCCCACCTGCGGTCTGGCGGCAACGGGCCTCTCGCCGTCCGGACGTTGCGCCGCCACCAGGGCCAGGCGGAGATAGTACGCGGCAGCCAATCCCGAGTTCAGCAGGCCGATGATGACCAGCCAGATCGCTCCACCGCCGACTGCGGCCGAAAACGAAGTCAGCTTGCCCAAAAATCCGCCCGTGAAGGGGATCCCCACCAGCGAAGCCAGGAAGAAGATCAGCAAACTGCCCAGCAGCGGCGACCGGTAGATGAGCCCCCTGAAATCGTCGATAAGCGGCAGCTTCTCATCGTATCCGCTGGCCACGGTAATCACGGCAAAGATGCCCACATTCATCGCCGCATAGGCCGCGGTGTAGAAACTGGCCGCGGCGATGCCGCTGGCGCTGAAGCCGGTGGTTGTGGCTAGCCCGGAGAAAGCGGCAAGCAGGTAGCCGGCATGAGCAATCGATGAGTAGGCCAGCATCCGCTTTACATTCTTCTGACGCAGCGCGGCCAGATTGCCCACGGTCATTGAAAGCACGGCCACCACCCACAGCAGCGGTTCCCAGACCGGCCGCAGCGAAGGCAGCATCTCATAGACAACGCGCAGCAGCAACGCAAAGGCCGCGGCCTTCGGCGCGGTCGACATCAGCGCCACCACCGGCGACGGCGCGCCTTCGTACACATCCGGTGTCCACACATGGAAGGGCGCGGCGGAGACCTTGAAGAGAATCCCCACCAGCATCAACCCCATCCCTGCCAGTATCAGCGAATGATTTTCCGCCGTAGGCGCGAGCTGGGCAATCTCGTAAATCTGTGTCGTGCCTGTTGCGCCGAAGATCAATGCAATGCCGTACAGCAGGAATCCGGTCGCAAAAGAGCCCAGGAGAAAGTACTTGATGGCTGCTTCCGGCCCGCGTGCCGTTTCCTTGCGATAGCCGGTCAATATGTAGGTGGCAATCGAGGAGATTTCCAGCGCAATAAAAACCAGCAGCAGCTCAACCGCGCCGGTCAGCAGGCACATGCCCACCGCGCCAAAAACAATCAGCGCGTAGAACTCGCCCTGGTGATGGCTCTTCTCGGGCAGCGTATCCAGCGAGAGCAGCAGCGCCACCAGCACGATCCCGCAGATCAGCACATGGAAGAAGACGGTGAAGGCGCTCGTCTCGACCGTCCCCGAGAAGCCGGTTCCTTCAGGCAGCGAAAGCTGCCAAAGGCTGGCCCACAAGGCGAGTGTGGTTCCGATGGCGGCGACCCAGCCCAGCCCACGGCGCGCCCAGCGCGGGGGCAGGGAAGCGTCCAGCAGCATCACGGCCACGCCGCTCAGCGTGAGAATGACCTCGGGAAGGATGCGGAAGATATCGGGAACAGGATTCACCGCTGGCCCTCCCCATTGGACACAATTGGCATCACTGACTGTAGCGGGACGAACTGGGCGGCCCTCGATGCATTTGTCCCTGAAATGTGGACGCCATCTTCGATCTGCCGAAGCCACAGCATCGGCGCCACTCCCATCGCCAGCATCAGCGCGGCCAGCGGCCACAGCACGGCCAGTTGGCCCGCCCCCAGGTCTCCGGGCGGCTTCGACGCGGCCAGCGCGCTCTCCGGCCCAAAGAAGAGCCGCTGCACCAGCCAAAGCATGTAGGCTGCTCCCAGAATCACGCCCAGCGTGGCTGCAATCGCCCAGCCTTTGCTGACGCCGGTAAAGGTGCCTAGCAGAATCAGAAACTCGCCCACAAAGCCGCTCAACATCGGCAGCCCGATCATCGCCAGTGAAGCAATCACAAAAAACGTGGCCGTCCGGGGCAGCTTCGCGGCCAGCCCGCCGTAGGTGTTGATCTCGCTGGTGCGATAACGGTCATAGAGAAGGCCCAGCAGCAGAAACAGCGCGCCGTCCACCACGCCATGGTTGAGAATCTGGTAGACCGCCCCCTCCCAGCCCGTCAGCGTCAGCCCGTAGATGCCCAGCGTGATCAGGCTCAGATGGCTCAGCGCCGCAAAGGCCATCAGCCGCCAGAAGTCGCGCTGCACCAGCGCCAGGCAAGCCCCGTAGAGAATCCCCACCACCGCCAGCCCCACCAGCACCGGAGCCACAACTCGCGCCTGCATCGGGAAGAGCCCGATGTGGAAGCGCAGCATCGAGTAGAGCCCCAGCTTGCCGGCCACCACCATCGCCAGAGCCACCGGCGCTTCGCTGAAAGTGTCTGCAAGCCATCCGTGCAGCGGGAAGACCGGAACCTTGACGGCAAATGCGAAAAGAAACGCCAGAGCCACCCAACCCATCTGGTAAGCCGGAAAGTTTCCGTGCGCAATCAGAGTCTGCAGCGTTCGATAGTCAAAGCTGCCGGTCCGTGCATAAAGCCACAGAATCGCCACCAGCAGCGGTGCGGAGGGGATGAAGGTGAAGAGAAAGAACTTCAGCGCGGCCCTGGGTCCGTCTTTGCGCCCGTACATCGCAATCAAAATCGCCATCGGCACCAGCGACAGCTCCCAGAAGCCGTAATAGAGAATCAAATCTAGCGAGACGAAAACCCCGAACATGGCGGTCTGTTGCACCAGGAAAAGCGCAAAAAACACCTTGCGCCTCGACTGGATCGTATTCCAACTTGCAACAATGCCCACCGGGGCCAGCAAGCCCACCAGCACCACCAGCCACAGGCTCAGCCCATCCACGCCCACGTGGTAGAAGATCCCGCCACTCGCGGCTGAATCCGGGGATAACTCAATCCACAGCCGGCTGACTTCGAACTGAAATCCTCCTTGCCCTGTGACAAAGTGCGCTGGCAGGTGCAGCGTGAGGCCGAAGGTGGCCAACGCCGTCGCGAGCGCAATCCAGTTGGGCAGCTTGCCGCGGTCGGGCATGAGCATCACCAGCACCGCCCCGGCCAGCGGAACCATGAGAATGAGCGTGAGAATCGAGTGATCTATCGCCATCATCGTCAGTTGCCCGCCATTCCCTGGTGAAAGATCGGCATGAATGCCTGCACAACCTGCCACTGTACCAGCAAGAACAAAAGCACCGCCGCCGCTCCCGCCGCCAGCCATGCCGCATAAGAGCGCAGATTCCCCGACTGCCAACGCTGCAAAATCGCGCCTGCCAGCATGGCGATGCCCCCAAGCAGCCAGGCCAGCCCGCCCAGGATGCCCACGTCCACAACCCATTCCAGAAAGACCTTGGAGAAGCCAAGCAGCGGCTTGACGATGACCGCGCCATAAAACTCGTCGACAAAGTACTTGCCCGCCAGCAGCTTATATCCGCCCGGAAGAGCGTCCGCCAGCCTCGCCGGGAGCGCCGACTTCTCCCGATAAAATAGATGCGCCAGGAGCCAGCCCATCAGCGCCACGCCAACGGCCACGCCGCTCAAAATCAATTCAAGGTGCGCACTCCCGGTCTCCGCACCTCGCGCGCCAACTGATGGGGCCAGGAAGCTGCCGAAGCGTTCAATCCCAATCCAGCCGCCGCCAATCGAAAGCAGTGCCAGAATCACCATTGGCCCCAGCATCGACACCGGGCTCTCATGCGGATGAACATCTTCGCCGCGCGGCTTGCCCATGAAGGCCAGATACCAGAGCCTGAACATATAGAACGAGGTCAGCAAAGCCGTCACCACGCCAACAAACCACAGCACCCGTCCATTCGGCCCCTGCAAAAAGGCCGCGTAGAGAATTGCGTCCTTTGAAAAGAATCCCGCAAAGGGCCAGAATCCTGCAATTGCGAAGACAGCCGCGGTCATCGTCCAGAAGGTCACTGGCAGCTTCTTCCATAGCCCGCCCATCTTGCGCAAATCCTGCTCGCCGCCCAGGCCATGAATCACCGCCCCCGCCGCCAGGAAGAGCAGCGCTTTGAAGAAGGCGTGCGTCATCAGATGGAAGATGGCCGCCGAGTAAGCCGCCACGCCGCAGCCCAGAAACATGTAGCCAAGCTGGGAGATCGTCGAGTAGGCCAGCACCCGCTTGATGTCGTTTTGCGCCAGTGCAATCGTCGCCGCGAAAATCGCCGTAGCCGCGCCCACAATCGCCACCACGCCCAGCGCAAAGGGCGAGTGATCAAACAGCACATGCGTTCGGGCGACCATGTAAACGCCCGCCGTGACCATCGTCGCCGCGTGAATCAACGCGGAGACCGGCGTCGGGCCCTCCATCGCGTCGGGCAGCCAGATGTAGAGCGGAAGCTGCGCGCTCTTGCCCGCCGCTCCCAGCATCAGGCAGAGCGCAATTACGGTTACCACGCCGCCATTCCAGCCGGGATCCATGCCCAGCTTCGCGGCAACCTCCGTAAAGGTCAGCGTGCCGAAGTTGGCCACCAGCAAGAACATCGCGATCAGAAAGCCAACATCGCCGATGCGATTGACGATAAAGGCCTTCTTGCCCGCATCCGCCGCCGACTTCTTCTGGAAGTAGAAGCCGATCAGCAGATACGACGCTAGGCCAACACCTTCCCATCCGACAAACATCACCAGCGCATTTCCAGCCAGCACCAGTACCGTCATAAAGAATAGAAACAGATTCAGGTAGCTGAAGTACCGCGCGTAGCCCTCCTCGTCGCTCATGTAGCCGACCGAGTAGACGTGAATCAGGAAGCCGACACCGGTAACAATCAGCAGCATGACAAGCGAAAGCTGGTCGAGCACAAAGCTGAAATCGACGTGCAGCGCGGCGATATTGATCCAGGGCAGCGGACAGGTTTCCACCCAGGGAACGTCGATGACTCCGTGATTCCAAAACCCCTGATTGACATGGATATAAACAAGAAAACCCACATTCAGGACCGCGAGGAACGCTCCTAGCGGAGCCAGCAGCGCGACCGTTGTCACCATCCACTTGGGCAGCCCGCGCCCCAGAATCCCGTTCAACAGGAATCCTGCGAAGGGCAGCAGCGGAATGAGCCAGAGATGGAGGTAGCCGTTCATAAATTGGTTCATAGCTTCATCAGGTCGATGCGGTCGACGGCCAGGGTTGCGCGCGCGCGAAAGACGGCAATAATGATGGCCAATCCCACGGCAGCCTCCGCCGCGGCCACCATCATCACAAAGAAGACGAAGATCTGCCCCTTCACCGCATGCCACTGCTGGGCGAAGGTTACAAAAGATAGATTCACGCCGTTGAGCATCAGCTCAATCGACATGAAGACGGTAATCAGGTTGCGCTTGATGAGAAAGCCGATAACGCCGAGCGAAAACAGCGCCGCGCTCAATAAAAGATACCAAGTCAGCGGAACTTCCTGCGCAAAGAAAGAACTCATTCGTCGTCCGTCCTTTCTCCATTGCCGTCCCCGTGCCGCGCCAGCGCAACCGCGCCCAGAATCGCAATTAGAATCAGCACCGAGGTCACCTCGAACGGAAGCAGCAGCTTGGTGAAGAGCACCGAGCCGAGGACTTCGAGGTTTGCGGCGCCTGCTGTGTTCGAAAGGCCGTCGCTGAGCCTTGCTGTACCCAGCCCCTGCGTGTGCAATATAACAGTGGCAATCAACGCCAGAATCACGGCTACCGCTGGAAAGCCCACCCTGGAAGCCGCGCGGCTGCCCAGCGTTCTGTCCTCGCGCCCCGCGTTCAGCAGCATCACGACGAAGGTGAAGAGCACCATGATCGCGCCGGCATAGACGATCACCTGCGCGATGGCCAGAAACTCAGCGCCCAGCAGCAGGTAAAGCACCGCCAGCGACGTCATCACCACAATCAGCGAGAGAGCGCTGTTGATGGGATGGCTTTGGAGGAGCAGGTTGATCGCTCCCACCAGGCACAATCCGGCAAACACGGCAAATAAAATCAGGTGCATCGCAAGCTCCGGGCAAGCCCGATTGTAGATTAGCTGCGGCAGGCAAGCCAAAGGCTTGTCGCCACAATGTTCAGAATGGCCAAAGGCATCAGCCAGCGCCATCCAAAGTTCATCAACTGGTCATAGCGGAAGCGCGGCAGAGTTCCCCGCACCCAGACGTACAAACACAAGAAGCAGAAGACTTTGCTGACAAACCAGAAAAGCGAGAGCCCTGCGTTGACGAAGCCATTCTCGAATGGCCCAATCAGGTCGCCCATCGGGCTGGTCCATCCGCCCAAAAACAGCAGAGTCGCCACGCAGCCCACCGTAATCATGTTGCCATATTCGGCCATGAAAAACATGGCGAACTTCATCGAGCTGTACTCGGTGTGATAGCCGCCGGTCAACTCGCTCTCCGCCTCCGGCAGATCGAAGGGCGAGCGGTTAGTCTCCGCATAGGCCGCCATCAGATAGATGAAGAAGGCCACAAACTGGCCTCCGCCAAAGATATTCCAGGTGGCGATCCCGTGGGTGGCTTGCTGCTCCACAATCACTCTCAAGTTGAGCGACCCGGCGCGCAGCACCACGCCCACCAGCGACAAGCCCAGCGCCAGTTCGTAGCTGACCAGTTGCGCCGAGGAGCGCAGCGCCCCGAGCAGCGAATACTTGTTGTTCGACGACCACCCCGCCAGTGCAATGCCGTAGACGCCGATGGAAGTCACGCCCAGAATCACCAGCAGGCCGATATTCAGATCGGAGATCTCAAAGAGGTCGAAGCGCCCCGGCCCGGCTCCGGGCTCTCCGAACGGCACCACGGCAATCGAAATGAGCGTGCAGCCCAGCGCGAGAATGGGAGCAAGCAGATAAAGCGGCCGGTAGACGCCAGACGGAATGATGTCCTCTTTGAGAAACGATTTTGCCCCGTCCACCAGAGGCTGCAAGAGCCCGAAGGGCCCCACGCGGCTCGGCCCCCAGCGATTCTGAATCCGGCCTACCAGCTTGCGCTCCAGCAGCACCGTGTAGGCGA
>Ga0302319_10003003_pt1 | contig 35716 bp, 36 predicted proteins | sample Bog_T0_2_FD_203319 | JGI IMG/M metagenome (GOLD analysis project Ga0302319, IMG submission 203319) | Peat permafrost microbial communities from Stordalen Mire near Abisko, Sweden - Bog_T0_2 | ecosystem: Environmental > Terrestrial > Soil > Wetlands > Peat | place: Sweden: Abisko, Stordalen Mire...
GGCACCGGGCGGCGGGGTTAAAATCGCGCCGCTCTATCCCTGACGCCGCCGGCTACCGGCGCCGCGGCGTGCTAAGTTGGCGGCCGGAGCGGCGGGTTCATTCCGGGAGATGGCATGACGAACATACACCTCGTGGGCGGAGAGAAGGGCGGCGTCGGCAAATCGCTGGTGGCGCGGCTCATCGCTCAATACATGATCGATCATTCGATGCCGTTTCTCGGCTTCGATTCGGACCGCTCGCACGGCGCGCTGCTGCGCTTCTACGCGGGCTACGCCTCACCGGTGCTCATCGACCAGTACGAGAGCCTCGACGTCATCGTCGAAGCCGCCACGCAGGCGCCGGAGCGGCGCATTCTCGTCGATCTCGCCGCGCAGACGCAGGAGCGCCTCACGCAGTGGATGGACGATTCGCAGCTGCTCGAGGTGGCGACGGAACTCGGCTTGCACATCAAGTACTGGCACGTCATGGACACGGGCAAGGATTCGGTGGATCTCCTCAAGCGCCTGCTCGACCGCCACGGACCCCGCCTCAATTACGTGCTCGTGCTCAATCAGATCCGCGGCGAGGAATTTCGCATCCTCGATCAATCCGGAGAGAAGGAGCGGGCGCTGTCGCTCGGCGCCGTCGTGATCAGCATCAGGCGCCTGCAAGAGAGCTCGATGACCAAGATCGATGCGGCAAGCGCCAGCTTCTGGGCCGCCGCGAACAAGAGCGACGGCGACACGAGCGGCCTCGGGCTGCTCGAGCGCCAGCGCGTCAAGGTCTGGCTCAAGAACGCGTTCGCCGAGATCGAGAAAGCCGGCGTTTGAAGCGAGGCGAGACGCCCGCGCGCGGGCCGATCCCGCCCGTCTTTTTCGAAAAACGCGGCATTTAATCCGCTGTTCCAGCTGAGTTCATTCTCCGAGACTGCGTTTCACGCGGGGCGCGATGGTCGACTGCCCCGCAACAATCCAGTCGAGGAGAATCGTCAATGAATAGCTTCATGCTCACCGCCGTCGGCAATCTCGCCAAGAGCCCCGAACTCGCCGTCAAGGGCGACACCGCGTACACACGCATCTGTCTGGTCGGCAATGATTATGCCGGCAAGGACGAACACGGAAACGTCCGCGAGGCCGTCACGGCCGTCTGGTTCGTGGCATTCGATTCACTCGGGGAGACGATCGCGAAGAACGCGCGCAAGGGCGATCAATTGATCATCCAGGCCCAGATTCGCTCGAACAACTGGACGGACAGCGACGGCGAGAAGCAATACGACCATTCCTTCATCGTGCAGAGCTTTCGCTTCGGCGCGCCCGGAAGGATCAAGAGGGAAGAACTTGCCGCGCGCCGCGACGAGCGCGAACTCGGCGCCCTCGCGGACGAAGTGTAGCCGCCCTGCCGAGCGTCGCACTCGCGTTGAATCCAAGAAGGATGTTCCAGATGCGGAAAATACCCCTCTCGATCCCGGGTCTCCTGGCGTTCTCCTTGCAGTGGGCGCCGGAATTTGCGTTCGCCCAGGCCTCGCCCTTCATGACGGGCGCAACTGCACTGCAGACGAACATCCTCGCCTGGTTGACGCCGGTCGCGATCATTCTCGTGATGGTGCTTGGTGCCATGGCGATGATCAATCGAGTGTCCTGGGGATGGTGCTTGGGCGCCATCCTTGGGATCGCGATCGCCTTCGGCGCTCCGCAGATAGTGACCTGGGTCCGCGGCATGTTCGGCGTGTAGGCGGCGCACATGGACGGAATCGAACCAGGATCGATGGCCGACCCGCTGTTCGTCGGGGCGACGCGACCGCCGATGCGCTGGGGTGTGACTTACTCGGCCCTTCTCTTCAATCTCATGTTCACCATGGAGGCTTTCCTTGTCATGAAGAATCTGCTCGCGCTCCTGGTGTGCCTGCCGATTCATGGCGTGAGTGCGCTGCTCTGCGCCCGCGACGCACGCTTCTTCGATTTGCTGCTTCTCTGGCTGCGGACGGGCGCGCCCGCATGGTTGGGCAATCGGCATTTCTGGAAGGCAAGCAGCTACAGTCCCCTTGCCGTGTCGCCAACGACCCGGAACCGCCGGAGGCATCGCGATGCAGCGTGAGATCAGCGCCGTGGCGCGCCGCGAACCGATGGCGGCAAAAGCTCCAGCCCTGAGGTCAAGTTGACCAGTATATACAACATATATATTATCTGATATGGGTTTTCAATACGACCCCTACAAGGCGGCGGCAAACCTCAAGAAGCACAAGGTATCGCTCGCCGACTGTGGGCTCGCCGACTGTGGGGGGGTGTTCGAAGATCCCGCTACCAGCCACGTAGAAGATCCTGACGCGGCGGGTGAGCAGCGCTTTATTGCGGTCGGCATGGGCAGTGCCGGTCAGGTGCTGGCTGTCAGTTATACCCATCGCGGCGACGATATCCGCCCAATTTCGGCACGCCGTGCATCCCGTAAGGAACGTGAACAGTATGAGAGCGGAATACGATTTCTCCAAAGGTAAGCGCGGCGCGTTGCTGCCTCAGCACGGTAAAACGCGCATTTCGATATTCATTGACAATGCCATACTTCAGGCATTTCGTGCCGAGGCAGAGAAACGCGGTACTGGGTACCAGACGATGATGAATGACGCCCTCCGCAGTTATCTGGCGGAGTCCAGTCAACCTCTGACCAAGGCGGACCTCTTGCGCATAATCCGCCAAGAGATGCCAGCCTTACTTCGAGATCTAACAAACCGTAACTCGGCCGGGGGGCGGTCGGCATCGAACGCCAAGACCTGAACTTCCTCCCCCCGAGGTGGTGTGGTGGGTATGATTTGATGCGGCTATTGCGAAGGCTTCAGCTTATCGCAACCCGCGAGCGGCTGCTTAGTGCCGATCATTTCAGGGAGCCCACTCTCCGCAAGTGGCCGTGCGGAGCCGGTGATCCCGCCGCCGACGCCAATGAGAACTCACCAGCCGTTGTTGACCCTCGCGAACGACCGCCATGCGGTGACGAATAAAATCAGTCTGCCCAGCCCGGCCCGCATAAGCGCCAGAGCTGGAACTTGCGACATCCTAGGCTAGAGGCGCACCGCCCCGGCGTTTGTTGACGTTGATCGTCGAGGCATTTTCACAAGCTGGCATTGTCGGAATGGCGCACGCGGGCCGCCGCCAGAGTCTCAGGCGCCATCAGTCGGGCATTCACACCCATGCGGTCGGCACCCCGGTCCACAGCCGCCCAGTGCGTGACGCAGCCACAAGTCCATAGTATCGCGCTCCCCAGGAGGCCCCCAGTGGCTGCTCTGTTCCGGCGATTCTTGCATACCGGCGAGAGGCGATCCCCATTCTTTGTCCGGCCGTAGCGTTGAATGGTGCTCATCCCGTTCGCGACCTTCCGCACATAGATTTATTCGACGGTATTTCTCCCTAAAGCGCGCACTTAATCGGCTTCAGCTTCGACGGGGCATCATTCACAGTGGCTGCAAGCGTCGAGCAGTTCGCCGCTGAGCAGTGGTCGAGGGAGTGTTCGTTATGATGTCGTTGAGAAACGGTGCCGCCATCCGCCGTGAGATGTCCGCCGCGCGGCACATTCCTTACGCTGCGCATGTCGCGCCATCCGTTGTTAGCACGGTGTTCGGCGACTATGTACAGGTTTTCCGTTTAGGCGGAGCGAGTTTCGAAACCAGCGACGATGAGGAACTCAACAACTGGCATGAGCGCCTCAATGTTCTTTGGCGAAACATCGCCGCTCCGCAGGTCGCACTGTGGGTCCACGTCATCCGGCGCCGCTGCGGCATTCGCGGTCTACAAACAAGCGGCGCAAGAGCGGTTGATTTCGCCGAGGCGCTCGACCGCCGTTACCGGCATCGGCTCGGCGCCGAAACTCTCATGTCGAACGAGATCTACGTGTCGCTCGTGCATCGCCCGTCAGCCGGAGCTGCGGCCGGTTGGATTGCCAAATGGGTTTCGAAGGCGCACCACGAAGCCTCACGCGCCGGATTGCTCGACGCACTCGATGCCTGTGTGAAGCTGCAGGAGACGCTGCTCGCTTCGCTCAAACCCTACGAGCCGGAGCCGCTCGGGACCTACCATGCCACCGGGGCGCACTGCTCCTCGCTGCTGGAGTTTTTGGGCTTGCTCGTGAACGGCGAGTGGCAGCGCATGCCCCTGCCGCGCGGGCCGCTCAACGAGGCGCTCGCGAGCACGCGACTGCTCTTCGGTACCGAAGCCATCGAATACCGCATGCCGTCGTCAACACGCTTTGGCGCCATCCTCGGGATCAAGGAATATCCCTCGCCGAGCATTGTCGGGATGTTCGACCGGCTTCTGTCGGCCCCATATCCGTGGGTGCTCACGCAGTCCTTCGCCTTCTTGAGCAAGACCTCGGCGCAGGCGTTGTTGCAGCGGCAGCACCATCGCATGGCCAATGCCGGTGATTTCGCACTGTCCCAGGCCGAAGAACTGCGGGTCGCCCTGGATGCGCTCACGAGCAATGAGTTCGTCATGGGAGAGCACCACTTTTCGTTGCAGGTGTTCGCAGATGCGCCGCCCCCCGGCGCCGACGATCGGGCCGAATCGCGGCTCAAGGTCCTGAACGATCACGTTGCCGCGGCGCGTGCCGTGCTGGCCGACACCGGCATGCTGGTGGCGCGTGAGGACCTCGCGCTCGAAGCGGCATTCTGGGCGCAGTTGCCGGGAAACTTCCCGCTGCGTCCGCGCCGGGCTCCGATCACCTCGCGCAATTTCGCCGCGATGGCGCCGTTCCACAACTACCCCGGCGGCCGCCCGGATGGCAACCACTGGGGCGAAGCCGTGACACTGTTCATCACCGGCGCGCGCTCTCCCTTTTATTTTTCGCTGCATGCGAGCGATCCCACGGATCCGGACGGCGGGAGCCGTCAGGACACCGGACACACGCTGATCTGCGGCCCCACCGGCTCAGGGAAAACGGTCTTCGTCGGATTCCTCACGGCCATGCTGGCGCGCCGCGGCGTGACGCAGGTGATTTTCGACAAGGACCGCGGACTCGAGATCCTGGTGCGCGCACTGGGTGGGGAGTACCTGTCGCTGCGCAGCGGCCTCCCCACGGGTTTCAACCCGCTGCAGCTGCCGGAAACTCCGGGGAACGTCGAGTTCCTCAAAGCATGGCTGGTGGACCTGGCCTCGGGCGCCGATGAGCAGCGGGACGGCTCCTCCCACGCGATCCGCGCACAGGCGGATCTGGATCAGGCGCTGCGCGGCACGCTTGCACTCGCACCTGCCGCGCGGCGCCTGTCGCGTCTGGTGGAGTTTCTGGATTCGACCGACCCGCAAGGCGTACACGCACGCCTTGCGCGCTGGTGCTCGAGCACGCGCGGCGATTATGCCTGGGTGTTCGACAACGCCGAAGACAGCGTGGTGCCCAGGCTCGGCGGCAGCGCCGTGATCGGTTTCGACGTGACCGATTTCCTGGATCATCGGCTGATACGCACCGCCGTGACGAGGTATCTCTTTCACCTCGTCCGACAGCTGCTCGATGGTCGCCGATTGGTGTGCTGGATGGACGAGTTCTGGCGGCTGCTGGCTGATCGTGCCTTCGAGTCATTCGCCAAGGACGGGCCGAAAACCTGGCGCAAACTGAACGGCGTGATGTGTCTCGCCACCCAGAGTGCCAGCGACGTCCTCGACAGCCCCATCAGCCGGACACTGACCGAACAGACGCCCACCAAGATCTTCTTTCCGAATGCCGATGCGCACGCGGGGGAATACATGCAGGGCTTTGGATTGACGAAGCGCGAATTTCGCCTGGTCCGCGAACAGATGCATCCCGGGTCCCGGATGTTTCTCGTCAAACAAGGTCACCACAGCGTCGTGTGCCAGCTCGATCTCAAGGGTTTCGACGCCGAACTCGCGGTGATCTCGGGCAGGGCCGGGCAGAACGAACGCATGCATCGGATCATGACCAGGACCGGTGCCGATGTGCAGGCTTGGCTGCCGGTATTCATGGGCGAGCAGCGGGGTTGAACGTCGACCGGGAACTTGCTTTTTTCGAACTGGAGGGGACCACGATGCATCAAAGACTTCTCGGGCTGATTTTATGCGGGGCGGCGGCTGTGACCGCGACGCCTGCGAACGCGCAATGGGCTGTCATCGACGTTTCGGCGATCCGGCAATTGGTGCAGCAGGTGCAGACGCTGCAGGAGCAGCTGCAAACCGCGCGCAGCCAACTTCAGCAGGCCGAGCAAACCCTGCAATCAATGAGCGGCGACCGTGGCATGGAGAAGCTGCTCGCAGGCACGGCGAGAAACTATCTGCCGACGAACTGGAGCCAGCTCGACTCCGCGATGCAGGGCTCCGGCAGCGCATTCGGCAACGACCTTCAGGTGCTCATCGGCGCCGACGCCGTCCTCGGTGCCGGCGCCATGGGTGCGCTTGCGCCGGATCAGCGGGCTGCGATCGAGACGGCGCGGCGGGTCGTGGCGCTGCGCCAGGCCGTTGCGCGCGAGGCCCTGACCGTCACGAGCAATCGTTTCGCGTCACTGCAGGGGTTGATCGATGCAATCGGCACCGCCACCGACCAAAAGGGCATCCTCGATCTGCAGGCGCGGATCGGCGCCGAGCAGGGGATGCTCGAGAATGAACAGAGCAAGCTGCAACTGCTGTTTCAAGCAGCTGCCGCCGAGCAGGCGGCGGCGCTCGAGCAGGAACGCGAGCAGGTGATTGCCGGTAACGGCAATTTTTCCTCGCGCTTCCGGCCGGTGCCATAGTCATGGGTGCCGCGACCGGCGTCCCGAACGGATTTTTCGCGACCTTCTGGTCGTGGCTCAACGCGCAGATGGCGACGTACATCGGCGACAACACGGCCCGCCTCGCGAACGTGCTCGAACCCGCGTTCGTTACCTGCGCGACGCTCTACGTCATGGCGTGGGGGTACCTGCACCTCACCGGCCAGGTACAGGAGCCGGTGCTCGTCGGTCTGCGCCGCATCGCCTTGCTCGCGTTGGTCTTCGGTGTCGGGCTGCATCTCTGGCTCTACAACACCGTGATCGTCGACACTTTTTACAACGCACCCGCGCAGCTCGCCGGCGCCGTAGTCGGCGCTTCGGATCCGGTGACCACGATCGACGTCATCTGGGAACAGGGCGGCAGCGTCGCCGGCCAGCTGAGCGGCAAGGCCTCCATTCTGAGCGGCGATTTCGGCTTGCGCATCGCGGCCTTCATCGTCTGGGCGCTGGTGGGGCTGGTGTGCGTCTACACCATGTTCCTGATCGCGCTCGCGAACGTCGCGCTTGCGGTCCTGCTCGCCCTCGGACCCCTGTTCATCGCGTTGTCGCTGTTCGATGCGACGCGCAGGCTGTTCAGCGCATGGATTTCGCAGCTTGCCACGTATGCCCTGGTCACGGTGCTCACGGTCATGGTCGCCGCGTTGTTGCTGCGGATCGTGCAGTCCTATGCCACGCAAACGGCGGCGCTTGGCGCGGCCGTGATGACGGTCGACGCATTGAACATGGTTCTGGTTGCCGTGCTGGTATTCCTCGTGATGCGCCAGGTCATGCCGATTGCGGCAGGCCTCGCCGGGGGGCTGGCCTTGAATTCGTTCGGGACGCTCAGCGCCACGATGCGATGGGGCGGGCGCAACGCCGTGCCCGCAACGCGCGTGGCACTGGCGGTGGAGAGGTCTTGGCGTCAGCCCAATGCGCAGCCGGGTCCGGCGTCGACCCGTAGCCCGCTCGCACAAAACGAAAACAGCATGCTTTGACGACTCGAGGGTGAGCCCATGCGATGTATTGGTCCGATCACGTTGACGTTTGTTCTCGGCGCCTGTTCCTCTCCGGCGATTCGCTGTGACGATCACCTGTCTGCCATCAATGCACGGCTGCCGCCGCGGCCGGCCGATTCGGTGCCGGCGCCCGGTGCTCCTGCGCCGCTATCCGCGCCGCCGGCACCGGCACCGTCTCAGGCGCCGGTCGGGGCGGCGCCGTGAATCCGCAGCAAGAAGCGCTCGAGGCGTATTTTCGCGAGTCGGTGTCGTGGGATGCGGATCGCGCGGCTCAGTCCGGCCGCAGTGCGCGGGTGGCGTGGCGTGTCGCGGCCGCCGGCTGGGTTTGTGCGGTGGCGTGCGCCGTTGCGCTGCTGCTGTTGGTGCCGTTGAAGAGCGTCGAACCTTTCGTCGTACGCGTCGACAACAGCACTGGCATCGTGGACGTGGTTCCCGTCTATGCGGGCCGGGTCGATGCGGGTGAGGCGGTCACACGGTATTTCCTCGCCCATTACGTGACAGTGTGCGAGCGCTTCAACTACGCGACGGCCGAAAGCGACTACGAGGAATGCGGCGCATTCCATTCGGCGCAGCGCAATCAGTCCTGGTACGCCCAGTGGGCAAGGACAAATCCAGCGTCACCGCTCAACCTGCACAAGGACGGCAGCGTGGTGCGTGTCCAAGTCGAATCGATGAGCTTTTTCACGCGCGCCAGCGGGTTGTCTGACCTGGCGCAGGTTCGCTACCTCAAAGCCGCGCGCCTGGCCGGGGGCGGGGAGGAGACCATCACTCATTGGATCGCGACCATCCAATACGCGTACACCGATCCGGCGAAGGATCCGAAGACGCGGCGCTGGAATCCGCTCGGATTCAAAATAGTCGACTTCCGGCCGGAACCCGAAGTGCTCGAAGTTCGGTCCGCCGGTGACGCGTCGCGGCCATCGAACGGATCATCCGGGAACAAGCCGTGAGCCGCGCCGCCGCCGTGATGCTGTGGCTTTGCCTCTTCGCTGCCGGGCTGGCGGGTGGCGAAACCTTGCCGGCAAAGGGCGCGGTCGACAGCCGGATTCGCGCGGTACCGTACAACAGCGACGAGGTCTACCGGCTGTACGGATTCGTCGGTTACCAGATCGACCTCGAATTCGAGGCGGGGGAGACATTCGTCGGGCTCGGCGCCGGCGATCTCGAGGGGCTCGCGTTCGTCGGCAAGGACAATCACCTCTTTCTCAAGCCCAAAGCGGCGAAGTTGGCGACCAACCTCACGGTGCTGACGTCGCGGCGGCACTATCAGTTCGACTATACGGCGTCGGACGATCTCCCCCTGCTCGGAGACCCGATGGTGATTTACGCGCTGCGATTCATTTACCCATCGACGCCGCCGGCGATGGCCGCACAGGAAATCAAGGCGGCATTCGACGCCCCGCAGCCGGCGCCACACAACTTCGATTATTGGTACTGCGGCGATCCCTCGCTCAAGCCCACGGCCGCTTGGGATGACGGCATTCACAGCCGCCTGCGTTTCGCCGTGCACGCCGAATTGCCGGCGGTCTTCGTGCGCAATGACGATGGCAGCGAGTCCTTGCTGAACTTCAGCATGGAAGGTGCCGATCTCGTCGTGCATCGCGTGGCCCGCCGGTTCATCGTGCGGCGCGGTGCGCTGACCGGTTGCATCGTGAACCGCGGCTTCAGCGGCGTCGGCGGCCGTCTCGAAACGGGCACCATCTCATCACGCGTGCAGCGTGACGTTCCGGACGCCGCGCCATGAGCCCCGATCAGAGGCACGAGCAGACCCCGCAAGCGAACGTGCGCGGCGAACGCACCACGGCTGCCGTCGCGCGCGCGTCCTCGATCCACGCACGGGTCAGCAGTGTGCTCGCCATCGGCGTGATGTCCGTGCTGGGCCTCGGCGGTCTCGCGTGGTACTACGCGCACGCGATGACGCGTCAGGCGCGCGAGCGACAGATAGCGCAATCGGCTTCGGTGAGCCGCGCCCAGACCGAAATGACTTTGCCCGGTCTCGGTCAAATCGACCCGCCGCGACTCCCCGCTGGGGCCGTCGCGCCCGAGCCGACAAACGGACCGCTCCCGGCCGCGGTGGGTGAGCCCGTGATGCTGCGCGAAGTGCCGCTGCTCGGGCCGGGTGCATTGCCGGCGGCGGCAGCAGCAGCGCCCAGCAAGAGTCCGGCAGATCTTGCCCGCGAGCGCCAACTATCCGGGGCGGTATTCCTGCCCCAGGGTCAGGGCGCGGGCGCGGGCGAGGGCGCAAGCACCGCCGCAGCGGCCACCGCGGTGACCTCCGCATCCGCGCTGGGCGGCGATTCGTCGGGTACCGCCGGCGGCGTCACGGGCAAGCCCACGGCGGGAGAGGGCGGCGAGCTTGCAGCGCTGCTGCACCCCGCTGTGCGATCGGCGGCGCGCGCAGAGTTTCTGCCGACGCTCGGATTGTTGCTGCCGAAGGGCGCCTTCATCGATTGCACATTGGAAACGGCAATCGATTCGACGCTGCCTGGCATGACCACATGCATCACGGCGACCGATACCTTTGGTGCCGACGGCCGCGTGGTCCTTCTCGAGCGTGGTACCAAGCTCGTCGGCGAAACCAAGGGCGAAGTACAGCAGGGCGCCGCGCGCCTGTTCGTGTTGTGGACCGAGGCGCGAACGCCCACGGGTGTCATCGTGCCGCTCGCTTCGCCCGGCACCGACGAACTCGGCCGAGCGGGGGTGTCGGGAATGGTCAACCGCCACTTCTGGCAACGCTTCGGCGCGGCGATGCTCGTGAGCATCCTCGATGGCGCCGTGCAGGCGGCGGTGCAGTCCCGCAGTGCCGGCGGCACGGTGATCCTGAATCCGACCGCGTCGGCGGAAGTGACCACCGACGTCCTGAAGGGCACGATCGGCATCGCCCCGACGATCGTCAAGCGGCAAGGCGAGCGCATCCAGGTGCTCGTGGCCCGGGATCTCGATTTCAGGTCGGTGTATGCGCTGCGCACCTTGGCGCGGAGCCCCTAGTGTCCGCCGGAGAATCCGCCCTCGCGATCACGCTGCGCGCCCTGCGTCCGCTGCTCGCGAACACCGATGTGATGGAGCTGTGCATCAACCGTCCGGGCGAGGCCTATGTCGAGACGTGCGCCGGCTGGCGCCGCGAGCGGCTGCCATTCGCCGATTTCGATTGGTGCAGCCGGTTTGCCAAACTCGTGGCGAACTCGACCCAACAGCGCATCGATGCCACCGCTCCGCTGCTCTCCGCCTCCCTCCCGGACGGTGAGCGTGTGCAGATCGTGCTGCCGCCGGCCACGACGCAAGGTTGCGTCGCCATCAGCATCCGCCGGCCGTCGGCCCAGGCGTGGTCCATCGAAGAACTGGCGAAACGCGGCATCTTTCGCGCCACGCGCCGCGCCGGATCGGCGCTCGACGGCACCGAAACCAGCCTGCTGCGCCTGCTCTCCGCGCGGGATTTCGAGGCCTTCATGCGCCTCGCTGTGGTGAGCCGCAAGAACATCGTGGTGTCCGGACCCACGGGCTCCGGAAAAACCACATGGACCAAGGCACTGATCCGCGAGATCCCGGCGGAGGAGCGCCTGGTGACGATCGAGGATGCCCAGGAGCTGGTCCTCGACCGCCATCCGAATCACGTGCGCCTCTTCTACTCGAAGGACGATCAGGGGGTCGCCCGCGTCACACCGAAGCAGTTGCTCGAGTCGTGCCTGCGCATGAAGCCAGACCGGATTCTGCTCGCGGAGCTGCGTGCCGAGGAGGCGTTCGATTACCTGCGCAATGTCAATTCAGGCCACCCGGGCTCCATCACGAGCGTACACGCAGCGAGCGCCGAGCTGGCATTCGAGCAGCTGGTGCTGCTCGTGAAGCAGAACGCGGGTGGCCGCGAGCTGGCGCGCGCCGACATCAAGAACTTGTTGTATCTGCTCATCGACGTCGTCATTCAGTTCGGCGTCGAGCGCCACGAACGGTTCATCCGGGAGATCTGGTTCGATCCGGAGCGCAAGCTGCGCGCTGCGCAGGCTGCCGGGGATACGGCATGAATACCTGGGTCGATCTCGCACTCGCCTATGCCTCGGTGCAGGGTCCGATGCTTGCCGGCCTCATGAGCCGCCGTGCATCCTGGCGCAAGCTGCTGTTCTCACCGATGAAGGCGGCACCGCTCACCGTGGCGGCGGGCGTGGCGCTCGCCCTGTTTCCGCACGGCGCGCTGTCGTGGGAAACGGGCGCGTGCCTTTGCGCCGCGCTCGGGTTCGTCGCGGGCCGCGCCGCCGGCGCCAACGCCGCCGAACACCCGTCGCCGGACACAGGCCATCTGCGCGGTGCGGCGGTCAATCCGCACACGCCGGCGCGCTCCCCCGCTTCGGGTCACGTGGCGCATCAGCGCAGTCTTACGCTCGCCGGACAAGTCGTTCCGGAGCGGGACGAAGCCAAGCATTTCAAGCTGATCGGCACCACCGGCACGGGCAAGAGCACGGCGATCCAGGAACTGCTGCGGGGCGCCTTGGCGCGCGGCGACCGCGCGATCATCGCCGATCCGGATGGCGGCTACCTGCGACGGTTCCACGATGCCGCACGCGGCGACATCATGCTCAATCCCTTTGATGTGCGCGCCGTGCGCTGGGACCTCTTCGGCGAGATCGCGAGCGCCTATGATGTTGAGCAGCTGGCCCGTTCGCTGATTCCCGATCACGATGGCGCCGATCGGAGCTGGCGGGGCTACGCGCGGACATTCTTTACCGCGGTTACGCGCCAGGCGCACGAGGCGGGCATCCGGGACGTCGGTGAACTGTACCGCCTGCTGGTGGTCGCCGAGACCGATGAACTGCGCGGCCTGGTCCGGGGCACTCCGGCGCAGCCGTTTCTGGACGAACACAACCAGCGAATGTTCGACTCGATCCGGTCGGTGACCGCATCGGCGGTGGGTGCCCTCGAGCACGTCGCCGCCCAGCAGGCGCCTCAGTTGTCGGTACGCGCATGGGTGCGCGATGACTCGCCGGGCGCGCTCTTCATGCCCTACAAGGCCGGCCAGATCGCCGCGTTGCGCGGGGTCATTTCCGCCTGGATGCGCCTCGCCATTTTCGAAACGATGGACCGGGAGGAGGCGCCGCCGGAGGCTGGCGCCGCAGACGCGCGCCGGTTGTGGTTCGTGGTGGACGAGTTGGACGCGCTCGGGCAGATCGACGGATTGAAGGATGCGCTCGCGCGATTGCGAAAATTCGGCGGCCGCTGTTTGCTCGGTTTTCAGTCGCTCGCGCAGGTGTCCTCGTCATATGGCCAAGGCGATGCTCACACGATTGTCGAGAACTGCGGGAACACTCTTATTTTGCGCTGCTCGGCGAGCGAGGGCGGCGGCACGGCGAAATTCGCCTCGCAGTTGATCGGCGAGCGCGAGGTTCTGCGGGCGACGCGATCGACCAGTCGCCGCCTGACGGAGTTCTTCGGCTCGGAAACCCGCAGCGAACACATCGCCATGGAGTCCGCGGTGCTGCCGGCGGAAATCGAACAGTTGCCCGATCTCGCGGGTTACCTGAAGTTTGCTTCGAGCCCGGTCTGGCAGCGCGTCCGCCTGTCACCCGCGGCCGAGCGCAATGCGTCCGCCGCAGCAGCACCCGCACCCGCAGCGGCACCGCTGCCCGCCGCCGCACGACATTTCTGGCGCGACCACCGGGCCTACGCCGGCCGCGCCGAGGCCGGGCGGCGCGGCAACGGAACTGGTGCAGGGCACGGCGCCGCGCATTCGGATCACGGTCGTGAGTAGCGGGGGCGCCGCCATGGATGATGACACGCTGCGCATCGGACTCCTGATGGAGAGTGCACAGGCGCATCAGAAGCTCGCCGAGACGCAGATGGACAGACTCACAACACATATGCAGGGGTTGGACGAGGTCGTGCGAGGCGAGATCCGGCGCACGCTCATCGAGGAATTGCAGGCGGTCACCGCCGAGGCGCGCCGCGCCGCCGAAGCGCTGGGGCGCATGCATCGTGCCGGCAGCCTGCGTGCCGCCGTGTGGGGCTTTGGCCTCTCGGCGCTCTGCGCGGCACTTCCAGCGGCGGTGGCGTGGTGGTCGCTGCCCACCCCGCGGGAATTGGACGCCTTGCGCGCGCAGCGGCAGCAACTGACGAACGGCCTCGAGCAGCTCAAACAGGCAGGCGCCGGCATCGAGTTGCGCCGCTGCGGCACCTCGCAACGGCTCTGTGTGCGGGTCGAGCGCGGCGGGCCGGTGTTCGGTGAAGACGCCGATTATCTCATCGTCAAGGGCTATTGAGGCATTACGCGCATGATGATCCTGTCAATGGTTTTGGAGCACCGGGCCTCGGTCGCGGCCGCCGCGATCGCCGGACTCGGCGCCTGCGTCGCGTGGGTGCGTGCAAGACCGCACGAGACATACCGCCGCGGGGTGAGGCTGCTGTCCGGTCGGGGGGCGCAATGGCGTGCGGCGCGGCGGCGCCCGCGCTGGGGGTCCTGCGTCACGCTGGCGGGTGTTGCGATCGCCCCGCGGGACGAGACCAAGCATTTCAAGCTCATCGGGGCCACCGGCACGGGCAAGTCCACGGCCATCCGCGAACTGATCGGAGCGGCCCTGCGGCGCGGTGACCGGGCGGTGATCGCCGATCCCGACGGCGGGTATACGGCCCGGTTCCACGACCGCTACCGCGGCGACATCGTCTTGAACCCGTTCGACCCCGGTTCCGTGAGGTGGGACTGGTTCGCGGAACTACGCAAACCCTATGACGTCGAGGAGCTTGCTCACGGTCTGATTCCAACCAGTGATGATGCGTCGGGGCGGGAGTGGCGGGGCTACGCGCGAACGTTCTTCACCGCCGTCGCGCGCCGCTGCCTGCAATTCGGCTGGCGTGATCCGGGAGAACTCTGGCGACTGCTCGCCGTGGCGTCCGCGGACGAATTGCGGCCGCTGGTTGCGGGCACACCCGCGCAGCCGTTTCTCGATCCCGACAATGCCCGCATGTTCGGTTCGATACGCTCCGTCACGGGGTCCGCCATCGCCGCGCTCGAGTACGTGCGGGCTCAGCGGGCGGCACCATTTTCGGTGAGGGAATGGGTGAGCGACCGCCGGAGTGCGGGAGCGCTCTTCATTCCGTACAAGGCCGGCCAGATCGCGGCATTGCGTTCGATCATCGCGACCTGGATGCGCCTCGCCATTTTCGAGGCGATGAGCCAGGCGGAGGACGTGGATCAGCGGCTCTGGTTCGTCGTGGACGAGCTGGACGCGCTGGGTCCGATCGACGGCCTCAAGGATGCACTGGCACGGCTGCGCAAATTCGGCGGCCGCTGTGTCCTTGGCTTCCAGTCGCTTGCACAAGTCTCCAGCACGTACGGCACCGGTGACGCGCAAACCATCATCGAAAACTGCGGCAACACGGTTATCCTGCGCTGCTCGGGAAGCGAGAACGGCGGGACCTCCCATTTCGCGTCGCGGTTGATCGGTGAGCGGGAGATGTTGCGCAGGCAGCGCTCCCGCGGCAGCGACCGGGATGAAATCTTTTCGTCCCGGGGCCGGCGCCGGTCGACCAGCATCAGCGAACAACTGGCGACCGAAGTGGCCGTGCTGCCTTCGGAAATCGAGCAGTTGGCCGATCTCACCGGCTTCGTCAAAACGGCCTCGTCCCCAGCCTGGATGAGGGTCGCATTCCATGGATGACGCGCTCGCCTCCGGCCCCGACAACATCCGGAGCGCGGGCTATTGGATCGCGAGCACCCAAAGCCGCTGTGGGTCGTGCGCGGAACTCACACGGGTGGTTGCATTGGCGCTGCCGTCGGGCCACGAGACGCTGGACCTCGATGCGAGCGATGGGACCTTGGAAACTTGGGCTTGCGCCACCCTGCCGGCTGTTCTTTTCGCAGTGTACCGGCTCGCCGCGCCGGTGCGACGGGAGCTGCAGCGGCGATCGCCCGCTTATCGATTGACGTCGGTCGATGGCGCCGAGCAGTGGAACAACCACTGCGAGCACTGCGGGGCGCCACAGGACGAGGAGGAACTGCACGGCGAACCGGACGCCGCCTTCATGCCGGCGAGCGCCGACGCTGGCGCGCGGATCCGGATCGAGGCGATCGCCGAACCGCTCCTTGCGGGTGCCGCTGGCTACGCACCGGATCCACTGTTCTTCCCCCGGGCGACGGTCGCCTGATCCGGTCGATGGCGATTTACGTCCTCAACATGAAAACCTTCGGCCGCGCCAACGGCAGCAGCGCACCGAGCGCGAGCGCGTATCGTTCGGGTGAACGCATCCGCGACGAGCGCACCGGCCGAATCTATGATCACAGCGCGCGCCGCGACGTACTGCACAAGGAAATATTCCTGCCGGCGCGATTGGCCGACGCGGCGCCGGATTGGACGCGCGATCGGTCGATGCTGTGGAATGCCGCCGAAGCGGCGGAATCGCGCAGCAACGCGCGCGTCGCACGCGAAGTGATGGTGGCGCTGCCGGCGGAACTGTCGCACGAGCAGCGCGTCGCATTGGCGCGCGGCTTTTCGCAGGAACTCGCCGATCGCCATGGCTTCGCGCTCGACCTCGCGGTGCACGCGCCGCGGCTCGGCGCCGATCGCGATCCGCGGAATTTCCACGCGCACCTCCTCACCACGACGCGCGAGGTCACCACCGAGGGACTCGGCGCGAAGACCGCGCTTGAACTCAATGATTCGATGCGGCTGCAGCGCGGCTTGGAACCGTTCTACAACGAACTCCTCTGGACGCGGGAGCGCTGGGCCGCCGTCACGAACGAGGCATTGCTCGCTGCGAGCGTCGCGGCACGGATCGACCACCGCAGCCTCGCGGCGCAGGGAATCGATCGCGAGCCCGTGCTGAACCTGCCGCGGGGCTTGCAGGAACTCGAGCGCCGCGGCGAACGCAGCGAAGTGGCCGAACGGCTGCGCGCCGAGCATGAGACGCGTGTGCGGGCGCGGCTCGAACGGTCGGCCGGCGCGGGGCAGTCGCAGCGCGCGGAAAGGCGGATCGATTCCGATCGTAACGCGCTCGCGGAAGCCGCTGCGCCGATCGCGCGCGGTGTTTCGTCCGGAAGGGAGACGCTCGAGGAGATCCGCCGCGAGGCGCGGGAGACCTGGCTGAAATCGCGTCAGTCATCGCCATCCATCGATGCGGCGGCGGCGCGGACGCGGTCGCTCGGCGCGGGAGCGGCGCCTGCGCGCGGTCCGGATCATGCGCCCGACGACGACCTCGGGCGGTAGGACCTGGAGATCTCGAGGCCGATGATTCACTCGATTTCCTTTGCATCCTGCTACGTGTACTCGCCGTGCGGAACGTGCTACACGTCCGGCCGCTCGCGGCTGATGTGCGCGCTGCTCAAGGCCGGCGACGAGGAGTTTCTGCACCGCTATGCGGCGCGCGTACGCGACGTCAGCGCAGCCTTTCCGGAGCTCGCCGGGCTGTTCACTCCGGGCAGCGTGCTGATACCGGTGCCCGGCAGCACGCCGTGGGCCGAACGGCCGCGCTGGGTGGCCGAAGCGCTCGCCCGAGCGCTCGCCCGCGAGGGACTCGGCGGCACCGTGTGGACGGGCTTGCAGCGTGTGCGCCCGGTGCGCAAGTCCGCGACCGCGCAAATGGGCCGGCGGCCGACCGTGGCGACGCACCTTCGCTCCTTCGGGGTCGACACGGGCTGCGTGCCGCTCGCGGACTGCGTGCTCGTCGATGATGTGGTCACCAGGGGCCGGACCCTGCTCGCCGCGGCCACTGTGATGCAGGAGGCATTTCCCAGCGCGCGCATTCGTGCATTCGCGTTGGTGAGGACCATGGGCCGCATTCCCGAGGTGCGGCGCCTGATCGAACCGTGCTGCGGCGAGATTCGTTGGTGGGGCGGCGACGCGCATCGCGAACCGTGAGGCGCCGCCGGGCATCATTGAGGGAGTAACCGGGTCACGCCACGCCGCCGGGTTGAGCCCGTTAGCTCTTCGGCCAGACCACTGGGACCCGGGATAACGGTTGGCAAAATATCGCACCAACCCGGCGGCGTGACGCATCTCAACGCAATCGCCTGTTTCAGGATTGGGGGAATCCGGCGTGCAGTTCGCTGCCGTCGAGCGCAGCCTTCCGAACAGCGAGTCCCTGGGAGCAGTCGCCGAGTAACTGCAGACGGTCCCCGCCAGGCAAATACTCGTCAAGCATCAAAGCTCGTCTGTTCGTTGAGATTCACATTGAGCCGCCCTACTTGCCAGGAACGCGACGACACCCGCGCGGACCACACCCGCGTTGAATGTGATCGGCGCCGCGCGTGTGGGTTTGACACTGGATCGCGCGGGGCTTCAACCGGCATGCCAAACGGCCAATCATCGGTGCCTGGTTTATACTGGCGGGTATGGGCAGCAAGATCGATTTTGCGACGGTTCCGGTGCAGTCGGGCAGCAGCTATCCTGCGCCCTTCGACGTATCTTGCGCCGGTCAGTCCTCGCAACGGCTGGCGCGCCACGCGGGCCTCACTGCGTTCGGCGTCAATCTCACCGTGATCGAGGCCGGCGCGTGGTCGAGCCAGCGTCACTGGCACAGCCACGAAGACGAATTCGTCTGGGTACTCGAGGGTGAATTGACCTTGATCACCGATGCCGGCGAAGAGGTGCTGCGTGCCGGCGATTGCGCGGCCTTTCGGCGCGGCAATCCCGATGGGCATCACCTCGTCAACAGGTCCGCCCGTCCGGCCAAGGTATTGGAGATCGGCAACTCCGATCCACAGGATCGCTGCGTCTATTCCGACATCGACATGGTGGCGGAACCGGGTGTCGCGGGCTACAGCCATCGCGACGGATCGCCGTATCCCGAAAAATAGATCGGGCGCTGCGCCGCTGCCCACGGACGCGGTGCCCGCGAGCCGCCCGCTGTCGGGCCTCGCGGCACGGGATCTCATGCGCCGGCTCGAGGCCGCGCTTGCCGCGGGCGACGGTTTTGCCGGAGCGCATTGTGTACACGAGATGTGGATGCGCGGTGAGATCTCGCTCAACATCGAGCGGGCGCTCGCGGCCCTGTGGCGCTGCGCGGCGGCTTCGATTCCGGACTGGCTGCCGATGCGCTACATCGAGCGTCTGCCGGAGATCTACGAGATCGCGCTCCGGTTCCGCGCCCCCGGTGGGCGCTCCAACATCTACGTGGTTTTGCTTGATTATCGGGACAGCCGCGCCGATCCTTATGGATTGTACGTGGGCATGAGCCGCTATGCGCCGGCCGACCGGTTCGATCAGCACAAGGCGGGAATCCGCGCCGCCGGCAGCGTGCTGCGCCGGGGTCTCGAGGTGCTGACGGGACCGACACTGCATTTGCAGCACATCCGCCGAGCCGATGCGGCGCGGATTGAGGTGCAGCTTGCGGAGGCTTATGCGGCGGTGGGTTTCTTCGTTCAGGGCGGCCATTGAGAGGGGCAATGATTCTCATCGGGATGTTCGATTCTCCATTCGTGCGGCGCGTGGCCGTGAGTTTGAACGTGCTCGGCATGTCCTTCGAACACCGAGACTGGTCGGTGGGCAAGGATTTCGACCGCATCCGCGAATTCAACCCGCTCGGCCGCGTGCCGACGCTCGTCATCGATGACGGTAACCCGCTGATGGAGTCATCGGCCATCCTCGATTACATCGACCAGCGCGCGGGTCCGGAACGGGCGCTCCTGCCGCCCGCCGGCGTACCGCGTCGCGAGGCGCTGCGCCTCATGGCGGTGGCGACGGGGGCGGCAGAGAAGGGCATCTTGCAGGTGTACGAGTCGGTGTTCCGGCCGGAGGAGAAGCGCCATTGGCCGTGGCTGGAACGCTGTCGCCTGCAGACCTTCGCCGCGCTGGATTTGCTCGAAGCGGAGGCCGGCGCGCGCCATGGACGCTTCCTCGTGGGCGAGCACCTGACGCAGGCGGACATCACCGTTGCCTGTGTCATGCGGTTCTTGACGGATGCCGTCGCGGTGAAGCGCGATCCGTCGGACTACCCGGCGCTCAGCGCGCTCGGCGCGCGGTGCGAGTCGCTCCCCGCCTTTCGGGACGCGGCGGCCGTGTTCGAGGCGCCGCGCAGCGTGTAGTGAGCGTGCTTCAGGCGTCGGCGAGGTGCGGGAGCACCAGATCCACCTGGTCGGCGGCGCCGAGCACGACGGGCGTGCGTTGATGAATTGCGGTGGGCGTGACATCGAGGATCCGCTTGCCGGGCGCGGCGTACGCCTTGCCGCCGGCCTGTTCCATGATCATCGCCATGGGATTCGCCTCGTACATGAGGCGCAGCTTCCCATCCGGCGACTTGGCGGTCGGCGGATAGAGGAACACGCCGCCCTTCAGCAGGATGCGATGGACGTCCGCCACCATCGCGCCGGCGTAGCGGCTCGAGTACCCGTTGCCCTGGGCCCAATCGAGGTAATTGCGGTAGCCGGCGGGAAAACTCCGGCGATTGCCCTCGTTCACCGAGTAGCAGGCGTTGCCCGCCGGGATCTTCAGGTTGCGTTCGACCCGCATGAAAGCGCCGATGGAGGGATCGAGAACGAACAAGTCGACTCCGTGACCCAAGGTGAGCACGAACACGGTGGAGGAGCCGTACAGGACATAGCCCGCGGCCACTTGTCGGTGCCCGGGCTGCAGCAGCGAGTCGCGGCCGCGCTCGCCGTCGTGGGTGAGAATGCTGAAGATGGTGCCCACGCCGCCGCACACGTCGAGATTCGATGAGCCATCGAGCGGGTCGAACAGCACGCAGTAGCGGCGCGCGCCATGCTGATCGTCGCGCAGGATTACGGGCTCCTCGTTCTCCTCGGAAGCGACGATGGCGACTCCCTCGCGTCCGCCCAAGGTTCGCAGCAGCACGTCGTTGGCGAGGACGTCGAGCTTTTGCTGCACCTCGCCCTGCACGTTTTCGGCGCCGGCGCTGCCGAGCACGTTCTCGAGTCGGGCGCGGCGTACTTTGTCGGCGATGATCTTGGCGGATATGGAGAGCGCCGAGAGAATCCACGAAAAGGTTCCGGTGGCCTGGGGGTGATGCGTTTGTTCCTCGAGAATGTGCGCCTGCAACGTCGTGATGCGGATGAGATCCCGGTTGGACGCGGCCGTGTCTTTCACTGCGATGTTCATGTGGCTTCCGGCGATTGGTGGGTGGACGATCGGGGGCTGAAACGGCCCGCCAAGCATGCCATGAACGCCGGATCCCGACATGCCCGCGCGGACGGCGCGAATGACGTCGCGCGGGGCGTTCGGCCGGTTACAATTCGCGAATGGTCACCGTTCACCATTTGAACAATTCGCGCTCCCAGCGGGTGCTCTGGCTGCTCGAGGAGCTGGGCGTCCCCTACGAAGTGCAGCGCTACGAGCGCGATCCGAAATCCATGCTGGCGCCGCCCACGCTGCTCGCGGTGCATCCGCTCGGCAAATCTCCGGTGATCACCGACGGGAGCCTCAGCGTGGCGGAATCGGGCGCCATCGTCGAGTACCTCGTTGAAACTTATGGCAATGGGCGATTGATCCCGCCGGCGGGTACTCCCGACCGCCTGCGCTACACCTACTGGCTGCATTACGCGGAGGGGTCGGCGATGCCGCCGCTGCTCGTGAAACTCATCTTCGAACGCATCAAGACGACGCCCATGCCGTGGCCGGTGAGTGCGATGGCGCGGCGCGTCGCGGACGGCGTTTTGAGTGCCTTCGTCGAGCCGAATCTGGTCCGCCATCTTGATTTCATGGAGTCCGAACTCGCCGGCCGGGCCTGGTTCGCCGGCGTCGAATTCACGGCTGCTGACATTCAAATGAGTTTTCCGCTCGAGGCGGCCGCAAAACGCGCCGGCTTGAATTCGAGCCGGCCGAGGCTGATCGAGTGGCTCGCGCGGATCCATGCCCGGGATGCGTACCAGCGGGCTCTGGTGCGCGGCGGTCCTTACGATTTCTGAGGCGGCCGCCGAAGATCTCGACGCCGCTGCGCCCGATCCCTGCATCCAGGCCCCCATTGGCACCGAACTCGTATCACACGATGGAGGTGCCATGGTGATGCGTTTGCCGTTGCTTGGGTTGTGCCTGTGGTGCGCGAGCGCCGCGGCAGCGAACAGGGCCGCCGACGGGCCGCCGAGCGGCGGGGTAGACGAGCCTGCGAACGGCTATGTGACATATTCCGGCACGGCCCGCGCCCGGCATGGACCCCGCGTGCTGTATCTGGAGCGTGATGTCGTCCGCTATCAGAACGGGCGCCCGGCGGAACGCGTCGTGCTCTACTCGTGTGCGAACGGCGTGGCGTTCGCCCGCAAGGAAGTCACGTACGTCGACCCGCTCGCACCGGATTTCATGCTCGAGGACGTGGCGAGCGGCATGCGCGAGGGCATTCGCTCGGTCCCGCCGGGCCGCTCGGTCCGTGCGGCCCGGTCGGTGTTCTTCGAGTCGCGCAACGAGCCGCCGAAGAGCGGTCCGCTGCCCCAGGTCGCGGACTTGGTGGCCGACGCGGGCTTCGATGAGTTCGTGCACCTGCATTGGGATGACCTGGTGAAGGATCGCACCCTGACCCTGCACTTCTTGCTGCCGAGCCGCCTCGATGACTATGCGTTTCAGGTGCGGCGCCTGCGCGCGGACCGGATCGAGGGCGTGCCGGTGCAGGTGTTCCGGCTGCGACTGTCCGGATTTTGGGGCTGGATCCTGCCGGGCATCGACGTCGCCTACGGCGAGGCGAACCGTGTGTTGGTGCGCTACGACGGACTGTCGGACCTGCGCGATCCATCGAACGACAACTTCCAGACTGTCGTGAGCTTTGCGCCGGGCGATCGCCACCAGGCGGACGGCGACCCCCTGCGCGAAGCGCGGCAGGCGCACCTCGCGCCTTGTACGTAGACTCTGGCCGATGTTCGACCTCGGGATCTATTGTCTAGGCTTTGCTGCCATGCTGGCCGCGGCGCTCGTTACGTGGGTGGCGAGCGTCTTCAAACGTAACGTGGCCATCGTCGACAGCGTGTGGTCGCTCCTATTCTTGCTGGGAGGCCTGAGCTATGCAGCGGACGCGGGGCCACTCGGTCCGCGCGCACGCTTGATCCTGGGGCTGCTGGCCGTTTGGGCGCTGCGCCTGGCGTTCTATATCACCTGGCGTAACTGGGGGCACGGCGAGGACCGGCGCTACCAAGCCATTCGCGCGCGCAACGAGCCGCATTTCGCTCTGAAGAGCGCCTACTTGATCTTCGGCCTGCAGGCCGCACTCGCCTGGATCATCTCGCTGCCGCTGCTCGGTGCGATCACGAGTGCGGGGGCGCTCGGGTTGCTGGACGTCATCGGGACTCTCCTCTGGCTGGTCGGCATCACCTTCGAGGCGGGCGGCGATTGGCAGCTCGCCCGCTTCAAGGCGGACCCTGCGAACCGCGGCCAGGTGATAGACCGGGGATTTTGGCGCCTGACCCGGCATCCGAATTACTTCGGTGATTTTGCGGTGTGGTGGGGCTTCTATCTCCTCGCCGTCGGCGCGGGTGCATGGTGGAGCATCCCCGGGCCGCTGCTGATGTCGTTCCTCCTCCTGCGGGTATCGGGGGTGTCGCTGCTGGAGAAGGACATTGGCGAGCGCAGGCCGCGGTATGCGGAGTACGTCCGGCGCACCAATGCGTTCTTTCCCGGACCGCGGAAAGGCTGACCCTCACCGTGACCCCTCGGTCCCTGTTGCGCCGCAGCCTCGAGCTCGATCCCGGCAATGCGCCGTTTCGCGCGCGGCACGGTGCTGGTCCATGCGGGCCAGTACGAGCTCGCGGAATCGCATCTGCGCGACGTGTTGCAACGGCACCAGGCTGCGCGGCGGCGGCCCCCTCGCTGTCACCAGGCGACGCGGGGTGGATGGCGCTCGCTGCGTATCCACTGCGACAGCAACCACTTCTCCCCGGCCACCACGGGCATGCCCGCATGGAGGCTGTCCTGGTGACCGCGCCCATCGGCGCTCACATTATGGAAATGCAGCAGATCGCCGCGGCGTGGCTCGATGGTGAGGTCGAGTCTCGGAAAGCAGGTTCTGCCGCCGCGGTAATCGTCATTGAGATAGAGCAGCGCGGTCTGTGCCCGCTGGCCGCCATCGGCCAGCGACCGATGTGTACCGGCGCCGCCTTCATTGAAGTAATCCACGTGCGCCTTGAATTCCTCACCCGCGCGATAACGCAGTATCTGCAGGAATTCGCCGTTCAGCACGGGTGTGCCGCAGACGCGGCCGATGCAGCGCTCGAGCGCTTCCAGCACGTGATCGTGCTCACGCGGACCGAGCGTGACATGCGAGCTGTTGCGCATCGGATCGGCGCGCACTTCGCCGGTGCGCGCATCCACGATTTGCGAGCGCTGGACCCGCGGCGCGGCCAGCTTGATGATCATATCGAGCACCAGCGGATGGATCAGCCCGGGCAGTGTGCGAATCAGCGGCGACTGGCGGAGGGGGAGGGCCTGGGGAAGCGGCAGGTCGGACGCGAGAACCGGCAGCGCCTCATCCACGAATGTCCAGTCGACGGCCGACGGCGAGGCGCCGCCGATCCCTTCGGCACGCGCGGAGGCCAGGGCATGCGCGGCGGCGGCATCGCCGCGCCGCGCCGCTGCGTCCAACAACGGACCCACGAGATTCCAGCATCCGTGACAGACGCCGAGCATCGCCAGCTGGCGCAGCGCGCCGGCATCGCCCCGGCGGGCCGCCGCCGCGACATATCGCAGACCGGTTTCGCGGTCGCCGACCTCAAAGGCCGCGAATCCATGCAATTCGCCGAGCAGAAGATTCGCTTCCATTTCGGTGGCGGCGAGCGGTTGCAGCAGCTGCATGGCCTGCTCCGGATCGCGCGGGCAGCGGCGCCCGTCCATGAGAAAAGTGGCCAGCGTGAGCTGCGCCGGAATCAGCGCTTGAGCCGCGGCCAGACGCAGCCAGTGCAGGCTCTCGCCCCACTCTCCACGCCGGTGCAGCACCGAGCTCAGCGCATACTGCGCTTCGGCGTCGCCCGATTTCGCCCGCGCGGCGGCTTCGTCGATTGAAATGCTGCGCGCCATCGATGCTCCCTCAGGTCGGCCGCAGCCACGAGGCACGCGGCCGAAGGCCCGTCGTCGCGAATTGTACTCCAGGGTTGTACTCCCTGGATTCGCCCGGCTGGGAACTGGACAGCCGGCCGACGATCACGGGATCATGGCGGCATGCTGGACATACCCGGTGCATCCTTTCTCGACAAGGCCTCCCTCGTGGGTGGTTGCGTGCGTTTGGCGCTCGCGGTCGACGCACGCCGCTTGCGTGATGAGGTGCGGGGTCTGCCCGCCGACGTGTGGGGCAGCCCCGGGGGGCGCGTGGGCGTGCATCGGGCCGCTGAAGCATTGTTCCTGCGCGGCCATGCGCCGGCCGAGGGAGATCTGCCGGTCACGGACCGGCCGGTGCTCGATCGGCTGCCGTATATCCGGTGGCTCATCGAGACGATGCTCGAGGCTCCGCCCCTGCGCTGCCTGCTCGCGCGGCTCCCCGCCGACACCGTGATCGCGCCGCATGTCGACCGGCCGCCGTATTTCGCGAAGACTTTGCGCGTACACATCCCGGTTGAGACCAACGAGAGCGTGTACATGGTCGCGGACGGACTTTCGTACTCCATGGCGGACGGTGAGGTCTGGGTGCTCAACAACAGCGCCGTGCATGCGGTGTGGAATGCGCATCCAACCCGCGCACGCACGCACCTCATCTGCGATTGTCTGCCGAGTCCATCGCTGCTTGGCCGGCTTGCGCAGGGTGAGCGCGGCCTCGGCGTGTCGCGCCCGTTCGTGGAGCATCGATTGCGCGAATCGACCGTCCCGAAGGTCGCTGCCGGCGGATGATCACGACCGACCGCTTCGTTTTCCTGCATCTTCACAAGTCCGGCGGTACTTTCGTCAACGAGTGCCTGCTGCGCTTCTTGCCGGACGCCCGCCAGATCGGCTATCACCTGCCGCGCTCGCTCGTGCCGCCGGAAGCCGCGGCATTGCCGGTGCTCGGCTTCGTCCGCAATCCCTGGAGCTACTACGTATCGTGGTATTCGTTCCAGGAGGCGCGGCCGAAGCCGAACTTTCTGTTCCGGATCTTGAGCGAGGACGGACGTCTCGGGTTCGAGGAGACCGTGCGCAACATGCTGAACCTGGGCGCGGGCAGCCTGCGCCTGGATCTGCTGCTGCGCGCCCTGCCAGGCCAGTACAGCAACCAGGGCTTGAATCTGCCGCGGTTCGCACTCGCGCCGATTCGCGATACGCGGCTCGGCTTCTATACCTTTCTGTATCGCTATCTCTATGCCGGCGGCAGCACGCCGGTGGTCGTGGGGCGCCTCGAGCTCTTGCGAGATGAGCTCATCCCGATGCTCGAGAGCGTTGGCCAGCCGGTCGGCACCGACATGCGCCAATATGTGGAGCACGAGGCGCCTGCGAACACCTCGTCTCACGCGGCGTACGCGGAGTACTACGGCGCGGCGCTGCGCGAACTCGTTGCCGAACGGGATGCGGAGATCATTGCGCGCCACGGCTACCGGTTCTAGACCACGTCGGCTCCGCCTCGATTGAAGGGAAATCTGCCGCGCTCGCGGCAGGCGACTCAGCCCGGATTGGTGGCTTCGACGAACAGCGAGTAGTGGCGCCCACCATAAGTCGCGCTCGCGACGCTGCTGACCTGATCGACCCGCAACCCGGGATGCACGCTCGCCATGTAACTGGAACGGACGATGCCCGTGAAGCCGGCATCGGCGAGCACCCGCGCGAGTGTTTCGAAATCGTAGCCATACTTGTGCGACTCGAACAGATAGGCGGGCTCCGCGCCCGCGCCCGCATAGGCAAGAAAATCCTCCAGGCGCGTCGGATTCGCCGGCCACCACGGCCACGCTTCGCGGCGATTCCCGAAGAATGCTGCGTCGTTCTTGACGTACGCTTCGATGCATTGCTCGATGTCCGGCACGACCAGACGCACCACGCCGCCCGGGGTGAGCACCCGCCGCAATTCGGCCATGAACGGCTTGACGTCGCGCGGGAAGAAGAGATGCTCGAGCAGATGCGAGACGAACACGTAGCGCGTGCTGGCCGGCGCGAACGGCAGTCCCCACTGGACGTTCATGGCGAGCGGTGCCGGGAACACGTCGATGTTGATCCAGCCCGGCAGCGGGTTCTTGCCGCAGCCGATGTGCAGCATGAGCTCCCGCGCACCGGCGGGGACCGCGAGCGCCGCGAGCTGGCGGCTCAAATAGGGCTGACGCAACGCGTATAGTTCGCTGCGCAAGCCGTCCACTGCGGCGAGCAGTGCCATGAGGCGGCGCTCCACGCCGCTGCCGGTGCGCTCGCGCAGTGCTTGCTCGGCATGCGGACCGAAGCTCAGCAGATCGCACGCGGTCTCGTAGAAGCTGCGCGCCAGGAGCCGCAGATGACTCTTGGTGCGCACGGCTTGTTCCGCGTCGGCGGGCGGCTCGGCCTGTCCCGCGTCGGTCTCGACGAGCACGCCGCTGCGGGTGAGATAATCGACCACCTGCGAGGCGGCCGCGCGGTCGGCGGCCTGCAGCGTTGCGATGGCTGCCGCGGCGCGCTGGGGTTTCGCGAAACGGCACAGCCAGCCGATGAGCGCCGGGTCCTCGCTCTCGAAGGCCGGCAATCTGCTCGACGTGGTGTGGATCAAGATGCGTCCACCGCGAACGCGCAGCAGGGCATCGGCGGCGAAGGTCAGGGGCGCGGTCACCGACCGAGATCCCGCAGGCGGTCCCACGTGGAGTTCACGCTGGGTAGGACCCGAATCAGCGCTTCTTCGTTGCGGCGCCACTTGTCGGCGCGCGGCGGCGTCTGGGTGAAGCGCGACAGCGGCAGCGGGGCGGCGACGCGCGCTTGCACGGCTCCTCGGAAAGCGATGCCCGAAAAGGCACAGAGCCGCTCGATCGCGGCGGCGGGTTGGGCGATCAGCTCGGCATAGCTCACGGAATGCCAGCGGTGAGGCGGCAACCGCTCGAGGTCGTTGAGCAGCAGATCATTGGTCACCTGCCACTGAAACGCCGCAATCGTTTCCAGGCTCTGACCACGCTGCGCCGGCCAGCCGGGCGGAAGAATCAGAGACCAGGGCCCGTCGAAGCCGGGCAGGCCGTTGTACGTCTTCCAGTTCCCCGAGCGCCATGCTTCCATGATGCTGCTGAGATTTTCGCGCGGGTCGCGCCACAGGAACACGAACAGCGCGTCCGGGAACAGACGATCGAAGAACGGGACGCGCAGCGCGTTCTTCGGCGTCTTCTCGAGCAGGCGCAGCAAGGACGCAGGCGGCACCGGCCGGCCGTGCGAATCCACGAGATGCAGCATCAGCTGCTCGTGGATGTGCGCCGCCACCGGACCCGCGGCGTGCTCTGCATCGAGCCGATTCGATTCCACGCCGGGGGCGCCGGGCCGCAACTGCGGCAGTCCCTCCACGAGCCAATGCGCCTCGCCGCCCACGGTGCACAATTCCTCGCTGACGGCAAGGGTCTCGAACAGCAGCGTGCTCCCCGAGCGCGGCGCGGCGACGATGAAGATCGGCCGCTCGAAGGCAAGCACCGCCGGCGAGGATGGCCGAGGCGAGGATGGCCGAGGTGAGGAATTCGACGGAGGCGATCCAGCGTCGGAAGGTAACGGGGCCGATGGCATGGGCGGCGGTGGCAGGAGTGCGCGCAGCACGCGGCCTTCGAGCACCTGATGCACCGGTACGCGATTGGTGCGCATGATGAGACCCGCGCCGAAGTCCTGGGACGCCTCCCGAATGCTGTCGCGCAGCTTCACGTACTCCGCCCGTCCGTTCTCGTGTTCACCGAACAGCTGGTAGAGTTGCCGCCAGTCGCAGCGCAGAGAATCGAGCAGGTCGCCGTAGCGCACCAGCCGGTCGGAGCGCTCCGTGGGGCCGTCGCTCGTCAGTTCGGCCTTGAGATCACCGAGCAGCAGATCAACCTCGGCCGGCGGCATGACAGGCCGCAGCGAGATTCGCTCGCTGAGCAGTGGAGGATCGCGGGCGGGATCATAGCGAAGGAGGTGCTGCGTTGCCTGCGGTACATCGCCCGCGGCCACGAGACGCCAGAAGGGAGCGCTGCCCGAGGTATCGGCGACCAAGTGGATGCGCTCGGCATCCACCGGGTTCTCGACCCAGTGCAGTCGCCAATTGTCGAACAGCCACGCCTCGCCCGCGGCCATGTGCACGGAGCGATCGCCGCAGTGAAACCGCACTTCGGGGTGGGTGACTACGGGCACGTGCAGGCGAACTCGGGAGAACCAGTGATGGTTGATGTCGGCATGGCGCGGCACACCGGCTCGCGCCGACAGCTTGAGCAGGCGCGAGCGGCTCCACACCACGCCGAAGCTCGCGAGCACCTGGCGCAGGTACGGTGCCCGAGCCAGGTGTGCCGTCGGCAGCATGGGCCCGTCGACTTCATCGTTTTCGGTGCCGTTCGCGCTGATGAGGCGCAGCGACGTGTTGCCGGGAATCTCGTTGGGATGCTTGGCCCACGCCGCCGCGGGCATCGCGGCGCATTCCGCGGCCAGCCGTGCCGCATCGAAGCGGACGGGCAGCCGATAGAACGGTTTCGGCAGCTTCATGCGGTGCGGTCGACCGTTTCCCGGAAATCGCCGATGTTGGCGATGAGATCCGAGAGCGCCGCAATCTCGACCGGGGAAAGATCCGGATGCCAGAGATCGAAGATCAGCACGATGCGAACCTTGGCGCTCAAGTTCCACGCCTCGTGCTCGTAGGTGTCGTCGAACAGCACGGTGCGGCCTTCGGTCCAAGCATGGACCTCGCCGCCCACCCTGAGAGCGCACTCCTCCGGCACGATGAGCGGCAAATGACCCACCACCCGCACGTTGGTGACGCCCCGGTGCGGAAGCAAATGCGTCCCCGGGGTGAACACGGAGAACAGCACCTCCGGGCCATGCGCGCGCACGTGCGCGAGCGGCAGGCCCTCCAAGGCGCGTGTCGTTTCCGGACACTGGGCGCAATTTGCCTCGCGACGCACGCCATGGCGGAAGAAGTAATAGCCGGTCCACGTGGGTTCAGTGCCGTTGCCGCGCAGATTCTCGCGCTCGAGCTCTGTCGAAGTGAACACCCGCTCAGCCGCTGCGGGGTTCGGCAACAGCGCTTCCAGCTCAGCGCGGATGGCGGCCGTCTGCGCTTCGAACTGTTCGATCCAGGTGAATCGTGCGCGCGGCAGATACGGGCTCGCCGGCAGGCCGGGCATGTATAGAAAGTTCGGGCGCTGGCGCGGGTCGGGGTAGACTGCCTGCTCTTGGTGAAAATAGATGCGCAGCGTCTGCGCCACGCGGCCGAGCGACTCTGCCCCGTAAGTCTTCCGCAAGGGCTCGAAGGAGCGGGCGAAGGCCGCGCTCTGGTGGGCGGTGACGCGCAAGATCGCCCGCTCCACGAGCGGGCGCAATGCCGGCGGAGTCGAGTCGGCGTTGAGCCATCGGCCGGCGGACTGAGCGTCCTTGACGGATCGCACGGATTGCAACACCGCCGCATCGAGTGCGCCGGCTCGCTCCAGCGCTTCCGCCCAGTAGAGGCGCGCGACGAAAAAATCCGGCCGCAGCCGAACCGCCGTGGCGTGCTGAGTGAGGGCGGCCTCGCCGTTGCCGGACGCGTCCTCGGCTCGCGCCAAGTGATGGTGCGGCGCAGCATCGTCCGGGGCGGCTGCCACGGCGCGACGCAGGAATTCCGTGGCCCGGCTCGCTTGACCGCGCGCGAGCGCGGCGAGGCCGAGCACGGTCAGGGCTTCAGGGTGCTCCGGCATCTGCTCGAGCAGACGCGCGAAGGCCGCTTCCGCTTCGGGGAGGCGACCCTGTCGCAATAATGCCTGTGCCTCGGATTCGCTCACGTCGCCTATGATACCGGCCATGGATCCCAAATCTTTGACGCATTATATCCGCGCGTACGATGCCAGCCTGCGACCGGACTTGTGCGAAAAATTGATCGGCTCCTTTCATTCGATGGAGCGATTCCAAAAGCGCAATGGCCGGGGCGTGCGGGCAGGATTGGAGCAATCGGGATGGTCGGAACTCAATGTGACGCGGCTGGCCGATGCAGCCTTTCTCGGCATGTTTCAACAGCTGATCGATGCGGCGCTGGTCCGCTACAACCAGGATGTGCGCCTCAGCATGCCAATTCCGAACTCGCATCGTTTCTCCGATCTCGTGATCAAGCATTACCGGCCGGGCGGTGAGGATCGGTTCCAATTGCATTTCGACGCGGTCAATCATCTGGCGCACCGCTACCTCGTGCTGCTGTGGTACTTGAACGAAGTGGCCGAGGGGGGCGAGACCAGTTTTCCGCAGCTCGACGTGCGCGTTGCGACGAAGACCGGAAGGCTCCTGGTCTTCCCGCCCTACTGGATGTATCAGCATGAGGGCCTGCCACCTCGCTCGAGCGACAAATACATCCTTTCGACTTATCTCATGTTCGAGGATCCCACTCCGGCATAGCCCCAGCGCTCGAGGTAGGGGGCGAGCGCCGGTTCCACGGGGCCGAGATGTGCCGCGTAGACGCGCCAGCGATCCACCGCCTTGCGATGCACGGGCTCGATGACCTGCGAATAGCTCGGTGTGCTGATGAAGCCTTTGTCGCGGGCATTCTCGTGGGGCCGCAGCACGGCATCGTCCCAGGGCAGTTCGAGGAACTCGAGCACGCGCCGCACCTCGGCCGCCAGGTCAGCGGTGAAATTCTCGTAGCGCAGCTCGAGCACCCGCGGTGCGAGCAGCGCGGTTTGCCCGTACCAGAAGTCGAAGGTGCGCCGGTAGCCGAGGGCCAGGGTCGGGAGATCGGCGCAGAGCAACGCAAAATCCGGGGTGCGGAAATGCTGCATGAAGCAGCTGAGGATGACGTCATGGGGATGGCGCACGGCGAGCAGGATGGGCGCCTCCGGGAAGAGGCGCCGGATCACGGGGAGGCGCAGAATATTGAGGGGGTTCTTGTCGACCAGCCGGCGGCCGGGGCCGACGGCGGCTTTGGTACGCACCCGCTCCCAGTAGCGGGACCTGATGGCGGCGAGCTGTGATGGGGATAGCGCTGCCATCCGCTCGGGGTACGCCGCCCCCTCGGCAATCAAGTCGTCGAGTGCGGCCTGCACGAAGGGTTGTTCGTCCATGGAGACCAACGCCGGATGGGCATCCAGCGTCAGTTCCAGCAGGGTCGTTCCGGAGCGCGGGAACGCCACGATGAACACCGGGCTCTCCTCGAGCGGGGGCGCCCCGGGATCGGACCAGCCGGCGACGTCCTCTGGATCGCAGCCGAAGCGGGTGATGACCATGCTGGGTGCGCCGCGGGCCGCAAGGATGGGCGCAGTCATCTTGAGCAACGCCGTCTGCGAGCGATGCGCGTCGCGCAACGTCGCGAAGGCCTCATCGTAGCGCCGCAGGGCGTCCAAGGACTTCGCAAGGGGAAATTCCAGGAGATGCCGCAGCTCGAACTCGCGGCACTCCTGAAGGAGTTTGCGGAAGCCGGAGCAGGCGGCCTCATGATCGCCGCTGCGCTGTGCGAGCTGCGCCGTGATGAGGGTGATTTCGGCGTCGAGCCGGTTTGCGCCGGGATGCGCGGACAGCTGCGCCAAGCGCATTCCCGCTTCCTCGAGCCGGTTGGTGCGTTCGAGGAGCTGCACCAGGGTGAGCAGGGGATGTGGACTCGCGACACCGTTGGGGTCGGTCACGGCACGGCGAATGGCCGCCTCCGCGCGCTCGGCGTCGCCGAGCTTCATGAGCAACAGTCCGATATCCGCGGTCAGATCGGGGGTGAGGCCGGCGAGATCCTCCCAGTGCTCGAGCGCCGCGAGTGCCTCGGCGGTGCGCAGGCGCTCATAGCAGCAGGTCGCAAAATAGTAGCGGATTTCCGCATCGTCCGGCGTGAGCGCCACCGCGTCGGCGAGTACGGCGCGACCCGACTCATAATCGCGCCTGTCGATGTGCGTCAGCCCCACGTTGTAGAAAAAATCAGCCGAGCGAGCGCCGAGCGCGGCGGCTTCCGCATAGGCATTCAAAGCGTCGTCGTACCGGCCGGCGCAGCGCAGGGCGGTGCCGAGGTTCATCCGATGCGCGGGTTCCCGGGACTGTGCGGCGGCAAGAGTGCGAAAGATTTCGGCCGCCTCGGCGAAGCGGCGGGCGGCGTGCAAGAAGTAGCCGAGGGCGCCCAGCGCCCCGCCGTGCGCGGGATCAACCGCGAGCGCATCCCGGGCGAGGCGCTCTGCGGCAACGGCTTGGTCGCCGGCGAATGCCGTCCAAGCGGCCTGTACCAACTCGCCGGCATCGGCGGAGGGACTGGTCATTCGATGAGCATAGCGAAATAAAAAAGGCCGCGTGTCTCGACGACACGCGGCCCCGACGAGGGCGAAAACCTTGGCTTGTTATTTTTCGCGCTAAATCCTCAAAACTTCTGCGAGACCGATAGCAGCCAGCGCCGTCCCAGCGTGTCGTACGTGTTCACGTCCGTGTTCGCGTTGACGACGTTGTTCTGGTAGAAAATCGGCGGCTGCTTGTCGAAGATATTTTGAATGCTGAGCAGAACCTTGGTCTTCGTCGCGAAGTTGTAGCCGAGCGAGCCGTTCCAGTAGACGACGGAACCAATGTCGAGCGGCGGATAGGGAGCACCCGTCGCCGTCACCCCCGACGCCGCGGGATCATCAACCTGGAGGTGGTGGATGTACTGCGCCGAGAGCAACCCCTCGAAGTCCCAGCCGGCCCAGCCCATCGAGGCCAAACCGCGGTAGCGTGCAAAGTTGCCGAACTGCTTGTTGTAGGTGCCGTCCACCTGTTCCGGGGCCGAACCCGGAGCCGCCGTGTACAGATAGCTCATCGTATCGGTGATGCTCACCTGGAAGTTGAACGATCCGAGGAACGTGTTGCGCAACTGATAGTTGATCCCGAAGTCGACGCCGTCGGTGGTGAGCGATGCCAGATTGAAAGTAGGCTCCTGGAACACCTCGATATTCCCTGCGGACGCGCCCGTGGTGTATCGCGTGACCAGGTTGCAGAATGTCGGGCTGCCGGTGGCAACGCATTGCCCGATGGAATAATTCGCATCCAGCGTCGTGATCACCTCATTCAGCTTGTAATTCCAATAAGTGGCGTTGATCGACAGGCCCTTGGCGAAACTCGGGTCGAACACGAAACCCGCCGTCCAGACATGGCCCTGTTCGGGCTTCAGGTTTGGGTTGCCGGACACGAGGCCCGTGATCTGGCCATTGGATTCCACGAAGGTGCCATCCGTCGGCACCCCCTGGCACGCGAGCTTCAGATTGGGATTGGCCGCCACTTTCGCGGCCGTGAGGCCGTTACAGGGATCGACGAAGGTCTCCGAGGAGTTGGCCGGCGGTGAGAACAGATCTTCGATGGTCGGCACGCGGAACACCTGCGCGAACGTGGCGCGCGCCAACAGGTCCTTATAAGGACGGTATTCCACCTTGAATTCCGCCTTGGTGGTGCTGCCGAACAGCGAGTACTCCGAATGGCGCACGCCGGCATCGAGATCGAGGGCCTTCACGCCCGGCAGGTCCTTCAGCAGCGGCACGAACAGCTCGAGGTACTCTTCGCGGGAGAAGTAGCTCCCGGTCGTCGGTGACGTGCACTGTTCGTTCGAGACGAGACAGGTGAGATAGAGCGGTGGCGAGGAGACGGCGAGCGCGCTCGGCTCGAACTGATTCGACAAACCATGGTAGGCAAAGCCCGCCGCGGCCTTCACTTCTCCCGCCGGTAGGGCAAACAGGCTGCCGTTGAAATCGAGCTCGCCGCTCTTATATTGATAGTAGTCTTGGTCGACTACGGCGACCAGAATTGACTTCAGTGCCGCGTTCGCCACCGCCGATTGCTGATTGAAGATGTCATAAGGCGTGCAATTTGCAATGGGGGCGGTCGGCGTGCCGCAGGTCGGCACGCCGTTCGACAAGAATGAGGGGCCGAGCGCCGCTGCAAACGCGCTGCCCAAGAAGTAGCCGTTGTTGCTCTGCGAGTAGGTGAGGGTGCTGTAGCCCAAGTTCGCATCGTAGGTCCAGTCGCCGAGCCCGAGCTTGCCCTTCACTCCGACGTTCGCCACCGCGGTGTCGGTGTCCGCCACCAGCACGCGATCCCCCAGTCCCGACAGGCGCCACTCCGCATCGGGGTTGCCGGTGGTCAAGCCGCCGAAGTCGATGCCGAAGGGGTTATAGATGTTGTTCTTCGAAATGACCACGTCGTCGACCTGCGAATCGAAGGGCAGCGGCGCCTCTTCGGCATTCGAATGCGTGTGGTTGTACGTGAAATTGGCATAGGCAGTTGCGTACTCGTTGATGTCGTAGCTCACGCGGCTGAAGGCCTGAGTGCGCTCGACCGGGGTCGTCAGCAAATTGTCCGGCTGATAATTGAATTTATCCGCGTCGGTGAAACAGCGGTAATCCGCCGTCGAGGTGCCCGAAGCCGCCAAGTTACGCGTGACGCTCTTGCAGTCATACTGATTCGGTACCGGGAGATAGATGCGTCCGGTCGGCGTGCGGCTCGAGCGGCGTTCACTTCCAGGCCGTCCGTGTCCTTGCGGGTGATGAAATTGACCACGCCGCCGACCGCGTCGGAGCCGTAAATCGCGCCCGCACCCTCGGTGAGTATCTCGATGTGGTCGATCATGTTGACCGGTATCTGGTTGACGTCGGTGGCGTCCGAGGCGCCGACGATGCCCTGGCGCCGGCCGTCCACCAGAACCAGCGTTCGTTTCGCATCCAGGCCGCGCAAATCAATGGTGGATTCGCCGAAGCCGCCGCCGTTGTTGACGGCGGGACTTACGCCGTTGCCCGAGACCGAGGGCAGACGCTGAATGATGTCGCCAACGGTCTGATAGCCGGAGTTCTGGATCGCCTTGGCGTCGATGACCGTCACGGAATTGGCGGTTTCGGTGTCGACGCGGCGAATGCGCGTGCCGGTGACGGTGACTTCTTGAAGGCTGGTATCGGCCGCGTCCGGCGCTGGACCGTCTGCCGGGCCGGCCCCGGCCGTTGATACGAACGACAGTGACGTCGCCGCCGCACCGGCGGCGCCTACCGCGAGGCCAATGGTCTTCTTGAGACTAGATTTGGTCGACATATTCTAGAGTGCTCCCTGATATCGGCCGAGACGCCCGCAGATGAATGCGGGCATGCGCCCCCGAACC
>Ga0302319_10003004_pt1 | contig 35715 bp, 26 predicted proteins | sample Bog_T0_2_FD_203319 | JGI IMG/M metagenome (GOLD analysis project Ga0302319, IMG submission 203319) | Peat permafrost microbial communities from Stordalen Mire near Abisko, Sweden - Bog_T0_2 | ecosystem: Environmental > Terrestrial > Soil > Wetlands > Peat | place: Sweden: Abisko, Stordalen Mire...
TCCATGAAGACTGGAGCGCGGCGACCACGGGGGAACTTTGGGACAATCTCATTCGAAGACATGTCCTCCACTCGTCTACATCAACAGACGCTCAAATGCCTCCAGAGCAAGTAGATCGCGACACCTCTAGTGACTTCACGCCATTATCGAAACAGTCGAATATGAGCAATTCGACATTCCGAAATTCGCTCGGCGTACTGGCCCCGGGAGTATCCGGAGAGACTCGCGTGGGTGTTAGTCGTGTTACCGCGCAACGTCCGAGCAATTTGAGAATCTGTTGACGCTCGATAGGCGGTGATGTGATTTCAGAATGAGAACTTGTATTCCATGTACAAGCGCTCACTTCAAAACTTCTTTTCAGTGAGGACCTCGCACCTCATCCCCAAGATTGCCACCCTCGCCGTGTCGTCGTTTGTTTTAGTGGCGTTGGTCAACATCGACGCTTCGGCTTCCGCGTTCGGCGGCAGGGACTCGAGCGCCGTCCGATCCGACGTCGTCTTGACCCTGGCCTCCGAATCGAGCAGCAGCCAGTTTTCAGGGCTTGTAAAGCGTTGGTCTACGGGCTCGGTGGTCATACCGGTCGCGAATCCGACGACCACCACCAGCGGCAGTGCCGGCGGTGCCAGCAGTGTCGACACAAGTGGAGGCGGCTCAGCCGGTGGCGCAAGTGGGGCAACCGGTGGAGGAAGTGCTTCGACAACTACGACCACGCCTCCAGCGGGAGGCTCAACTCCTCCAACAACGACCACGACGGCACCGCCAACGACGACGACCACGACACCAACGACTGGGACATCATCTTCCGCCACTTCTGCCGGGCTCATCACGGCGGGACCATCGCGAAGCGAGTGCGCGGAACTTAACTTCAATGACTCCGGACTCGCCCCTCTTCAGGCTGCCGTCTCCAGCTGGGATTCACTAACGAACAGCACTGCGACGTGCCTTCTTGCCTACTTGAACGGAGCGCCATCTTGGAGCGACTGGGTGAACCCCTGGGTGACTCAGTCACAGTATGGATACAGTTCTTGGGTCGCCGAAGAGCCCAACACACGCCAACTTGTCTTGCAGGTTGACCTGATACCGACCAGCCTTCAAAACACCAGCAACCCGTTGGGTTGGGAGCAGTCCTGCGCGAACGGTGACTTTAACTCCTACGCAACGCAACTTGGATCAAGCCTCGTTGCTGCTGGCCTACAGAACTCAGTGATTCGACTCGGCGCTGAAATGAACGGTAACTGGGAGACGGACTACATCGGCACGACCACTCAGGAACAAAACCTCTGGGCGTCCTGCTTCGCCAACGAAGTGACGGGCATGCGCCAGGCCTCGGGCGAGAACTTCCTGATCGACTGGAACCCGAATGCGTGCAACTCGAACGTTCCCTTCGCCAACTTCTACCCCGGCAATGCGTACGTAGATATCGTGGGACTTGACCAGTACGATGCGTCGTGCCAGAGCAGTGGCGCGGTCACGTTCTCCCAGCTCGCAAGTGAGCCTGACGGCCTAGATGCCTTTGAGTCCTTCGCCGCCGCACACGGTAAGCCAATGAGCTTCCCGGAGTGGGGGCTGTACTCTTCGCCTGCCGGCGACGACCCGGGCTACGTGGACGGTATCGGGTCAACGGTGGCCAATGGCGACTTCGCCTTCGAGTCCTACTTCGACGCGGGAGCTCAAGGAACTATGCCGCTCGCAACCAATACCACGCCGCAGTCGCTGACTGAGTTCCAGAAATGGTTCGGCAGCGGTTCGTAAATAGGCAACACACAAAGCTCCTTCACAGTCTCAGACTGAAAGCATTCACCGCCCATTCAACTCACAGAAGTGCGTTGAATGGGCGGTGAATGCTTCTACTCGTTAACCACATTGTCGCCGGGGGCCTCGAACGCGTATCACGATCAACCCCGTTTGGGTGCGCAAGGCCAGTGGTGATCGCAGAGAACTCGTTAGCGTTTTGGATGCCAGCCATAATCCTCGTAGAGTTAAGTGGCGAAGCATAAATGAACTTGTGTTGGATTCACCTCTTTCAAAGGTGCCGTGAAAACCCTGAAACCCGAAGTCCCCGCTAGCGCCTATACCACGCGTTCACGTCGATTGGTGCTCACCATTCGCCACGCTTCGCCAACAGCCTTCTCGCACGGCAGTTGGCATTCGAACTTCGAGTTCAATGGAGGTCACCGAGTGTGAGTGACGTCCAATCACCGGAGGCCCGTAACAACGAGGGCGAATTGATCGGACGCCGCATCTGCGTCATATACGACTGCCTTTTTCCGCTGACGCTCGGAGGGGCGGAGAGGTGGTATCAAGTTCTCACCGATCAGTTCGTTGCGTCCGGCGCGAGCGTCACGTACGTAACGCGCCGCCAGTGGACGGGCACAGCACCCGAGTGGGCAGGTGTGAGCGTCGTCGCCGCAAGCGGTGCCAGCGAACTCTACGACGAAGAAGGAATCAGGCGCACGGGTCCCGCCGTAGCATTCGGTGCCGGCACATTCCGTTGGCTACTTCGTCATCGTCGGCAGTTTGACGCCGTCGTCGTTGCAAGTTTTCCATTCTTTTCCCTGCTTGCCGCGCGCTTGGCCCTGATCGGAACTGGTACTCCAATTCTTGTTGATTACTTTGAAGTCTGGTCATTGAAATACTGGAAGACGTACGCCGGACGATGGACAGGCACCCTTGGGTCACTCATTCAACGCCTCTGTATCGCGGTGACTCAATGGGCCCAGGTGTTCACTCAAGAGGGAGCTCGGCGACTGCGATCCCAGGGATTCCGGGGTGACGTGGAAGTGTTGGCCGGACTATTGGCTGGCGATCGTAATGGGGGCGTAGTGTCCACGTCGGTCCCGGAAGTTCCGATGGCGATCTTCGTCGGTCGTCACGTCAAGCACAAGGGCGTTCGCCTTCTGCCCGAGGCACTCGCGGCCGCACGCCTGTGGCAGCCGACGTTGACGTTGACGATCGTTAGCCACGGGCCAGAGCGCGTCGAGGTCGAAAAGGACGTCAAGTTACTCGGCTTATCTGACGCCGTCAGGTTCACGGGTTCAGTATCCGATGAGGAACTCGGCAGACTTTTCTCCCAATCCTCCTGTACCGTCGTCCCGTCGCTGCGGGAGGGATACGGTCTCGTCGTTGCAGAGTCCGTGGCTTCAGGAACTCCGGTGGTTGTCGCGAATAATCCGGAAAACCTAGCCACGAGTCTTGTAGAACAGGGTGTCAATGGCTTTGTCGTCGAACCTTCCGTGCAAGGAATGTCTAAGGGCATACTTGCCGCAATTGACGGAGGCGCAGCTTTGCGCCGCACCACCCTAAAATGGAGCGAAGAACATTCCGCGTCGAAGAGTATGGATCAATCAGCTCGCGAGATGGTCAGACGGGTCTCGAAGATAGCGAATTCATCGAACAAGTAGCACATCACAACAACGGCGGGTTTCATTTCGCCGCATCCAATTGACGAGACGCCCTTCAAAGCAGCCCACACCTGGCTCGAATGTTGTCAATCAGCGTGAACGCTGTCCATCGTTCGTCTTCGGATGTCCATCGACCTAAAGCTCAAGCTTCTCGCAAGGCGCACGTACAGACACCAACGGGTCCGATCTCGCCGACGTCACGCCTGTTCTCGCGCTCGGCTACCAACGGCGGCACCGAACTCTCGACTTCCAATTCAGTGCTCGGCAACCGAAGCCTCGGTGACGTCATAAGAAATGGAGCAATCAAAGGCGCCGCAATTAAGACCAGTCCCACCACAAACGCGCTTCGCACGAACGAGGACAACGATGCAGCGACTGCGTTCGACATCATGTGCTGGTCTTGGTGAAAATTGATCATCAGTACGACGAGACCGACGGCCGATACGAAGACGAGAAGCGCGCCGCCCACCAAGAATCGTCGAATTAACACGTTAAGTGGTACTTTCACGCGAGCGCTTCGAAGGCCCGACGTTTCCGCGCGATATCTGAGAACGATGCCCGTACAGAACACAATCGGGCCGAGAATACTTAGGACTCCGGCCACAACATCGGCAACCCAACTCAGCGAACCAACCTGTCCGAAGGTGGTTGTTGACTGAGCCGCGAACACCCACAGGACGATTGCAGCTGCGGTGGCGAGCAACCCGGGAATTGAAGCAGCCGTTTCCGGACTCAGCAGCAGAATTTGACGAAGGTGTCGAAGCCCATCTGAGAACGTGCTCAACTTCGATTCGCCAATTCGCTCCGCATACTTGGTGTCCACTTCTTGGATTCTCAGATTCGCCCACGAACTACGAATGAGCATTTCTGACGCAAACTCCATGCCGGTCGAAGAAAGCTTTAGCTTCAAGATCTCCTCGCGACGAAAGGCACGAAACCCGGATTGGCTGTCACGAATTGTGAGCCTGTTCTTTGTTGCTTTCTTCACCAAGTACGTGATCGCTGGCGTGCCAACGTATCGGTGCAGCCACGGCATCGTCTCCGTGGTGGCGTCGCTAAGCCGTTGTCCTAGCACCATGTCGGCCTTGCCCTCGAGGAGTGGTGCGAGCAACCGCGGAATGGCGTCTAACTCGTAGGTCCCATCAGCGTCGGCCATAATCACAAACTCCGACTGCGCCGCTTCAATTCCGGATCGAAGCGCGGCGCCGTACCCTGGTTCACGCTGGAAGATCACCTGAGCACCTGCCTCCGTCGCAACTTCGGCGGACCTGTCCGTCGAGCCGTTGTCCACGACGATTACCGTCCCGTCGATTCCGGCTGCTCGCATGGTCTCAAGCGCTCGCTCCACGCAGAGTCCAACGGCAAATTCCTCATTGAGGCAGGGGAACACGACGGTGACTCCGGCGCCGTGAAGCAAGTCCTTGTCTTCTCGGTGGAGAGGTACTACCGGTGTCGCGAATTCCCTCGAACGGACCCGTGACAAGACACGCGGTCGTTCTACGTAAAAAGTCTCGTTCAGGGTTTCGAATTCGCTTGAGGGCTTAGTGAATGTCATCGCTTGACATCCAAAACTCGAATTAGGGCACCAAACACTTGTTCACTCCGCTTCAGCCCTTGCGACGACAATGTTCCCATAATCGGGAGTAATTGTCAAACCGTGGAGATTTGAGAGTGAATACTGAGTGTTTCAGGCAAAAAATTGGGTCAAATTTGTTCCAGGACGACGACAGGACGTCAAGGCTCGCGACTCAGTTCGGCTGATTAGGTCGATGGATCGGACGGTCTTTGCGTGCGCCAGCGACCAGTTCGTGGCTCAACGGGAGGTGATTCCACTGCACTCAGCGTGGTTGTACAGCGACAATCCCGACTCGGTCGTACTTGGTGATCACGGACACAGTGGGTAAGTTGTAGAGTCGTTCACCCGTCAACGTTCTGACGTTCCACCTCGTGACGGTGAATGTCGCTGCCTGGCTTTCCGCCAAAAGCGTGGACCACTACACGTCGACTACTCGCGGTGGTCTCGGTGTGACGAATCATTCAAAGTGATGGTCACGTCGACGCAACTCTTGGTGCTCGGATGTGCCCTCGCGACCGATCAACTCACGCTGGCAAGTACTTCGCAAGAAGCTGGGAAAGGGCAGGGCCGATCCAGGTGGAATACGTCGCATTCATGTGAGCCCAGTCCTGGTAGATCAAGTGACTTTCGCCGGGAGAATCCACGAAGACGTCGCATCGCTTCTTTCCGCAAAACAGCTCACGAATAGGCAGAGTTGCGAGGTGATCGATGCTTGCCACATCACTGAGACCGACCGTCGTCTCTATCGCTTTCACCTGCTTTATGGTCAACTCACAACTCTGTATCGACGAGGTGTGAATCGTTAAGCACGCCTCTGGCGTGGCGGACGTGAAGTAGGGGTAAAATTGAGGAATCTCCTGCATTAACAGTATTTTCGCGCCGCTTGGTGCAAGGGCCTTCACCATGGACTGGAGCTCACCCACGAATTGGATTGTTGAAGGATATTGGTTGTCACTCAACTCAGCGAGCGTCAGGCCTATGGGCACGACGGCTTGTGGCTTCAGCTTATTCGCTACCGCAATTTCGCCGCGCTCCCAATCGCTGCACGCTAGTGAGCCCTGGTCTTTGGTCACGGGACTCACCCAAGGGGCGCACCCGTCTTTGGCCAAGAAGACAACCTTCCACTTCAACAGTTGGCCAGCAATGTTGAACGCGGGGAGCCACATTGACGCCTGGGAGTCACCGAACAGCAGGAGAGTTTTCGTTGCTGTCTTGTCGCCAAACGCGCAGGTTGTTCCAGCAGTCGTGGGCAGCGCCTTGATCGCCGGCGTAAACGCGATGCACGGCCCCGGAATCATTGTGGCAGTGTCATCATTTGCAGCTTGCGTCAACGTCGGTGTCGACGTAAGGACGTTTGGTCCTTGCTTCAAGTTCGAGGACGCGTCAACGTAGGAAATCAGTTGAGACAGAGTTGGGCCCTGCGACACGGTGCCGGCGGTGGACGGTGTCGCGGGGAGCCAAAGTAGAACAATCAGCGAGAGCGCGAACACTCTCACGACGCGAATGGCTCTCTGATTTCGCATAGGCGACACTCTATCTGGCTGAGCAAATCAACTCCCAAGGTGATATCGCAGCCCTAGGACGCAATGGAGCGCTTCTACTGAAGTCGATTCGCCGAGCCGCCTTCACTAGTAGGGCTTGCTAAGGTGCCCTTTACCTTCCTTGAAGGCCCAAGGGATGGAGACTGTGGGAATGAGAACCGCCAAGAACAATATTGCTTGTATCGCGATTGTGCTCTCCGTACTCTCCTTTGCGGGCAACGCCGGAGCATCGTCATCTGACCGCGTGGGCACGAGTGCGCAGGTGGCCGCTGACGTCAAGACGTCGATCTCGACAAAGACGTTGTCGCCGGCAATCGAGGCGATGTTGAAGGAGTTTTCAAGCTCTTCTAGCTACGATCTCACCGGACCCTCCACCTTTGGAACGTGTGATCCTTTCAACTCAGAGGCGCTGGCCTTATCGCCCAAACCATGTTTCGCCGGCAATCTCCACGGCACTAAGACGATCGTCTTGGTGGGGGATTCGAATGTTGGGAACTGGGTGCCCGCACTCAATTTAGGCTTGGCAACAACTCCTTACCGCTTGGCTGTATTTGGTTTCTCAAGTTGCGGTTTAGCAGATCTCCCTTACAATTCTTCATGGGGCAGCCTCTACGAGCGTTGTCGGCAGTGGCACGAGCATGTACCTGTCGCAATTCGGGCGCTCCATCCGGTCGCAGTTTTGGCGGCGTCGGGCGCCGTCGGGACAAACTTCTCCGATTCGGAGTGGGCGACAGGAGTAAAGAATCTCTTCGTCGAGTCAACTCTTGGTTCTCCAAAGACGAAGCGAGTCCTTTTTGGCACGTCCCCATTTTTCGGCGAGTCCGCGGTCACGTGTCTGACAATTCACAGCGATCCTCAGGATTGCTCCCTGCAGTACACGCCGGGCAGCGGATACTACGGGTCAGTTCTCTCTCGAGACAAGCAGACCGCGAAAGCCTCAGGCGCGACGCTTATTGACACAAGTAAGTTCTTCTGCGAGTCGGATACCTGCTCCCCGGTGATTGGCAACATTTTGGTCTATTCGGATATTGATCACGTGACCATTGCCTACAGTTCATTCATCTCCCGAGTCATTACCAGCGCGGTCCTTGCGGCATTGAGATAGGGCACCAATTTGAGCCCGTTCCGATCAGATGGACTCGACGCCGTGGACTACCGCGCAGAGTTTCGCCCCGACATACAAGCCGTACGCGCTCTTGCCGTCGCCCTCGTCGTTCTCTACCACGCCAACATTCCAGGGGTGCACGGTGGTTTTCTAGGCGTCGACGTCTTCTTTGTGGTCTCCGGCTTCGTCATAACGAACGTCCTACTTCGCGAACGAGCGTCGCGAGGTACGACATCGATTCCGGGCTTCTACGCACGACGAATCCGGCGAATTCTTCCAGCCGCAACTGTGGTACTCATCGCCACAGTCTTCGCTACGTACCATTGGTTGAGTTTCATCTCCGGCGGCGCAAACGCGGACGACGCGAAATACGTAGCCGCCTTCATCGGAAACTTCCATTTCGCCTCGCTGGGCACTCAGTACTTCACCGCCACTCAGCCGCCCTCGACGTTGCAGCAGTTTTGGTCACTTGCCGTGGAAGAGCAGTTCTATCTGGTGTGGCCCGTGTTGTTCCTGCTTCTCACGTTGCCCTGGAGGACTTTTTCAGTCGTTGCGCGGCTCATTTGCGCGTTATCGCTCATCATCGCAGCCTCCCTCACGTGGTGCATTATTGAAACTCGCCAAAATGAAGTGTGGGCCTTCTTTTCGCCTCTCACCCGGGCGTGGGAGTTGGCACTTGGAGCACTCCTCGCGGTCATTGGCCCGCACTTACGGGGACGATCGCCCCGCCTCGGTCTGGTGATTGCGTCCGTTGGCCTTGGTGCCGTTCTTGTATGTACGTGGATCTACACTTCAGCGACCTCCTGGCCAGGCACCGCCGTCATCATCCCGGTCCTCGGCACGGGGATGATTATCGCTGGAGGTTCACTGCGGGGGGCTGACCGGATCGGTCGGATACTTCGATTCCAACCACTTCAGTGGTTGGGAAATATTTCGTACTCGCTGTATTTGGTGCACTGGCCGGTTATCGCAATCGCCACTCAATACGCAATAGCCCCGTTGCCCTTACACAGCGAAATTGAACTAGTAGCGGTGTCTGTTGCATTGTCCGCAATTCTTTATTACGCGATTGAAAATCCAGTACGACGATCGAAATGGTTGGCGCGCCAACGCCTAGTAACCTTTGCGTTTGGAGCGGTCCTAATTGGGCTCTCATTCGCCACTATCTATTGGCATTTGAGTCACTACTAGATCCCGAAGATCGACGTGAAATCGCGTTGGGACTCGTAAGACGATAGAGGAATGGTTAATGGCACGAATACTCATCATCTCGCCGTACGAACCACCCTCCGACGGCATTGCTAAGCACACCGCTCGCCTCGTCGAAGCGTGGGACGCCGCCGGCCATACGGTCCTCGTTGTCGCGCCGGGTAAGCGACGACGTATCCGCGACGCAACTCCGATTGGCGAAAGATCGCGCGTAGCCCGCATTTTGGGTTTAGGATTATCCCGCCGCACGTGGCGCGACATCAGTTCCTTTCGTCCTGATGTGCTGTTCGTTCAATTTGCGATCGCAGCGGTGAACGTCAATCTCTTTTCAGTGATTGGTCTCTGCAGGAAATTCAAGGACGCGCGAGTCCCGGTCATCATCGCCTTCCACGAGCCGAATCGCGAGTACAACTTGTTGGGTCCGATGACGCGAAGTATTTACCGAGCGATTGCCCGAACTACCGATGTGCCCATCGTCTTTTCAGCGGCGGGTCGCGAATCGCTGATGTACAACAGTCTCTTCCGCGAGGTCGTTGAGGTTCCGCACGGCACAACGAGCGTCGCACAAATATCGGAGGAGGATATCGCGCGCGTCTCGAATCTCTACAAGATAGTGAAGCCACTGGTACTCGTCCTTGGCTTCACGACCCCGGATAAGGGCGCGGACATTCTCATCAGCGCCGCGAGCGCAATCTCACATTCGCGCCACAAGAACGTTCAGTTCCTTATCGCCGGATCGCCGCGAGCGCGTCGAGGAGTTTTCCGTGTGATGGGGCACCGCGATGTCAAGTACGGGACAGAGCTGGTCAATCGGGCCCAGAAACTGGTCAACGTTGATTTTGCGCTGAGCGGTTTCGTGGCCGACCAGGATGTTGCAGCGCTACTCCATCTTGCGGACGTCGTCGTCTTGCCGTACCGGAACATCACTCAAAGCGGAATAGCGAATCTCGCTCTCTCGAGTCAGTCGGTGATAGTGAGTTCCGACTTGCCCGGACTGCGAAGCGATCTTGGCGACGCCGCTAGGTACGTGCCCGTTGGTGACTCGACTGCCTTGGCCGGCGAAATTTCGTGGCTGCTGGGCGACGACAATGCCAACATTCGACAACAGATGCGTGATCTCGCTGGACAGCGAGCTGCCGCGAATAGCTACGCGAAAGTAGCAGAGTCCATTCTGGACGCTGGAATGCCATCGCACGGCCGAAACCCCCAGTTCTGAGCAGACGAGGCACCGCAGCAGAGACGCAACTCTCTCCTGTGTTTACATCACGTGACCCCGAGAATTCATATGTTTCCGACCGCCTCGTGGTGCCGTCAGGTTGGTCTCGGCGCTGACCGGTGTAGCGCAACTTCATACGCTTCCACCGTCTTGCGCGCAATCCCCGTCCAATCCTCTCGAGTGGACCACGCGAACGCAGCTTTACTCATGGATTCGTACTCCTTCTTCGAAAGACGTTCAACTCGATGAAGGGTTTCTAAAAGGGAGTCAACACCGACATCAAATCTGATGGATGAATCTTCTGGGATGTCACGAAGATTTGGAAGATTCGGAATCACGACGGGCAAACCGAATGATTGAGCAAGGTTTATCGAACCACTATTGGTAATTTCGCGAAAGGGGAAAACCGCGATGTCACTCGCCTGGAGGTAACGAGCAAGATTTTCATCGGCAATCCAGTGAAAGTCCGCAACCACTCTTCCTCTCGCACCCACGACGAGGCTGTCTAGTTCCCTTCGATAGTCGCTGTCCGTACATGAGCCCGCCAACAGAACTTTGATCTTCGATGTCGCTGCAAGCGAGGCCACCGCTCGAAGTAGCGCATCCGCTCCCTTGTATCGTTCCAACCTTCCGATGAGGGTGACCACGATGTCATCGTCACTGAACCCGAAGCTCGCTCGAGCTTGCTCCCTCGTCATTGTTGATGGGTACGGCGCAGCGTAGGACCCCATGGGAATCACGAACACTTGACGAGCCCCCAATGACCTAAGGTCGGCGGCGGTTGTCTCGGAGAGGGCAATGATCACCCTTGCTTTGACGAGAAGAAAGTCGCGCGCTCGCCGATCGTCCGCAAATACTATTTCATGCGGCAGTAGATCGTGCGCGGTCCACACAATTGCGTAACCCACGGCGGATGCAACTCGAAGGTAGAAACCAAACCACCACTCCATAACTCTTCGCGACCATGATTTTTCTTGCGCCCAAGGGAGATAAAAGTGATGTACCCAGTGGATATGGAGGATTTCACATCCACGCGCTCTGTTCCATACGAGGGCGGCCGGCGACAACAGGAGATTGAGCGTCTGGGATGGGGTTGGTCCCTCGGCGTATCGAACGTGAACGCCGGCGGCTTCGACTTCTCGATACAGCAGCTCTTGATATGGAGGTCCGTCACGGGGCGCGACGAGCACTGACAGGCTGTCGCTCACGTACCTGGCTTTACCAGCTCGTGGAGCACGCCAGCTCCCATCGCCAAGTGATCGGCGAGAACCACCCAGCGAAGCTCCTCGTTGCGGTGACGCCAGATCGGCCAAAGCAGAAGTAGTGGATACCACTTCCACTTCAACGTCAGCGGAAGTCCTAGCAAAAAGAGTGCGTACACAATCGGCACCGAATTCTGTCGCGCAAATACTCCTATGCGATGGGGATGCTTTCGAAGGAGTCGGCAACCACCCTTGCCGTAGAAGAAGGCTCGGCGCACTTGACGCTTGGCGTCACCCCAATCGTGTCGAACCACGGCGTCTTGCACCCACCGAAGTCGGTAACCGGCGTCGGTCAAACGCCACGTGAAGTCGATGTCCTCCGCCGAACCAAAAGACTCGTCAAAGCCGCCAACGGCGTCGAACGCTTCACGCCTGAAGGCGATATTGATCGTGGTGGCCAGCGGTACGTACACCACGTGGGCATTGCCTGACCAGCGTACCCCAGAGTAAACACTCTTTCCTATCGCCCTCGCCGGCCCACACGAGACAATCTCCCCATCCTCCAAGATTGGCGCGAGCAGTCGTTCCAGCCACTGATCTTCAGGTAGGCAGCCCGAGTCGGTGAAAACGATGACGTCACCCATGGCGCTTCGGGCACCCACGTTGCGCTGATGTGCGATCGTCGTGTGAAGACCTGCGGGCTGCTCGTAATCAATCCACTGAACCCACGCGTGAGATTGGTGTATATCCTCGAGCGCTCCCTTCGAAGCGTCAACAACGATGACCTCGTGGAGTGTCGTGCCGACGAACGGCTTTAGCGCATCCAAGGTGTCCGCGAGCAGACGGTCGTCCTTGTTGACGATGACGAGAGAAACCTTGACCGTGTCGTCGCTAAAGACGATGAGATCCGCGTCATCGTCGGCTTTGCTCACGAAGCTCGGCTCACGTGTGGACTTCCCATATCGCCCTTCGAACTCGAAAGAGAAATCTTAGTGGTACACACGAGTATCTCCGGTCGAGTACACAATATAGAAGTTCCGATTAAAGAAGGAAATGTTCGTTCGGTAAGAACTGAAATAGTTGAAATTGTCCGCTTCAACCTGCGTGACCTTGTCGACGAGATTCGCGGTCGTCAGATAGACGTAGGAATTAATATCGACTTCCTTTGGAACTATCTCGTCAACGAGGTTGTAGTCGCCAGGCTTGGACAATAAGACTAGTTGCCCGAACAGATCGGTTTGAACCGGATTGTCCGGACCCGCATGAGCGCGAAGCCACGACGCTGTCGCAAACTCCTCAGTGGAGACAGTGAACTGTTGAGCGTTCACACCGTTCGCAGTCAGTGAGCCGGGCGGATAGCCACCAAAGAACAACGAACCCAATCCCGTTGCTGAGAACACCAATATCCCGACGATCGTAACGCCGACCACTGGAGTTGCGCGCGCCACCCTGGTTCCAAGACTTGCTAGATAGTCCACAAAATCGTCGAGCATCATGGTGACCGGGACGGCGAGCAAAATGGCGGTATAGATCGCTGCCCGTTCGGGAGTAAAGAGTGCGGCGAGAGTGCCCGAGTAGCGGGAGAGACCGCCGATGATGAGACCAGCTGCGCCGAGTCCAACAACGTCGGCGCTGTACAAGTCCGACTGTCGGCGACCCAATCGAAAAACGCCGTACAGCAGGGAGAACCCGAGAAGACCCCAGATTCCCTCCTCGAACCAGAGGTTCACCCGGTTCCACCAGTTGTTGAGTGCGGGAGCCACGCCCGGCGACGAAGCTACATTGACCGTCTTGAGACGAATCGAGTTGGCACCCGGGGCAGGAACAATCCAACTGTCGGTTTTCTGAAGTTCTCGTACGAGAATTTTCTCAAGCTTGGGAGCCGGAAGGGATTCGCCGTCACTCGAAGTCGTGAGTCCCGCACCAACTGCGGCGAACGCACTCGCCGTGTTGGCGAGCGCATTGTTTCGCGTAACCCCAAGGTTCCATCCAAACGCCGCCGCGAGAGCAACAATGACGAGTGCTGCATTAATTATCTGGCGCTTGTGAACATTAGATCGGTGTTCTTGGATCCTGGCCCGCCGTGCGCTAAGCCATCCTCGAGCCCAGAACCAGCCAACGACCCACGTAATCAACACGATGCCCGCCAAGAGATATGACGTCGTGTAGTGCGTAAAGGAGATTGCCACTATCAGTAATCCAACAACGATCCGAGTCGAGCGCACCGACATCGTGCGATCGAACACCACCATGACGAGAGTCGCCAGCATCGTGACCGCCATTGCTTGACGGGTAATGCTCACTAGCAATGATGAAAACGCCACGCTTGAAACGATGATTCCCGCAACAATTCCAAAGGTGAGGCCCGGACGGGGTGGTCGACGTCGGCCGTTATTGATCCACCGGGGAACCCGACGAAGCGCGGTCAACATCGCCACGGGCGCCAACGCAAGAATCGCGGGAACAACGAGTTGGAAAAACGCAAGCAGTCGTAGTCTTACCAAAGAACGTAAAATTGTCGGCAATACCGTGAGCGAAAGCATTGACGCGAAGGGGTCGCGATTAGCTGGAACGCTCCAAACTCCATCGTAAAGAGTGTGCGATGCGACGCCAAATTCCTTCTGGATATCCCAGCCGTAAAGATGGCTTCCCCGCAGGCTCGTCGAGAGCAGCAACGCGAGAGACACAAAATACAGAAGTGTGCTGAGGGGCCATCGGCTCGATCGCTTCCACCCGCCGACGACACCTACCAGAATCACAATCACATCAAGAGATGTGGAAACGACGGCGAGGTGAATGTTGCCGCTGTGGTTCAGCTGTGCGACTCCAAGTATGGAAACAACAACGAGAAGTCCGCCTGCGAGCAGTCCGAGAAGGTGTTCCGCCCGGACACCTTCTAAGATCCACGTGACGGGGTCACGATGTTTGACGGCATTCACCGCGAGCAGGACAATCGCGATGACGAACCAGATCACGCTTTCGGGTAGCGAATCCAATGGACGAGCTAGACCAACGTGGGGGCCGATCAAACTCACCACGCCCCCCACGATCATGATTGACATCATGCTGAGACACACGGCGAGAACGACGCGTCCCGCGCTGTTCGCGGGACGCGTTTTCAGCGCAGCCATCAAGGCCGCGCCCGGTACGAGCATCATTGTGACGACTCCCGGCAATGGTGTAATTGGTGAGTGAGAAAGATCGAGTCCAACCGATATAGCCAATGTCGCCAAGAGACACATTCCAGTCGGCGCAACGTCCCGCCACGACTTTTTGAGCGTCGTTGTGAACGATCGGATGGCTAGCGCAGGCGATCGCTTGATGTTCCACCTCTTCTCCTGCTCACGCCTCGCACGAATCCCAACATGCTGACTAGATCGTCAACGAATGCCGCCAGAGGGTACGCAATGGTCGTTGGCAGCCTCCTCGTGCCATTACGAGAAATCCACACGCTGTATGGCGCCGCCGTGGTAGCAATTCCCACTAACAGGCCCAGAGGCCAAGAGAAAATTCCAACGATAAGAGCCCCGATAACGGCGCTCGGACCGACGACCGGAAGCGAAGGCAAGCCGGATTGTTTTCGCCAGCGCTCTCCTGCGCCCCTTCCGTAGGAAAAACTACGTCGCCACGTCTTCAACATTGATGGATCGAAGCGATGGGATAAGACCACACGAGGATCAATTAACACCGACGATTCTCCGTAGCGTTCCCGAGCGGCCAGGCACAGTGATACTTCTTCCCCTTCGCCGAATACAAGATTCTCATCGAATCCCCCGACGTCGAGGGCTCGATCGCGGTGCATCGACATGTTCGCGCCCACTACGGAGTAGACGGCAAACGCTTCAGACTTGGGTAGAAGCGGCGGTCGAAACTGACGTACGAGACGATAGCGAAAGGTGGGACACCTCGCGAGTTCAATCTCGGCGGGAATCAACGGATTTCGATACTCGAGGAATCGTTGTGTGAACGAAGTTGGATTATCTACCTCGACCATTCCCCCAATAACCGTGGCGTCGGGATGATCCCTCCATGCAGAAAACAACTGCTCTGTCCAATTAATGGGTGGCGTACAGTCATCGTCGCAGAACGCAACGATGCTTTCGACAGGCCAGTGTTTCGGGCTACCGAAATTCCCCTGTTTTGCTCGTGACGTAGGACTGGGAAACCAAACTCTCGAGCTACGTCGCTCGTTCCGTCTGTCGAACCATCGTCGACGACGAGTACGTCAACCTTTACTCGCTGGCGGGCAAGCGCTTCTAGACACGGCGCCAATCTTGCTGCCCCGTTGTAGGAGCAGACGACCACGCTGAGAAGTGGACGTTCAGTCACAGAGGACTTTCTGTAATGTGGTCGCGAAGTGTACGAGCATCTCTACCTTGAGCGCTGCGTTCACGCCACGTCGACGAAACGTTCCTGTAACGAATCTTCGCCCGGCACGCGTGCGCTGCGCGCCCCAACGCTCGAGCGCCCGATGTTAAGACGAGCCGGCTGAACACGCCATCATTGTGCAACTGAACTTCCCGACGAGGCAACTGCTTCGGTGCCCGGATCATCTGAACTTGCGGGCAAGCGGCGATCGTTCCCCTCATGTTCACGCTCCCAGAACTGGCACCGTGACAAACACGTTGGTACCGTTAAGTTCGATACGGAGCGTCCCATCCTTTGCGCCACTTGAAGGAACGTAAATTGTCGCGGTTCGACCATTGCTGACGGTCTCCACGCCAATGCTAAGCAACGCACCGTCTTCCAGCGCACTCCAGTGGTACCTTTTGTCAGATCCAGTGTGATTCGTCAACCTCACGGCAACTGGTTCACCTGCAAGGACGCCGTTTACGGCGTCTGATGGCGCTCGCAGAGCGAGAGCGCTATATCGAGCAGGGGAAAAACTTCCGTTCGTCAGTCGTAAGAGACCCGTAGATAGTGGCGTAAACGCAAATAACAGGGCCACAGCAGCAAGAATCAGAATGAACCTGTTGGAGCCACGACGGTCCATCGAAGGCTACTTGAGACTGATGAGCTGCTGAGTTTGCGCGCGCCCATACCGGGGCGCCGCGAACGCCGCATACCGTCGCGCTGAAGTGAATTGCGATGTTCGTGGCCGACCAACGAGTACGTCGCGCTGGCACGAAGGCGACGGCAAAACCTGCTCACCCTCGTCCATGCCGCTACCGGCTCGAGAGTATCCGAAGGACTGCGAACGCAGCGTCTGGCGGCTCATACTCCACTCAAGCGTAGTTCCGAAAGTGTTCCATTTCGGCGTCAAGGCTTCGATGTCGGTAATCGGCGTCACGCATCTGTCCGAAACTTGGTTAATTCTTGCGCAATCCACGTGGAATCCACCAGCATTGAAGCGCACGACGTTGAACTCTGTAATTTCGCTCCTGAGCGAAGACCAATAGCTTTTACTCTCCCCCGACGCTCTCGCCTTCTCCGGTGGCGTTGGGTAGTTCCGTAGTCCGCTGATCTTTATTTGGAATCGCGTTGTGCAACGGCGTCACGAACACGAGGGAGCAAGCGGTCGCCAAAGTCGATAGCGTCAAGCAAGGGATCGAACCCCTTCAGTAGGAGCGTGGTAATTCCCAACTCGTAGTAGCGAAGAAGGGCGTCCGCTACCTGATCGGGCGTGCCCACCAGCGCCGTTGAATTGCCAGCGGCTCCAGTGAGGTTTGCAACCTTCATGAAAAGGCGCTCATCAAAGACGTCTTGGCTCGCCGACATTTCAATCAGTCGCTTTCGTCCAACTGACGTCGTTCCCGTGTCATCGCGATTTACGGCAATGGTGGCATTCTTGCTTCCACCTAGTCCGATGTACGACTCCTTGTTGCTGGCCATTCTTTCTTTAGCGAGTTCGATTCGATCGGCCGTCGTATCGGCGATCCACTCTGCCTTTTGCCACGCCTCGTCCTCCGAGTCGCCCAAAATTGGACGAAGTGAAATGCTGTACCTAAGTCTTCGACCAACAGCTTCCGACGCACCCGCTATCACTTCCATCCGCGCAGCAACGGCGTCGCGGGGCTCTCCCCAAAATGCGTAGACATCGGCCTGCGCCGCTCCTACTTCGATAGCGGGCGGCGAAGCGCCGGCGAAATAGAACGGTATCCCTCCCGGCGTGACAGGCTTCACCGAACTGAATGCTCCCTCGTATCTATAGAACTCACCTTCGTAATCAAACGGCGCGTCCTCAGACCAGATTCGGCGCACAATGGACATTGTCTCGCCCGTGCGTCGGTAGCGGGCGTCGTGCGGAACGAAGTCACCCTCACGGCGCTGATCTGCTTCATCACCGCCCGTTATGAAGTGAATGCCGATGCGCCCGCCCCCACTGAGGTGGTCCAACGTCGCAGCCATTCGAGCTAACAAGACCGGCTGCACAAACCCTGGTCGATGCGCCACCATGACCTTCAACCGCTTCGTCACGTATAACACGGTCGATGCGACGGCCCACCCTTCAGGTCCTACCGCGCCGTAGCCAACTAGAACTCGATCAAATCCACCATCGTCGTGTGCGCGTGAGATGTCCTCCAGGTAACCGGGTTCAATGACGGGTCCATCTATCCAATCAACCACCGGTCCGTCGACGAGGGGTCCCTTTATCTCGGACGCGTCCTTCGTGCCCACCATTCCGATGATCTCTACTGGCATGTTCCTCGCGATCTCTTCCCTCATCGCTGACACAACGTGATTGTTCGCTCGCGCTCACCGCATTTGTCACTGGGGCGGCCTTCACGCAGAACGCTAACATCCTGTTGGTGGTCAGCGGAACGGTCAAATTGCAGTCCGGCAGGAAGCGACCGCTTGTTGTCGTTGGCTACGGGCCGCGGTGTATCCCGGTCATGGAGATTACCGCTTCCGCTGCAGGACTTTGCGATTTGGTCTGGCTGGTCGACGCGTCGTTACCTGAAATGCACCAGATGCTGGAACTTCTCGATCGGTTCGGTCCAGTCGTCGACATTGGCGGGCTCGACATCGACGCAATTTTGAAGGACCTCTCTTCACCGTATCGTCCAGACGGAATGGTCACGTATCTTGACGCAAACATGCCGACCTTTGCGGCCGTCGCAGAGGCCTTTGGTCTCCCGTTTCACTCCGTCCGCACCGCTATTGCGTTGACGGACAAGTTCGAGCAGCGACGGCAGCTTCGAGAAGCCGGGATTGAGACGCCCACGTGCGTTCTGATAGAACCTCAGAGCACCGCCAACGATCTTGAATTACTTGACTCCAGTTTTTGCTGGCCAGCAGTGCTGAAACCACGCTCGGCGCAGGGAAGTAGGTACACCTTTTTCGTCAAAGATGAACCACACCTCGAGGGGTTTCTGAGTGCACTCGGCCCGAGTCGGCCAGACATGGTTTTGGAGAGTTACCTCGACGACGATAAGTCACGGTCGGGTGACACTTATGCGCCCTATGTCTCAGTCGAGAGCGTCGTCGCCCACGGCGTCGTCAGTCATCTCGCCCTCACCGGTCGTTTCCCGCTTGCCGAGAACTTTCGTGAAACCGGATTTTTCATCCCAGCCGCGCTAAATGAAGGCGACACGGCGTCCGTGCTCGACCTCACGTCTTCGGCGATTCACGCCTTGGGCGTGACCACCGGCTGTCTCCACACCGAGATCAAATTCACCTCTGACGGTCCCCGAGTGATTGAGGTAAATGGACGTGTGGGCGGTGGTGTTCCGGAGATGCTTCAACGCGCCTCTGGCTTACCACTCATAGAAATGACTCTGAAACTCGCGCTCAATGCGGAGATTCACTTCGACCGACCTGTCTCGACTAATCGAATTGGTTATAGGTTCTTTCTACAGCCGCCCGCTTTCTCGGCCACCGTTGCCGATATTAATGGCATCGACGCACTGAGCGATTACCCCGGCGTTGACACGATAACGGTGCACCAGCGGCCCGGAGCCGACCTTGACTGGAAGGACGGTTCGCGCAATCACATTATGGCCGTCGTCGGATCCGCAGTCGATTACGACGAGTTGCAGTTCGTCAATCGACTGCTCAACGAAGAGGTAACCGTCACGTATGCCAACGTGAACCGCTCCTAGTGGTCGTACGACTCAAGAAGACGACGTCCCCCACATCGTCGCTTTCCCGCGAAGGGGAGATGGCGCCGGCGCGATGGACGTGTTCGTTGGTAAACAACATGCCCGACGCCGCGTTTTCGCAAACCGAACGTCAGTACCTTGGTTTGCTCGACGCTGGCTCCGGAGAGGACGTTGTCGACGTTGTCCGACACAGCATGATCGGTGTGCCACGTGGCGCAGAAATCGCGGCAAAGATTGCAGCTGAATACTCGCCGATGGATCAAATTAGAACACGTCCCCCGAACCTGCTCATTGTTACCGGCTCCAATCCCATTGAAACGAGAATCGAAGACGAGCCCTATTGGGGCGAAATGGTGAATTTACTCGTCGACGCCAAGAAGAGTGTCCAATCAATGCTCCTCTCATGTCTGGCGGCTCACGCGGCGCTCACAATATTCGACAACCTCAAGCGCGAACACCTCGCAATTAAACAAACCGGGGTTTTCACTCAGGACGTGCACCACAATCATCGCCTTACTGACGGCATTGATGACGTGATCCGTTTACCGCACTCTCGAATGAACACCGTGCCGACGGCGTTGTTGGGTGACACTGGTTATCAAATTCTCATCGAGTCAGACGACGTTGGCTGGGGCGTGGCGAGCAAGCACACCGAGAACGCTGACATTGTTCTAATTCAGGGCCACCCCGAGTACGACCCGTCGAGCTTGTTACGCGAGTACCGGAGAGACGCCGGACGATATCTTCGTCACGAACGTGACGAAATGCCCGTTCTGCCTTTTCAATGTGTCGCGCCAGATGATTGGGCCGAACTTGAGTCCATGCACACGTTGATATCCACGGATCGAAATAGCTCGACGGTGTTCGACGCCTATCCGTTCGATGAGGTCGGCGATCGGGCACCGTGGCTTTGGCGGCGAATGGCGGAGCAGTTGTACAAGAACTGGTTCACGGGTCTAGCTTCCACCAGCACCTGAAATCAAGCCTGGGGCACTTCATGACCCGACGGACCCGTTTGTATGCTTTCTTTCTAAGCGGCTTCGCCAAGAGGGATGACATCGATGCACGACGAAACAATTGCTATCCACGGGGGGTATCAAGCTGACGGCACCCGCGCCGTCGCGGTGCCCATCTATCAGACCGTCGCGCACGACTTCATCGATGCTGAGCACGCGAATGCGATCATGGATTTGGAGATAGCTGGATTCCATTACAATCGCATCAATAACCCGACCAATGACGTACTCGAGAAACGTCTGGCGGCGCTCGAAGGGGGAAGTGCGGCCCTGGTGGTTGCGTCAGGCATGGCGGCCGTGAGTTATTCGATTCTTACGGTCGCCCCACCGGGTTCAAACTTCGTTGTCGCGCCGCAACTCTACGGTGCCACGTATACGTATTTTGCGCACGTGCTGCCCTCATTGGGAATCACAGCGAGGTTCGCCCTCGATGACCGTGCCGAATCAATCGCTCCGTTAATCGATGAACGCACGTCATGTGTTTTCGTTGAATCGATTGGAAATCCAGCGGGGAATGTCGTGGACATCGAAGCAGTTGCCGAAGTCGCCCACCGCGGGGGCGTGCCGCTGATTGTTGATAATACGGTCGCGACGCCAATGCTATTAAAACCTCTCCACCACGGCGCCGACGTCGTAGTTCACTCCATGACGAAATTCATTGGCGGTCACGGTACGACGCTCGGTGGAGCGATCGTTGATGGCGGAACGTTTCCCTGGGCTGAACACGCATCTAGATTTCCCAATTTCAACGAGCCCGAAGTCGCGTTTCACGGTGTTGCATTTGCCCGCGATTTTCCCGAACGACCATTCGTGGTGCGGGCACGTTCGATCCAGCTGCGTAACACCGGTGCAACGCTTTCACCCTTTAGCAGTTTTCAGTTTCTACTCGGTCTCGAAACGCTGGCACTCCGCCTCGAGCGCCATGAGGCTAACGCCCGTGCCGTCGCCGCATACCTCGCAGCCGACCCACGCGTTGAGTGGGTGAGTTTCGTAGGCTTTCCAGATCATCCGTACTACGATCTCGCCCAGCGGTACCTTCGTGGCCACGTTCCGTCAATCATCACGTTCGGTGTCAGAGGCGGTTACGACGCCGGGCTCGCCTTCTTTGACGCTCTCGATCTCTTCAAACGTCTTCTAAATCTCGGTGATGCGAAGTCCCTCGTGATACACCCAGCTTCGACAACTCACCGACAGCTCAGTAGCGAGGAATTGACCGCCGCTGGAATATCACCCGAAATGATTCGTCTTTCTATTGGGCTCGAGCACGTCGATGACTTAATTGCCGATTTGGACCAAGCTCTTTCAGTAGCGACCGGTTAACTCAAAAGATCCATCGTCGCTCATCCGATGATCGCTTCGACACACTGCTGCGCGTCAAGAACCGCCCGCAAACGGCTGCGCGGTGAGGGTAGGTAGTGGGTGAAGTAGCGGACGCCTTCGGTAAGTACGCCGAGCAGCGTGAGGGTGTATTGAACGCGACCCTCGGCGTCGTAGGGATGGAAGGATTCGTTGATAGCAACACTTCCAACTGCAGTATCGCCGTAACTGAACTGGGTTAGTCGTCCTTTCGCGTAGAGGCGACTCAAGAGCGGCGATGACGATCGAGCGAGTGACGGCAGGTCCAAGTGTCCTCGCACGATGCCGTTCACCGTGATACTTACCGGCGTGGCGAGCTGCGTTGAACTGATTACCGTGCGGCCTTCGCCATCAACCTCAACGTTGGGCTGCGGCCCGAAAGGGAGGTGCACGATGCCGGCGTCGATGAGTGCGAGTAGTTGCTGAGACCTAAGGGGAGGTGGACCTGCTTCAAGCCGGTTGATGCGCCCCCTCACGTTTGTCTGGAAGTCGATGTAGGACTCCAGCGAAAGGCCGCCGAACTCGATGACGTCACGAAGTTGGTCGCGAAGAATCCTGGTTACCTCCTGGGCAGCCTTAACGGGACTACCACCTGGTGCAAGAGCTTGGTCCAGATCGGTTTCGACCATCTCATACACGTGTCGCTCATAGTCCTCACTCGAGCGAAAACTCGCGACGGCGTCTGCGAAAAGTGAGTTCGCGGGCTCGAATCTCCCGTACCGCGGTTCGAGGCGATCGAGCGTTCGCTCGAACTGTCCTTGCGTCCATCCCGATAGGAGTTGCTCACGAACAAGAGTCGCTTCATCCGGCCCACGCTGTTGATACGCGGCGTGGGCGAAGTATCGGCTTTGCATCTCGGCGTATAGCAATGGAAGCACATCGTTTCGAAAGTCAACTCGACGACGTAACGGTGATCCCACCGGGTTCGTCATCTCCTTGAATGCTGCGGGCGTGCAGATGAGTGGCTGATAGTCGCCATAGGGGTCTACCCCGTGCGCCGATTTGGCAGAATACGGAACACCCGAGCGGGAATAGAGGAAGATGTTCGGCTCGCGACCGCTCGCCACGTAGTGCTTGCGTTGTCCGTCGTCTTCGTAACTGCCCCCGCGGCCAACCGTCAGTGCAGTAAGTAGGTCGAAACCCACCAGACCCATCCCGGCGATAGCCACCGGCTCACCTGGCAGAAATACCTTCTCAAAGTATTCGACGGGGTAAGGGCGTAGGAAGTGAACGCCCACACCTTCCCCTTGACGTTCAGCGTTCCACGTATGTCCCGACGTCAGAACGACGTGCTCGACACTCACCCGTGTGCCGTTGCTCAGAGTCACCGTCTCGCGACCTCCAATTTCGGGCGAAATGTCGACTGCCGCGGCCGCGTGGCGGACTATTTCCAAATTGGGCGGCGCGTCCTCGATGAGCGTCGCGTAAAACCACGCAAGATACTCACCCATCAGGCGGCGTGGAAGATAGTCCGTTGGCAGAATCTCGGTGCCCCCCTGACCTATAGCGCACCGCCAACCTAACCACCGATAACCCGTAGCGATGGCCCACTCGTAAAGTCCCACGGCGTAGGGCGGTTTCTCGTCGTCGGCTGATGCGTAGAGGGAGAGTTGACCGCAGGGATTATTGAGGACCAAATAGTCCGGTTGCTCCTTCGAGTAAACACCACCCCCAAGTTGCCCAGGTTCCACGACGTGAACCCTCACTGAATTAGAAATACGACGTGCTCGACTCACAGTTCTTTCGAGAACGCACAGCCCCCACGGGCCCAACCCCACAATGGCGAATTCAGTCATCGACTCGTGCTCACGCCATGCCTAGCGACTTGACCGCCAAACGCCGTCCGGCCCAGAGTCATCAACGTGCTTCCTAGCCTCATTTCTTCGTCGGCTCCTTCGCAACACCTCGAAATCGTGCCCCGCCGCAGCAAACGTAGCGAATGACGTCTTCGTTTCGCGAGGCTGACGTGCAGGTAAGATTATCGGACTCTCAAAGAGAAGTTGCGGCTGATGAGATCGCGGGAGCCTCGAACGAAGGGTGGTCTCAGTGGATCAGTGGGATGCTATCAACACTCGTTGCGTCGGCGCGGAGCCGGGCGAACTCGAGGTCATGCTGAAGGTGGTTGATCTGCAGTGGCAAACGCATTATCTCGGCGATCGATGAAACGATGGCGTCGATGTCTAGCGTCCTAGGCACGATCTTCGGACACTCTCGCTCAGAGCCGCTGCGCCCCGCGGTCAAAGACGGTACACGTGAACTTGATTACGGAACGCTGCTCGAAGAAGTTGGGCATTACGCGGACGGGCTCTCGAGTCGTGGGGTGAAGCCGGGGGACCGAGTCGGCATTCTGATGTCGAACTCAGTCGACTTTGTCATAGTGGCTCTGGCATGTTTAATGACGGATGCCATTTTCGTCCCTCTCTCACCCAGCGACCCGACAGTGCGACTGGTGACAATCATCGCCGACTGCAATCCAAATTTTGTCGTAGTCAATGAGACCACCGCAGCCGTTTCCTCGACTCTTGGAGTGGAGAAGATCTCGATCCTCAATCTTCGGAGCAGCTCCCCTGTTTCGACTCACGAGCTAACCGACTCATCGCAAGGTTCTTACATCATCTACACGTCGGGAACCACGGGCTCACCCAAAGGCGTTCTTATTGGCAACGCTGCCTTCAGCGCAGCGTTGAGTTCGACAGTTGAAGCGTTGGGACTCAGCCGGTCAACGCGAACTCTGTGTATTTCACCATTCCACTTCGACGGTTCCTTCGGAACTCTTTTCGCCACGCTATTTGCCGGTGGCTCCGTGGTGATACGTCCACGCGACGAACTACTGTTCCCTCGAGCGTTTTTCAATACTGTGGCAAAGGAGCAGATCACCTATACCGGCTTCTCGCCGAGTTACCTGCGCCTTTTGCTGTCGAGTCCACAGGTAGATCGACTGAGAGACTCCTCTCTTGAAATCGTCGCACTCGGCGGAGAGGCTGCCATTGCGGCCGACGTTCTTTCCCTGTGGTCGAAAGCGCCACAACTAAAAATCTTCAACCGGTACGGCCCGACCGAGACAACCATCGCCGTCACACACGCTCATCTATCGAAGGAGATGGTGGCTCGAGGAACCGTATCAATTGGCCGTCCCCATCCAAACGTTAGGTTCCACCTATTGAGCGAGGATCGTGTCGTAGTCGAAGGGGCCGATCAATCAGGAGAGCTTTACATCGCGGGTATCCAGCTAATGGACGGCTACTGGGGCGACGACAACTTGAGTGCTGAGGTCCTTAGACGGGACATCGTTCCGAACGAACTCGTCTATCGCACGGGCGATCTGGTGTACCGGGATACGAACGACGAGTACTTCTACGTCGACCGACTCGACCGTGTCGTCAAGCGCAGCGGCGTACGAATTTCATTGGTCGAGCTTGGCGAATCAATTCGGCACGCAGCTCACGTCAACGCTGCAGTGTGCGTGATGTTCGATAATCACGACGAGCCCGGCATTGTTGCCTTCGTGGTCAGCGACGCCGACGTCGACGTAGGCGACGTCATGAGCGGTCTCAAGAAACTCCTCCCCGAGAGCATGTTGCCAAATCGCGTCATGTTTGTCGACGCGCTACCTATGACAAACTCGGGAAAACTCGATGAGCGGAAACTTCTCCGCGACGCCGGACTTCGTCAACCGGGCACCGGAAGCGAAGCGTCACCAAAATCTGAGTGATCTTTTTCGTCGCTGCCCAGTACTGGAGCGCCCTCCAGTGATCAGGCCGCACCAGTGGCCGAGCCACTGGTGCCCAAGGGAACTAGTCGTCTCCATTCATTGTTCCAAGTTCCGTCGTGACTCCGCCAAAGCGATTGAGCACGTGCTGATCCAACGTCTCTACCGCACGGGTTCTCCCCTCGGCGAAGTGCATGGCGTGATCAAGCCCCGGTACGAACTCAATTCGACGCGAGCTCGATTCGCTCAAACGTCGCACGTCCATCGAACTCAGAAACGGCACTTTTACAAATGGCGATAGGTCCTCGGCGTTGTAGAGGAGTAGAAGGTTTACGTTTTCGCTAGCTAACTTCTGAAAGAGATCCTCTGCGTAACGCCGGGGCAATATAAACCTCAGCATGTACCACCACACTGCGGCCCGCCACTCGTGCCTCGCCAGTCGTTTTACCTTCTTTCCAACAACTCCGGATAGTGGGAGTTGGGAAGTCTCAAAGCTACGCACGCCGTGTAAAAAGTCCATACATACCGGAGGATTGATGGCGCACACTCCACGCGCGCCAAGTGCCAAGGCCGCCTCGATGGCCCAATAGGCCCCGGAACAAAGGCCTACAAATACTGCGTTTGATGGGTCTTCCGGGTTCAGCTCTCGGGCAACATCCATGATGTCATCGCGCCAGCCCTCGAAGTAGAAAGGTCGAGACAGTTGCCCAGGTGTCCAGGGACTATCCCCTAGGCCGCTTAAATCAAAACGAACGCAGCGCATCCCGAATCCCGCCCATCTGCGCGACAGGTCGACCCAGAGGCGTGCCGGGCCCGTGTGTTCCTCGTTCGCCACGTTGAACATCACAATGAGCGGCCCGTGCGCCTCGCCCACCGGTTCGCTTACAACACCGAAGAGCTTCCTCGGGCCAATCTCGACGATTCGCTCGGTCACCGCAAAGGGACTCGGCTTGGCATTCACTACCGCGCTCTTCAAGATTGGTGTCAGTACGAAATTTTCGAGCGATGACGCGGGTTTGCACAACCACGTAACGATTCGATTCAGGGTCAGATTTGGCAACACCGCCCCTAGCGGGTTCACATCCAAGAGCGCTGCTTGCTCACCTGTGGTCTGCCACTCAACCGCGTCCGTCGCGAAGCGGTCCTTGAGTTTCTTGGGAACGGCGCGGTCACTTCGTACAACTACAAGCGTCCTCTTTGCAATAACTGATGACGTTCCAGAAAGACTCAGCCGGCGGACCTCCTCCGCCGCGCGAGTTGAAAAGACGAACTCTGAGGTCTCAATGGAAGCGCCAGCGACTATTTCGAAGTCTTCTCGACGAAGTGCCTCTAAAGCGTGAAGTTCTCGAAGATAACTCCGGCCAGAATCGCAGGGATCCCATAGCACGGCGGTCTCAAACTCTAAGTGATGACGGTCGGCGGCGACTCCGATCAATGTTGCCCCAAGTCGCATACCAACTGCTGAAACCGACTCCAGACCGAGCGAGTGAAGATACGTCTTCGCCTCCACCACGCTGTCGACCCATAACTCATCGCGTCCAACGTCATTGAGTTCTCCGCTGGAGTCACCGGTCCCGTCGTAATCGAAACGAAGCGTTACAAAACCCTGACCCGCGAGCGTTAGTGCAAGGCTTCGTATTGCGCGTCGACCCGCTCGGGCTTCGCGTCCGATGGGCGGAGCGCACAAAACTCCTCCGCGAGCCAACGTTCCCAGTGGCCTCGTCAACCAGCCCATTAGTGGGCGGTCTTCCGGTCCAAACCAGAGAGGTTCTTCTACCGTCTCGTGCAGCCGCGCCATTGACATTACGCCGGTCCGTCGTTGTAAAAAACACCATTCGACGAACATCGTGGTCGACTTAAGGGTTTCGTGAGTTCATTGAGGGGTTCGAAACTCACGATTGCAACCTCAACTCTGTACCTCTTGAACACCGAGCGCGAGGAGCGCACTTCGAATCGCCGAAACGGACCTGAACGTGTCCATTCGAAGTAGTTCGTCAGGAAACTCAACTTCGAATGCGTCCTCCAAGCCGAGCATCACGTTCACGCTGGCGTGAGACGACATTCCTAAGTCATAAAGATCGTCATCATCGCCCAACGACGATAACGACACCGTCAAGCAAGCCAGCTCATCGATCACGCTGCGCACAGTAACATCAATGTTGCTCACGACTCTGTTTTGATGTTAGAAGTTGCGACCTGCCCAATTGCCGCCGCCACGGCCATCCCTCCGCCGCAACTGACGCTTAGAGACATGTCGCTTACCCCGCGTGCGATTGCCAACTCGGCAGCGTACGCACTCAAAACCACCTCGCGTGATCCGTTCTCTCTGTCTCGAATCTCAATCATGCGCCACGATGGTATGTGGTCGTCGGGTTTGAGAATCTTCAAGACGGCTTCTTTCGCCGCGAATCGGGTAGCGAGGGCCGTGGCGAAACCAACCGGATGATTTTGAGAATCCGCAACTTCGCCGTCCGAGAAAACGCGACGAGTATATTTATCCCCGAACCTCGCGATCGCCGCTTCAATCTCGCTCACCGACACCGCGTCAATCCCGGCTACCGTCGTCATTGCCCGATCGCTACCGACTTGGAACCACGTCGAATGGAACCGCCCACACGGTAACGACCCGGTATGTTAATCCTCGTCACGGCGCCTTCCTAAACAGAGGGGTCTAGTTTGGATGCCACCCGCAGAGCCGTATTGCTGATGCAGACTGATGGCTGTTGCCCTCAGTCTGCTGCCCTCACATCCAAGCGAATCACCGTCGCGTTGCGACCCCAATCTATAAATCCTACGCTCAGATTGACAACCTCGAACGTTCCTAAGAACGATTCCCGAACCACTTTTGGAATGCCTTCAGAGCCCGGGGCGAATTAGGACCTAGTCCTAGATACGGGCGAATCTTAAGATTCACGTCGAAATAGCTCTCGAACGCAAAGTCGCGCCGTCGAAAGGTTGCGCCGATCCCGTCGATATAGCCAGGATCGTCACCTGACGGGTACGCCTCCAGCCCCCATTCCGGCAAACTCATTGGTTTCCCGCGCGCAGTGGCGAAGGACTCGAAGCTCGCAAGCCCGGCGGTCTCGTCCGCGAGCTCTGCAAAGGTCCTGCGTGTTCTTGGCAACACACACGAAACGTCGAAGAGATCCAGACCCACAATGTCGACATACGCGTTGCCGGGGTAAAAGTTACCCAACGGGATGTTTTCAACACACGCGTTGGGATTCCAATCGATAAGAAAATGTTCACCAGTCGCTGCACGCAACCCAGTGACTTCGCTTGCGAAGCATTCGCCCCACAAATGCTGCTCGAAACTCGTTGTTCCCACAAAGTCGGCTTCCCAGATTCCATTCATCTCCGGTCCGAGGCGAATCACTGAGTTTTGAAGACCCACCCCAACGAGGCTTTCTCCGAGTTGCGTTGCGTATTCCTCATAGTCCCCTGCCGCACACGACCTTTCCCAATTCAACGGATTACCTACGTCCGAGAGGTCAGAGGGAATCAAGTCCACTTGCAACACAAGTTGTCGCTGTTGGGGCTTTTCAGCCACCCACGCGGTGTATCCGTACTGCGGTTGAATAATCCACGGATGCTCCCACGTCGTCCATGAGGGCTCGCCGTTCAAATACGCGGAAAGGCAAGTGACGGTGGAATGAGTCTCTGAGTCAAACGTGCCAACTGCGTTTTTAATCGAGGCGAGCCCGGTGTCGTTGAAGTTTGGATCAATGCATTCACTCCGCGACGGGCCGGCGGCGATGAGCCCCCCAGGGACGACGGGGTTTGACGAGGTTGTGGTTGTTGACGTCGACACCGTTGACGTCGTGGTTGTGGACGCGTCGGTGGTAGTAGAAGTCGCTTTGGGCATCGGCGCCACGGACCCGGTGAGCCCTCCCGATGAAGAGGCGACTGGCCCAGCGACAATGAGAAACGCCGAGAGTGAGGCGAGGGTCACCGCAAACAGCAGGGGTCGCTTCAGATGAGCCAGGATCTTCTTCATTGGTCGTGGCCCGTATCTGAACATGCTTCCTATAACTGAGTAATAGTGATGAAAGCGATCGCGTCACAATGGCTGGGCGGTGACCACAACCGTCGATGATCTCAATTAATCACAAGGACGAGAAAGTTTACAAGGAATGGGACGTGATTGAGGGTGCGCCCGTCCAACTTGCCTTTATTTAGGCGTAATTGATGATCCAGCAGAGGCGGAGATCCGCCGAACCTGCCTGTAGCGAGTCCAGGCATCGCGCTTTCCTGATAAAGGGTCAACTCCGATGCTTCCTCGACAGTCGGCAAATTGTTCGTCGTCAAAAAGCAATACATTAAGTATCGAAGTGAAAAGGTTTCGTGAGTATTTCCGCATTCAAACGTCAGTGTTAAATACTGAACAATTCACAGGGAGTGACGACTTTTTTGAACGTCGTTGGTGAATGATATTCGCGTGCATCCGGTTTCTCGGAGTCGCTTCTCAGTGAGCAACTGAGGTGGTTCACCCAACAAGCCCTTGTGGGTAGGGCCACGTCCAATGTCAATTCACCTGGCTATTCGCGGTTGAATTTTGTCCCCTGATTGGGACCAACACGACACTTCACTCTGTTTCCAACTAGCCAATTGATTGAGATTGATCCATGCAATTACGTTCTCTGAACGTGGCCACGCGGACAGACGACGTTCGTCTTCTGTTCTCTCCTACACCGTCGTCACCACTGCTTGGTTATTGGCGCTGTTGGTATTTACCTTGAGCGAAACATGAACCTTTATCTGATCATCAAGATACTGTGCGACCACGCTGGCCCGAAGGAGGGCGAGCGAGGAGTCGCCCTTCGCGAATCCGACACACGTCGCTGAGTCGTTCGGATGGAGCTTTTTAGCGAACGCCCGAATCGCGCGCTTCTCGGCGCTACTTAAGATCCCGCTGCCCTGGGTGAAGGCGATCGTCAGGGGCGCCGGCCGCGAGACCTTTATCTGGCCCGTGAATGAGATTGCAGTTGGAGGGGAAGTAACGGCAGGACTGGAACCACTAACTGACTTTGTGGCGGTAACTATGCACGTGCCAGCACTTCTTGCATTGAGCGTGTGTCCTAAAACTTCGCAGCCGGTCGCCGTTCCATCGCGAACGATAAAACTCAGCGCGCCACCATTGGGATCACCGCTAGTCCTAAGGGAGAGCGCTGTTCCAACTCGTCCGGTCTCGGCAGTTATCGTCAGCGTCGTTGGAGTAGGAGTTGTGGTGGTCGGAGTGGTTGGCGGGGTTGGCGGCGGTGGCGATGGCGATGGCGAGACGCCGGTGCCCGTGAGAGTGACTGTTTGCACGCCGCTACCGTCGTTCCCTTCGAAGAGCCAGGTCGCGGTTACGGGTCCCGGCGACGTCGGAGCGAACCCTACGCTCTCCGCGATCGAAGTATTGGCAGGTATCACGTTCCCGCTGCCCGCGAGTTGCGTGAAGGGGTTCGTCAGCGCCGTGAAGCCCTGACTAGAGGGGGGCGTCGACTGCGTAATGGTGAGAGGAAAACCGCCCTGGTCACCCAGGTTGAAGTCCAGCGTCGCCGAGGACCCGACGTCCACGTTCCCGAAACTCAACGTGTTGGGGACGGTTGTTATCTGAGCCGGTGGCGCCGCGGTGCCGTCGATAGCCTCACCAAAGTCTCCAATAGACGTGTCCAGGGTCGCCACGGTGTTAAACACATGTACGAAGTCGCCAGAAGATCCGGGGGGATAGTAGAAAACGCTGAACGTGACCTGGCCACCCGAACCGAGAATCTGCGCTGCTGGTGGATCCGGCACGTAAAAGGGCAACGCCGGGCCGGAGAAGCCGGTGATGTTGATTGAATTCGGTGAAACGTTCGTAAAGGTGACGGTTTCGGTGACCCGCGATCCCGCGATCGGCTGGAGCCCGAAATCAACCTCATCCGGAGCCGCACTGAGCGTGGCCGTCGACGTCACGCCTTGACCGCTTAACGAGAGAACCGACGTAGCTCCCGCGAGATTGGCCGTCAACTGCCCCGCGTTAACGCCGAGCGCAGCAGGCGTAAAGGTGACCGGGACGGTTATCGACTCTCCTGCTGAAAGCGATGCCGGCAGTGAAAAGCTGGGGGCACCCATAGTAAATGCCGAACCGGCCTCAACGAAGGACGTCACTGTGGTCGGCGCGGACGCGGTAAACGTGGCCGTGGAGTTGACTGACTGAGAGACCACCGTAGAAGGGAAGTTAACGCTGGCGGCGGTGAGCGCCGGTGTCGCCGAAGCCCGGTCGCCAAAACCGAGCAGCGTTCCGTCCTTGGTACCCACGTACACGATGCCATTGTCAACGCCGGGCTGAGAGAAAGTGTCTGCGGTAAATGTTCCTGACTGCCAGATCTCCTCTAACGATCCGTCTGATCCAGGATTAGTAGGAACGGGGTTGTAGGCCTGAAGCTGCGAGTCAGCGCCCGTGGAGTCATTGGCGTGAATGATCCACAGGACCGCCGAACCCGAGATTGTGCCGTTCGATGTGACGATGGGCGCACCGGAACCATACCCGAACGTGTTGCCAGCGTTGGCCGTTTGGCCAACGAGTTCGAACGAGACAACGCCTGCACTACTTACCATTCGCTGGAAGACGTTGAGGGAGCCACCGGTGGTATCGAAGCCCACCGCCCCGGCGGTTGCGATGTAGACGTAACCCCCGTCGCCCGGCCATGCCGTCGGCTTCGACCATACGCCCCCGTACGGACCTTCCTCAGCGGGTACGTTGTCGGTTCCACTCGTACCTTGCTGATAGCCCCCAAGTTCATTGGCGTTCAGAACATACAAGATGCCCTGTTTGCCATCTTCCAAGAGAACGTTCGGTTCCTGCGGTGTTCCCATACTTGGGGGCAATTCCACCGGACCACCCGAGCCGAGGTCGCCGTCTTGGTTATTGAGAGTGACTGCGTCCGCGGCGATGAAGAAATCGACGACCTGGAGTGGACCACTGGGCTGACCCGGCGGGGTATGAAGTTCGACTACCGCCTCGCCGTATTTTGTATTGGCGGTATCGGTGCCCGCCTCGGGCGTACTGGGGACATCACCGTTACCAGTCGCGACAAAGATGTCGCCGTTGCTATCTACGACGGGTGCCGAGCCCGATTGCCAAATACCTCCACCGGGTACCTGGTATCCGGTGTCGGGGACGTCCTCCTCCGATGACCACATAGTGGTGATGCTCGCGCTCGACTCGGAGACACCGACCAGCCAACCTTCCCAGTTACCGAAGTCACACTGCGAACCGAATGCGGCGTAGACGACGCCGTTCACCAACACGAGGCCCGGACGCTGCGTCTGATACTCCCCGTTGAACACCGTGCCGGGATCGTTATCAGCACTGCCTTCGATAGGCACACCGCCCGATGGCCAACCTGCGGGCGTAGCACCGGTCTGGACGTTCACGGCTTCCATGAACCACTGGGTCGATCCATTCGCTCCAGAATCCTTTGCCGCGACAAAGTAGCCGACGTCGGTACTGGGGTCGATTACGGGTGTTCCGGTGATTCCGAGCGTGGCCCCAATATCAGCACAATTGATCTGCGCTAGTGGGTCAGCTTGAGGACCGAAGTCGTCCTGCCACTCAATCGCTCCCGTCGTCGAATTTATGCCGTAGGCGTAGTCGTTCTCGGTCACCGTGAGGACAGTCGGCTGCACGACGAGCGGCTGGGCGTACACCTTCCCAACGAGTTGCGTATCGAAGAGCTCGCCGAAGTCACCGCCTTCTACATTGGCGGGCGAGAGCGCCGGCTCATTTGGATACCAACCGGTAACGGAGTTATCCGACGCCATTTGAAGCGTGTTGGCAGTCGCGATGGTTCGAGTGGTCAGTGGAACAATGGTGATGGCTGCGACCGTGAGGACGACCATGGTGCTCGTTACCAGCCGAATTTTTATTGCGGGCACCGTTCCCCAGGAGGGTACCGGCCGCTCTCCCACCGGCCGCACTACCCAACGCATAAAGAACAAGGTACTCCAGAAGAAATCTTCCTAATTCTTCTTCTTTTTCTTCTTCTTTTTCTTCTTCTTGACGTCGGGGTATGTCTCAGTGCCGTCGGAAAGTTCCCGCTTAAAAATCGATGTGGATGGCTCAAATGCAGTGGTCCGTAGCGTCTTTCGCGGAGTCGTCAGTTCGTCCGGTTGAATGGTTCGCTCCGGTTCCGTAACCTCATGATCGTCAGGGTCGGACAAGGTACTTGCTGCCGCAGCAACCACGGTGTCCTTCGACTCCCCAGCGTCGGTCGACTCGTGACTTTGAACATCCCGGTCACTCGCCGTTACCGGTCGTTCCAGAGCAACCTTGCCGGGTGAATCGAGGGATTCTTCTGAGTGGACTTCGTCCAACGCGTCCGCCGGAGCCGGAGTGGGCTCTTCAACTCTCGATGGTGACCCTTCGGCATCGGGCTCTTCGTGAACCTCCTCATCGTGAACGGACAGGACTTTTTCCAACGTGGGGCGCACCGCAGCGACGCAGGTCGCGCCGTAAAGCGTGAGGAGTTCCTCCATCGAGACATCCAAGAAACCTGCGAGGGCGGGAAAGACATCGACCGACGGACGCTGGGCGTCCTGTTCGTAGGAGCTGTAGGTCGTGCGGCTCATACCGATCTTGTCGGCCGCCTGCCCCTTCTCGAGCCCAAGTTCGCGACGCCTCTCCACTAGGGCGCTGCCGATCGTCGCTTGACTCATTCGCTCGTCTCCTCCGGGTCCTTCACTCGAGGATTTGCGTTCCTCGCTATCTCACAGGCGATACTACGTCGGGACGTCTAGGAGAACCCTCGAGTGGTCCCGGTCGCAGAAAACCTGCGTTGGTACGCTTTCGCCGTGGCGCAGTCACCCGTGGAAAGTGACTCCACCGTCATCCAGGCCGTCCCTCGCCACCACCAGCGACGCGTGATCGCTCTCTGTATAGCCGTCTACGTCATCGTGGCGATTGCCGTCTTCTGGCCCGCACCGCCGTGGGATACCTCGCGGTTACCCAACGTGCCCTTTGCCCCAGGTGGCTTCGGTGACCCCGCCCAGATGACCTGGTTCCTGGCCTGGGTACCCTACGCACTCGGGCACGGGCTCAGCCTTTTCCAGACGGGCTTTCTCGACTACCCCTTGGGCGTCAACCTCGCGGACAACACCTCAGCCCCGCTCCTCGGGCTCTTGGCGTCGCCGGTGACCGTTCTGCTGGGCCCGATCGCCGCGTTTAACATCTTGCTGCGCCTGGCGTTCGCCAGCAGCGCCACCTCGATGTTCTTGGTACTGCGGAACTGGTGCCGGTGGCCCGCGGCCTTCGTAGGGGGCCTCGCGTACGGCTTTGGACCGTACATGGTGACCCAGGGCCAAAGCCACCTCAACCTCGTCTTCGCACCCCTGCCGCCGCTCATCGTCTGGTGCCTCTATGAGTTGCTCTTCGAGCAGCGACGGCGACCGCTCCGTATGGGCGTGCTGCTCGGGGTCTTAGCGGGGGCGCAAGTCCTCATCTCGCCCGAGCTACTCGGGCTCATGATTCTCGTGGTCGCGCTCGGTCTCCTCGGTCTCGCCGTGGTCGACCGCGGCGACCTCTCACACCGCTTCGGCCACCTACTTCGCGCGGCCGGTCCGGCGCTCGCCGTCTTTCTCATCATCGACGGCTGGTACTTCTGGTGCCTCCTCGTTGCGCCCGGACATCTCGTGGGCACAGTCATTCCAACCCACGCACTGCAGCTGTATCAAGCGGACCTCTACGGTCCATTCATCCCCACCCTCAACGAGGCGTTGACGCTTTACCGGCTCTGGGGAATCTCGTGGCGATTCGTCTTCGGCGACCTGAGCGAAAATTCGACCTATCTGGGCATACCGGCGGTCATCCTCCTCGCCTACTTTGTCGTTCGATGGAGAAAGGATCGAATTGTCGTCTTCTCCGCGATTCTCGCGTTCGTCGCACTCGTCTTGTCGCTGGGATCACCACTCACCATCAATCGTCACGTGACGCGGGTGCGCCTTCCCGAAGCACTCCTCGCCCACGTCCCGATCTTCGACAACATCGTGCCGGCTCGATTCTCCTTCGTCGTGTGGCTCTTCGCCGTCATCGCCCTCACCATCGGGGGCGACCGACTCGTGCGAACCATCGCCGATCGATCGTCCCTCGGGTGGTCGGCGTCGCTGGGTCGCGCGAGCGGCGCAGCAACACTCCTGTTGGCGGTCGCGTTTATCGTCCCGCGCCTGCCCTTTGAGACCGCGGCGGCCACCTACCCGCCCGACACCAAGACCACGCTGGACGCGATCCCCTCCGGGACCGTCGTGCTCACCTATCCCTTCGCCACCTCGCTCGACACCGAGGCGATGAGTTGGCAGGCTGATGACGAGATGCGCTTTC
>Ga0302319_10003006_pt1 | contig 35704 bp, 30 predicted proteins | sample Bog_T0_2_FD_203319 | JGI IMG/M metagenome (GOLD analysis project Ga0302319, IMG submission 203319) | Peat permafrost microbial communities from Stordalen Mire near Abisko, Sweden - Bog_T0_2 | ecosystem: Environmental > Terrestrial > Soil > Wetlands > Peat | place: Sweden: Abisko, Stordalen Mire...
CAGGGCCAGGCGATTCCCGGCGTGTATGCCTGCGGCGACGTGCAGGACCGCCGCTATCGCCAGGCCATCACCGCGGCCGGGTCCGGTTGCATGGCCGCGCTCGAAGCGGAGAAGTACCTCGAAGAGCACGGCCACTGAGAGTCTGCAAAGAAGGGAGGACGGCGGTGCCACAGATATTTGCCGGCAGGTACGCGGCGCACTCTGACGACCCCTTTGTCGTATTCCTCATCGGCATGCGTGTGAACCGCATCTTCGCCCTGAGCAAATGGCCACGCGTGGCCGCCGCCATGCCGCCGATGATCGCCGAGCTCAAGCGCGATCCCTCGATTGGATTGCTTCATGCGCAGTACTTCGTCTACTGGCGCGGCGTCGGAGTGATGCAATACTGGAGGAGTTTTGAACAGCTCCATGCCTATGCCCACGCGCGTGACGCGGCCCACCTTCCCGCCTGGGCAGAGTTCAACCGACGCATTGGCAACAGCGGCTCGGTGGGCATTTGGCACGAGACTTACATCGTCGCGCCCGGACAGTATGAATCGATCTACGCTAACATGCCGCGCTTCGGTCTCGGCGCAGCCGCGCAACATGTGCCCGCGAGCGGTCGGCTAGAAACTGCGCGCTCGCGCATTGGCCGCGAAAAATCGGGTAAATCAGAACGTGCCTAGAATTTGTGAAACACAAAGAAAGCAGCGGCCACCAGGCAAAGCCCGGCGGCAGCGTGGTTCCAGCGCATGTGGCTGCCGAAGTAGAAAGTGGTGAAAACAGCAAAAACCGCAAGCGTGACAATCTCCTGGATCACCTTGAGTTGGACCGGAGAGAAGCGGCCGTATCCAAGGCGGTTGGCCGGGACCTGGAAGCAATATTCGAAGAAGGCGATGCACCAGCTGAGGAAGATGACCTTCCAAAGCGGCTGCTGTCCAAATTTCAAATGACCGTACCAGGCGACGGTCATAAAAATATTGGAGAAGATGAGAAGCACGATGGTCCACATTTCCAGATTGTATGCGGATGAACGCGGTCAGGCGTGTGCAGGAGCATGATGAGCGCGCTTGCTGAAAACCTTGAACGGCTCGAAGAAGCCATCGCTGCCGCCTGCCGCAAAGCCGGTCGCGCCCGCGGCGATGTGGAACTGATGGCCGTTTCTAAAACCTACCCCGCGGCCACCGTCGCCGAGGCAGCCGGACTTGGCCTGCATCTGTTCGGCGAAAACCGCGTGCAGGAATTTGCTGCCAAGTCTCACCAGCTCGCCGCGCTGCGGGCGGAAGGAAGCAATGCGGCTGCCGATGTTCCCATCCTCGTTCACCTCATCGGCCATCTGCAATCGAACAAGGCGGTGCGCGCGGTCGAGCTATTCGACGCAGTAGATTCCGTTGACTCGCTCAAGCTTGCGGAACGCCTGAACGAGGCCACCGGCAAGTTAGGCAAGCGCCTGCCCATTCTCATCGAAGTCAAGCTCAGCCCGGAGGAGACAAAGGCCGGCCTCGACCCCGATTCGCCAGAGGCCGCGCAATTGCTCGAACGCCTTCCCAACTTCGAGCACCTGCACACCCAAGGCCTGATGACCATCGCTCCATGGGGAGTTCAGGAAGACGTAACCCGCGCCTGCTTTCGTAGCCTCAGGACCTTGCGCGACAAATGGTCGACCGCCCATCCCGGCCTGTCACTCGAGGTTCTGTCCATGGGGATGAGCGGCGATTTTGCTTTGGCCATTGAAGAAGGCGCCACCCGCATCCGCATCGGCACCGCCCTCTTCGGCAAGCGCCAGCCATGGACGGGCTCCGAGTAATGCTTCGCGCCACCGCAGCCGGGGTCACGCTAGCAGTCCGCGCACAGCCCGGCGCCAAAAAGACCGCTATCACCGGCACCTTTGGCGAAGGCCCGTCCGCTCAATTGAAAATCGCAGTGAATGCCCCGCCGATCGAGGGGCGAGCTAACTTCGCGCTCGTCGCATTTTTGTCTGAGCTATTCGACATTCCGAGAAATAGAATAGAAATAGTTACAGGCGAGTTATCTAGAAGCAAAGTATTTCTGCTCCGCGAAGGTACTCTCGAAAAAGCGCTGGAACTCTTGTCCAATTGGATTCGGTAGTTTTAAATACCCAAGACCTGTGAGCCTCGGCGAAGCGCACTTCAGCGGAGTCGAAGGACCTGCTTTTCCTTTTCGGGATTCAACGCACTCACCTACCGCCCGTGGTGCGCAAACGCTGCCGCCAGCGCCTCTTCCGGTTCCGGCCGCACACGAAAATCCGCATGCGCCTCAGCAAACAGCACGCGCCTATCCCGCCCAACTACATAGGTAGCCGGAATCGGCAGCGTCCAGCTCTTCTCGCCATTTACAAATGGAATATTCACTAAAATCGAAAGATAGTAAGTCCGGTGATATTCAGGCACCGTATAAATCAATCCAAACTTCTCCGCCAGCGCATTTCCCGGATCGTGCAGAACCGGGAAGGGAAGTCCATGCTGGCCGGCCATGAAGTCGCTCTGCCGCTCAATCTGCGGACCAATCGCCACCATCAAGCCTTCGCGCTCGCGCAGCGTTCCATACGAGTCGCGCCACGCCTCCATCTCGGTCACGCAATAGGAGCACCACCGCCCGCGAAAGAACTTGATCACCAGCGGGCCCAGCGCCAGTAGATCCGCTGACCGCACCAATCGTCCGCTAGCATCTTTCAGCGCAAACTCCGGCGCGACAGTGCCCACCGGCAAAATCCGTTCCTCGATACCGGAGTTGAAAAGCTCCGCAACCGCTCGCTCCCCCACAGCCAGCCGCTCCGCCGGCACCAGTTGCCGCGTGTTCGCCGTAATCTCGTCGAGTTGGTCCTGCAAGGTTGTGGCTGTCATGCGCGTGCTCACTTGTTTATGAGACGGATGAGGCCGTCAGAAGTTTTACCGGCCAAACCGCTGTTTTCCGCCCATGCCCATGGCGCCCAGGCCGCCGCGCATCATGTTTCTGGCCAGGCCACCCTTGCCCATCTGTTTGAACATCTTGGCCATCTGCGCATACTGGCGCAGCAACTGGTTCACATCCTGCACGGTCGTCCCGGAGCCAGCGGCAATCCGCTTGCGGCGCGAGCCGGAGATAATCTCGTGATTGCGCCGCTCGATCGGCGTCATGGAATTGATAATGGCTTCGAGCCGCACGAATTGTTTTTCGTCCACCTGCTTTGACGCCTGTTGCAAGCCGGCGAACGGCCCCACCGAAGGCAGCATCTTGAGGATGCTCTCCATCGACCCCATCTTTTTGATCCGCCGCAACTGGTCGCGAAAATCCTCGAGGGTAAACCCGTCGCCGAGCAGCGCCTTCTTGGCAAACTCTTCGCTCTTCTTGCGGTCCAGCGTCGACTCCGCCTTCTCGATCAGCGACATCATGTCGCCCATGCCCAGGATGCGGCCTACGATACGATCCGGATGGAACGGCTCGAACGCGTCCGGCTTTTCGCCCACGCCGATGAACTTGATCGGCTGCCCTGTCACATGCCGGATCGACAGAGCAGCGCCGCCGCGCGCATCGCCATCCATCTTGGTCAGGATCACGCCCGTCAATCCGAGGCGCTTGTGAAAGTCCTCTGCCGAGTTGACCGCGTCCTGCCCGGTCATGGCGTCGGCGATGAACAGAATCTCTGAAGGGTTGAGCAGCTTCTTCAGCCGCTCCATCTCGCCCATCAATTCTTCGTCGATGTGCAGGCGGCCCGCCGTATCCACAATCAGGGTGTCGCAGCCCATGATGCGCGCCTCGCGCAAGGCTTCCTTGGCCAGCCGGACCACAAGTTCAGCGCCAGCGGTTTCGCCCTTTTGATCGCCCTCATAGAGCTTGGCGTCGATCGACTTGGCCACAACCTTCAATTGCTCCCGCGCCGCAGGCCGATACACGTCCACCGACACCAGCATGGGCCGGTGCCCGCCCTTCTTGAGCCACGCCGCCAGCTTGCCGCTGGTGGTCGTCTTGCCGGAGCCCTGCAAGCCCGCCATCAGGATAACCGTCGGCGGCTGCGAGGCAAATTTGAACCGCGCCGTGTCCTTGCCCAGCAGCGCAATCAGCTCGTCGCGAACGATCTTGATCACCTGCTCCGACGGTGAAAGCGCCGTCAGCACCTCGGTGCCCACGGCTTTGGCGCGAATCCCCTCAATCAGGTCGCGCGCCACGTTCAGGTTGACGTCCGCCTCAAGCAGCGCAACGCGAATCTCGCGCAGGGCCTCGGCAATGTTTTCTTCCGTAAGCGTGCCCTGACCCCGGAGGGTCTTGAAGGCGCGCTGAAGTTTGTCGGTAAGGTTTTCAAACATGATCCGGTCCAGTGTATCGCAGGGCCTGCCGTGGGCGGGCGGCGCCCGCACTGTTAAAGTCCGCGGCTCGCCTTAAAGTGCCAGCCCATGGCCTGCAGTGCGATAGGCTGGACAGAGGCGAAAAGTCCGATTCAGGCGGACAAAAGCCGATTCCGGAGGCGGGATGGATCGATTAATCAAAGGGCACAAGAGATTCCTTGAGGAGGTCTTCCCCAAAAGACGGGATCAATACAAATTGCTGGCCGACCGGCAGGCGCCGGAATGGCTGTTCATCACCTGCTCGGACTCGCGGGTGCTTCCGGAACTGATCCTGGGCACAGGGCCAGGGGATCTGTTCATCACCCGCAATGCGGGCAACGTGGTGCCGATTACGACTCATGATGTGGATGGGGTGACTGCGACCATCGAATATGCCGTCGAGGTGCTGCGGGTGCAGAGCGCAATCCTGTGTGGCCATTCCGACTGCGGAGCGCTCAAGGCCGCCCTGGACAAACCGAGACTCGAACAACTGCCCAAAGCGCACCGCTGGCTGCGGCACGTGGATGCGGCATTTGACCACAAGCAACCGCTGAATCCGGCCGATGGGGAGCACGCGGAACTGGCCGCCCTGATCCGCGGAAACGTGGTTGCGCAACTGGGAAATTTGCGGCACCAACCGTCCGTGGAGCGGGCAGTTGCGGAAGGCAGGCTGACGGTGCACGGGTGGTATTACGACATTCTGAGCGGGCGCATTGAGCAGTACGATGAGGAATTGGGCAGGTTTGAGCCTTTGACTTGAAAGCAGACTTTCGTGCAGATTGCAAAGAAATGGGCTGGCCCCTATTTCCGAGGGTCAGCCCGTTGACTTCCTTAGGAAGAGATTGGCCTACTGCGACGGATTCGATGTTCCACTCAGATTCTGGGTGCCTTGCGCGTCGCTGCCCTGACCAGGCTGGGGGGGCGCCGGCTGGCTCATCCCTTGCGCTCCCGGCGCGCTTGAGTCAATGCCAATGGCGGCGCCGGAAACCACTAACTCGACGCGCCGGTTCTGGGCTCGCCCTCTATCCGTCGAGTTATCAGCGATAGGATCGCTCTTTCCCAGACCCCTCGCTGTAACATTGCCGTCGGACACGCTTTGCGAAACCAGATAGCCGCGAACCGTATCGGCACGTTCTTCGGATAGCTTCTGGTTATACTCATCCGAACCGATGTTATCCGTGTAACCCTCCACCTGAAGCTTCAAGTTAGGATACGCGAGCAGGATTCCGGAAACCTTGGCGAGTTTTTCCCTTGCTTCCGGTTTGAGCGTGTATTTGTTGAAGTCGAACAGCACGTCGGACATGTTGACGATCAAGCCGCGCGCGGTCTCAGTGGTCTGCAGCACCGCGTTCAACTGCTGGCGCAGCCTTTCCCGAACCTGTTCCGCTTGTTGCGAAGCCTGCTGCGCACTCTGCTCCGCTGCCTGCTGCGCTTGGCGCGCGGCGGCTGCGCGCGCTTCAGCGGCAGCAGCATCGGCATCCGCCTTGGCACGTGCCGCCGCCTGCTGCTCAGCCGCCGCCTGGGCCTGTTGCGCGGCGAGTTGCGATTGCTGTGCCTGCTGCTCAGCGTTCAGGCGAGCCTGCTGCTCGGCTGCTTCATCTTCCGCCTTGATCTTGCGAATGGTAATAATGCGCGCGTCCTCCGCCGACTGCACGGCCTCGCGCGCGTACGTAATCGTCTCTTTGCGGTCCTTGCCGTGCACATCGATATCGTGTGCATTCTGCAATGCCGTCTTCGCCGTGGCCATGGTGTCTGCGGCGTACTTGTCTGCGCCCGCGGCTTCGGCAATCTGCACCGCGTTAATCGCTTCATAAACTTCGAGCGGAGATCTTTCGTCGCGCGTTACGGGGTGCAGCACGGTGTGCCGCCCGGCTGTTTCCGCATAGGCGCCGCGCGGAAGCAGGGAATAGTGGGCATTTACTTGCTCAATAACTCCCTGTGTCTTATCTTCGACAGAATTCTGCATCGCGACCAGATCGCTGGGCATAGTAACAGCGTAGTAAGGTTCGGCTGTAACAATCAGGCCGAATGCCTGTAAATCGGTTGTAACTGTGAGCTGGCTCTTGTCTTTCGAACCCGTCGGCAGCACTTCGCCAAGATTGATCGGCCGCCCCTCAGGAGTTATTGCCCATAAGACATAAGTCAAATACTCGGCGCCGAAGCCGTTAGCAGGTGTCAATCCCTCAAAGCTGGCGTCGATCGAAGTTCGCCCGAGGTGCGCTTCCACCTTGGCGGAACCTTTTGCCGCGGGCAAGAGACTGGTTCCCTGAAAGCCGATCTTTGTTGCGCCGCCGCGGTGGAAGTAGTTGATGGCCGGAATTTCGCGCCCGACAACCTGGATCCTGTAGATCGGAACGTCGTCGCGGAATCCTTCCTGCGACATTGGCACGGCGTTGGATTGCAGGGGCGACTGGGCATTGGCTGTCGGGTTGGATTCCTGCGCGCCCGCCAAACCCGACACGGCCAGCAGAAAAATCGGCAAGGATTTTACGACCTTGTTCCGGGTCATTTCGATTGTCCTCCTTCTTGGCGGCGTCTGATCCGGGGTTTCTGGATTCATTGGCGGCACCATGCAGCAACAAACGATTCGATAGATGCCTGTCGTATTCGGCGAGTTGTCTTGAGTAGGCCTTCGGCTGCGCGCCGAAAGCCCCATTAAGTGCTCAATTTATGAGACTTATCGATGAAATCATACCCATCGAAGAAATCGCACCGCCTCCAACCGGCCGTTGCCGGAAAGGAAAATCGCAGGGCGAATAGGCGATATTTGAGAAAATGACTCCTAAGTCCCACTATGGTAATCATTTCCAGGATTTCCAAAGTGGTATTGAACTTCCATTGTTCCTCCCCCAAACGTGCAAGAGTCTGCACACTTCTTCTCACTGGATTTCTTAAGTCATTGATTTTGAAAGAAAACTATTTGGCATATGAATTGCCATAGAAAGCCAAATGTCTTCCTCGGAGGGACCGCTCATGAACCAGAACTGTGCTACACCTGTGTTTGCGCTTTCAGCGTTCGCACTTGCCCTTGGTTTCGCGACAACCGCACCTGCGGCTCAAAACCACGAACGTCTGATCAGAGAACCAGTAGACGATACTTATCGCGTGACGTTAGCCGGCAACACCCGGAGCGAAGCGATCCCAGCCAACGATCGCGGGATCTTGCGCGATGAAACACCCATGAACGGCCTGCAACTGGTTCTGCACCGTTCGCCCGAATCGCAGGCAGCCTTCGAGGAATATCTTGCCGAACTGCACAATCCGAAGTCGGCCCTCTTTCATAAGTGGCTCACCAATAAGCAGATCGGCGAACGCTTCGGGGCCTCCGACGAAGACATCGCGACCGTGAAGGAATGGCTCGCCTCCGAAGGCCTCCACGTCGACACCGTCTCTCCCGACAAAATGGTGATTGAGTTTTCGGGCGATGCGGGCCACGTCCGGGCCGCATTCCAGGCTGCCCTGCACAACCTGGTGGTTGACGGCAGGTCTCATATTTCGAATATGAACGATCCGAGCATGCCGCATGCTTTCGCTCCGTTGGTGGCGGGAGTTGCCAAGCTCAATGACTTTATGCCTCACCCCCTGAACGTGCGCCGTCCGGCAACCGCCGCCCACAAGAGTGGAGTTGGAACCATTGCGAATGACCCGTTCCGCAACGGCGATGCCGGTGGCGGATTCAACTTCATTGGAGCTGCCGACCTGGCAACCATGTACAACTTCAACCCGGTCTTCACTTCGGGTATTACCGGCAAGGGGCAATCCATCGTCGTGGTTGAAGATACCAACCAGTACAGCCAGGGCGATTGGGTCATGTTCCGCAAGGTGATGGGCCTTAGCCGTGCCTACCCCTACGGCACCATGACCCAGGTCAACCCTTCGGGCACAGCCGATGTCTGCGCCAACCCCGGCGATAACGGAGACGACACAGAGGCGGCCATCGACGTCGACTGGGCAACAGCGGCCGCTCCCAATGCGGCTATCGTGAGCGCAGCTTGCGCGGACACAGTCCAATTTGGCGGTTTCCTGGCCCTGGCCAACCTCCTCACGGAAGCGACTCCTCCCAAGATCGTCAGCATCAGCTATGGAGAATCCGAATCCGAACTTGGCGCCGCGGAAAACCTCTATATCAACAACCTTTACGCATCGGCGGTCGCCGAGGGCGTCTCGGTATTCGTATCTTCGGGCGATGAACTCGCTGCCAGTTCTGACGGCGGTCGGGTAGCCACCCACGGCATCACCGTGAGCGGCTTTACCTCCACTCCGTACAACATCTCAGTGGGCGGCACCGACATTGCGGCCGAACCGCTCTTCGAGACTGCCACTTATTACAGCCCCACCAATCTGGCCAACTTCCGCACAGCGCTTTCCTACGTGCCGGAGGTTCCCTGGAATGATTCCTGCACAAGCGCCGTAACTGTCGATTTCATCAATGCCGTCAACTCTACTTCCTTTACGCAAGTCGGGCCAAGCAGCTTCTGCAATTTTGACGGTGGCGTTGCTGCCAATGATGACGGATTATTGGGAGCGGTCGGCGGCAGCGGCGGCCCGAGCGCGTGCGCTACCGGAACCCCGGCGACTCGCGGAATCACCGGCGGAACCTGCGCAGGCTACGCCAAGCCAGCCTGGCAGAGCATCTTCGGCAACCCGGCGGACGGCGTTCGCGATACCCCTGATGTCTCCCTGATGGCAGGCAACGGCCTCTGGGGCGTCTATTACGCGGCTTGCATTTCGAACCCCGCAGACGGACCCGCCGCAGATGGCTTTGTACCTTGCGGAGCCAATCCTGCCGGGTGGACCGGTTGGGGCGGTACTTCAGTATCGAGCCCCATCTGGGCCGGCATTCAGGCCCTCGTGAACCAGTCGACTGGTTCTGCCTGGGGCAACTCCAATCCTGTTCTCTATACCATGGGCAACATGGAATATGGGGCAGGCGGGAATCCCTCCTGCAATTCCACTCTTGGGAATGCAATCGGCTCGACATGCGCATTCAACGACGTAACCCTGGGCGATAACTCGGGCGTCTGCGATGCGGGAAGAAGCGGAACGATTAACTGCTTTCTCGACGGAGCCAAGTACGGCATTCTCTCCACTTCCAACACAGCTGACGATGAGGCTTATCCTGCCACCCCCGGTTGGGATTTCACGTCCGGCATCGGCACCGCAAACGCCTGGAACATCGTGAATTCCTGGTCAGCCGCCGTCGCCGCCACCAAACCGATTTTGCTGGACAAGTTGAAGAAGTAGCCACAGAGCCACTTCCACAGAGAGGAAAACATCAAAATGCGTAAATCAATTACTATCCTCGCACTGTTTTTCGTGAGTCTGCTAGGCGCTCAACGGGCCATGGCAGATTCGTGCAACGGCGTTTCAGCCGGCGCTAACCTGATCGCAAACTGCGCCTTCGGAACCGGCGACTTTACCAGTTGGTCGGGAACGGCCACGTCGGATCCGTTCTCCTTTGTTGACTCAGGGGATCCGCTGGCAATTGGGTCGACTCCCTACAACGGCTTGCCGTTTGAGGCCGCGCTGGGGTCAATTGGGACCACCGACACGCTCTCCCAGACGTTCGCCACAACTCCCGGCGATTCGTATACGATCATCTTCGCGTTGCTGAACGACACTGACCCGGACCCGTCGGGATATAACAACAGCTTTGTCGCTGCCTTTGGTCCGACGACATTGTTGTCCCTGGGCAATGCCGGGGCAGACGCCTACACGCTGTACGCGTACTCGGAGACGGCGACCGGAGCCTCCACGACTCTGTCGTTTACCGAGGAAAACGATCTAGGCTCCTGGGAACTCGACTCGGTCAGCGTCCAAGGCCCGGCGGTTTCCTCAACGCCTGAGCCCAGCACGTTCCTGCTGCTTGGTTCCGGCATTGTGGCCATGGCCGGCGCGGCTCGCCGCCGCTTCGCGCGCTAACCACAAACCTTGCAGTCTGGCCTCCCGCAACGGGAGGCTCAGGCTGCCGGCATAGCACCACACAAGGCTTCCGCAAACCGCGGGGGCCTTGCTTTTTTTACAAGCGTCTCAAGGCAAGGGCCGGCACGGCCGGTTCATGGTCGAACTCAGTGCGCGCCCGGGGGCGGCGCGGCGTTCCTCTTCGGCTTTTTGAAAAGCCAGGACGCGATGGCGCAAAAGAACGCCAGCAGCGCTGTCCAGCGAAATACATCTACATACGCCATCAGAGCCGATTGCTGCTCCATCAGTCCGTACAGCATTCCAAACGATCCGGGCCGTGCCTGAGCCGGGCCGATCCTGTGTCCCAGGTAATGGGCGATGGCAGCGGACTTTTGCTGCAGCACAGGATTGGCGGGTGAGAGATTGGCGCCGATCTCATTCTGATGCAGTGCTGCCCGCCGGACCAGCGCCGTCGTCGCCATCGATATCCCGATCGATCCGCCAATATTCCTCAGCATGTTGAACAGCCCTGTGGCGTTGCCCATCTCCTCGCGCGGAATCGTCGAAGTGGCCATCGTGGCCAGCGGCACAAAGACAAAGCTGAGCGCGAAGCCGGTGAGGGTGATGGGGATGAGCAGCGTGTATGGTCCAATGTCGAGGTTCACCGTGCCGAACATCAATGCACAGATGCCAAACACCAGGAACCCGCCCGAAAGCAGAATGCGCTGGTCCATTCGCGAGCCCAGAAATCCCACCACCGGCGAGCCGATAAACGAGCCAATTCCGCGCGGCCCCACCACCAGACCGGCCGTGAACGCGGTGTAGCCCAGTACCTCCTGGTAGTAAAGCGGCAGAATGGCGATGGTGATGTAGATCGCCATCCCCAGCATCGCAATCATGAAGCAGCCGGTGCGGAAGTTACGGTCGCGCAGCACGTTCAGGTTGACCAGGCCCTCCGGGTGCCTCCACGAGTGCCACACCCAGCCAACCAGAGCGCACACTAGCGCCGCCACCGCCCAACGTACCCACACCGCGCCGAACCAGTCGTCTTCCTGACCCTTGTCGAGCACAATCTGCAATGCACCCGTCCACACGACCAGCAGCCCAAAGCCTATGTTGTCGAAGGGGCTCCACTTGGCATTCCTGATGTACGGCGGGTCGTGTACAAACCGCGAGATCAACACCACGGCCAGAATCCCTACCGGAATATTGATATAGAAGGCATACCGCCAGCTGAACGTATCCGTCAGCCAGCCGCCCAGGGTCGGGCCCAACACCGGGGCGAGCACAATCCCCAGCCCATAGGCAGCCATGGACATGGACCGCTTCTCCACGGGAAAGCTTTCCAGCAAAATCGACTGCGACAGTGGTTGCAGGGCCCCGCCGCCCGCTCCCTGCAAGACCCGCGCAAGCAGAATCACCGCCAGCGATGGCGCAGCGCCGCAGAAGAACGAGGCAACTGTGAAAATGATCACGCAGGTGAGCAGGAACCGCTTGCGCCCGAATCGCCGTGCAAACCAGTTTGAAGCCGGCAGGATCACGGCGTTGGCCACCAGGTAGCTGGTTAGCACCCAGGTTGCTTCGGAGTTCGAAGCCGACAGCGACCCGGCGATGTAGGGCAGCGCTACCGACGCAATGGCGGTGTCGAGCACCTCCATGAAGGTGGGCAGCATCACGGATACGGTAACCAGCCACGGGTTGACACCCTGTGTGAGCGGGTAGCGAGCTTGGGCGGCAGCCGTGGTCATGGAGAAACGAACAGTTGAGCGTAAACGATAGGGCTCCTAGACGCCAGTGATGCAGGCCCAGGCGGCCGTCATCCCGTCTCCGGTTCCTGCCTGGTGCGGGCCGACGGCCGCGGGGCGGTTGTTTTAAGATGATTTGTAAACTCAGGAACAGGGCTTGAACGGGAGTGACCTTCATGCGGCTTGTTTTGTTCTTCGGCCTGGGCGCGATCGCGGGATGTTTGGCAGTAGCAACGCCGGCGCTGGCGGGCAAGCCGGACCCTGCCGACTATCCTCTGCGGGTGCACATCCTCAAAAACACTGCGCGATCCCGCAACACCCGCGAGCCGCAGCACCCGGGGGATTCGCCGGATTACATCGATGGGATGGGCATGGCAGATCTGTTTGAAGGCGGCGTGCCACAAGGTTTCACCTTCAGCTATAGCTGCATCGACGGTCTGAAGGCCTCAAGCGGCTATGGGAGTTACCCCGCACGGTGGAAGAAGGCGCAGAAAACGCTGGAAGTCCTGGTGCCACAGCCCGGCAAGCCGTGGAACTTGGAGACCTGCTCGTTGCAAGCTGCAATGAGACCCGGGTTGGTCTTCTACTGGACGAACGGCAACATTGCAGAAGAATCGGGCGCGGCGCTGAAGGAATGGATGGTCAATCATCAGTACGATCCGGAGAAGGACAAGGTCGACCCGATCACGCTGCCGGGCGAGTCGGATTCTACCGACTCACCGCTTGCCGACCCCAACTAGGGCTGCCGCAAAAAATATAGATACAGCGATATAGCTCTGCTCGCCCCAGGCGCTTTCAACGCGCCCGCCGCCCATTTCTCCCCGGCCCACCATCTCTTGCGTCTGCGAAATCAGTCTGCCCGTGCAAAGGGGTCGCAGATCAGATCGGATCATGGTTTATTAACATACAATCAAATAAAGTTGACACCAACTCACTCAATCATGCATCTTATGAGTGTCAGTAATTTACGAAACAGGCAGGCTATCAATCATGGCAAAAATCATCGGAATCGACCTCGGCACCACCAATTCATGTGTCGCGGTCCTAGAGGGCGGAGAGCCCAAAGTCATTGCGAATGAGGAGGGTGCGCGCACCACTCCCTCGATCGTCGCCTTCTCCAAGAGCGGCGAAAGGCTGGTTGGCCAGGTCGCCAAGCGGCAGGCCATCACCAACCCGGAAAACACCATCTTTTCCATCAAGCGCTTCATGGGGCGGCGCTACAACGAAGTCACAGACGAAATGAAGATGGTCCCCTACAAAGTCGTCCAACAGGGCGACCACATCGCCGTCGTTGCCCAGGGCAAGGAGTACACTCCGCCCGAAATCTCGGCCATGATCCTGCAAAAGCTCAAGAAGTCAGCCGAGGCTTATCTCGGCGAGACGGTCACTGAGGCGGTGATCACCGTTCCTGCCTACTTCAACGACGCCCAGCGCCAGGCCACCAAGGACGCCGGCAAGATTGCCGGGCTGGATGTGAAAAGGATCGTCAACGAGCCCACAGCGGCCGCGCTTGCCTACGGCCTGGACAAGAAGAAGGACGAGACCATCGCCGTGTACGACTTTGGCGGCGGTACCTTCGACATTTCCATTCTCGAAGTGGGTGAAGGCGTTATCGAGGTCAAGTCCACCAATGGCGACACGCACCTGGGCGGCGACAACCTCGACCAGCGCATCGTGGAGTGGCTGATCGCCGAGTTCAAGCAGGAGCAGGGTTTGGATCTCGCTTCCAAGGGCAACGAAATGGCCCTGCAGCGCCTGAAGGACGCCGCGGAGAAGGCCAAGATCGAGCTCTCCACGACCGTCGAAACCGAGATCAATCTCCCCTTCGTCACCGCGGACGCCACCGGCCCCAAGCACCTGGTCCGCAAGCTCACCCGCTCCAAGCTTGAGCAACTTGTCGGAGACCTGCTCGACCGCTCCCTGGAGCCCTGCAAGAAGGCCCTGGCGGATGCCGGCATCGGCGTGGACAAGATCGACGAAGTGGTTCTCGTCGGCGGCCAGACACGCATGCCCAAGATTCAGGAACTGGTCAAGAAGATGTTCGGCAAGGAGCCCCATCGCGGAGTCAACCCTGACGAAGTCGTGGCCATCGGCGCAGCCGTGCAGGCAGGCGTTCTGGCCGGCGAGGTCAAGGATCTGCTGCTGCTCGACGTCACGCCGCTGACCCTGGCGATTGAAACTCTGGGCGGCGTCGCTACGCAGATGATTCCGCGTAACACGACCATTCCGACCAAGAAGACGGAGACGTTTTCCACCGCGGCGGATTCGCAGACCGAAGTTGAAGTGCACGTGCTGCAAGGCGAGCGTCCGCTGGCCGCGCAGAACCGCACCCTGGGCAAGTTCAAGCTGGCCGGCATTCCTCCCGCGCCGAGGGGCGTTCCGCAGATCGAGGTGACATTCGATATTGACGCCAACGGCATTCTCAACGTGACGGCGAAGGACAATGCGACCGGCAAAGACACCCGCATCACCATCACATCGAGCTCGGGCCTATCGAAGGATGAAGTAGAAAAAATGGCCAAGGAAGCCGAGGCGCACTCCGCCGAGGACAAGGAGAAGCGCGAAGAAATCGAAGCCCGCAACTCCCTCGACGGGCTGGTCTACAACATCGAAAAGATGCTGAAAGACAACAACGACAAGATCCAGGGCCCGGAAAGGTCCGAAGTCGAGTCGGTCCTCGCGGAGTCCAAGTCAACGCTCGCCGGTACGCCGAGTTCCGGTGAGTTGAAGGCCGCCCACGAGAAGTTGACCCACGCCAGCCACAAACTGGCCGAAGTCCTCTACAAGGCCAACGCCGCGTCGGCCACGCAAGGCGGTCCCGGCGCCGCAGGCCCGGAGCAGCCTGCCGACCAGAAGAAAGATGAAGGCGTAATCGACGCTGAGTACGTGGACGTGGAAGACAAGAAGTAGGACTGGCCGTCCAGGCATCCCTGCGGTTCCGGCACAAAAAGAAGGGGTGGGCGACGATTCGTTGTCCACCCCTTTCTATTAGCGTGGAAGATAGGCAAGGAACCCTTCGGTCATTTGCCGGGGGAATTGAATATTGAGAACGCGTGTAGCGAACGGTGCTTCGATGGTGATGCGAAGTATCAGACGTAAGCTCTTGCCGAGGTAGCAACGCAGATTCTGGCGAAGTTCTTGCAGGAGAATCTACAGAGAAGACCTTAGGATGAACTGAGATAAGAAAATACACATGGCGACAACGCAAAACAAAGACTATTACGCCACGCTAGGCGTCAAGAAGACGGCCACTTCGGACGAGATCCGCAAAGCCTTCCGCAAGGCTGCGCGCCGCTACCACCCGGACGTGAACCCCGGCGACAAGAAGGCCGAGGAGAAGTTCAAGGAAATCTCCGAGGCCAACGACGTTCTCAGCGACGAGAAGAAACGCAAGGTCTACGACCAGGTCGGCTTCTATTCCGATCAGATCGACCCGGCAACGGCGGAGGCCTACGCTCGCCAGCAGGCAGCCGGCGGCCAGCCTCCGGTGGACTTCGGGGGCTTTGATTTCTCCGGCTTCCAGGGCGCGGCTGGTCCGCAGGCTGGCGCCGGTTCGCAGTCCTGGGGAAGCTTCAAAGACATTTTCTCCGGCATTTTCTCGGGCCAGCAGCAGCCGCAGCGTCCACGCGGTCCGCAGCCCGGAACCGACCTCGAATACCAGGCAACGGTTGACTTCTGGACCGCCATCCGCGGCGGCCAGGCACGCATCCAAGTGAACCGCCAGGAAGCCTGCCCCAGCTGCCACGGCCAGGCCTCGACCGGCGGCCCCATGCAGTGCCCGGAATGCAACGGAACCGGCCAGGTGACACAGATGGGCGGCCGCATGAAGTTCAACATCCCCTGCCCAGGCTGCAACGGGACGGGGCGCATTACCAATGAGTGCCCTACTTGCCACGGCGAAGGCGTCGTGAACCGGACAGAGACGGTGGATTTCCGGATCAAGCCGGGCACCCGTGACGGCCAGCGTATCCGATTGCAGGGCAAGGGCAATGCCGGCATCAATGGCGGTGCTCCAGGCGACCTGTTCCTCATCGTGCGCACCGGGACGCACCCCGTCTTCACGCGGGTGGGCGACGATATCCAGCTTACCGTCCCCGTCACCGTTCCTGAAGCGAGTCTGGGAGCCAAAGTCGACGTGCCGACGATCGACGGCCGCGCGCAGTTGAAGATTCCTCCCGGCACGCAGAGCGGGCAAAAGCTGCGCATGCGGGAGCGCGGGGTGGAAAGCGCGCAGCATGCTGGCCAGCGCGGCGACGAGATTGTGACCATCGAGGTGATCGTGCCTCATCTCCAGGACGAACGCAGCCGGGAGATCATGCGCGAGCTGGGCAAGCTCAACAACCAGGACCCGCGGGTGGCGCTGTTTGACAAGCTGTGATTTGCTACTATCGATTGAGTCGCCCAGCTAGCGGTACAGGAAGACCCGGATGAGTCGCGAGCACGACGACAGGAACGACATCCGTGGAATCGTTTTCGAATGGTATCCGCCGAAAGCGCAAAGCAATCTGCGAAAGCACAAAGTTTCGTTCAAAGAGGCATCCACGATCTTCGGAGATAAGAAAATATTGGAACTGCCAGATCGCGAACACAGCGAAGAGGAGCTACGATTCATTGGTGTCGGGCGGTCGGATCGGGACCGCCTGCTCTTCGTGACTTTTACGGTCAGGAGCGACAAAGTTCGAATCATTAGCGCAAGGCAGGCGAAGTCTTGGGAGAGGAGAGAGTATGAAATCGCCAATCGATATGAATGAAGCTGAAATTCGTGCAAGGTTTGATTTTTCAAGGGCTACCCGCGGTCGCTTTGCTGCCCGCTACCAGAATGGACATACCGTGACGCTTCTGGACCACGACCCAGACGACGTTGAAGGTACCCTGCCTGCGGAAGTAGTTGAAACTACAAGGGAGTCTGGAATGCGCATATTTGAATCTCAAGTCCTTGAGGCCGGTCTACGACTCGTCGAGCCGTCGAATAAGAACGGGATCGACTATTTCATATACGGCGAAACGCAGGCGGATGAGGGAAGAGCTTCTTTTCCCGTGAAGCTCAAGACTTCCATCCATGAGGTGTTTTCCTTGTACAAGACGGAATCGAAAATCCCGCGCTTGCTAATGGCCTATGTCTGGCATGCCAAAGAGCCGGAGGCCAGCGAAATATACGCGCTGACCTACGACGAAGCGTTTCAGATCGTCAAGAGTAAGCCCTATTCTTCCTCAAAATCCTGGATCAAGGAGGGCGGCTATTCCGTGACGCGCGCCGGGGCCGAACTCAAGGAAATGCTGAAAGAATATCGCATGACTCCGAAAAAGTGGCGCCAACGGCTGCAATCCATCTAAGGTCCCCATGGCCGCAAAACGCAAATCGAAGGGCGCGTACATGATCTCGGCGGTGGCCGAGATGTACGAGATCCATCCGCAAACCCTGCGCCTTTATGAGCGCGAGGGTTTGCTCAAGCCTTCGCGCACTGAAGGCAACACCCGCCTTTACACCGACGAAGACCTGGAGCGCCTGGAGTTCATCCTCAATCTCGCCCGGGACCTGGGCGTCAACATCGCCGGCATCGGCATTATCCTGCAAATGCGCGAGCGCATGGAAGAGATGAATCGCCAGATGCAGAGCTTTGTCGAGTACGTGCGTACTGAAATGTTGACCCGCTTTCAGCAGGCGGCGCCCGGCTCTGACGGCGCCATCGTTCCCATCCGCCGGCCTACCGTTGTCGCCAAGTCGGCATCCCAGCGCAAGCCCTGAGCCATTCTCCTGGAAATTAAACCAGTTCAGATGCGCCAGGATTCTTCCTGCCCCATCCGCTCGCCTTTTTTCATGCAGAGAACACCGAGGATGGAGCACGCGGCAACCTGTGCATGACACAGTTCCACAGGCGATAACGACGTTCTGCGTTGCGATGGTGACAGTTGCAACTTCTTTATTTTGTGTTTGTTGCTCGCGGATTGTTTGGTATTCGACGTGAATTGGCATGGAGTTTTTTATTTCGCGACGCCGGGTTGGAGGAAGTCGACGGGGGCTCAGTTTTCCGCGGCCCGCGGTGGCGGTGGGTGGGGCGGGCCAAGTTTTGTGTTCGCTTTCCATCTATTGATAAGTGTGCGCCCAATGGAGGTAATTATGCGCAAATCCGGGGAAAGAATTCGCGGGTCGACAGGTGGTTGATTCTTTGGGGGACAGGTCCGTTTGCAGGGTCAAGAATTGTGCTTGGGGTGTTGACAACGTGGAGGGAATCGATGGCCGGCGCCGGAGGAGTTTTTACCCAAGACGGTTACGGGTTGGTGGCCGGCCACTGTTCGCCTTTTCTGGCGAGAGGGCGAGAAACGACGGTCCACGCTCCTTGCAGTTATCCTTAATCCTGCATGTGGTACGTCCTTCTAGCTCTGGCCATCCTCGGCCTCATCACCTCCACAGGCTTCGCAGCCATTGTGCTCGGCGCCGTATCCGGCTACCTGAAGGAGCGCCGTCTCGCTCTGCGCAAGATGCAGGAGCGACCAGGCTTCACCCCGCCGCTCACCCTGCTCAAACCATTGCATGGAGCGGAGCCGGGACTGGAGGCGGATCTCGAGTCGTTTTTCCAGCAGGACTATCCAGAGTTCGAAATCCTCTTCTGTGCTCGCTCGCTGGACGACGCAGGCCTCGCGACCGCCCGCCGCGTTGCCGCACGTAACCCCGAAATCCCGGTAAAACTCCTTTCGACGGGCGAGCCCGGATACATCAACGCCAAGGTAGCCTCAATGGAAGCGATGGAAGCCGCCGCTGCTTACGACATCCTTGTCATCTCCGACAGCGACGTCCGTGTTACGCCCGACTATCTTCGCGCTGTCGCGCTCCCTTTTGCCGATCCACGCGTTGGCGGCCTCACCTGCCCGTATCGCGGCGTGGCAATTGAAGGCGGCCTCTGGGCGCGCCTTGAAGCCGTCGGCATGTCCGTTGAAATGACCAGCGGCGTGCTCGCCGCGCGCGCCATGGAGGGCATGCAATTTGTGCTCGGGCCCACCATGGCGTTTCGCCGCCAGACCATTCATCGCATGGGAGGTTTCAGAGTCACTGCCGACTACTGCGCCGACGATTTCGTCCTCGGCAACGAGACCTACAAATCCGGTGAGCAAGTTGTCCTCAGCCATCACGCCATCGACCACATGGTCATCAACTCAGATTTCCTTGATTCGATGAAACACCAAGTCAGGTGGATGAAGTCCACCCGCTTTTCACGCCCTGCCGGCCACTTCGCCACCGCTCTGAGCTTCAGTGTGCCCTATGGCTTGCTTGCTCTCGCCGGCGCCTCGGCCCTGGGTCACATGCGCTGGGGCCTTGCGCTCTTGGCGTGGAGCATCCTCACGCGGGAAGCGCTGGCCGTCGCCGTTGGCCGCGGAGTTACCGGCGACCGAAGCTGGTTTGGTCTGCTTGTCCTCTACCCGTCACGCGATCTGATGGGCTTTGTTTTTTGGGCTGCCAGTTATTGGGGCAGCCGCGTTTTGTGGCGCGGCCGGGTGTTTGAACTGCTGCCCGGCGGCAAGATGCGGGCGGCGGAGTGATTGAGATCAGGTTTGCACGCTAGGGCAGCGGTCTGTCCGTCCATAGCGCCTTGTCCGCGAGGCTCTGGACCGGGTAAAGCCGGCCGGCGAGCAGGCTCTCGGCCTTGGGCTGGTTCACGTCCTGCGCAAAGAGCCACTTGCGTTCGCCCTTACCCCATTCCTTCGATAACCGGTCTTCGGAAAGGAAGATATCCGGTGCATCCGGATAGCATGAGCCCCACAATAGCGGGGTTCCCTCGCCGTGCTGACCGCAGCGCGGAAGCACCAGGTCGGCCGCCTTGCCATGGAAGAAGTTGTGGGTGTAAAAGACCACCGAAGACGCATCCGACTGTTCGCCGTAGATGATGAACGTGTCGGACGGAGCGCCCTTTTCCATGATCGTTTCGGCAAACGGCTTGGAACTGAGCATGGGTGCAAACCGCGCAAAGGCCATATGCGCGGCCACCAGGAACACTGCCGCGGTGATACCTATGCTGACTGTAGCGGCAAGGTGCTTGCCCTTTACGCGCAGCAGCCATCCCCACGCCGGCCCAATCAAAAGCGAAACCGCCGCCAGCGCCGCCGGCAGCCGCAGAGCTGCGAACGATGGCCCGGTCAGGTCAAAGAAATGCGACATCGACAAGGTGTAATCACCCACGGCGCGATGCGCCAGCAAAGTTCCGATATCGGAAACATATGGCAGATGCCGCGAGTCCCAGAGTCCCCATGCCAGAGCCAGCGCCGACGCAACCCCAACCACGGTGAACACAGCATGCGCCCAGGTCAGCCATTTCGTCGAGAGCAGCGGGTTGCGGCTGTCCGGCCCGCTGTCCTCGCCGCCGTCCAGTCCGCGCTTTTCTTCAATGCCTGCCACCACCGCGGCAATCAGGATGAACAGCGGCGGCCACACGGGAAATGTGTAGTACTCCTGGTTCGATGAGAGTGAAAAGAAGAACAGGGTCCACGCCGAGAACAGGCTCAGCAGCCACACTGTTCGCACGCGAAATTTCAGCTTGAGAACGTAAGTTGCCACGTCCTCGCGCACGGCGTGGTCCAGGTAGAAGTCCACTGTCTGCCCGGCATCGTGGCGCAGGTGTTGGAGCCAGTGATGGCGCGTTTTCCACGCAATTGCGAGCAGTGCCGGTACAAAGAGGCTCCAGGGAAATAGCCACACCATGTGCAGAAGCCAGTAAGCGGCCCAGGGCAGCTTGTTGTAGTCGTGCGGATAGCGCAGCGAGAAGAAGCGCAGAAAGTGCTCGTTGACGAAGTAGAAGTAGAAGAACCCATGCACGTTCCCGATAGTCGGATGGTTCCCCACCGCGTGTCCCTGGTCGGGGTTGGCCAGCCCGCAGAGAATGTGCCACGGCGCGGCAATCGCCAGGAAGAGCAGCATCCCCGTCGCCAGGCGGAGATTGCGCCAGCGCCGCCATTGGCCTGTCAGCATCAGGTAGGGCACCGCCGCTCCTACGAAAAATACCGGGGCTATCAATCCTTTGGTCAGCGTCGCCAGCGCCACGCCTGCATAGGCCCAATAAAAGCGGTTGGGGCGGTCAAGCTCCAGTCCGGTAATCAGCCCGTAGAGAGCGATCAGCAAAAACAAACTCAGGTACGACTCGGGAATGATGAACCGCGTAAACAGAAACGGCCCAATCGACGTGAGCACTCCCAGGCCGGCATAAAGCCCGGCCCGCGCACCCCAGGCCCGCCGCGCCCATATCCATGAAAGCCAGGTCAGCCCCAGCATCGCCAGCGAGTTGGGCAGGTGGGTGGCGAAGGTGTTCTCGCCGAAGAGCTTGTAGCTCACCGCTACCAGCCAGTAGGGCAGCGGCGGCTTCTCGATATAGCGGATGCCGTCGATCTGGCAGGTGATCCAGTTGCCGCTGTCCAGAATGTGCTGCGCCGCCTGCGCGTGCGATGCGTCCACATCGTCCAAGAGCGGCGGAGAGAACAGCGAGCCGATCTGCACGGCGAGAAAAATCGCGCTGAACAGAAGCCATGTGGCCAGAGTTGAGGGCGTTTGGCCAGGTCGCTGGTATGTGCGTTCAGAGTTGTAAGAAGACGAAAGGGGCATTGGATCAAGGATAACAGCCACGTTCACGCGCCCGGATGGGCGTTTTCCCGTGAAGCTGCCGAAGAAACAGGGCCGGTTGTGTGCGATGAATCCGGCGTGCGCACGCGCGGCGAAGAATATTATCTTGAAGAGGGCAACCGGGGAATCTGTCCCTTCCTCCAAACGATCAGGCCGGGTTTGTGCGGCCCTGCGGAAAGGAATCCGTCATGCGAGTTCGAGACCTTCCTTTTTCCTTCCAGCTCGGTTTGGCCGTTTCCCTGGGATTCATCGTCGCCGCTGTTCCCGCATCGGGATCTGCGGAGTTCTCAATCGCTGCAACAAACGTCACCATGCCTACAAGCGGGAATGGATCAACCCAATACACGGTTACTGGAATTCCCATCACCGGTACGCTGAACGTCAGTTGCCAGTACTCCGGTCCGGCGACCGAGGCCAATCTTCCCACATGCACCTACGGCCCGGTCCACGCGCCCGAGCCCGTGAACGCGGGTCAGACGGTGGCAGGCACGATTCTTTTCTACCCCTATGGCGCCGCAATTCCCGCCGGCCAGCAGCGGAAGGACCACGGACCGTCGACCGCGCTTGCATTTGCCGGGGCGCTTTTGCTGGGACTTGGTTTCCGTCGCAGATGCCGCAGTTCGCAACTGTCGATGGTGCTTGCGCTAGCGAGCATGGCCGGGACGATGGGGCTCTCAGCCTGCGGCGGAGCCATGAACGTGACAACGCCAAGGACTTACCAATATACCCTCCAAGCAGCGGATGCCGGCACGTTGAACAATCTATCTGCAGGCGCGAGCACAAACATTACCGTGACCGTGCCGTAGGCTGAGCGGCGGCACCTCGCCGGCCGGGGTGGTCGTGTATCTTGGCCGAAGAGCCTCTTTTCCGCTTGCGGAGACCGCCCAGTCAGCCATGCCCACTTTTGCCGCCGTCGATATCGGTTCGAACTCCTGCAGATTGAAGATCGCCAAGGTGGTGGCGCACCAGTTGCGCACGCTGCACGAAGACCGCGAAGTTACGCGCCTGGGCGCCAGCGTCTTTGAGTCGGGGCTGATCTCTCCGGAGGCGATGGCCGCAACCATCCAGGCGCTCAAGCGTTTTCAGCATGCCGTGCAGGACCGTGGCGTGGACAAGATCCGGGTTGTCGCCACCGCCGCCATGCGCGATGCGCGCAATGCAGCGGCCTTTCAGGCTTGGGTGAAAGCTGAGACCGGATGGACAGCGGAAATTATCTCTGGCCTCGAAGAGGGCCGCCTGATCCACCTGGGTGTGATGGCCGGCGCGGAGATGGCGGGGGAAAGCAAGCCAGCCCATAGCCTGGGCGGACGCATGCTGCTGGTGGATGTGGGTGGCGGAAGCTGCGAGATTACACTTTCCGAGAAGAAGCGCATCAGTGAGACGATCAGCGTCCCGCTGGGCGCCGTGCGGCTGACCGAAGAGTTCCTGACGGACGACCCTCCGCCGACGGAAGGCCTGGCGCGGATGCGGCGATGGATTCAGCGCGAGCTCCGGCGCGCACATCGGAGGATTCAGCCGGCAGGCGTCTCGTGGATGATTGGGACCTCGGGAACTGCGGCGGCATTGAACGACGCCTGCGGCCCCGCGAGCAAGTCGGCAAGTCAGCGAGTTGGCAAGGCAGCCGTGGGTCGAAGCGCTTCATCGGGCCTGGTGGTTACCCGAGATGTCCGGCGCCTGGCCACGAAGCTCGCAAAGCTGCCGCTGGCCGAGCGCGAGACGGTGCAGGGCATTGGGCCGCGACGGGCGGAGATCATCGTCGCCGGTGCTGAGGTCTTCGCCGAGTTGCTGGAGAGCTTTGCGCTGGCGGGCTTTTGCTATTCGCCCCTGGGCCTGCGCGACGGAATTCTGGCGCAGATGCTTGCAGAGCAGGATGCGCGCGCCAAGGCGCACCGCGAGTTCGAGCACGAGCGATGGGAGAGCGTTCTGGCAACGGCGCGCCGTTACGGCGTCGATCCCAAACATGCGGAGCCGGTGCGGGCGCACGCCATGCAACTCTTTCGCGAATTGAAGGCTTTGCATGAACTGCCCGCCGAGTACGAGAATTGGCTTGCTGCCGCGGCGGTTCTGCGCGACACGGGCAAGTTCATCAACCACCAGGGTCACCACCGGCACACGCAGTACATCGTCTCGAGCTCTGAAATCTACGGGTATACCCAGGTCCAGCGCACTATCGTTTCAGCCATCGCGCGCTACCTGGGCAAGAGCCGCCCGCAGCCTGGCGACCGCGCGCTCCGCAATATCCCGGGCGACGAGCACAAGCACGTTCACCGCGCCGTGGTGCTGCTGCGCCTTGCCGTCGCGCTCAACCAGGACCGCGCCAGCGACGTGCTGCGGGTGCGGGCCAAGGTCTATCCCAAACGGGTTTATCTTGAAGTGGAGCCGGGCCGCACCGGGGCCGAACTTGAACTTTGGTCGCTGCGCAAAGAGGCGGGTTACTTTCGAGAGGTTTTTGGCCGCGAGCTTTTTGCCACGCCGGCATAAAGGGAACGCGCCATGCGCGGGTCAATGAGCCAGCGCAACAGGGGTGGATGGCGGTCCATGTCGACGCGGGCGATGGAGCCTTTGCGCATGCGGATGGCGGCGCCGCCGTTGCCGGTGATCATGCGGCCCAGGAATTGAAAGAGGTTGGGATTGTGGCCGACGACCAGCACGCCTTCGTACTCCGCATATTTTGACAACATCTGCTGGAAAGCGCCGTAGTCGGCGTTCAGGCCAAGCGCGGGGCTGATTTCGACTTTGGCGTCATAGCCCATCTCCGTACCCACAAATTGCGCCGTCTGCAATGCGCGCTTCAAAGGGCTGGAGACGATCACGTCGATCTGCACTTTGAAGGCCGACAACACGCGGGCCATCAACATGCACTGGTCTTTTCCCTCTTTGATGAGCGCGCGCTTGGCGTCGAGCGTGGGGTTGCCGCGGCTGAGTCCGGCGTTGGCGTGGCGCATGAGGTAGACATTCATAAATCTGATTCAGAGAGAGGATGACGAGAGCGAAGCCAGAGTTACCGTGTCCCGTTAAGTTTTGTGCAGGGTCGCCGCTCCCTGATGGTCGCGTCGACGTGAGGGTATCGGTTTCGGGATACATCGACTCTGGCTTCGCTATAGCCGGCTGTTTTCCGCTCTTGCTTTCACTCCTTGGATTCAACGTTCGATTTCGTTCACGGATCAGCAATGTTAACACGTTTGTAACAATAGGTCAGGGGTTAAATCGGGGTCGGGGTTGGGGTTAGAGGTGAATCCGGCGGGCTCGCCGACCAGCATTCGGCGACCAGCAAGCCTCCCAGGCGGGAGCGGCGATCCAGGAGTGCAAACCCGGCATCGCGCAGCGCGGCGGAGTGGTCGGGAAGTTTGCGGACTTCGAGCCCGGTGAGCAATCCGAAGCAGAAATAGAGGCTCGACACGATCGGCACTGCGATGAATCGGCCGTACCATCCCGGTGGAATTGCGAACTCGGAGACGATCCATTGAGCATCGGGGGCAATGGAGGAGCGAATTCTTGCGGTCAGCAACGCGATCTCCTGGGTGCTAAGGCAATCGAGGAGGAAATGGGTCACGATCAGGTCGTAAGGCGGCGCGACGATGGGAGCGGGCGGTTGCCAGTTGCGGACATCTGCCAGGTAGACGTGTACGCGATCTTCATGCGCACCGGCGCGTCTCAGCAATGCCTGGAGCATGGCTGAGCTCGAGTCAACGGCATCCACGCGGACGGCGGGGTTCGCCCTCAGCAGCCGGCGAGTGAAGCGGCCGTCTCCATCGCCCAGAACGAGGGCTCGGCGGCAGTGCGAAAGATCGCCAAGGAAGGTGCTGCGGGTGAGACCCAGACAGGGCCCGAAACTGAAGAACTCCATCCATCGATAGAGCCGTGCGAGGCGGTTGAAGTCCGGCGGTCTCTTCATCGGGCCAACAAGGCCAAGGGCGTCAGGAGAGCCAGATCGGCGGCAACGCGCAAGGCAAGCGGGGTGAAGCGGCCGCGGAAACAGTCAAGCAGCGCGAGGAGCAGCGCGCTCGCTGCGCCCGCGGCGACGAGCGCGGCGGGACGAGGCTGGAGAATGCACGCAACCAGCAGGCCGGCGATGGAGAGGGTGCAGGCCACGGGCGGGATCCCGGATTCTAGCGGCGAGGGTCTCGACTCCCAACGGTCAATCGCGTGGCAGTTGAGCCATGCAAGCAACGCATAGAGGACGGTGGAAGCCGAGAGCTGCCAGAGCGCCAGGCTGCCTTGAACCGCGGCCCGGCTGAAGACCGGAAGGGCGCACGCGCTGGTGAAGAGCAGACCGACCAGCAACTCTTTCTGAATGACCTGCGAATTGCCTGAGAGTCCCCGCTCGGAGGTTCCTCGGAATGACGGCAAGCGGAAAGAATGAACGCCGGTGAAATAAGCCAGCGCGGCAGCCCCCAGCACCGAGTCTCGCTCGCGAGACGGCGCCGGCATGAGGGTGAAAACGATGCAGCCGGCGGCACATCCGGCGGCAAGGGCCAGCGGCACAAGGACCTTGCGGTGACGATGATGGAAGAGGTGGCGTTCGCGAAGTCCCAGCAAGCTGCGGGCGCGCAACGCTGCAGAGGCGTCGAGCAGGCGGTCCGCGACGTAGACTGTCCAGGCCGCGAGCGCGAGCAAGACTGGAATCCAGGCCGGCAGACGCACACGAGCCGCCCACGCGAACGCAAGCATCCAGACCACGGCGACCGTGGGTGCATCGAAGCTGGCCAGATGCCAGATGCGAAGCGGCGCCGGGGCATCGAACTTGCGTTCCGCCTTGGCGATGCGCGCCGCTGCGCTGCCGTGCGTCTGCGGATTGTGAAGCGTCTGCGGCACTAAGCCTATTTTAAGAGCCAGGCGACGCCTTTTCGGCCGGTCTTCTTGTCCTTCGTGGAAAGTTACGCGCAGTGCCAGCCATGGATGACGGGACACTGCATTCGGTTCGAGCGATTTCGCCGCTTCAGATGGCTTCCAGCCGAACCCGCTTCAATCCTCAGAATCTGCCCTGGAGTAAAATCGGGGCAGGTCAAAGCGGAGCGAGAAAGGGAAGGGAAGATGGCGACTTCGACACAAATATCACTCGATACCTACCTGACCACTTCCTATGAGCCCGACATGGACTACGTCGACGGGGTGCTGGAGGATCGGAACGTGGGCGAATACGACCACAATATTGTGCAGATGGCGATTTTGTTTTGGTTCCATTTGCATGCGAAGGAGTGGCGCATCCGGACGATTCAGGAACAGAGGACGCGCGTGGCTTCCACCAAGGTGCGAATTCCCGACGTATGTGTATTCTCCCGCGACCTGCCCATCGAACAGGTCTTTACCAGACCCCAGTTGATTGCTATCGAAGTGCTTTCACCTGAGGATCGCCATTCCCGCATCGACGCGCGGTTGAGCAACTTCCGCAGCTTCGGCGTACCCAACCTCTGGGTTGTGGACCCTCAGACGCGCGTTGCTTGGGACTGCAGCGATGGGGACTGGGTGCGCAAGGATCGGCTTGAGGTGGCAAACTCGCCGATCCATCTTTCCCTGGCAGAGCTTTTCGCGAAGATCGATGAAGACAGCGCAAATTGAAAATGCGAGGGTATGATTCGGCTCCCCGATTTCCCGTCCTATACGACAGGGAGGCTGGAAAGAAATCGCCTCGGAGGGCCAACGCGTAATCCAAGTTCATCGGATTCAGCGCGCTAATCGGCGGCTGCGGCTTTCTTGGGCGGGGCTTTCGCAGGCCGTTTGCGAGGTCTCGGGGTGTCAGTGTGTTTCGCTTCCGTCGCTTTGGGAATCGCGCCCAGATCGGCTTTGCCTTCGGCCAGTTGCATCAGGAAGTCCTGGCTGCCGAATGGCGCGGCTTCCTTGGGAAGTTTGCCAGCGCGCAGGTAAGTGCCGTCGGGCTGTTGCAGCCGCGCCTTGACGGTGTCGGCCAGGTAGGCGGGCAGAATCTCATCGTGGATGCGGGCCTTGGCAGCGGCGTCCCGCACCGGAAATACAACTTCGCAGCGCTCGAACAAATTGCGCGGCATCCAATCCGCCGAGCCGAGGTAGATCTCCAGATCGCCGCCGTTGGCGAAGTGGAAGATACGCGAATGCTCCAGGAACCGCCCGACAATCGACCGCACGCGAATGTTTTCTGAAAGGCCTGGCACGCCGGGCCTCAAGATGCAAAGACCTCGGACGATCAGGTCAATCTGCACGCCGGCCTTCGACGCCGCATAGAGCGACTCGATCACTGAAGGCTCCAGCAGTGCGTTCATCTTGGCGACAATGTGCGCCGGCCGCCCCGCCTGCGCGTGCTCCTGCTCGCGGCGAATCAAGCCCAGGAAGCTTTCAGCCATGGTCAGGGGCGCTACAAGCAGCGGCCGGTAATCGTCGATCTCGGCATGCGCTGTGAGGTAGTTGAACACCATGTGCACGCGCTCGGTAATCTGCGGATCGCATGTGAGCAGGCTCAGGTCGGTGTAGAAGCGCGCCGTGCCGGGGTTGTAGTTGCCGGTGCCGAGGTGGCAGTAGCGGCGGGTAACGCCGTCTTCGTCGTGGCGGACCAACATGGCCAGCTTGCAATGCGTCTTCAATCCCACAACGCCGTGGAAGACCTGCACGCCTGCGTCTTCCATGCTGCGCGCCCAGCGGATGTTGGTGGCCTCGTCGAACCGCGCCATCAACTCCACCACAAGCGTGGCCTCCTTGCTGCCGGCGGCCTCAATCAGGGCCTCGCAGATGGGCGAGTCCTGGCTGGTGCGGTAGAGCGTCTGCTTCATCGAAAGCACCAATGGGTCCTTGGCGCCCTCCTGCACAAACTCCACCACCGCATCGTAGGAGTCGTAAGGGTGGTGCAGCACCACATCGTGCTGGCGCAGTTCGTCGAAGATATTCGCCGACTTGCGGCTCAAATGCAACGGGTGCGGCGTGAAAGGCGCGAACTTCAAATCGGACCGGCGCACATCGCCGTAGAGGTACATCACCCGCGAAAGGTTCACCGGACCGTCGCCCAGCAGCACCTGGTCCGCGTCGAGCTGAAAGTTCACCCGCAGCCGTTCAACAATCTCCGGATGGGCGCGCGTTTCGATCTCCAGCCGCACCGCGTCGCCCTTGCGGCGGTTGTGCAGTTCCACGCGAATGGTCTCCAGCAGCGACCGCGCTTCTTCCTCTTCGAAGTAGAGGTTGGAGTTGCGCGTTACGCGGAAGGCAGCGTGCGCCAGCACCTCGTAGCCGCGGTACATGCCGCCCAGATTTTGCGCAATCAGGTCCTGGAGAAGCAGGTAATCGAATTTGCCCTCTTCCGCCGGAAGCCGGACAAAGCGGGGCAGAGCACGAGGCACGGTGACCACGCCAAGCACCTGCGGCCCGGAACTGCGGCGCTTGGCGCGGAGCAGGATGGCGAGGCACAGGGCCTTGTTGAGCACGCGCGGAAACGGATGCGCCGGGTCAATCGAGATCGGGGTCAACAACGGGTCCACTTCGCGCTGAAAGTAGCCCTGCGCGAAAGTCCGCGCCTCGTCGTCGAGTTCCTTCCACTCCAGGAGCCGGACGCCCTGCTTGCGCAACTCAGGCAGCAGTTGCTCATTCCAGCAGCGGTACTGCGCGGTCACAAAGTCGTGGATCTCGGCGGTCAGGACAGCGAGCGACTCATCCGGCCGCAGCCCGTCGTATCCCTGTTCGCGGTAGCCGTCTTCAATGCGCTGCATCAAGCCGGCCTGGCGGATCTCCACGTACTCGTCCAGGTTGGAGCCGGTAATGGCCAGGAACTTGACCCGTTCAAGCAAGGGATTCCCGGCGTCCTCGGCCTCTTCCAGGACGCGCCGGTTGAACTGCATCCAGGAGTAGTCCCGGCCGTTGAACAGCTTTTGTTTCTGGATATTTCGAGACATAGTGCGAATCCAATGCGCCGTGCTGGAAGTCTACAAGGTTCCCCCGGGCAGGCGGAAACCGGCAGCAGCTTCCCCACGCGGATGGCCCCCTCACGCAATCCATACAGGATGCGGGGGGAAGCGGATGTTAAGACCGTGCAAAAAGGCTGCGCCTGCTCCGTCGAGAATGCGGCAAGCGGCCACTTCCCTTGACAGCTTAGGAGAGCCTGCAATAGACTCCTAATCAATTCAGGAGAGAAGCGGGACCGGCTGGCTCGATTGCGTCCATCCTCGCCTAGCAACCGGAGGAGATATGAGTTTCCCGGATTCTTTGTGGTCTGCGATCAATGCCTTCTTCCGCCGCACGCGGGTCGACGCCGAAATCGATTCCGAGCTGCGCTCGCATATCTTGCACCGCGCCGACGACCTGGAACGGGAGGGTATTCCCCGCTTCGAGGCGGAACGCCGCGCGCGCATCGAGTTTGGCGCTTACCAGCGATTCAAGGAGGAAACCCACCGGGCGCTGCAGGGATATTTTCCCGGCACGTTCCTGGACGATATTCGCTTCAGTGTCCGGCTCTTGCGCAAGGCGCCGGCCTTCTCCCTGACCGTTGTTCTGCTGCTGGGGCTGGGCATTGGTGCGACGGCCGGGGTATTCAGCCTGGTGGACGCGGTGCTGCTGAAACCGTTGCCATATCCGGACGCGGGCAGGATCGTTATGCCGTGGATCAAGCCGCCGCAGGGGATCGATATTGGCGGTTTCGACAAGTTCCCCTGGGATCCCACCCAGTTTCACGCCGTAGAAAAAGAGACGCAGACCTACCGCTATCTGGGAGCGTTCGAAAGCGCGAATTTCAATCTCACCGGAGCCGGCGAACCGGCGCTGATGGAGGGGTTGAGGGTGTCGTGGGGGTTCTTTCCCGCTCTCGGCGTTGCGCCCACGATTGGCCGCATATTCACGCCGGAAGAGGACCAGCCGGGGCACGAGCGCGAAGCGCTGCTGAGCGATAGAGTTTGGCGGGAGAGATTTCAAGCCGACCCAGGGATCGTGGGACGCACCATCGATTTGAATGGCATGCCCTATGCCGTGGTCGGCGTCATGCCGCCGGAGTTTTCGTTTCCCCATGCCAACGAAATGCCGGCCGATTTCACCTTCCCCCGCGAGGCGCAAATCTGGGTGCCAGCTGCGATGCCCGCGGTGACGCCAAGATTCACCCCATCGGAACTGGCGATTGTCGCCCGGCTGCAACCTGGCATATCGGTCCGGCAGGCCCAGGCCAACATGGATATCTACGCATCGCGCATGGACCGGCTCTTTCCCAAGGCCAAAGGCTGGTTCAATTCAACGGTCACGCCTCTGCGCCAACAAGTTGCCGGAGATTCTGCACGCTCTCTGCTGCTGATGCTTTCAGCTGTCGGAGTGGTTTTGCTGATCGTCTGCTTCAACGTCGCCAGCCTGCTGCTTACGCGGGCCATCGACCGCGGCCGGGAATTCACGTTGCGCGCCGCGCTGGGCGCTGGAAGGGGTCGCATCCTGCGCCAGTTGCTGACGGAAAGCCTGTTGCTGTCCGTCGCCGGCGGCGTCGCCGGACTGGGCCTCGGCCTGACGGGCGTTTGGCTGGTGAGGAACTACGGTCCGGCGTCGATTCCCCGCCTCCACGATGCGCAGCCCGATCTGCGTATCTTCGCCTTCACGCTTGGCGTGACTCTCTTGACGGGGGTTGTCTTCGGCCTTGCCCCGGCCCTCGGAGCGGCGCGCGTGGACATGGTCGAATCGCTGAAGGAAGGCGGACAGAAATCCGGCTCCGCCCGCCACCAACCGCGGCTGCGCAATGCCCTGGTGGTGGTGCAGATCGCCATGGCATTGGTGCTGGTGATTGCGACGGGGTTGCTGACGCGCACCTTTATTCAGCTGCTGCGGGTGGACGCGGGATTCCGCGCCGATCACGTGCTGACCTTTGAACTCTCGCTGCCGTCAACGCGGTACCCTGACCGTCAGCGCATCGCTCAGTTCTATCAGCAGGCTCTTCCTCGCCTCCGCGCCGTGGCGGGGGTTGATTCCGCCGCGCTTACTGAAGCCGTTCCCATGGGAGACGCGCCGGAAGCGACGGTTGTTCGTATCCCGGACCATCCTCAGGCCACTGGAAATGCCGCTCCGATGGTCGATTACACCATTGCGTCGCCGGATTTGTTTGCAACCCTCGGCACGCCGTTTGTACGCGGGCGGGATTTTCTCGATTCCGATACCGACTACGCGCCCGGAGTGACAGTGATCAACCGCGCCATGGCCCAGCGCTACTGGCCGAACGAGGATGCAATCGGGAAAAAGGTCGTGATTCCCGCGCATCCCGACCGTCCCATCTTCGTAATCGGAATTGTGGCCAATACCAAGCACTCTTCGCTGCGGGAAGCTCCTTCCCCGGAGATGTTCGTTCCCTATACGCAGGACGCATGGCCCTCGATGGCGATCATGCAGATTGTCTTGCGCAGCCGCGCCGCGCCCGGAGCCGTGATGGCAGGCAGTCGCGACGCCTTGCATTCCATCGACCCCGGCTTGCCGGTCGCCAAAGTCACCACCCTCTCCGCCATGACCGGGAGCGTTCTGTCGCAGGAGCGGTTCTCGATGGTGCTCCTTTCATTCTTCGGCGCATTCTCGCTGCTTCTCGCGGCCGTGGGCATATACGGAGTGATCTCCTATTCCGTCGGACGGCAGACGCGGGAGATCGGCATTCGCATGGCGCTCGGCGCCCCGCGGGAAGTTGTATTCCGGGCCGTGCTCGGTTACGGGCTTCGTCTGGCCGGCCTGGGAATCGGATGCGGTATCGTCGCCGCCCTCGCCGTGGGGCAGGCTTTGACAAGCTTTCTTTACGGCGTCAAGGCCTACGACCCGCTGACCTTCGCCGCAGTCCCGCTGGTGCTCGCTCTGGTGGCTGCTCTTGCCGGCCTCTTGCCTGCGCGCCGGGCCGCGTCCATTGATCCGATGCAGGCCTTGAAGACGGAATGAGAACCGTCGCGAGACTTCCCGGCGGGAGCTGTTGAGTTTTTCATCCAATTTGAGTGCTCAGGTTGGATTCTTATAGCCCGGCCCCCGGCGGCCGGCGAGCCGGAGCGACCCGCCCGCCCGCGGAACCATTTTCGGCACAGAATCAATCAGCGTTGGTAACGATGACCGGATCAAGCCCGATCCCCGCTCTGGCGGCCTTGGGATTGACTCTCCGAGCCGCCGGGTTGAGGATAAAGAACAGAGTGGTTCCAATCCCATCCCCAGCGAGGAGCGCTCCCATTGCATAAGGAATCCATCGCGGCCACTGCCAGCCTTATCCCCCCGCAGCCCCTGCCGGAATGCGCCCGGGAATTCACCGAGCGCGTCCACGGACTGCTCGACGGAAAGCCCAAGGACGATGCGACAGTCGCCGGCGCATTCGATGGGCTCGACGAAATGTTCGATCTCATCGCCGCCGGCATGTACTCCATTGCCTCCATGTTGGTCGGCGAAGGCGAGGACAGTATCCGCCTGGTGGAGATGGCTGTAGCCAACACCGAGGTCTCAGGTACGGCCGATCCGTTGCAATCGCGCGCCAGCAGCCGCCGTGCGCTGTGCGCCGCCGCGCTGGATCTGCTTGCCTCGCGCGACGCGACGAATCTGGCCGAACCCCAGGGCCTGGAACATGCCGTCACTTGCATTGATGACGATGAGCTGGACGCGGGCGGCGTCTCCAGCGAAGAACTGGAGCGCATGATTGCCGGGCCCGACCGCGACCGCGTGCGCAACTGGCTGGAGCGTCTTCCTACGGCAATGCGCACCATCTTTGTGCTCCGCGCCGTGGCTGGATTTACGACCACGGAAACAGCCGATTTGCTGCACGAGCATGGCGGACCGCAAGCTGCCGGCTGGAGCGGGGACACCATCCGCGAGTTGTTCCGGCAAGGCCTTTGTTCGCTAGCCTCGCAGGTGCTGCACGCCGCCAACCGATAAATGCGGCCGGCAGCCTCTGCTTGAAACCAATGGCTGTCTCGACGTGCGCAATTCTTCGCGACTTCTTTCCCGCCGGAACTCGCTCTAAGGACGCTCTGAATAAGGCATCGGGATTCGCTCAGGGGCTAAAGCCCGCCCTCATTCTGCGGCACTTGCGGCACGACTGAAGTCGTGCCCTTTCAAGACATCGACTTATTCAGCGGTTCCCCAGGGGTCGACTCTTGCCAGCATCCCAAATCGAGTCCTATTCGACCCTCCGCCAGGCCGCACGTCGGTTCGATACACTAGTTTAAGAACCCTGCCGGCCTTTTTTCGCATCCATTAAGGGCAAACCATTTCAGGCAGAGCCGCTTCTCAAGTGAGTTGAAGAATCTTGACCTCGTCAAAACAACCTAGAAAGTGCATGGTTTATCCCTGCGGTTTCCTGCTCGGCCTCTCGGTGATGGCCGCGAGCGGGCAGACGACGCCGCAAATCAACGGCATTGCTCCCAGTCAGGGGTCCGGACCCACGGCGCAGAGCTTTCAGGGCAGCATAACCAAGGGAGAAGCAACCGACCAGACCGTCGACTTGACCCTCGACGACGCCATCCAGAGGGGCCTCAAGAATAACCTGGGCGTGATTCTGAGCGCGACGCAAACCGCCTCCGCGCGCGGCCAGCGGCTGAGCCAGTTGCAATCCCTGCTGCCCAGCGTGGACGGCAGCTTCAAGGACACCGTTTCGCAGGTCGATCTTCCCGCGGAGGGTTTGCGCATTCCAGGCTTTCCGACCATCATCGGTCCATTCGGCTACCAGGATTTGCGCGGATCGCTGAGCTGGTCGCTGGTGAATGTAGCGTCGCTGCGCAATTACCTGGCGGCACGGCATAATTTCACCTCATCGCAGTTGAGCGCGGAGGACGCGCGCGACATGGTGGTTCTCACCGTGGGCAATGCCTACCTGCTGGCGCTTGCCGATGAATCGCAGGTCAGCAGCGTCGAGGCGCAGGTGGCCACCTCCAAGGTTTCTCTCGATCAGGCGGTTGCCAACCACGATGCCGGCACAGCGCCCATGCTCGATGAGCTGCGCGCCCGGGTCGACTACCAGAGCCTGCAGCAGCAGTTGATTGTGGCCAAAAACTCGCTCGAGAAAGACAAGCTGGCGCTGGCGCGCACCATCGGCCTGCCGCTCGCGCAGAGCTTCATGCTGGCGGACAAGGTACCCTACAAGCCCTTCGACGAGCTGGATGTTGAGGCGACCATCCGCCAGGCGCACGCAAACCGCAAAGACCTCGCGGCCATGGTGGAGCAGGTGAAGGCCGCCGAAGAGCAGCGCAAGGCAGCTACCGCGGACCGCTTTCCGACTCTCGCTTTCAGCGGCGACTACGGCGACATCGGCGTCAACATGAGTCACTCGCACGGCACCGGCGACGCGACCGGCACACTCAGCGCGCCGCTGTTTGCGGAGTTTGCCCTGCGCGGCGAGGCCCAGGTGGCTCAGTCGACACTGGACACCGACAAGGCCAAATTAAGCGACCAGAATGCGCAGGTGGATGCCGACATTCGCGACGCGCTGCTGGATATTCAATCGGCACAAAAGCTGGTGGAAGTTGCCCGTTCCAGCATGGACCTGGCCAACGAAGCGCTCAAGGAAGCGCAGGAGCGCTACAAGAACGGCGTGGATGACAACCTGGCGGTGAGCCAGGCGGAGCAGAGCGTGGCCCAGGCCGACAATCAATATGTGACCAGCCTTTACCGGCACAATGTGGCCAAGCTCAGCCTGGCGCGTGCATTGGGCGCGGGGCAGAGTTACCAGATCTATTTGGGAGGAAAGTAACCGTGGCGGATACGACGACAACGCCGGCCCCAACGGCGCCGGTTCAAGAAACTGAGATTACGCAGCCGAAGAAGAGCCGCAAGGGCATCATCGTAGTGGTGCTGGCGGTGCTCATTGTGGCTGCGGTCGCGGTCTGGTGGCACTCCACGTTCAGCGAGGATACCGACGACGCGCAGGTGAACGGACACTTGATCCAAGTCAGCTCGCGCATTGCGGGGCAGGTGATCAAGGTAGACGTGGAAGAGAACCAGGTGGTCAAGACGGGCGACACCATTGCCGAGCTTGACCCCAAGGACTTCGATGTCGCGGTTGAGAATGCCGAGGCGGCCCTGGCCGTTGCGCGCGCCAATGCGGCCGCTGCAAGCGTCAATGTGCCGCTCACCTCCATCAACACTGGAAGCACACTGCGTTCGTCCGATGCGGATGTGAGCGGAGCCCATGCCGGCGTACAGCAGGCGCAGCAGCAGTTGGCCGGGGCAACCGCCACGGTAGCGCAGGCGCAAGCCAACCTGACCAAGGCCGACGCCGATCTGGC
>Ga0302319_10003008_pt1 | contig 35702 bp, 34 predicted proteins | sample Bog_T0_2_FD_203319 | JGI IMG/M metagenome (GOLD analysis project Ga0302319, IMG submission 203319) | Peat permafrost microbial communities from Stordalen Mire near Abisko, Sweden - Bog_T0_2 | ecosystem: Environmental > Terrestrial > Soil > Wetlands > Peat | place: Sweden: Abisko, Stordalen Mire...
CGCCAAGCGACTTGTCGGGCGCGGTGAACTGGACGCGGTCGCCGACAGAGAATTCCCGGTCAATCTCGCGGTAGACGCTGACGCCGGTTAAGCGGCGCGGATCATAGGTGGCCAATTCGCCGGAGGATCTCTCGACGGTGAGCAGGTTGGCGGCGGGATTGATGCCGACGACTGTTCCGTAGGTTCCAGCTTCGATTCCGGCGCTCTTGCTGCCGCGCGCGTAGCGAATTACATCATTCACCTCGAATTGACTGGCCCAGGAGCGTTCGGCGCCGGTCATGTCCTGGCGCTGAACGAGTACACGGAAGGTGTGGTCTTCCGGCGCGAGGGTTCCATTGGCTTTCAACTCCTGACGCACGGCAACATTCAACTCGCGGCGGGAGGCGTTGTCTGGTGAGACGATCAATGTCTTCTCAGGGGACTCGACGTAGCTCCTGGCAATGGTGCGGATGCGTTTTTCAGTGTTGGAGATTTCCATCACGCGACCCTGTTGCTGGAGCGATTCAAGGGCTGCGGAGACCTGGCCCTTGGCCAACAACTCGACGGCGTACTTGAGCGCCGGGTCTTTCTGGCGAACGATCTCGTCGAGCTTGGCGGTGCGCATTCCGGCCTCCTGCAACTGCTCGAATGGGCGGCCTGCTTCGACTCCCTGATGCTGGCGGGTGTCGCCGATCAGGAGTACACGGTCGTTAGGGTCAAGACGCGCAAGAAACTCGCGCATCTGGTTGGTGCTGGCAAGGCTCGACTCATCGACGAAGTAGAAATGCCGCTGCTCCTGAGTGGCATGGTTTGGGGAACGGGCAAGGAACCCTTGCAGGGTTCCTGACTCAACGCCAGCATCATTCAACTGGCGGGCCGCGCGGGAGGTCGGGGCGAGGCCCTCGACCGCATAGCCGTGCGATTTGGCGGCGTCGCGGACAACAGAGAGCGTGGTGGTTTTGCCCGCGCCGGCGAAACCCTGGACGCCCTGAATTCGGTCCGGCGAACTGAGCACATCCTCAACTACGGTCATCTGGGCGCGGTTGAGATGCGGATGTTGGTCGGCAAGAGTGACGGCGTGCTGGCGCGTCAGAACCGGCTCAATCTGGCTTTGCCCTTCGCGGACACGGCGGACGATTTCATGCTCTGCTTCGATGGTCTTGGCGGTGGTGAACTGGCGCGCCGGTAAGCTTTGCGAACGCTGAACAGTCTGGAATTCTCCAGAGGCAAGACGGGCATCCAGATTGCCGCGCACCTGGGCATAAGTGACCTCGCCCATCCCCGTCGGAGGCCGTCGCGGATCAGCGCCCGCTCATCGACGACAGCCTCGCGCTCGAAGTTTTTGTCACGGGAAAAGGTGAGGGATTCTCGAACACGGTCAACGGAGTTGACAGGCTTTTCCTGGTTCTGAAGATGTTCGCGCGCGGCGCGGACAACAGCTTCGGCCTGGTGACCGAAGTCGGCGGCGAGCTTACGATGGGCGGCCATCACCTCGCCCGGCGAGTGAATCTCCTTGCGGTCGCGTGTGGAGTGCGCTGCGATTTCCGCGGCCTCTGAACCTGTTCGTCCGGTGCGCTCCAGATACGAGCGAATTTGCTGACTGCGCGGGCTGGATGCGTCAAGATACGCTTGCGCGTAGCCCTTGATCTCTGGCGCCCCGCTACGCCCAACGGCGATTTCGTAATCGAATTGGCGAAGGCGGTAAGTCAATTCCGACTGATATACGGCGGTGGCAAACTGCTGCGAGGCAAATAGGCTCTGCGGCTGAACGGCGCTGGGTTGGCCGTTGTCGCGTTCGGTCATGTTGAAGATGACGGCATGGGTGTGGAGCTGCGGAGCAACGTAACCATCGACCGGGCGGGCGGTGTCGTGTTCGAACTTGGCGGCAATGAATTTGGCCGTGGTTTCCGGCGGATGGTTGCCGCCAATACGGGCCTGCTTATAGTTTTCAAGCTGCTCAAGCGCAACGCGCACACTCTCGCGGTGGGCCAGACGCACGTTGTCGTCGCCGCCAACAAGTGCGGTGAGTGAGATGGATTTGGGCGCGGAAAAGGTCGCATCCCAACCAGCGCGATGCTCCATTGTCTTGACGGTCTTGCCATCGGCATCCTGGTATTCATAGGAGGCGCGCTGGCGGACAAGCTGCTCGCCGGTCACCGGATGCTGTCCTTGGCTGAGCTTGGCAAAGTCATCGGCAGAAACCGCTCCGGCAAGACCGAACTGCGGAGCAAGCCGGCCTTGCCAATCGCCCGCAATCACGCCGCGTTCGGACCAATAGTTTTGTTCCTTGGCTGTGAATTCCTTCGCGTGATAGCTTTGCGCCTGCCCTGCGGAAAGCGGCTTGGAGATGGTTAGCATGGACCTCTACTCCAGTTGATGTCCGGCAGATTGCACTTCATGTTCCGGAAACAAAAGGTTGCCCTGCATCTCGTCCGGCTCCGCAGGGAGAGGAGTGCTCGGAACAATCAGGTCGTCCATTGGTCGCTCATCGAAGCCAGGGCTTCTCTCGTCGAGCGCAATGAACGGGAACGAAAATCGCGCGACGTGATTGCCGTACTTGAGAAAGCCGCGCAGATCGTCAAGGCCGGAGACCTCCGCGGGCAGAACAAGCGGCTCGGTCTGACGATCAAGCGCGAAGTTCTTGCCTGCGCGCGAACCGTCGTAGTGGGTCTCCCGGAGACGTTCGATTTCGACCTCTCCGATTGCCTCACTGACCCATTTGGCTGCGCGTGGCTCTGTGGTCCGCAGAAAGATCTTCGTGGCTGGCTGGGAGAGCATAGCCTCTGAATCTTCACCGTACCGGGCCTCCATCTGGCTGCGCCCTTGGAAGCCGAGGATGACCGGATTCTGCGATTTGCGATTCTCAGTGATCGCCGTGTGGAGCTGTGGCAACCGTTGCAGGCTAGCCAGCTCATCGATGACGAACCAGACAGGTTTCTGGTCAGGCATGGGTTCGTTTAGCAGGCGCAAAACCAGAGTGTCGATCCACAAACTGATGAGGGGACGAAGCGCCTCGCGCATTGTCGGGCGCGATGTAATGAAGATCCAACCGCGCCGCGTCTCGGCCCATTTGGTTGCTGTCCAGACAGAGGTCGTCTCGCTTTCTTTGGGAAGCAAACGGAAGCTGTCAGCGCTCATATTGAGGGAGCCGAGCACGCCGGTTCGTTGCTGCGGAGCCTTCGGATCGATCAGCATCCAATACTCGGTTCCCTTGACGCGGCGGTCGATCTCGGCGGGGTCGGACATCCACTTGATCAGATCCTCCGGCGTGGGCAGGTAAGCATGTGAAGCCGCTGCGCGACGTAAACCCTCGTAAGAGCTACAGGGAGAATTGGTGGAAGCACCAAGAGAATCGTCCGGGTTTGCGAAAGGCCCTGGCGACAATGAAGCGATGTATCGTGACTCCTGAAGTCGCGAAACATCGGATCTTCATATGGATGAGAACAGACATTGTTCCAGACCACAAACTGCATGTGATTGCCCGAGATGACGATTACTTCTTCGGCGCGCTACAGAGCCGCGCCCATGTTTTGTGGTCACTTTCGCTGGGTTCTACTTTAGAAGACAGGCCCTCGTACAACTCCGCAACAACTTTTGAGACCTTCGCTTTCCCCTGGCCGCCTGGCCATGAGCCGAAAGAATCACCGCTGGTGGAGGCCATCGCAAAGGCCGCTCGCGACCTGGTAGCGAAGCGAGATGCGTGGCTCAATCCGCCAAACGCCAGCGCGGAAGAATTGAAGCGCCGCACCCTCACGAGTCTCTATAACGCGCGCCCCTCCTGGCTGGCGGATGCGCATCGCAAGCTAGACGCGGCTGTGTTCGCAGCCTATGGCTGGCCGGTGACGTTGACAGACGCGGAACTCCTGGAGCGCTTGCTCGCCTTGAACCACCAGCGGGCGAACGAGTCAACCTTGAAACCTATCGGCGCGAAATAGGCGGGGCTGGGCCGGGATCGAGACCAGCCGCAAAAGACGGAGGTACAAGGGCAGTTTGTGTCTCCAGCGTGTCTCCAGAAGAACTGAACTTTCTGAAAGACTCATGGATATTGGGGATTTGTGAGTTTTTTACTTTCTGCATCGGAAAATAACTAGAGATTCGAATAAGTTCCACAAACCCCGCCTTGCTTTTTGTGGTTCCATCGCTCTCGGTTTGGAGATAGGATTGGGAGTGCGCCAAGCTTTAGGGAGCGAAAGCGATGGTGGAATCCGGAACGGAAAACGGATCGGCATTTACGAAGCTTTGGCCGGATGCGCGGCTTGCGCTTGACGGCATTGTGCAGGACGGGATGCTGCTGGCAATCGGCGGGTTTGGGCTCTGCGGAATCCCTGAAGCGTTGATTCTTGCGTTGCGCGACACTGGCGTTCGTAACTTGACCATTGCCAGCAACAATGCGGGAGTCGATGGCTGGGGAATTGGGCTGCTGCTTGAGAGTCGGCAAGTGAAGAAAATGATATCGAGTTATGTCGGCGAGAATAACGAGTTTGAGCGGCAGTATCTTGAAGGGGAGTTGGAAGTGGAATTCTGCCCACAAGGCACGCTGGCTGAACGCATGCGCGCAGGGGGCGCGGGGATTCCGGGCTTCTACACGCGAACCGGCATTGGAACACTGGTGGCCGAGGGAAAGGAACAAAAAGAATTTGACGGGGTAAGTTACATTCTGGAGCGCGGCATTCAGGCGGATCTAGCGTTGGTGAAAGCCTGGAAAGGCGATCGCTTCGGGAATCTCGTCTATCGGCGAACGGCGAGAAACTTCAATCCCAACGCGGCAACATGCGGCAAGATCACTGTGGCCGAGGCTGAGATTATTGTCGAACCGGGTGAACTCGATCCAGATGAAATTCATACGCCAGGGATCTTTGTTCATCGGCTCGTACACAATCCCCACCCTGAAAAGCGAATCGAAAAAATAACTACCCGGGAGGCGTGAATCAGTGGCCTGGACTCGTTTTCAAATGGCTGCGCTCGCGGCTCGGGAATTGAAGAACGGTTTCTACGTGAATCTGGGAATCGGTATCCCTACGCTGGTTGCAAATCATATTCCAGCGGGAATCACCGTTACATTGCAGTCTGAGAATGGCCTGCTGGGCATGGGTCCGTTCCCACTCCAGGATGAGGTCGACGCCGACCTGATTAATGCGGGAAAGCAGACCGTGACCGTCATCCCGGGCGCATCCACTTTCTCAAGCGCGGATTCCTTCGCCATGATTCGCGGCGGCCATATCGACCTGGCCATCCTGGGGGCGATGCAGGTTTCTGAGCGGGGCGACCTGGCTAACTGGATGATTCCCGGCAAGCGCGTGAAGGGCATGGGTGGGGCAATGGACCTCGTGTCGGGCGTGCGGCGCTTGATCGTAATCATGGAGCATGTGGCGCAGGATGGGAGTCCGAAGCTGCTCCGTGCTTGCACTCTTCCACTTACTGGGACTCAAGTAGTTCAAACGGTTATTACCGATTTGTGCGTGATGGATGTTACGCCGGCGGGCTTTGAGGTAGTTGAGTTAGGGGATGGTGTAACTCGCGATCTTGTTGTGGAGCAGACCGGCGCTCCCGTGTGCTTCAACCTCGCCCTCATCTAACAGTAACGGAATCTATTTCGACCAGGCAGGCTTTCTCTTCTCCAGAAACGCCGCAATCCCCTCTTTGAAATCCGCCGTCTCCCGGGCTTTTGCGTTCGCATCCAGGGCTTGAGATATCGCCATATCAAGCCAGGCCTTGTTCTGCGCTGCCAGCAGGCGCTTGGTGGCGGCCAGCGATTCCGGACTGTTTGCCGCCAGTACTTGTGCCAACGCGTGGACGCGTTCATCAAGTAGATCCGGCTGGACTACTTCATTCACCAGCCCAACGCGATACGCCTCTTCTGCACCAAAGAGTCGGCCAGTCAGCAGCAGGTCGCGGGTCCGCTTGTCGCCTATTTGCAAAGCGAGAAATGCCGACACCAGGGCAGGCACAAAGCCGATCCGTGCCTCTGTGTAGCCAAACTTCGCGTACGGAACAGCAAGGGTAAAATCGCAGATAGTAGCCAAGCCGGCACCGCCGGCGATTGCCGCTCCATGCACGACTGCGATGGTGGGTTTGGGTAACTCATACAATGTTCGAAAGAGCGTTGCGATTCGCAGCGTATCCGCGCGATGGTCGGCGGCGGTTTTGTCGTTCATGCTTTGCAATGCCGCCAAATCGAGGCCCGAACAAAACCCATCGCCCGCGCCTCGAAATACGACAACTGTTGAGCTGCTGATGGCTGCCTCATCCATTGCGGCAATCAACTCCACTTGCATCTCGGGAGTCATTGCATTTCGCCGCTCGGGACGATTCAAAGTAATGGTTCTTGTATCCGCGTCGTCGGTAACCAGAATCGTTCGATAACTCAAGCCCTTCCCTCCCGTCCTTTTGGATTGTCCAGCGCCAATCAATTCGACGCCGTGCCGAATTGTCTTGCAATTGCGGCGCTGGCGAATATCAAATCATCCAGTGGTTCCAACCGCGGAACATCCGCTCCCATTTCAATCAGCTCAGCAATCAGCGTCTCTGTTGCGATATTTCCCACCAGGGCATCCTGCGCAAATGGACATCCTCCCAGCCCGCCAATCGCAGCATCGAACCGCCTGCAACCTGCATGATAAGCTGCGCGGATTTTCAGCGCCGCCTCCTGTGGCCTTGCATGCAAATGCACGCCTATCCCGGCGCCCTCGCTCACCTCCAGCGCACGCGTCACCGTCTGCTCAACTTGCACAGGCGTCGCGATTCCCACCGTGTCCGACAGAGAGATTTGCCAGATGCCAATTTCAATCAACTGCCTGCATGCATTCGCCACGGCATCCAAGCTCCATGCATCGCCATAAGGATTCCCAAAGGCCATTGAAACGTAGGCTACAACATTCTTCCCCACGCCTTCCGCAAGCTCTGTAATTGACCCTAAAACGTACAGCGACTCCTGTTGCGTTTGCTTCTGATTCCTGCGCAGAAACTCCGGCGAGATGGAATATGGGAAACCCAATGTCCGCACTGCACCTGTCTTGATTGCACGCTCCGCGCCTTTTTCGTTTACCACAATCCCGATAATCTCCAGGCCATTTGGAACATCGATGAGTTCGAGTACCTTCTCGGAGTCCGACATCTGCGGAACAGCCGCGGGCGAAACAAAACTCACAGCATCGATGGCTGTAAAGCCCGCCGCAACAAGCTTCTGCAGATAGTCCGCCTTTTGCTGCGCAGGAATGATCGCCGGCAATCCCTGCCACGCGTCCCGGGGACACTCCACGATCTTGACTGACTCACTCAAAAGCCGTTCCCAACCAGTCGCGCCTCGGGAAGTTACTTACCCGCGAGACGGATAAACCTTCAGTATCTCCCGGGCGATAACCATGCGCTGAATCTCGCTTGTCCCTTCGCCAATCGTGCACAGCTTTACATCGCGATAATACTTCTCGGCCGGATAATCCTTGATAAAACCATAGCCGCCGAATAACTGTACAGCCTCGCCGCAGATGCGCACCGCGACTTCGCTCGCAAAGAGTTTGGCCATGGATGATTCACGCGTCACTTTGCGTCCCGCGTCCTTCAGAACCGCGGCGCGCTGGGTGAGCAGCCGCGCGGCATCGAGTTCGGTCGCCATGTCCGCCAACTTCCACTGGATGCCTTGAAACTCCGCGATGGCGTTGCCAAACTGGCGGCGCTCCTTGACATACTTCAATGCCGCATCCAGCGCGCCGCGTCCGATCCCCAGCGCCAATGCGGCAATCGAAATGCGGCCGCCATCCAGAACCCGCATCGCATCGATGAAGCCCTCGCCCTCTGCGCCTAGCAGGTTTTCCGCCGGTATTTCGCAATCCTCGAAGATCAGTTCGCTGGTATCGCTGGCCCTCAGTCCAAGTTTGTTTTCTTTCTTGCCTGGCCGGAATCCTGGCGTCCCCTTCTCCACCAGGAATGCCGACAGCCCATGCGTGCCTTTGCTCTTGTCCGTCACCGCAATGACAACCGCAACGTCAGCGATATGGCCGTTGGTGATGAATGTCTTGTTTCCGTTCAGCACATAGCGGTCGCCCTTCTTCACTGCGGAAGTCCTGGCAGCGCTCGCGTCGGACCCCGAGCCTGGCTCGGTGAGCGCCCATGCCGCCAGCCATTCGCCGCTCGCAAGCAGCGGCACGTACTTTCTTTTCTGCGCCTCAATTCCAGCCAAAAAGATATGATTCGTCCCCAGCGAGTTATGAGCGGCTACGGTAATCCCAATCGAACCATCCACGGCCGATAACTCCTCAATGGCCAGCACATAATCCACATATCCCAGCCCGGCGCCGCCGTACTCAGGCGGAAAAATAACCCCCAGCAAACCCATCGCGCCGAGCTTCCTGATTACTGAAGTGGGAAGCTCGCATGCTTCATCCCAGTTCATAACATTCGGGGCAATCTCCCTCGCGGCGAACTCGCGAATCTCGCGGCGGAGATGCTCCTGGTCCTCCGTCAACACAAACGGATATAAACTCGTCTCCTGCTCAAGTTCCAGTTTCATCACAGGCTCCTTTGCACTCTGCCGCCATCGCTTCGCGCGCATGTTTCATTGAGAGAAGTTGGCCGTCGCAATTCCGGAGATCATGTCTGAAGGATTCCGGGATTGAATCGGGGTACATCGGTATTCAAAGCACAAGCTTCCAGCGCTGCGATAAGAACGTCACGGGTCTTCGCCGGATCGATAATTGCGTCGATCCAAAGGCGCGCTGCGCCGTAACGCGGATCGGTCTGCGCATCGTAGGTGTCCTTGATCTCGTCATAAAGAGCCTCCTTCTCCGCTTCCGACAGCACCTTCCCGCCGCGCTCCATTTGTTTGGCGCGAATCTCGGCCAGCGTGCCGGCCGCGGATGCGCCGCTCATCACGGCGTAGCGCGCCGTGGGCCAAGCAAACAGGAATCGCGGATCATACGCCTTGCCGCACATTGCGTAATGTCCGGCGCCAAAGCTTCCGCCGACGATGACACTGATTTTGGGCACTACGCTGGTGCTTACAGCCGACACCATCTTGGCCCCGGCACGAATAATGCCCGACCACTCCGCATCCTTGCCGACCATGAAGCCATTTACGTCGTGTAAGAAGATCAGCGGCACCAGGCTCTGATTGCAATCCATGATGAAACGGGCCGCCTTTTGCGCACTCTCCGTATAGATGACCCCACCAACCTCGATGCGATTCATGCCAGCTGAGGGACCCATGGCTACGGTTTGATTCTGGTTTATTTTTTGATTCGCCACAATCCCCACTGCCCACCCGCCGATACGCGCATATCCACACAGCACCGTGCGGCCAAAGTCAGCCTTGTACTCGTCGAACTCGCTGCGATCCACGATGCGAGCAATCACTTCCCGCATGTTGTAAACATTGCTTGCTCCCGGTGCAGGGTTAAACAGTCCGTATAAGTCATCGGCGGCAAATCTGGGCGCGTCCTGAATAACATCGAATGCCACTGAGTTATAGGCACTGCGCCCGGCCGTCCCTTGGTTAGAGCGGAACTCAGAGCTATGTCTTTCGCCCATCTTATCCACCAGAGAGCGCAATCTGGCTATGCAGAGATGGTCGTTCGGTTCCTTGAAGTCCACAGTTCCCGATATCTCCGCATGCATTGTTGCGCCGCCTAACTCCTCCACGTCTGTCTTTTGACCAATGGCCGCCTGCACCAGCGAAGGTCCAGCTAGAAACAACCCCGCCCCCTCAGTCATCAGCACCGTATCTGTCATCACCGGCAGATAGGCGCCTCCCGCCACGCACATTCCCATAATTGCCGTCATTTGTGGAATCCCAAGCGAGCTCATCACCGCATTGTTGCGGAACACTCTGCCGAAATCGTCGGAATCGGGAAACACATCTTCCTGCAGCGGCAAAAACACGCCGGAAGAGTCAACGAGATAGAGCGTCGGAATCCGATTTTCCAGCGCGATGGTCTGCGCCCGCAGCACCTTCTTGGCTGTCATGGGGAAGAACGCGCCTGCCTTCACTGTGGCGTCATTGGCAATGATCATGCACAGGCGCCCGCACACGCGCCCCAGTCCGGTGACAACGCCGGCGCCAGGAGCGCCTCCATATTCGCGATACATTCCGTAAGCAGCCCAGAGTCCCAGTTCCAGAAAGTCCTTCCCCTCGTCGAGCAGCAGTTTGAGCCGTTCCCTAACCGTCAGGCGGCCTTTGGCGCGCTGGGCTTCCGCAGCCTTGGCGCCGCCGCCGAGGCGAATCGAATCCTCTTCCGCACGCATCGCCGCCATCAACGCATTGAGCGCTGCCCCGTTTGCAAGTGCGCGCGGAGCCTGTAAATCGAGCTTTGACCGAAGGCTGTTATCGAACTTCAAATCGTTCCCCATCGCACCGTCCTTGGAAACTGCAAGACTATAGCATGTCTTTTATCACTGACGCAGCTTGCCATACTACGTTGGCCCCAGCTATCTCGCAGTGCCCGACGACCGAGGAACGATAACGTCCGTATTCCCGTTGGATTCCTGATTGGCGCATAGCGAGGCCTGCGCTGCAGGGCGTTCTGGCCCTGCCGTAACGCGCCCGGATGGGCCTCGGCGGCAAATTCGTTGTCGAACCCTGTGATATTGAGCCATCGGGAAGCGCCATGCTGCTTTGACGATGCGCAGTATCGCATCAGCCCGCAACAACTGACAATCCATTTCCGTAGCCAATTGCTCAAAGCTGGTTTACTTTCTTAAGAAAACAGTGGTGAAGTCCTTTGAATCGAAAGGTTGAGGAGGAATCCGATGACCACAAGCCGCTATAGCCACCCCAAGGAACCTGCCCAACTGGATAGCATCTCCTGGAAGATTATTGAAGAATTGCAGCAGTACGCGCGACTCTCCTGGGCCGAGCTGGGCCGGCGTGTCGGTTTAACCATCCCGGCTATAGCCGAGCCAGCGTAAAGGCTGGAGAAGCTTGGCGTCGTGCGCGGCTTCCACGCCGACATCAGCCTGGAGCGGCCGGGGATGCCGATTCTCATCTTCGTTCGCCTCTCGATGTCCGGCCCAGAGTCTACGGTTTGCGCTTTTCAGATTCAGGTACAGAAGTGGATCGAGGTGCTCGAGTGCCACCGCGTTACCGGTTCCGACCCCTTCCTCGTCAAGGCGCGTGTCGTATCGGTGGAGCATCTGGAGAGATTTCTCGACAAGCTTGGCCACTACGGAACCACTTCAACAGCCACCGTGCTTTCCTCCCCGGTGCAGCAGCGGATCATTACTGAAAAGGTCATCGAGGAGTTTCACGACGGAAGTTGAGCAGCGGCCGCCCGCCATCGTTGCGGCGGTCTTGACTCGCTGAATCTCGCAGCGCCAAAAACTCGGGCGCGCGATCGTAGGTACTGTTTAGTAGTCCTCAGTAGTCCTCCGCTCGAATTCGGCTTTGCGTAGTTCCGAATTCAGGCCGATGGAAGATAGGTTCGTGCGGGATAACACGGCCATTACGTCTTGTAATTCGTGATCGGTAGCAAAGGACGGCTCCATGGGAAATAGCATTGAGAAAGTCGCTGCCCTGTCGAAGGAAATGATCAGCAAAACCATATTCGAATAGAAAGTTCTGTATCACCGCACGAATTCGTCCATCCCGAAAAGCCGAACATAAAGTTCCGAATCAGTCGTCCACCGGCTTCGCCGACCCATGGAGCGAAGACGCTCACCTCTACGAACGTCCCCGCAAACGTGCCCGGTTGCCTGTGCATAGAAGCGCACGTTGTTCTGTCAGTGCAGACTTGGTAGTGTGGGCTTATAAGCAGATTAAGTCCGTAAAGTTCTGTAGAAGCTTGTGAGTGGCGAGCGAAGCGAGCCACCGGGTCGATTCCTTAGGATGTTGTTTACCAAGAGGACATTCGTCAGGAGGAGACCGAGATGGCTCGCTTCGTGCGCAACGCGTTGAGCCTGTGCGGCCGGCAGCAGCGCCCGCAAGTGCTGCGGCTGATGAAGGCGGTGACCGAGGCCCCGACGCGCGAGGCGGCCAGGGCAGCGCTGGCAGCGGCCATTGCGGAGCTCGAGAAGAAGGCTCCCAAGGTGGCCCGCCTGCTGGATGAGTGCGGCGAGCAGATCCTGGGTGTCTACGCGCTTCCGGAGGCGCATCAGAAGCGGATGCGCACGACCAATATGCTGGAGCGGCAGAACCAGGAGTTGAAGCGAAGAACGAGGGTGATCCGGGTGTTTCCCCATGAGCAGTCGTGCCTGAGGCTGATTTCCGCGCTGCTGATGGAGACCAATCAGGAGTGGATGGGCAGAATCTACCTTCAAATGGAGAAGGAACCGGGGACCGAAATCGAGTCTTAGGCGCAGGTCGCTTGAGGGGCCAGCTTGCTCCGGGCTACGCCCTCCGCAAGCTGGCCCCTCAACCAACAAGAACAAGAACCAACTACCCTGAGGAATGGCAATCTACAGAACATTTAGGACTTGACTTACACAATGGCCATGTCAAAGAACCCCTGCTGCGTCTTTGTGTATTTTTGTCGTCTGATTTTATACGCACCTCTCAAGGTTACCTGTCGGTCTGCCGCCAGTATGAGATGGTTATCGTTATCGCACAGAAAACCAACCGCGATTGTCATTGCCTTTGCTCCCTTTGGTTTCTCAGGAGAATACGGCTTTTTGGGTAGACCTGGCCTGTAAACAGGCGGAACAATCTTGTTCATATAATCCTCAATTCTTTGCGTGAAGGGCGGTAAGACCGTCTACACTACTGGCGACCCGAAAACGGGCAGATCGGAGGCGTTGGGGAATAGGGGGAATAGGGGGACATGATACATATTCACAGCAATTCTAGCTGTTCGGCGACGAGACTTCATCTGTCGGTTTGGGGCTTGGGATTCGGCCATGCACCGACGAGGGCATTTCAATGGGGAATAGGTAACATGTCCCCCTATTTCCCCACATCATCAAGGAGAGGCAGACGGTGAAAGCAACTGAATGTGATGAAGTGGAGAGCCTCGGCTTTCTGAAATCGCTTGAGACCGCTTGGCACGGCTCCATCCTCGTATGCACTCCAGCTTAACCCAACGCCCGCTCATCGCGTTCAACTGATCGGATCGATTGACATCCTTGATGCGATGAACGGGGCACAGCTTGATTTCGACTTATCGGCGGATGACCGGGCCGCCCGCCCGCTCATCGCGATGTGACTGCGATGAACGGGGCGCGGCTTCTCACGACTTGGAGTGACTCTTCCCGGCCTGCTGGCCGGGCCGACCGCTTCAGACGCCTTGTTGCTCGATGTAGCGCTGCGCGTCGAATTTCTTCGTTGCCGCGGCCGCCGTCATCGTACGCACAAGTCCGAAAACGGGGCGGTTGAACCATGGCCGGTCGTGCCGGCCCACGATCGCCCATGCGATGCCCGCATAACCGTTCGGATCGCGCCCGTCCAGTTGGTAACGGTCGTTGAGCACAACCGCCCAGTCGAACGCAGTTGCGGGGTCCGGCGACCACTCGAGAATCTTCTTCGCCCAGTACATGCGCAGATAGCCGTGCATCCAGCCTGTATCCACCATCTGGCGCTGGGCGGCGTTCCACAGATCGTCGGCGGTCTCACCGCGTTCCAGTTGGTCAAAGCTGTAGCGATGTGGCCGCGCATCGCCCGCGTGCTCCAGCAGCGTTTTGCGCGCCCAGGGTGCGGCACACTCCCAGTTGTCGTAGTTCGGCTCATGGCGGACAAGGAGAACCGCGAGTTCTCGCCAGCCGATGAGCTCATCGAGAAACTTCTCAGCCACGGTCGGCGGCGCCGTTCCCTGTTTGACCACTTCGTGGATCGCAAGCGCAATCGTGAACGGCCCGATATTTCCGAAATGCAAATAGGGAGACAGGCGGCTTGTGCCATCGATCTCGGGACGGTTGCGCTGAACCTCATAATCCTTGAGTTTCAAACTCAGGAACTCGCTGAGCCGCTTGAGCGCGGCGCGCGTGCCGCCGGTAAAGCTGTCCACCGGCCTCACGCTGCGATTGAGCTTTGTAAATCCTGCTGTAATGTCGCTGGAAAGGTCGAAGCCCAGCATGCGCGTCGGCGGCTTCCACTCGTGAGTCGGCGATATCTTCTGCGACCGAACGAGATAGTTCGGAAGTTCTCTCTTTAGGTTGGGGCGAAAGTGATGCAGCAATACGAAGCTGCGATTGAATACGCGCGACGGCACCACCACATCGGCATCGACGGTCCAGTAAGGCACCTTAAGCCGCTTGGCGAGCACCTTGCGCCAGCGCTCGGGCTCGCGTAATGGATTCTCGTCGCCAATGAGCAGCGCGGCCTCCACCTCTTCGAGAAACGCTTGCAGCGAACCATCCGGCGACCGCCGCACGACGAACCCCACGCCGAGTTGCGCGGCATCCTCGGCTACGTCGCGAAGCCCCTGGGCAAGAAAGTGGTAATGCCGCAAATTGGCATTTGGATAATTTGGTATTACCTGGAAATACACCACGACCGGCAGACCCAGCAGGTTCGCAGCTTCAATGGCTATATTCAATGCTGGGTTGTCAACGATGCGCATCGCCCGCTGCATCCAGTAGACGACGCACCGCGGATGCTGCCGCAGCGCACCGTTCCGGCGCACGAGGACGCGCATCTGGTCAGCCAGCCGCGCAAGGTCTTCCGGGATTTGCAACCGGTGCCGCATCTCGATGATCCCCAAATGGGAAGGGCCACCCCATCGGGCAGCCCTTCATAAGAATCGGCGTTCACAATCCGCCGCTCACCTCTTCACTGCTCTTCTACCAACGGCCCCAGGCGCGGCTGATGTAATCCGCCAGGGTCATGCTGATCAGCGCCAGGAACGTGAAGAGGCCGGCACCTACCGTGAGCTTGGTCAGCTTGGTGCTGTACTTGACGCCCATGAAGAACAGGACCACCAGCGTGGCTTTTATTACTCCGATGAGGATGGCGACGATCGGGTTGAACACGCCCATCTCAATGTACGATGCGCCCACGGTGAGCGCGGTAAACACCAGCAGGGTGCCGAAGATGACCACATAGACGATGGGAGGCGTGACATGATGCTCGTGTTCGCCGTGCTTTGGCTCGTGTTGTGTTTGCTCGCTCATGCGCTTGTATCCTTTAGTTGGCGTGCCTGCTGATCAGGTAGAGAAGCGGAAACAGGAATATCCAGACAATGTCGACAAAGTGCCAATACAAGCCGAAGTTCTCAACAAACGTTACGTGTCCCGCGGTGTATGCGCCAGCCTGCGCGCGGAAGATCATGAATCCAAGAATGGCGATACCAATGATCATGTGCACCGCGTGCATGCCGGTCATGGCGAAGTAGAGAAAGAAGTAAAGCTCGGTATGGCGAGCCATGTCGAGCGGCAGCGGCTTGTCGCCCGCGGCTTTGGCCGCCTCGTCTGAATCTGGATTGAGAAAAGAGTTCAGGCTGTAGTGAAGGCCGGGGACGTGATGTTTCTCAATCTTCTCGGAATACTCAATGGTCTTGATGCCGAGAAAGACCAGGCCGAGCAGGAACGTGAGAACGAGGCAGAGTACCAGGCCGCCTTTGCGGCGGGTCTCCGCGCACCACACGCCCATGGCCATGGTGAAGCTGGAGCTGATGAGCACTCCTGTATTCGCCGTGCCCCAGAAGATATTCAACTGGTGGGATGCGGCCACAAATGCGGGGTAATACCAGTTGCGATAAATGAGATAAGCGGTAAACAGGCCGCCGAAGAACATGATTTCCGTGAGCAGGAAGAGCCACATGGCAAAGTTGGTTGCGTCCGCCTGCTGCTCCACGGTTTCAAAGTGGTGACGCTGGTACGACGGATGCTCGCGATGAGGCGCTTCGCGGGCGTCGTGGGCAATTGATGTGCTATCCGGCACTGGTCACCTCGCTTTCTTTTTGGTGCTCCAGCCAGTCGTAATCGTAGGCTTCGTGATCCATGATTGGAGTTACCAGGAAGTTCTCAGTCAACGGCGGCGACTGGGTTTGCCACTCAAGGCCTGTGGCCTGCCAGGGATTGTTGCCCGCGATGGCTCCGTATTTGAGCGACCACGTGAGGTAGAGCACCGGCAGCAGGTAGCCTACGCCGAGGATCGTCGCGCCCGCTGTGGAGAATACGTTCAGCACCTGGAACTCCGGCGGGTACGATGCGTAGCGCCGCGGCATGCCTAGCGTACCAAGAATGAACTGCGGGAAGAAGGTAAGGTTGAAGCCGATGAATGTGACTACCGCAGCTAATTGAGATATCTTCTCCGGATACATACGGCCAGTCATCTTGGGCCACCAGAAGTGGATGCCCGACAAGAAAGCCATCAGCATTCCGCCCACCATGACAAAGTGGAAGTGCGCCACGATGAAGTAGGTTTCTGTGAGATGAATGTCGGTGCCCGAAGAGCCCAGAAACACGCCGGTCATTCCGCCGATGGTGAACAGCCCCATGAAGCCGAATGCGTAGAGCATCGGCGTTTCAAATGTGATTGACCCCTTGTAAAGCGTGAACGTCCAGTTGAATATTTTGATCGCGGAGGGCACTGCCACCAGCATGGTGAGCAGCGAGAAGACCAGCACCGCATAATTCGAGATGCCCATGATGAACATGTGGTGCGCCCAGACAAAGAATCCGAATACAGCGATTGCAACCGACGAGAACGCTACCGCCGTATAGCCGAAGACACGCTTGCGGCTGAAGGTTGATATTACTTCGGAGACTACGCCCATGCCGGGCAGAATCATGATGTAGACGGCCGGGTGGGAGTAGAACCAGAACAAGTGCTGGAACAGGAGTGGATCGCCGCCCTTGGTGGGGTCGAAGATACCAATGCCTACAGTGCGCTCCAGAGCCAGGAGAACGATGGCGATGGCCAGTACCGGCGTGCCCAGGACCATGAGAATGCTGGCCGCGTAATGGGACCAGCAAAAGAGCGGCATGCGGAACCATGTCATGCCGGGGCAACGCATCTTGTGGATGGTCACAATAAAATTGAGCCCGGTAAAGATGGAGCTGAATCCGGCGATGAAAACAGCCAGCCCCGTGGACATGACGTTGGTGTTGATATAGTGCGTCGACAAAGGGGTGGTGAAAGTCCAGCCCGTATCCACTCCGCCGCTGACCATGGTGTAGACCACGAGGGTTCCGCCAACCACGTACAGATACCAGCTAAGCAGGTTGATCTTGGGCAGCGCAAGGTCTTTGGCGCCAATCATCATGGGAATGAAGAAGTTGCCCAGCGTGGCCGGAACCGAGGGCACGAGGAACAGGAAGATCATGATGACGCCGTGCATGGTGAACACCTTGTTATAGGTGTCCGTAGCCATGAGGTCGGCCTGCGGAGTTAGTAACTCAAGCCGGATGAGCCCTGCCAGCGCACCGCCGATAAAGAAGAAGAACGTGATGGAAATAAGGTACAGAATCGCAATCCGCTTGTGATCGCCGGTCAGCAGCCAGCTAAGGAGGCCATTCTCTTTGCTGAGAAAGTTGACCTTCGGTATTCTGGCCGTGGACTGGTCGGGAAGACTGATGATTGTGGCGCTCATTGCTTCACCATCCCTTGCGCCGCGGGCTTTTGCCCGGCTGGCCCTTGCAATCCGGTACCGCTGACGGCGGGCGCCGATGTCTTGCCTTCGCCTTCCGGCAGCAGGTCGACAGTGTTCGTCGTCTGCTGGATGCGGTAGTCGGAGTTCAGATTCTTGATGAACTCAACCAGCGCGAAAACACCTTCCTCGCTGACCTGTCCCTGGTAAGTCGGCATAATAGGCGCGTAGCCCTGGGTTACATGCTGCGACGGATTCAGGATCGATTCCCTCAGGTAAGCATCGTCGGCGATTACCGTACCACCGCTTGAGAGCGCAAGCTTGGAGCCGTATACGTTAGCCAGGCTCGGCCCTCGCGCATCGGGCCGTGCATTGTGGCACGCATTGCAGCTCAGGCTGGCAAACAACCGCTCGCCATTCTGCGCCAGCGATGCCCCGCTGGTCGACTCATCCAGCCATTTCTTGAAATCGTCGGGCTTCATCACGACCACGTCGCCAATCATGGCGGAGTGGTTGGTTCCGCAATACTGGGTGCAAAACAAGTGATAGGTCCCCGGTACCGTGGGTTCGAACCATACTGTTGTGTAGCGGCCGGGAATCGCCTCGCGCTTGACACGGAATGCGGGAATCGAAAAGCTGTGAAACACATCCTGCGAAATCAGCGTCAACTGCACAGCGCGCCCTATTGGCACATGCAGCGAATTGATCTCATGCTGCCCGCCCGGATGTTCCGCTTTCCACATCCACTGCTTGCCCACCACGTAGATGTTCATCGCATTCGCAGGCGGTGTGTAAATCCTGAAGTACAGCAGCGAGCCCCATACAAACATAATCAGGAACAAACCCAGCGGAATGATGGTCCATGTGGCTTCCAGCAGCGTCGATCCTTCAATCTGCACCGCTACCGGATGCCGCTCCTTGCTGTAGAGAATCGAGAAACTTGTCACCAGCAGAATCACGATGGTAAGCCCGATAAGGCTGACCAGGACCATGAAGAAATATAGCGCATCCATTTGAGGCGCAATCTTCGACGCCTCCGGCGGAAACAGCGCGAAGTTCGTCATCCACTTGACGAGAAACTCCCAGATTGTTGGACTGATGTGGCTCATTCCGTTATCCGTTCACCTTTGTTCCTGTCCCCGTTTTTCCATCCACGGCGTGGTTGGCCTGTTGAGAGTCCCTGCGAAACATTACCAGCATGAATCCACCCAGCGAGAACACCGTAACGAGCCCGCCCAGTTGCACAACCCGCGCAACAATGAGCGAGTGTTTGTTGGTGGTGGGATCGTAGTGATAGCAGTAAGTGAGTATGTTATCCACCGGCGAGCCGATGCGATTGGCCGAAGCCTCCACCAGTCCCAGCCGCAGGTCTTTGGGCGAATACTCCACTCCCATGTAGTACTGCGCAAGCTTACCTTCCGGAGTTACGATTTGAATGGAGCTTGCATGCGCAAACTGGGTGAGACGTCCGTCCGGACCTGGAATCTTGACATACCCGAAGCCAACCACCTTGGTTAAAACATCGATGTTAGCCTGGGTGCCCGTCAAAAAGTGCCAGCCCGCCGCCGATTCGGGATGCCCGTAACGTTTCAGGTAAATCCGCTTCCTGGCCGCCGCAAGTTCGGTTCCTTCGCTGGGATCGATGCTCACCACAATGACGTCGAAGTCTTTGCCAGGGACAAAGTTCACCATCTGCAAAGCGCCCGTGAGCCCGTTCAGTTCCTCCGAACAAAGCATGGGGCACTGATAGTAAACCAGCGCCAGAATCGCAGGACGCTTGCCGAAGTAACTTGCCAATTGCACCTGCTGGCCATGGTCGTCGGTAAACTCGAGCGATAGGGGTATCTGGCGATTCAGATTCTGCGCAATTCCCACACCGTTGAGAAGCGCCGGCGGCTTGTCGTTCGATGGACCCGTTTCTTTATCGGCATAGCTCGAGACCTGCGCCCGCGCAAAGGGAGAACAAGCACATACGCTCAGGGCCACGACCGCTGCCGCGCTGCGCCAGTTCCTCCGCATTGTGTGCTTGATCCGCATTTTCTCCGCTTCCCTAGAGCGTGTTTCAAAGATGGCCGCGGCATCCCAGCGATCATCTCACAGGGGTTAAAACCCCTAGTTCTTGTGGCACTCTTCGGCACGACTAAAGTCGTGCCCTGTTACAAAACCTTCGCGAATTGCGCCACGCCAGGCGCCCTACTTTTGCGGCTCTTCGCGCTTGTTCTCAATTGCTTCAGCAGCCGCCAAGTCCTGCTCGTATCCGGTTCTCGCAAATCCATTGGTCAAGGGCGCAGCCACCACCGGCTTGGTGTCTCCGCTCAGCAGCGGCGCTTGTTCCACATCGGGTGCAACCTTCAGTGCGTCCCCCGCGGCAATCAACTCCATGGCCCGCTCAATAGGAATTCTGACCTTGCCCTGTTTCTGATCCGCCCAACTGTAGTTATCCAGCAGCAGGTCTTCCCTTGCATGCAAATCGGCTATGTCCTGATTGCCATCGTCTGTCTGTACCCGCGGAGCAGGGAACTTCTGGGTCATCGCGGCAATCTTGTTCTGCATCTCAGGGTTCGAAGCCAGGTCGCCAAGTGTCCGCACATCCACCGTGGTTGACCATTTGCTCTTTGGTCCATCTTCCCTGGTCATATTGGCGTTGATCACCATGCCGATGCCGTAGCAAAGCACGCCCGTGACGCCAACAAAGATGCCAAGCGCGGTAAGAAACACGACGATGCCCGTCACGCGCACATCGGACTTCTCATAGCCGGCGTCGACGTCAATCTCCTCCGGCCCGTGATCCTGCGGCTCTTCCCAAATCCCGTGCCCAGAATCGTTGTCGTTATGCGTGGGCATGTTCCGCCTCCAATATTTCAGCAACATGCGGATCGTTGGTTTGCACCAGCGGCCGCTGCTTCAAACGGGTGCAGAAAACGGCGACCCAGAAGGCCACCATGGCCACCGGCACCGCGACGTATTCCAGAATTCCCCAACTGAAGTGCAGGTTGCGCGCCGCATCCTTGAAGTTAGGCTCGATGAGCCAGAACAAATCGAATGCCTTGGCGAAGACCATCCACTGGCATACCCGTACGAGCCGTTTCTTATTACGCTTGATATCGCGCGACAACAGCAGCGTGAACGGAATCAGCCAGTGAAAAAGAAAATCGAGCGTGATGATGACGCCCCAATGTCCGCGAATTCGATCAAGATACCAGGGGATTTCTTCCGGCAAATTCCCCGACCAGATGATGAGGAACTGGGAGAATGCCAGATAGATGTTCAGCATCACGAATGCGAATGTGAACTTGCCAAGGTCGTGCTGCTCGGTCTGGCGAAGGATCGTTTTGAAAGGCTCAGCCTTCGACAGCGACACCACGACGATGATGGACAAGGCCAGAACCGAATAGCCCTGCCCCACGAGAAAAAGCAGTCCGTACACAGATGAGTACCACGTGGGATCGAGCGACATGACCCAGTAAATTACAGATGCGGTCATGGTGAGCGAATAGACCAGTATCCCCGGGCCGCTGATGTTTTCGAATTTCTTGATCCACATCGGCGTGTTGGCGGGCGAATCCTTGTCGCGTTCCAGGCCCAGGCGGTTGAGGCGCCACATGTAGTATGTCCAAACGGCGAAGCAGAAGACGCCTACCATGGTGAACATTTCAGGGTTGAGCATGGGCCGCTTGAATGTAAGGCAGTGCGCCTGCACTTCGTTGATGAAACCCGACTTCAGTGCAGCGTCAACATCACCGGCATTGGACCCGTCCACCTGCGCCCACAGGTAGAGTTTCTTCATGTAGACTGCAATCGCGATTCCTAGCCAGTAGACGAACACAACAGGAAGGGTGCGGCTCATGGCCTCAAGCGGCCTGCGGAGGAGCAGTCCCCACTTGCCTCCGGTGACGTACTGCACCATCAACAGGGCCAGCCCGCCGACGGACCAGCCGAAGGTGAGCATCAAGCCCAGCAGCCATGCCCGAAGCACGTGATCGCTGTCGAAGCCATGTCCATCCAGGAAACCAAGCACCACCGCAATCACCGCAAAGATCAATGCGACGATGATTGCGCGCGTCTTCCAGGCATCTACAAAAGCCGGGGCGCCTAACTCGGCGGGTAGCGTCTTGGCGTGCGTCTCGTGAGCCATTCCGTTCGTCCTGAATCCTTACTTTGCGGCCGCTGGGGCCGGTTTGCTTACTGGAATCTTGATTGCCGGATCCGCCGGATTGGCTGGAGCCATCCCCGGCGTTCCCTGGCTTGCATCGTGTGGATACGCCTGGATCGCCGTTGCCGGCAGCGCCCATGGCTCGGCAAAACCCTCCGGCAGGCGGCGCTCGCGCGCAATGTCCTTCAGGTCCTTTACTTGAGCGCCCGCGGGCACATCCTTCTGAGTGGCCGCCTGGCTCAACTGCAATGCTCGAATGTAAGCCGCCACCGCCCACCGGTCCTCCGGAACCAGTTGCGCGGAGTAGTCCGGCATTGCTCCGTAACCGTGCGTCATGACGTAGAAGTAGTGCGAGACCGGCTGCGTCAAACGCACCTGGTCGTGAAAATTGGCGGCCGGCTTATAACCGCGATCGACGATTGCCCCCAGCCCGTTGCCCACTCGCGAGTGGCACGGAGAGCAATAGACGTTGAACCGCTCCTGCCCGCGCTTCAGCACTTCCATCGTTACCGGAAAGGGCATGAGGTTCTGTTCTTCGCGGTAACCGTTCGCGCCCTGCACTACACCGGTGTAGAAGTAGCTGTCCTCGCGCAATTGTCCGCGCGCCACGGTATTCACGACCTGCGGCCTTGCTCCGCGATGGTCGGCAAACATCTCCGAGCCACGCTGCGGAATCAGCTTCGGCTGGTTCTGCATGTCCTGGCGGCAACCGGTGGCGAACAGCGAAGCAGCAAGCGCTGCGACCGCAACGGCACGCTGGGTACTGTCCACTGTCCACTGTCCACTGTTATTGAGGCGGCTAACTTGCATCAGTACTCCACCTCCACCACGGAGAGCGGCGAGAAGCTCGCCAGATAAGCCCTTGTCGCCACTAGGTCGAACTTCGGATCCAGCGCCTCAAGGCACAGGAAGAACTTGTCTGTCGTGGCTCCATCGCGAAAGTTTGGCGCGTTGAACAGCGGATGATAGAGCGTCGGCAATCCGTTGAGCGCCAACATGCCAAACGCCGCCGAAAGCCCCGCAAACAGAATCGTCCACTCGTATGCGGGAACGATAAACGCCGGCCATGAGTAAGTGGGCCGCCCCGCAATGTTCAACGGATAAGCCAGCACCGAGACCCATGTCTCCATCGAGAACATGGCGGTAAGTCCCATGAGGCCGCCCACCAGGGTAACCAGCGGCACCTTGTTGCGGTGGAAACCGATGGCCTCGGCGGCTTCCTCGACCGGGTAGGGCGTGTAGCAATCCATCCGGCGCCAGCCGTCGAGGCGCGCCTGCTGAGCAGCCCTCACCAGGTCGCTCGGCGTATCGAATTCGGCCAACATGCCGTAAGTTCCTTCGCGTGGAGGCATCAGTCACCAGCCTTCGCAGCGGCCTTGGGCGTAATCTTCGGACCGATTTTGGCACCGGGCAGCATCATGCGTATCTCGTTCATTGGAATCATGGGCAGGAACCGCACAAACAGCAGGAAGAGTGCGGTAAACAATCCCAGCGTACCCACATAGATTGCGTAGTCCCACCTGGTTGCGCGGTACGTTCCCCACGATGAGGGCAGAAAGTCGCGCGTAAGACTGGTCACAACAATCACGAAGCGCTCAAACCACATCCCAGTATTTACCACAATCGAGATGAAGAACATGAATGGAATCGAGGTCCGCAGCTTTCTCGACCAAAGCGTCGTCAGTGGAATCGCCAGGTTGCACGTCACTAACACCCAGTAGGACCAGCCCATCAAACCGAACATGCGGTTCCACATCATGAAGGCTTCCCAGTGCGATGCCGAGTACCAAGCCATGAATACTTCCATCCCGTACCCATAGGCCACAATGAATCCGGTGGCCAGCATCACCTTGCCCATGTTATCGATATGCCGCTCGGTTACAAGGCCTTCAAGGTGATAGAACTTCCGCAGCGGAATGGCCAGCGTGAGCACCATGGCAAAGCCCGAATAAATGGCGCCGGCCACAAAGTAAGGCGGGAAAATTGTTGTGTGCCAGCCGGGCAGGATTGCCACCGCGAAGTCGAAGCTGATGACGGTGTGTACCGAGAGCACCAGCGGCGTAGCTAGCCCGGCCAGCAGCAATGATGCCGTCTCGTAGCGCATCCAGTGACGCACCGAACCGCGCCAGCCCAGCGAGAGCAAGCCGTAGAAGTATTGGGCAACCTGCGACTGGGCCCGGTCGCGCATGGTTCCAAAATCTGGAACCATCCCGATGTACCAGAAAACCACCGAGATGGTGGCATAGGTCGATACCGCGAAGACATCCCACAAGAGCGGCGACCGGAACTGCGGCCACACGTTCATGGAGTTGGGATAGGGCAGCAGCCAGTAACCGAGCCACGGACGGCCGATATGAATGAGCGGGAACAGGCCTGCGCAGACCACGGCGAAAATTGTCATGGCCTCGGCAAAGCGGTTGATGGAGTTGCGCCAGCCCTGCTTGAAGAGCAGCAGAATCGCCGAGATGAGCGTGCCGGCGTGACCAATGCCGATCCACCACACAAAGTTGATGATCGCGAAGCCCCAAGCCACGGGCTGCGTAACGGCCCATATTCCGGTGCCCTTCAAGAACAGCCAGGTGACGGCCACCAGCAGCACTGTCGCAAAGGCTCCGCCAACACTGAAGATCGCAAACCAGCCCAGCGGCGTATCCGGAGTGAGCACGATGCGCACGATCTTCTCGGTGACCGACTTGAAAGTCTGCCCCGGCGCAATGACCCGGTATTCCCCGGTTGCGGGGTCTATCCGCCGGTAGAGATCGGGATCCTTCGGTTTCAGGTCACTGGTCGCCATCGTGGCTTCAACCCTTCGCCGGCAGATGTTCCACCGGCGCTTCTTCGAGTTCTGGATTCGGATTCAATACCGCGGCCACATACTTGGTCCGCGGACGCGTATTCAAATCGGCAAGCACCTGGTAGCTGCGCTCATCCGATTGCAACTTTGCCACCTTGCTGCCCTTGTCGTTGATGTTGCCGAAGGTAATTGCCGATGCGGGACATGCCTGCTGGCACGCGGTCTGGATTTCGCCGTCCACAATCGCGCGATTCTCCTTGTCGGCATCTATCTTTGCCGCCGAAATCCGTTGTACGCAGTAACTGCACTTCTCCATGACGCCGCGCGAGCGGACGGAGACATCGGGGTTGCGCAACAGCTTCAGGCTCTCGGTTTCGAAGTCGGAGTAGAGCAGGAAGTTAAAGCGCCGCACCTTGTAGGGGCAGTTGTTGGAGCAGTAACGAGTGCCCACGCAGCGGTTGTAGACCATCATGTTCAGGCCTTCGGGCGTGTGGATGGTTGCGCCCACTGGGCAAACCTGCTCGCAGGGAGCGTTTTCGCAATGCTGGCAGGCCATGGGCTGGAAGTGGGCGCGCGGCGCGGCTAGATCGCCTTCGAAGTAAGTGTCAATACGGAGCCACTGCATGTTGCGCCCGATGCGTACCTGCTGCTTGCCCACAACTGCAATGTTGTTCTCGGCATAACAGCTCACGATGCATGCATTGCAGCCTGTGCAACTGTTCATATCGATCGACATGCCCCAGGCATTGTCCTTGTACTCCCAGTTGGGGAACATGGTCGCGTCGCGGTCGGTCTTCTCGCGCCCCTCGCCTTCGTTCGCAAAGCCGGGATGCGCCTTGTACTCATCGAGCGTGGCGTAGCGGATGATGCCGCGCTCTCCGATGGCCTCATCGGCTTCCAGCGAGTTATTGCCGTTGCCCTGTTCGCCGAAGCGCTTGCCTCGATGATCCTGGTAATGGCTCTTGGTGATTGCGGTGCCCCACTTGCCATCGAGCTTCTTGATGGAGCCAGTGGCGTAGAACGGGGAAGCCGCAGAGCGAATCAAGTACGCATTGAATCCAGCGCCAGATCCCACGCGGCCGGCAAACTCACGACCATAGCCAAGATGCACAGTTACCGAGTTATCCGGATGGCCGGGGGCGACTATTACCGGCGCATTCACTTTGTGGCCGTTGACGGTGATCTCGATAATGTCGTCTTCTTCGAGACTCCAAGTCGAGCCGTCTTTTTCCTTGCGCAGCTCAGTGAGGGTCGCGCCAGACATGATCGCCGCATTGTCCCAGCTAAGATTGGTTACCGGCTTGGGCAACTCCTGCAGCCAGCCCACGTTTGACCAGCGGCCGTCATAGATATTCGGATCGGGACGGAAGATGATCTCCAGCGAGTCCTTGGGCGTTGGAGCGGGAGCTTGGACGCTCATTTTCCCTGCATCTGCGCCGGACTTGGCTGTTTTGTCGAATGCCGTGCCGTCGATCCATCCCTGATGCAGCGCTTTGCGCCAGCCGGTCTCGAAATCGCCCTTGATAACCGACTGCCACGTCTGACGCACTGCTTCATAGGCGCTCAACATCGGCTTATCGAGCAGCGTCTGGAATACATCGTGCGCCGTTTTGCCGCCGTAGAGCGGATCGATCAGCGGCTGCACGATCGATACTGTGCCGTCGTACGCGCGTGCATCGGACCACGACTCAAGATAATGCGCCGAGGGAATATGCCAGTGCGCTATCTGGCCTGTTTCGTCGAGATGCGAGCCCAGGTGCGCAACGATTTTCGCTTTGTCGAACGCGGCGGCAAACTCGAGATCGGCCGCCGCAGAGTAGATCGGATTAGAATTCAGAATCACAAGCCAATCTACTTTGCCCGCATTCAAATCTGAAACGAGTGCCTTAATATCTGCAATCTGATCCGACGGAAGCGGAATGGCCGACTCCGACGAGGTAATCACAGTCTTGCCCACATTGCCCAGAGCGCTGTTGATGGCCAGCGCCAGCGCAGTGACTGACAAATCCTGGCAGAGCCCCGGTATGACAACGCTCTTGCCGCCGCTGGCCTTCAAATCCTTCGCTAGCACGGCCAAGAATTTCTTCTGCTCGTCCGTCCAGCTATACGCCGGAGCCACAACGCCAGCCACGCCAACTGCCGCCGCCAGTTCCGCCGCGAACGAGGGAATCTCGCTTGCCCGCAGACCCAGCCGGTGCTCGGCCTTCAAACCCGTCGTGGTGGGTGTTGACTCGATTGCGTACAGACGGTTCAGATGAGTTGGGTCCTTACGCCGCTTTGCGTACTCGCGGACCAGCTTATGGAATCCGGGGAAGCCGGCGCCCGATAAAAAGTCCGCGTCGAGCGACACAATTACATAAGCGTCGTCGAGCGTGTATTGAACGTTGAGCCCATTCGCTAGTGAAGTGCCTGCGATGGCCGGGTCGTACTGCACCAGCTTGGCCTGGGGGTACGCCTTCTGCACTTCGCTCCACTGCCGCGCCAGCGTTGGCGAAGTGATCGTGGAGCTGAGGAAATAAATCCCCGTCCCGTCTTTGCTCTCAACCAGCTTCGTCCGCAGTTCCTGCGCAAACTCAGCCCACTCGCGGTTCTCGCCGCGATAGGTTACATGCTGCGAGCGATCAGGATCGTATAGGCCTAGCAGCGTTCCCTGCGTGAACGGGTCAGACGAGCCCTGGTTATATGGATGCTCGGGATTGCCGTCCAGCTTGATGGGGCGGAACTGATCGCTCTTCACTAGCAGCGGCACAGCGCCCGTTACAAATGGGTGCGCCGAAGCGAAGTACATGGGCTTGCCCAGGATCAAATCTTCCGGCGCCTTGACGTAGGGATAGATCGGCTCATCCGGCTGCTTGGTGCATCCAGCCAGGCCGGCGAGCGCCAAGGAAGCGCCCATCAGCTTCATGAAGCCGCGACGCGATACCGGATCGACCCATTCCTGCGCCGAGCCGGGAAACTCCTTCACAACGGCCGCCTGAAACTCCGCAGTATCGGCTAACTCGTCCACCGACCGCCAGTAGCGCTTGCCCTTCACGCCCTTTAGTTCTTCGCGGACTTGGGCGAGCGTCATCGAAGCAGATCGTCCCTCAGGGGCTAAAGCCCCCGCTGTTTTGGGATCGCTGGCGGCACGACTAAAGTCGTGCCCTGACACAGAGCTCGCGGCGCCGGTAAAGTCGTGACCCGATACAGAGCGGGTCCTTTCCGTTACCTCGGCACCGGTCGTTTTCGCGCTTCCGTTCATCCCGTTTCCGCCGATCTGGCCGTTCCTGTCTTTGCTCATCGGTGGCAGACCTCGCAGCTAGTCAGCTCTTTCGGAGTGCGAATCTTGTAGTGATCCACCAGAAAATGTCCCAACTCGTCCTGGCTGGTGAACTTTTTGTAAGTCGGCGCGACCGGCAGCGCAGCGGCCGCCACATCTCCCGCAAGCCCACGCGCTGCGCCCGTCGGCATCTGCAATGAAGCTACTTCCGCGCCTGCCCCGCTCGGGTCCTTTGCTGTGCAGTTCACGGCCTGAGCCGTTGGCGTCCCCGCCTTTTCATCCCCGACCGAGCACCACACAGGCCTGTCCTCGGCCGGCTTTTCCCATGCCATGTTGTAAATCTCGCTGGTTGGCCGGATATTTTTTGCCGGATTCCGGTGGCAATCCAGGCACCACTCCATTTGCAGCGTGTTTTGCATGTACATCAGCGGCATCTGGTCCACGCGCCCGTGGCAGCTTGCGCATCCGAGACCCTTGTTCACGTGAATCGAGTGATTGAAATAGACAAAATCGGGCAGATCGTGAACCTTGGTCCACACCAAAGACTGGCCCGTGGCCCAGCTTGTGCGCACCGGCTCCAGCAGTTGCGCATTGGTCCAGATTTGCGCGTGGCAGTTCATGCAGGTCTTGGTAGGCGGGATTCCGGCGTAGCTCGACTTTTCCACAGTCACATGACAGTACTGACACTGAAGCCCGAGTCCCTGCACATGATGCTTGTGGCTGAAGGGCACGGGCTGGTCGGGGCGCTGGCCCTGCCGCGTCACCCAAGGCGAACGCTGCAATCCATCCAGCGCCAGTCCCACCGCGATCACGATCAGCCCCGTCAACACCAGACTCGCGCGAGCCAATGCATTGGAGCTGCGTTCGAATATCTGCGCCATGAATGCTATCCCTGCTTGAATGTTCGTTCTGGACGCGCCGTTGTGTTGGCGATCACATGGGTTGTGTACAAAACCGATTCTTGGGCAAATTTCGGGTGAGAGGTGGAGAACCCCGAAAAATCAATATAGCAGCCAATGGCCGTCTCGCGGGTGAATAATTTCCCAAAACCTCAAAAAAAACTGTTTCGGGACAGATTTGTAATTCACTGAAAAGATTACCGGTTGTGACAATTGTGAATCAAGGGAAAGCACTCTTGGAACCCTGGCGCCGCGCGTACCAGAGATTGGGATACTTAGCCCAAAATAACATGCCTCATTCCTGTTGCGCCAGAAACTCTGAAATCCCGGCCCGCCCACGCAAAATGCCTCTGACGGGCGGTCCAAGGTAGTCAGCTCCGTACTGCAGCGGAACCGCAGCACGGGCAAGAGGTGCAACCGCACCCCGTTTTCGGGCCGGCATAGGCCTCTGCAAAGGATTCGTCGGGCGATGTCGCCGGCCAGCCCAACATCACCAGGAATACATCCAAAACAAAGAGCGCAATGGCAATGTCGTTGAACAGTGTCGCCTGGCGCAAATCCGGCCAAAGCTGATTGGCCGCCCAGAACAGGAAGGCAATCGCCAGCAGGATCGCCTTCACGAGTTCCCAGCGCGCGGGCCGATGCAGGATCTGGTACAAAAGATACGCGATCGCGATTGTGGCCAGCGAAAATGCCGCCAAAAACGCATGACTCCGAGCCGGAAACAGGCCGGGGAAAGCGTCCCAGGCAAAAAGCACTCCGACGTCTGCCAGCGTGACGGCGCCGAGGATCACAGGAACAGCCCTGTGGGTTCGATCAAGACGCATGTGCGTAATCCATTGCTGCCCGCCATTCAACGACAATCCGTAACGACTTCACTGAGTACCTCGGGAAGAACGGCAACCGTCCCACGATGCGAAAATCCTTCGCGTCCGTTCCCTCGCACCAGATGGTAACAATCAAATGCTTTAGAATTCATAAAGGCGTTACAGCCGGTTGTTCTCTGGCACCAAATCATCCCGCATTGCGGATAGCCGTCAGCCGGTACCAGGAATGGGAGCCGAAGGGCGGGTCTTCATTCAGCTTGGTATTTGTAGCCCAGCCTGACAAGCTGGGAAAAGGAAAGACCATGAAATACGCTGGATTGCTGGTGTTGCCAGCCGGATTCTTTCTCTCCATTGCCGCAGTTGTACTTTATACCGCTCCAGGCCCGCGGGCGGCTTTCGTACTTTGCGGCCTTGCCGTGGAAGGCCTTGGGCTCGTTGTCGCGGTGCGCGGCCACATGGAAGCGCGTGGAGAGGACAATTGATGAATCCAGTCCTGACACCTATTGCGCCCGCAACCGCCTTCCCGGCGATTACCGAAGCCGCATTCGCACTCTGTCTCGTTCTCCTGCTGCTTGCGCCGCTGGCCATTGCCGGTGTAGCCCTCATCAACACCGGCCTGGGACGCTCCCGCTCAGCGGCCCAGGCGCTGCTCGGCAACCTGGCCATTGTTGCCGTTGCCGCCATCATGTTTGCCATCATTGGCGCAACTTTCACCGGGCTGGGTGGCGCGGGGCACACCTTTCACCTCGCCGGCAAGCCCTGGAACTGGCTTGGCGAGGGACCGTGGCTGCTTGGCGGCCTGGGCTCCTGGACTGCGCAGGCGCAACTGGCGCTGGTGTTTGAATTCCTGGCAGTAGCTTTAGCGGCCCTGGTTCCCTGGGGTTCTGGCGCCGACCGGCTGCGCCTCACCGCCGGTTGCGGGGTCGCCGCTGTGCTTGCCGCGATTGTCTTTCCGCTGGTGGCGCATTGGGTCTGGGCAGGCGGGTGGCTGGCGCAGCTGGGAGTGAATTTCTCCCTCGGCGCGGGCTTTCTGGACCCCGGAGGCGCGGCTTGTATCCAGGTCCTCGGCGGCTTGAGCGCCCTTGCCGTCGTCTGGATCGCAGGTTCCCGAAAGGGCAAGTTTCCCAAGGAAGGCTTCTCCACCGCACTCCCCGGCCACAATGCCGTTTATATCCTCTTCGGTTGCCTGCTGGCTCTCGTCGGCTGGCTTGCTTTCAACGTAGCCGGCGCAACGCTCTGGCTCCATGCGCCGTTTTCAGCTCTGGCGGGAACCGCGCTCGGCACGCTGCTGGCCGCTGCGGGAGCGCTGGCAGCCACGTTTACCGTCACCCGCATCCGCTTCGGCAAGCCGGACGCAAGCCTTTGCGCCAATGGCTGGCTCGCAGGACTGGTGGCTTCCAACGGCTGCGCGGCCCTGGTGACGCCGATTCAGGCGCTCTTTATCGGCATCATCGCGGGCATTGCCACACCCCTGCTGGTTGAAGTGCTGGAACTCGCCGTCTCCGTTGACGATCCCTCGGGGGCCATCTCTGTCCATGCGACCGGCGGGCTGCTCGGGCTGGTTGCCGCGGGGATCTTCGCGCCCCAGGCTGGTCAGCTTGTCGCGCAACTGGTGGGAATAGCGACCCTGTTGGGCTTCATTCTGCCGTTGGTCTATCTCTTGTTCTGGGTACTCAACCGGTTTATTCCGTTCCGCGTGGACTCGGACGGTGAGCGCATCGGCATGGACCTGCACGAGCTGGGTGGCGGCGCTTATCCGGAATTCGTGATTCACCGTGACGAATCGTACCGATAGGCTGGGAGTGCCTGGACCGGCTGCCCCGGCAGAAGGGGAAGTGCGAGATTGAGGCGGCGGCGGGAATGTCTTGAATTTGAAGTCTGCTTGGCGATGATACAATGTATCTACAGGAGGGAACATGCAGGCACAAGTACTGAAATGGGGAAACAGCCTGGCGGTAAGGATTCCCAAGGCCGTTGCAGACGACGCTCATTTTCAGGTAGGCGACCCGCTGGAGATCGCAGTGGGCGTCGATGGGGTTGTGCAGATGCACCGGATAGGGGAAATTCCGACCCTGGCTGAGTTGGTGGCCCAGATCACCCCGGAGAATCGCTACGCAGAGGTTTCAGTCGGGCCTGAGATCGGAAGGGAAGCCGTCGAATGGTGACGCAGTACGTTCCGGACACCGGCGACATCGTATTCATGGACTTCGATCCCCAGGTTGGCCGGGAACAAGCCAAGCGCAGACCCGCCCTGGTGCTGACGGATATCCGCTACAACCGGGCCAGCGGTTTAGCTGTAGTCTGCCCGTTGACTACCAAGGTAAAGCCGTATCCCTTCACGCTGCCGATGGCCGTTGGAGGTGTTGACGGGGCCGTGCTTGTGGATCAATTGAAGAGCATGGACTGGGCCGGCCGCGGCGCAGAATTCCATTCCAAGGCTCCCGCAATCACGATGTCCAAAGTGCGCCAGTACATTGCGGTGCTTCTGCAGATCTCAATCCGATAACTCGAAAAATAATCTATGCCGCGTGTTGAAGGTCTCGGAATCGGGAGCGAGACGCGAGCTGCCCGGCGACTGTTCATGATTCATTTTCAATGTTCTCTGGTCGAGCCTTCCCGTTGCCAGACGGCGGCGTCGAAGGCGTGGACGCTTGCGTAGCCTTCGTCGCGGTAGAGGTCGATTGCCTGCGTATTGGCCTCGGTTACGGTGAGGGAGATTTCGCTGACCCCCTGGCGCATGAATTGGAAGGCTGCCACCGATAGCAACATGCGGGCCAACCCGCGGCGGCGGAAGCGGGGATGGACGCAGACCTGGGTGATGTGGCCGCTGAGCGGACTGACCCGCGAGCCCAGCACCAGGGCCACCAGGTCGCGGCTGCGGCGCTCAGCCACGACGTGCGAAACCTGCGGTGAAAAGGTGCCGCAACCGGCGTAGCGGACAATGTTATGCAGGAAGCGCTGGGAGCCGTGAATGGAACGGTACTGGTCGTTGATCTCGCTGTCGGGATGGTCGCGATAAGCGTCGGAGATGAGGCGGCCGGCGGGGGACAGGTCTTCGTCGCGCCATGGGCGGAGCTCCAATTCGCCAGGCAGTTCGACGCGGGGATGGTTAAAGTGCCCCTGAAGAGGCTGCACCATGAAGAGCCGCCGATAGACCTGGAATCCAGCCTGGCGGAAGAGGCTGGAGTGCGTGCCGGATGGGTGCAGCAGCAGTTGCGATTCGATGCGGTCGAGTTGCGGCGAGTTCAGCAGCGTTTCGAAAAGATGCTTGAGCAGTGTCGCCTCAATCTCGTGGGCGGATGGCGGCGCTTCACGGATTGGGGCAGGGATTTCGCCTGCCGCGAGCGGCTCCGGCGGCGGAGGACCAACGGCGAGAAGCGCGGGGCCGGGAAGAGCAAAGACATCGCCGATGACGGCTTTTGTCTCCTCGTAGACACAGAAAACGTAGCCGGTTACCTGGCCATTCTCGACCGCCGCATAGCCGGGAAGCATGTGGCTGTCAAGATACTGCATGAGCAGCCTGGCGCTGGTGCGATAGTCCCAGTGAAGGCGCTGCTTCCATAACTCTCCTTCGGCCTCGAGCACCTGGCGGAGGACCGGCGCAGCGAAGTGCCGAAGGTCGAGGATCTCGATGGAAGCGGTCAACGCCATGATCTCCCTTTGGATTGGCCAAGGTTGTGTCTTGCTTTATTTCCGAAGAGCAACAGAGGTGCAGGGTCAGACTTCAAGAAAAGGACTTGAAAGGCGGGATTGAGCCTTCTCGTCACTTTGACATGAGTAATGCCGAAGTGCAACTTGAAGATTGGCTTATCATTCTATCGCCTGCCAACAAGATAGACCACCAAGCCTTGCTCAGGCCACGGAAAGAGTTGCTCATAGTGGCGTCCCTCAAGGTACTCATCGAGGGCGGCCGGGGAGTGGAGGTCGATGCCGTTTCGGCCTGAGACCCGAACGACGAGCAGATGCTCCTCGTCGGGCACGCCGGATTGCTCGTAGTTGACGACCTCGCGATTGCGATAGAACGAGAGGCCGTACTCAATGTCGCGGCGGACGCGGAAGACGGCAACCGTCTCGTCGCCGGGAGCAATGGAGTCGAGGCGGTCGGCGAGCGGACGGGCGGAGTAGGCGCGGTCGAGCAGTTGAATCACGCGCTTGGTGGCCGAAACCTGCGGGATGAAGAAAAATGGACCTACTCCATACAGGAAAAGAACCAGGACTGCCAGTACGAAGGTGGTAACCAGGCGGAGCCGGGCTACACCAAAGCCATTCACCACGATGAGAATAAGGAGCGCAGCGCCTGCTGCGGCCAGCGCGGCGGCGGCGATGGCCCGCGCCGGAGGCACCTTCGCGCCGTGGATTACAAACCACGGCAACAGCAGCGCGGCCATGGTCATGATGGCGCAAAGCACCGCATGACCGATGAGGACCCAGCGGTTCAATCCCGGCTGGCGGCGGCGGAAGAGGTAGTCTCCGGTAAGGATGGCGATGGGAGGGATGGAAGGAAGGATGTAGCCGGGCAACTTTGATTGCGAGAAAGAAAAGAAAACGATTGGAATGAGCGCCCACAAGACCAGAAACTCAGGGAACGCATCGCCGGGACGGTTCGGAGCGGGCTTGCACACGCTGGCGCGGCGCAAACGCCACTCGGCCACCGAGGTCTGAATGCCATCGACGAGGGCGCGGACGGCAATTACGGTCCATGGCATCATGGCCAGCACGATGACGATGCCGTAATACCAGAAAGGCTGGACGTGCTGGAAACGGTCGGTGGCAAAGCGCTGAAGGTTGTGTTCGAGAAAAAACTCGCGGAAGAAGGTGGGGTTCTCGTGCTGGACGGCGATGAACCAGGGCAGCACGATGGCGAAGTAAAGAACGACGCCCGGCCACCAGAGGGAGCGGTAGAGGATGGACCATTCTCGCCGCAGAAAAGCAAAGGCGGCGACGATGAGGATAGCCAGGAAAGGCGCGACGGGTCCCTTTGCGAGAGTGGCTACTCCGGTGAAAAAGTAAATGTCGAAGAGCCAGAATTTTGAGTCTGTCTCGTACCATGCGTACCAGCCGAGCAGGCCGATGGCCAGGGGAGCGGCCATTTGCATATCGGTGGAAGCGCCGCGGGCAAAGCCGATAATGCCGGCGGAGGCCACGGTGATGAGCGCGGCATCCAGGTGGCCGCCGGGACGGAAGCGGCGCATGTGCAGGTAAATGAGGCCAGCCATGACAAAGGCGAAGGTGGTGGAAGGCAGGCGGGCGCTCCAGTCGTGGACGCCGAAGTCCTGAAAGAGGAACATGGCGCGCCAGTAGTAGAGCGCCGGCTTCTCAAGCCAGGGATGACCGTAGAGGTAAGGCGTTACACAGGCGGCGAGACGCTCCTTGAGGGTGTGCGCGGAGTCGAAGCGGACCAGCATTTCGTGGGCGATTTGCGCGTAGCGAGGCTCGTCCGCGCCGACCAGGCCGAGGCCGTCACCGCCGAAGAAGGGAGTAAGTCCGTAGGAAAGAAAAAAGACGGTGAAAATGAGAAAGACGGCTGCCTCGCATGTAGTGGCCCAACTGGGCAGCCGTATGCGGCGGCTTTCCGAGGGTTCCGGAGCTGAAGGTTCGAGGGTAGTCTCCACTTTCAGCGTTTCTCCAGTTCCATCGATTCCTTGAGCGAGCGCCGCAAGCTTGTTGTGGCGCGCGAACCGACGATTCCGGGTTTGCTCGGTGCGCTCCGCCGAGCTGGAGCCCACGTTTCGGCATGCTCGGCAAGAGACACGGAAATAGCGCTCAAGTTTCGACAGGGACAAGGCTAACAGATTCGAGGGGAATCTCAAGGGGTTGGGCGGAATGAACCTATTCCACCGGCGTCTCTTGCGCGGCAGGAGCCTTGTGCCGCTTGCGCGAGCGATCCATCAGCTCGACGATACGCGCCTGGAATCGGCCGGAGCGATCGGCGAGAAAGGCCAGGTCCGGCACGTGGCGCACGCCCATCCTCTCCTTCAATTCATAGCGGATGTATCCCTTGGCGGCCTCCAGGCCGGCGATGGTATCCAACTCGGCCTTGACGATGTCGGGGACGGCGCTGTCTACAGCCACGTAGACCCGCGCGGATTTGCCGCCGGGGTTCAGCGACACCTCGCTGACATAGCAGTTGGCGATGCGCGGATCGACGAGCTCGCCCTCGATCATGGTGCCGATTTCAAGCCGCAGCGTCTCCGCCACGCGATCCTGATGATGTTTTCGACCTCTGTGCTCCGGCATGGCTGCCTCCTGGCCCGGTTGACCATTCAGCATAGCAGAGCGGCGTTGGAGCGCTGGGGCGGGTTGGCGAACTTGGAGTGGTGTAGTTTCCGGATTGGCGACAA